>Ga0194128_10003227_pt1 | contig 25428 bp, 12 predicted proteins | sample TA2KigCa65mmetaG_FD_148650 | JGI IMG/M metagenome (GOLD analysis project Ga0194128, IMG submission 148650) | Freshwater microbial communities from Lake Tanganyika, Tanzania - TA2015037 Kigoma Deep Cast 65m | ecosystem: Environmental > Aquatic > Freshwater > Lake | place: Tanzania: Lake... | reverse complement strand
TCCTTGATTCGTTTGCCGGTCTCAATCAGGCGTTGTTGGATGTCGATCGTACGACGTTTGCCGGACTACCCAAAGATGCAAACGGCTTTGCCACTGCCACGCTCTCGTTCACTCCGGGTACGCACACTCTGTTCTTCGCGTATCAGAAGGACGGAGGGGACTTCGGAAACGACGGAACGGCTCTGGTTGACAACTTATTGGAAGGCGCGTTAATCGACAATGTCGTTTTCTTGGGACTGGGGGCGGCGGCGATTCGGGGCGACCGCAATCTGGTCCGCGATCAAGGACACTTCCAGATCGAAGGGAACTTCATCCGCGATTCGGCGTTGAATGGGATTGATATCGAGACGGGGGCGGGGTCTTCAGGTTCGTCCGGAAACCCGGCGGCGACCCCCGGTTCGCCAATCAACTTCGATACGCCGCAATCGGAGCGGTTGGCTCCGGGTGTGACCATCGTCAATAACGTGATCGCGGGCTTCGCCGGTAACGGTATTCGCTTCGCCGGCGATCCGTTTTCGTCGGACATCGCCACCAATCCAGCCCCGGCGGTGCCGTTCGGAAAGATCATCAACAACACGATCTTCGGTGCCGAGACCCCGGCCGGGACCGGCGTCCTGGTGCAAACCTTCGCCAGCCCCACGTTGCTGAATAACTTGATCGCCAATACGAACACGGCGATCCAGATCATCCCCGATCCCGCGACCAACACGACGATCATCGGCCGCACGTTCTTCCACGGAAACACTACGAACACGACCGGCACCCCATCCAATTCGGATCCGATCTTCGATCCGGCGACGAATCCCCTGTTTGTGAATTCGGCGACGGGGAACTTCTATCTCGCCAGCGGAGCTCAGGCGGTAGATCGTTCGCTCAGCAGTCTGCCGGACCGGCCGAACTTCGTGAGCATCAAAGGCCAAGTGGCGTTGGCTCAATCCGACGTGTTCGTGCCGGATCGAGACCTGTTCGGTCAAGTTCGCGTGGACGACGCGTCTCAGCTTCCGTCCGGTTTGGGCGGCGAAGTCTTCTTCGACATCGGAGCCATCGAGCGGGCCGACTTCCAAGGGGGCGTCAGCACCCTGATCGTACCGGAAGACGGCGGCATCGAGGACTTGGACCCGAACGTCACGTTCGTCAGCATCGACGATCCGTTGTTCTTTAACGAGATTCGCGTGCAATTCACCGACGACGGCATCGGCATCGAAGACGTCACCGTGTTGCTGGACGCCAGCCAGTTCGTGCTGACGCAACTCACATCGGACGGCATCAACATCACCAGCAAGGTGCTGGTCAACGGCGTCGATTACGTCTTCGCCTACAACGGCAACACCAACCAGGCGATCTTCACGTCAGTGACGACGTACCCGACCGAGGCCCGCCTCAACCTGCGGATTGACAACTCCGCAACCACCGGCATCAAGGACTTCGCCGGGAACCCGCTGGTCCCGAACCGCGGCGACGGCAGCGTGCAGTTCGATATCCTGGTGACGGACGGCGAAAACGACGCGCCGGTCGTGCTGGCTCCGTCCACCCAAACTACTCAGGAAGACACACCCATTGTCCTGTCGAACGCCAATGGCAACGCGCTGCGGATCAGTGATCTCGACTCCTTCCTCACGAATGGCGATCTGCTGATCACGCTGACGGCCTCCAGCGACGCGACGTTCTCGCTGAACCCGGCGGCGCTCGGACCGCTCAACTTCACGGTCGGCAACGGCATCGACGACACGACGATGACCTTCACCGCGACACTGGCCGAGATCAATGCCGCGCTGAACGGATCGTCGTTCCGGCCGGGACCGGACGACATCAATCCCACCGCCACCGCCCCCGCGGTCGCTCCCAACGACGACATTCGGCTGGACATCACGGTCAACGATCAAGGGGAGTATTGGATCAATCCGGCCACGGGAACGCTCGATCCGAAATCCAGCAGCAGTACGCTCCGCTTCGCGGTCACGCCGGTGAATGACCAGCCGGTCTTCAACATCCCGCTGACGTTGAACATCAACGAAGATGACAGCTCGACGATTGTTGGCTTCGCGACCGGCATTGCTCCTGGTCCGGTAACCGCCGACGACGAAGTTGGCCAGACGGTCACGTTTGCGGTGAATCCAGTCTCTTCGACCGGCACTTTGGCCTTTACCACGGCTCCGGCGATTGACCCCGTGACCGGGAACCTGACGTTCGTGCTGGCCACCAACACCAACGGCAGCGCAACGTTCGACGCAGTCCTGTCCGACAATGGCCAGAGCGGGAATCCGTTGGTCAACGATCCGCGGTCGCGCACGATCCGCTTCACAATCAATGTCGCGGCGATCAACGATGAGCCGTCACTCTCGTTCCCAGTGGCCGCTCCGGCAGTCAATGAAGGGACGCTGGGGGTCATTCAGGTGCCGAACTTCGCCGTGTTCAACGACGGCGATCCGGAAGTGACTCAAACCTGGACGAACTTCACGGCGACGAGCGCGATTTCGGACCGAGGCTTCAGCGGCGTCACCAGCATCTTTACGTCGTTGAGCTTCAACTTGACGACAGGAACGTTGAGCTACCAGCTGGCCAACACGGACGTGAACGGCGTGATCACCGTCATGGGCACGCTGACCGACAGCGGAGCGGCCAATCCCTCGCCGAATGATAATCTCGGTACGGCGACGTTCACGCTGACCGTCAACCCGATCAACGACAAGCCGATCCTGACGGTGCCGACGTTCAATTCGCAGGTCGCTGCCGGAGCGCAATCGGCCGCGAACTTCGCGACGACGATGTTCGGACCGGCGACGGCGCTGGACGAAAACGCCGTGGCCATCCCGCCGGGACAATCGGTGTTCTCGCCGAACGGCTACGTGCTATCGGCTCCGGCGACGTTGTTCAACGACTTGGCGTTCACTTCCAACCCGGTCATCACGGTCAACGGCACCAATCGGTTCAACGGCGATCTGACCTACACCTCGACCGCGGGGACAACCGGCATCGCCGTCGTCACCGCCACGGTGCGGGACAATGCCGTGCCGGACGGCGGCGCGAACGACACCAGCGATCCGGTGGACTTCTTCATCGTCGTTGGATTGGCGGGCAACCCGGATCTCTACAACATCGAAGCCGATGACGTGACGGTCATCGTCAACCCGCAAGGGGCGGGCACGGCGGATGACCTGGTTGAATTCCACAATTCCGCCAACTTCACCGGGGCGGTCGGTGCGCAACCGAGTTTCTTGGAGTCCTTCACGCTGGCGGCCTTGACGAATGGCCTGCTGGTGCGCGGCAACGCCAACAACAACGCGATCACGTTTGACTACAGCAACGGCACTCCGATCCCGACGGGCATTGGAGTCATCCTGGCCACAGGGGCCGGGACCGACACGATTCAACTGGTGAATGGTCCCTCGATTACTTCGGTCGATCATGTGTTCTCGCAGGCGGATCGCGGCAGCATCACCACCAATGACGGCAGCGGCGGGCGAGTCATCAATTACATCCAGATGGAGTCTCCGATTACTGACAGCCTCGTTCCGACGACGCGGTCATTCACCTATTCCAACTCAGTCGACGACGTCACGCTCGCGGACATCGGTGGCAACAACGGTATCAGTCAGCTCAGCACGAGCGGTACGGCTTTGACCGTGAACTTCCAGACGCCGACGGGCGGAACGATCACGGTCAATACAGACGGTGCTTCGGGTACAGCCAACGATACGTTGCACGTCAACGGATTCGACAGCACGATTGGAGCCACGACGCTCAACGGCAGTGGTGGCAGCGATCTGCTGGTCGGGGCCGCGTCGAGCAACACGTTTGCCATCAACGCAATCGATGGCGGCACGCTCAATACGTTGTCCACGTTCAGTTCGTTCGAGAACCTGCGTGGCGGCGCGGCGGCTGACACGTTCTCGTTCGCCGTGGGAGTGTTCGGCGTCGCCGGGACCATCGACGGTCAAGGTGGCAATGACACGCTGAGCTATGCCGGTTCCAACACGGCGGTCAGCGTCAATCTGCAGACCGGAGCGGCCAGCCGCATCAATGGGGGCCTTGCAGGAGGATTCTCAAGCATCGAAACGTTCGTCGGCAGCAGTGCGGGCACCGATTCGCTCACGGGCCACGATCTCACGAACGCTTGGGCGGCGACCGGAGTCGGTGCCGGCACCTTGACGAATAGCAGCGTCATCAGCCCGGTCGCGTTCTCCGCTTTTGAAACTCTCAACGGCGGTAGTGGAACGGATACCGTGAGTGGCCCCAATACGGCCAATACCTGGAACGTGACGGGGGCGAACGCGGGCAATCTCGCGGGACTGATCGCGTTCACGGGCATGGAGAACCTCACCGGAAACGCCAACACCGATGCGTTTGTGTTTGCCGCCGGTGGCTCGGTGACCGGAATAGTGGCCGGTGGCACGGGCAGCGACACGTTGGATTACTCAGCCGCGACTGGACCGATCTCGGTCAATTTGCAGAACTCCACCGCCAGCTTCACGGGTGGATTCACCGGAATTGATGCTCTGATCGGAAGCGGAAGTGGCAGCGACACGCTGACCGGCGCGAACGTCACGAATGCTTGGAGCGTCACTGCGGCGGGGACCGGATCGGTCAACGGCACATTCGCGTTCTCGGCCATCGAGACGCTCGCTGGCGGAACGGGCGCGGACACATTGACCGGCCCGAACTTGAGCAACACCTGGAACGTTACCGGGCCGAATGCCGGCAACATCACCGGGGTGATCAACTACCAGAATATGGAAAACCTGGTCGGCGGCACGAACAACGACAGGTTCGCATTCGCGGGTGGATCGGTCAGCGGTACGGTCAACGGTGGTAACGGGGCGGACTCTCTGGATTACTCAGGGATCGCCGGGCCGGTGAGCGTGAACCTGTTGAACTCCTCGGCCAGCTTGATCAACGGTGGCTTGATCAACGGCTACAGCAGCATCGAATCCTTCGTCGGCAGTACCGGTTCCGATACGTTGACCGGGACGAATAACAGCACGAACTGGTTCATCACGGCGACTAACACGGGCAACTTCACCAGCGCGGCGGCCAGCCCGGTCTTCACGGGCTTTGAGAACCTCACGGGCGGCACGGGTAACGACTCGTTCTTGCTGTCGGATGGCGTGGGGGTCACCGGCGTCGTCAACGGTGGTGGCAGCCCAGGTACGGATACCCTGAGTTACGCGGCCTACACCACAACCGTGAGCGTTGTGCTGGGTGGAGCCTCTACGAATATCGGCTCGGTCCAGGGAATTGAGACGGTCATCGGTGGTACACAATTGAATGACTCGCTCACTGGGGCGAATCAAATCAATACTTGGAATCTGGGTGCTGGGACGACGGGGAACATCAACGGAACGGTGACGTTCTCCAGTTTTGAGGCGCTCAATGGCGGGAACAACGCGGACACATTCCTGATCGCAACGACTTCCGCATTCGCATCGATTGGCGGCGGAGCAGGACCGGACACGTTGAACTGGTCCGCCTTCTCAACGGCTCGGAACGTTGTGCTGAACGCGGATCCGATCGACGGCTTCGGCGGAACGGAAACGGTTTCCGGACTGACCTTCACCGGGATCAATGCGTTGGTTGGCTCGACGGCCGGCACGGATGCACTCAACGGATTGAATGTCGGATCACAGTGGACGCTGAATGTCACGCCGCCGAATCGGTACACCGTTCTGTCCAACGGCCGGTCTCTCGACTTCACCTCGTTTGAATCGCTCAATGCGGGGAACAACGGTAACACGTTCTCGATCTTCGGATCTCAGACCTTCAATCTCGTGGGGGGCACCGGGGATGACGTCTTCCTGTTCAACAACGGTGCCGTGTTGAACGGCAAAGTCGATGGCCGCGCGGGCAACGACACGATCAGCGTCACATCGGCCGGTTTGCCACAAACCATCACCCTCAACGGCATCACGTCGGTCACGGGGTATGATGGGACGATCACGCCGTCGATCAACTTTGTCGTCAGTGCCGTGACGCCCTCCACCTTCTTGGGGATCGAAACGGTCATCGGCGGCAACGGAGCGGACACGTTGGTGGGACGGAATGTCGATGCGAATTGGACGGTCGCGGCCACCGGCACTTATGCCGAGACCGTGAGCGGTCGGGCGCTGACTTTTTCCAAGATCGAAAACCTGAACGGCGGAAGCGGAGCCGACACTTACAGCATCAGCGGCACACAGAACGCGAATCTCAACGGAGGTGCCGGCAACGACGTGTTCAACTTCGCGGATGGAGCCATCCTGAACGGCTCGCTGGTAGGTGGTGCCAACATTGACACCGTCAACCTGAGCAACCTGGCCGACACCGTGGATTTGAGTCGCTACGCCGGCATCGAAACGCTGAACGGCGGAGGCGGCAACGACACGCTGGTTGGATTGGCGACCGGTACGACGTTCAACATCGACGGCGAGAATACTGGCACGACCACGGTCAGTGGAGCGACTCAACGATTCGTCTCCTTCGAGAACCTGACCGGAGCCGCGGGCAACGATGCGTTTGTGTTCGCGAACGACAGCGCCAGACTGTCAGGAGCCATCAACGGCGCCACGGGAATAGACACTCTGAACTATGGTGCGATGACAACCGCTCGCAGCGTGACTCTGGCGGATACCGGAACGGTGGACGGTTTCCGAGGCACGGAAGCCGCGGGTTCAATCGGACTGGCCGGCTTTAATAACATCAACACGATCATCGGCAGTGCGTCTGCACTCACGGACCAGATCGTCGGGCTGGATGTGGTGGCCAATACGGTGGCGACATGGACGATCGGAGCCACTCAGACGTACTTCGCGAAGACGGCTCAACTGACGTTCTCCAACTTCGACACGATGGTGGGGGGGACCGGGATCGACCAGTTTACGATCACCGGAAATCGCACCGGCACTTTGCGTGGTGGTAACGGTGCCGTCACGGGCAAAGACTCGTTCAGGTTCTCGACCGCGTCCACGCTGACGGGCAGCATCGACGGCGGTGACGACAAAGACACGCTGAGCTTCGAGTTCTACACCACCGCGCTCAACGTAAAGATCCTCGAAAACCAGACCAGCGGTTATCGCGGTTCAGTAGCTCTGTCCTCAAACAACTCCAACATCGTGACCGACTTCCAAAACATCGACACGCTGATTGGCGGGAATGCCAATGACACGCTCAATGGCATCACCGACTCCACCGCCGCCTGGAAAATTGATGGCAATAATTTTTACAGCTCTCCGGGTTTGATCGTCGATGGTGCGCTCCACATCGATAACCAGGACTACCTCAATTTCCGCTCGTTCGAGACTTTGAACGGCGGAGATGAAAATGACACCTTCCGCGTTTTGGGTAACTCGCAGACGATAAACCTCTTCGGCAACGGCGGCGACGATCAGTTCATTGTGCTTGGGGACAGCAACGTCAACGGCACCATCGACGGCGGGGCCGGCGGTGACGACAAATTCGACCTGTCGGGCAAGACGGGCGGTCAGACAGTCAGCATCAGCAATTTGATCAGCATCGAACAAGTCATCGGCAGCTCCGCGATCGACACGCTGGTCGGAGCACCGAATGCGTCGACGACCTTCCTCATCACGGGCACCAACAGCGGCACGGCTGGATCGATTGGATTCTCCGGGTTTGAGAACCTGCTCGGTGGCACGAAGAACGACTCGTTCGAGTTCCAAGACGGAGGCCAGATTACCGGCACGATCAACGGCGCAGGGGGTAGCGATGCCTTGCGATTCACTGGCATGACCAGCTCGCAGGCGATCGCACTGACCGGCTTGGGTACCACAGACGGATTCACGGGCAACGCGGGAGCGACGCTCGCCAGCTTCACGAACATCGACTCCTTGGTTGGCAGCGGCGAAAGCGACTCGGTGCGCGGACGGGATGCTGACTCGATGTGGACTTCCAGCAACGCAACCATCAACTACACGTCGATCCGCACGATCAACCTGTCCAGCTTCGAGGTTCTGTTGGGTGGCACTGGAGTCGACCTCTTCACTCTGAATGGTTTGACGGTCACCTCGGCGAACGGTGGCTCGGGCAGCGATACGCTGGCGACGCCTAACTCTGTCGGCGATATGTTCACGATCAGCGGTGCCAACAGTGGTGCCTTAGGTTCCGTCGCCTTCACAAGCGTCGAGAATCTGCGGGGCGGTAGCGGGCCAGACAGCTTCATGTTCTCCGGGGCCAGTCCGTCAATCAGCGGCACGGTCGACGGCGGTGCTGGGACCGACACGCTGAATTTCGCGGCGACGTCACTTGCCCAGGCAATCGTGTTGACCGCGCTGGGAACGAGCGACGGCTTCAAAGGGACATCAACTTCGCTTTCTCCGAACGGTTTCAACAACATCAACACGCTCGTGGGAAGCGCGGCTGGCACCGACTCGGTGCAGGGGCGTAACGCGGCCGCGACCTGGACTTCCAATGCTCTGACCGTCACCTATAAGGACAACAGCTCATCACGAACCATCAACATCGCATCGGATGTCGAAAAGTTGCTGGGCGGAACCGCGGTCGACACCGTGACATTGTCAGGGGCAACACCCATCAAGACGGTCGATGGCAACAGCGGCAACGACGTGATCAATGCGGCGGCCGTGACTGGCAACATCACTTTGATCGGTGGCTTGGGAAATGACGTACTGACCGGCGGTAGCGGCAGCGACAACATCGTTGGCGGCGACGGTACCGACACGATCGACGGCCGCGCGGGAGATGACTCCCTCGATGGTGGTGTCGGCGACGACACAATCAACGGTGGCAGTAGCGGCAAGGACACGATCCGAGGCGGGGCCGGAAACGACAAGCTCGACGGTGGTGCTGGCGGGACGACCGTTGGCACAGCCCCCTCTTCGGCGTTGGCCGACGCAGATGACATCATCCATGGCGGTGATGGCAACGATAGCATTCTCGGTCAAGGGGGTAATGACTTCCTGTTCGGTGAAGCGGGCAACGACACGATCGACGGCGGCGATGGACACGATGTCATCGACACGGGTTCGTCCAGCGCCAATAGCTCCAGCTTCGATACCGCCTCCAATCTCAATTCCGTGCTGGGAGGAAATGGCAATGATGCCATTCGCGGTGGTGCCGGCAAAGACACGCTCAACGGCGGAGACGGGAACGATTGCATCCTGGGCGGAGCGGGGCAGGATTCCCTCCTCGGCGGTAATGGCGACGATGTGTTGCGAGGCCAGGACGGCAACGACATTCTGGCCGGCCAAGGGCACATCGCCGGGGACTCTCTGGATGGCGGCGCCGGGACGAACACCTTGAGTACTGGTGAATTCAGCGGCGATTTTTCGGCGATCTTTTCGGACACCAGCTTCAACACGCTGATCGCCTCGATCCCCTAACCGCCGACGATTTCTCCAGAACAAATTCGCAGCCCGGTGACCGATTGGTCACCGGGCTGTTTCATTCTTTCTGGGGCAGAGTTTCGAGCCGACATGGTCCCTTGTCGCAGAAGCAACTTGCACCACAAGACCATCCTGTCGCGCGGCGCAGCGGCTCGCTACATTCCGTCCGCGAACGCTTCCTTTAGAAAACCTTCAGCGACCTTCAGCGCATGACCTCGTTCACCTATCAATCTGCCGGAGTCGATCTCGGCTTATACAACCAGGCGATGGAGCGGCTGCCCGCACTGATGAAGCGGACGCACACGCCGCGCGTCATCGAATTAGCCGACGGCTTCGCTGGTCTGCTGCGACTCGATGCCGGGCGCTACTCCGACCCGGTGCTCGCATCGGGGACCGACGGCGTCGGCACGAAACTGAAAGTCGCGATTCACGCCCGTAAGTTTGATACGGTCGGTATCGACCTCGTGGCGATGTGCGTCAACGATGTGCTTTGCGTCGGGGCTGAGCCGCTGTTCTTTCTCGATTATCTTGCGCTGGGCAAAGATGACCCGGACTTGATCGCGACGCTGGTGGCCGGAGTTTCCGCCGGCTGCGTCGAAGGTCAATCGGCGTTGCTGGGGGGCGAGACGGCGATCATGCCGGACATGTACGCCGCCGGCGACTTCGACATGGCGGGCTTCAGCGTCGGTGTCGTCGATCGGCCGAAGCTGATCGACGGCAAAGCGGTGCGCCCTGGCGATGTCGTGATCGGACTCGCGTCGACCGGCTTTCACTCGAACGGTTATAGCCTCGTTCGCAAGGTGGTCTTCGAACATGCTCGACTGAGCGTTGAATCGCACGTCGCCGACTTAGGACAAACCGTCGGTGATGCGTTGCTCGCGCCGACGCGCATCTACGTCAAACCGGTTCACGATGTGTTGAAGTCCGCCCCGGCCGGTTCAATTCACGGGCTGTGTCACATCACCGGCGGCGGATTAGAAGAAAACATCGAACGCATTCTGCCTGAAAGTGTCCGGGTGCGAATCGACATGTCAGCCTGGCAACGCCTGCCGCTGTTCGACTGGCTGCAACGGCTCGGCAATGTCGAGCGATCCGAGATGTTTCACGTCTTCAACATGGGCATCGGCTTCACGCTGATCGTCGCGCCGGAAGCGGTCGCCGCCGTGCGTGAACGGCTCGCCTCGTTCCCGTTCGCCTCGTGGATCATCGGCGAGGTCGTCGCCGGACAACGCGGCGTCGAACTGCTCTGACGGGCCATCGTTTCATGCGATACTACGTCCGTGTCTGGCTGATGTTCGTCCGTAACGCGCTCATTCGCGAGCTGACGTTTCGAAGCAACTTCGTCATCACGATCCTGACCCGAGCGTTCTGGTTCGCCGCGCAACTGACGCTGTTCGAGATCATCTATCGCAACGTCAAATCCATCGGCGACTGGTCGCGGCCCGAATACTTTGCATTCATGGCGACCGGGATGCTGATCAACGCACTGGTCGAGGCGTTCTTCATGCCCAACGCGGCGAACTTCACTGAGCTAATTCGTTCCGGCAACCTCGACTTCGCGCTGCTCAAGCCAATCGACACGCAGTTCCTGATCTCGTTTGAAAAGATGGACCTGGCGATGTTCAACCAGATTCTTCTGGCGCTGGCGCTGCTGAGCTATGCGCTGGTCGGCCTGGGTCAACCAATCGCAGCGTGGCAGGTCGGGCTGTATTTGCTGTACGTCGGTGTCGGCGCGACTTTTTTCTACAGCCTGATGATCGTACTCGCGAGCACCAGCATATGGTTGGGTCGCAACCAAGGGCTGTACGACTTCTGGTTCTACATCACGATCTTCGCCCGCTATCCCCGCAGCATCTACAACGGCGTAAACCCCACTGCCTGGGAACTGGGTGAGATCCTCCAATTCACTTTTTCGTACCTGCTGCCGATCTTGTTGGTCGTGACGGTACCGGCCGAAGTGCTCGTGAAGCCCTTTAAGAGCTGGGAGTTCCCTGTGATCGCGTTGGGCTCTTCGGTCGTTGGATTGATCGTCGCTCGCTTGGTTTTCCGTTGGTCGCTGAAGAGCTATCGCAGCGCCAGCAGTTGAGTGTGCGGTGCCTGCGCCGCCATGCGACTGCCACCAAGTTCGAATTGCCGTAACCCCTCGTGAGGCGAGTGACACCGGAGTCGGGTCTACGCTTTTCTGGCTGACACGAAGCCGCGTGCCGCTAGCAGCGCCAACATCGGCTCGACCGGAGCACGCATTCTCAGGTTGCTCCAATAGACGAGATGCAACGCCGCGAAGCTGACGACCAGCAGCACAGCCGGCAACCACGGGAGAAACTCATCGTGCCGCGACCACCACCATCCGACCGCTGCCGTCAGCAACTCGACGAGAAAGAACGCCGCGATGCCCCACCGAATCACGCTCGGCATTGAACCGGCATCCGCACCGCTGGGAAAAACATTCCAAAATCGCTTTTGTCTCAGCCAGCAGGACTCGGCGAACTCGCGCGGATGCTGTGTGATCCAGTTTCCTGCCAACATCTGCATCCATCGATCGCGTGCGACTTCATCTCTTCTCGCGATTCCCGCGCGCCGAAGATCCTCTTCCAGCGATTCCTGCCAAGCTCGCGAATCCCACTGGCCGGCGGAAGGTTGAGCGATCTCTTCACGATACGCCTCGTCGTTGTTCCCTAGCAACAGCGTGTATCCGCCGTGAGTCGTCGTCACGATCGGAGTGCCGAAGACCAACCAGTTCCGAATCACCCACGGGGCAATTGTAAGGCCCAGTGCCACGAGGATCGGCAGCGACGAGCGCGCGACTTCGGCCATTCGCCAGCGCTTGTCAGTCGATTTCATCCCAAAACAACAAGCGGCGATCACGGCACTCATCAGCGTGACGGCCGCCCAAACCGTCGGCCGACACAACACCGCCAACCCAATCAAGACTCCAAGCGACCAACGACGCTTTGCTGTTCCGATCTCAGGCACACTCAACAGCACAACGACCAACAGAAATGCACAAAGCGTTTCCGTCATCGCCAGCGCCGTCGCTTGAATCAGCAACGGATTGACCGCGACTAATGCCGCCGCCAATAGCGCATTGGACTTCAAGCCGAGTTTGCGACCCAGCCGCCACGTCAGCCACACGGTCGCAACACTCAAGCCAATTTGAAAAACGGCAAGCAGCTTGATTCCGCCTCCCACTACGATCACACCGGCCAACAGCAACGGGTACAGCGGCGGTCGATAAGCGGTGGGATGTCCGAGATCTGGATGAACAAACCCATCACCGGCCGCCAGGTGTCTCGCGATGCCCCAATACAAGTCGCGGTCCTCGGCTAGTGACTCCGGCTTCCAGCAGATCACTCCCAACCGCAGCAACGCGGCGAGCAACAGCAGCGCGACCAGAAAGCGATACTCGATTCGAGATGGCGACGTGACGACAGCGGTTGGGGGTGGTGCGGACATCGGCAACTAACGTAGCCGAGCAATCACTCGGCCGATACGTTCAGCCGCTTCGTCCATTTCAGCGAGTGTATTTTCCAAGCCAACCGTGAACCGAACCGAGGCCTTATAGACCTCCGGCGGAGCCCCCATCGCCACCAGCGCCGGGGCAGGTTCCGCGGAACCGCTGGCGCAGGTGCTGCCCAGTGAGCAGGCGATCCCCTCGAGATCCAAGCTGACGAGAATCGCTTCGCCGTCGAGTCCCGGAAACGCGATGTTAAGTGTGTTCGGCAAACGCTGTTCGCGCGATCCGTTTACGACGGCCCACCGACAGCGAACAAGTAAACCTGTTTCCAGTCGATCGCGAAGTTCTTTGAGCCGCGTCGTCCGTTCGTCTCGCTCGCGATGCCACAGTTCGAGCGCCTTGGCCATGCCGGCCGCGAGCGCGACCATCTCGGTTCCGGGACGACGACCCGATTCTTGATGACCGCCGAACTCGAACGGCGCGAGTGTCACACCCTTTTTCAGCAACAGGCCGCCGATGCCGCGCGGCCCATGAAACTTGTGAGCGCCGAAGGCCAGCGACGTCGAACCGAGTTCTGCGAAATCGACTTCGATCTTTCCAACGGCTTGCACGGCGTCGATGTGACAGAACACGCCACGCTCTCGGCAGGTCGTCGCCAGCGGTCCCAAGTCTTGAATCACGCCCGTCTCGTTGTGCGCCAGAATCACCGTTGCGAGTTTGATGTCGTCTGTCCAAAGCGTTGATGGCTCACTGTCTTTCAATGGACGCAAGCGTCCCTCTCGATCGACGGGCAAGACCGTCAGCTTCCAGCCGTGCGGCTTCAATGATCGACAGGCTTCCATCGTCGCAGGATGCTCGCCGGCCGTCAGCGCGATCGTGCCGGGTGCCATCGACATCGCGGCTCCGAACAGCGCAAGGTTCGACGCTTCGGTCCCGCCGCTGGTGAAGATGACTTCGTCCGGCTGAGCACCCAGGATGGACGCGATCGTCTCGCGCGAGGATTCCAAAACCTTGCGGGCCTGCCGGCCCTCAGCATGTCGGCTGCCGGGATTCGCATAGCTGTGCTGCAAGTGATGCGCGACAGTCTCGATGACTTCCGGCCAAGGCCGTGTCGTTGCGTTGTGGTCGAGATAAATGCGCGAGACCATGAGTTTCACTACTTCAATTCACGAATCAAAATGCTGGCAAACTGAATGGGATCACCGTGATGCTGCAACGCGATGCGGCCCCGAGCCGGAATCCCAGGAAGTTGAACATTGTCGATGACCGTTTCGTCGTTGAGCACAACCGTCGTGCGGTCCCCTTTCATTGTGATGTGGAAGCGGTTCCATTGGCCGATTGGTTTGTCTGCCCGCTTCCTTGGAATGCAGCCGGTGCGGACCTCAGCGGGCATCGACTTATCCAGCCGATATCCCCGAATCTCACCGCTGCCGCAGGGGCGACACCATATGTTGATCTGCGACTTGTCATTACCGCGTAGATAGATGCCGCTGTCTCCGGCATCGGCGAACTCTTCTTCTTCGGGGCCTTCGTCGCCATTGGGTTGAATGACTGGCCGCTTGGTCGACTTTGTCTTGCCGGTCCATTTCCAGTCGCAGATCAACTCGAAGTCGCCAAATTCCTTTTCCGTCCAGAGATGTCCGGCGTCGGCGGGGCCAGTTCCTTTCGCTTCGCTCTTGCCGTCGTAGTTGAGAATCCAATCCTGTGGCTGCCAGTGACCGGCATGACCCGGATCGTTGACCCAATTGGCGAGATCCAGCCCCGAGTAGAGCGAGCGAAATCCGTCGATGACCGGCTGCACTTCGTCGGCTGGCGGGTTCGATGATGGCAGCTCTTTGATCTTCAAATTGCGGAAGTGACACTCCGAACCTTCCGATTCGAGGCAGATATAGCCCTTTCGTGGCCGGCACTCGCTGCCCCCCGAAACCACCTTGCCGTTGACCGCCAATTTCAGGACTCCGTCGCGGCATTCGACGCGGTATTGATTCCATTCGGGGGACGGCTTGCTGCGCTTCTCGCTCGGCAAGCAACGCTCGGCACCAGCAGGATGCGGGCGATCTGGTTTCATCCGCGCGCCGTGAATCGAGAAGACATCGCCGTGACTCGTGTAGTTTGCAGTCTCACGCCCATCAAGAACCTGAACCTCAATACTCTTCGCGAACGGCGTCCCCTGTGCGGTCAGTGGGTGACTCCAGACGAACACGCCGGCGTTCCCCTTCGGCTGCATGTGCCGCCATTCCAGTTCGAGAATGAAGTTCTCGTACTGCTTTGAGGTCCGCAGGACACCGGTCGGCTTGCCAGTGCTGACAATCATCCCGTCTTTCGCCGTGAACGTGTTCGGTGCGACGTTGACCGGCACCCACCCTGAGAGATCTTTGCCGTTGAAGAGCAGCGCGAAGCCCTCTTCGTCTGCGTTAATTGCAACCGCATTCAACAAGACTGCCAACCACGCGACACATTGAATTCGAATCTTCATCGTGATCCCCTTTTGGTTACCTCAACAACGCGGCGATCTCATCGCGAGTGAACCGCTGCTGCAAGCGTGCTCCGAGCTGGCTGACGATCCGGGCCGCCGCGTGCGAGGCGAGGCGACCGGCTTGTTTCCAGCTCAGGCCGTTCGTGATTCCATAGAGAATTCCGGCCGCGTACATGTCGCCGGCACCGGTTGTGTCGATCGCGACCGTCGGGACCCCTTCGATCGGGATGACCTCCCCCTGGTGCATCACCAGACTGCCGTTCTTGCCCAACGTGAGTGCAACGTTCTCGCAATGCTGGTGGATGATCCGAGCACACTCGATCGAGTCCTGCTTGCCGGTCAGCGCGCGAGCCTCCTCTTCGTTGCAGAACAGCAGGTCGACGTCCTCTTCAATGAGCTGCCAGAAGCGGTCGCGAAACAGGCCGATCAAAAACGGATCCGAAACCGTGAACGCAACCTTCACGCCGTTCTGCCTGGCGAACTGAATCGCCTTGAGCGCCGCGGCTCGCGGGCCTTCGTTCGTGAAGAGGTAGCCTTCAATGTAGACGTACTTCGCCTGTCGAACGTCCGCTTCGCTGATGTCGTCGGGGCCAAGCGTTGCCGACACGCCGAGATTCGTCAGCATCGTCCGCTGCGCATCCTCGGTGATCAGCACCACGCACGTCCCTGACTGCCCGGTTGTTGGCGGGACTTCGATGTGGACACCCCGCTGCCGCATGTCGGAGAGGAAGAATTCGCCGATCTCGTCGCGGCCCGTCTTGCCGGCGTAGGCCCCCTGCCCTCCGAAATCGACGACGCCCATGATCGTGTTCGCGGCCGAGCCACCCGCGCAGCGATTCGTCCGCTGGTCAGCGAGCAGGGCAAGCACGCGCCGTTGAGCCGCCTCATCGACTAGCGTCATGATCCCCTTGGTGAAGCCAATCCGCTCCAAGAACCGGTCATCGACCCGAGCCTGAATATCCACCAACGAATTCCCGACGCCATAAACGTCGTATCCCATGAATGTCCTTTCTCGATCTGTACTCGAAAACTTGACGACCTCGGTAAACTGTTCCCGTCATGTCGCAAACAACCGCTGTTCAACCGTTGATTCTGCTGGCCGAGCAACGATTAGCGCGTTCGGCTCTGCGCCGCTTGCTGAAGCCGACTGCTGCTGGGAAAGGCCGCTTGTTGTACCTCGTCGGCCCAGCAGGCAGCGGGAAATCCGCGTTGCTGGCGGAGTTTTTCCGCGAGCTCCTTTCCTCGCAAGTCTCACCGCTGCTAGTCACCGCTGCGGAGTTCGCCGCTGAATTGGCTGAAGCTTCGAGCAATCAGCAAATCCCTGAGTTCCAGGAGCGTTTCCGATCTGTATCGGTGCTGGTTTGCGAAGACCTGCAAGCCATCGAGCGTCGGCCCGAATCCCAGCGACAGCTGTTAGTCGTGATCGACGATTTGCTCGCTCACGGCAGCGATGTCGTCGTGACAAGCACCAAACTGCCGGGGCAGTTGGAGACTTTTCCCGCCAAGTTGGTCAGTCGTTTCCGAGGCGGGACGGTGATCGGCATCAAGCCGCCTGGGCCTGACAGCCGATCCGAACTTCTCCGACTCTTCTGCCAACACCGTCGGCTATCGATTTTACGCGACGCTCTCGCACTGCTGGCCGAGTCACTGGAAGCCACTCCTCGAGAATTGCTCGGAGTCGTCACTCAGCTTGCTCAGAAGCGTCGCCCGCTCAAAAGAGCCGACGTTGAGGAGTTCTTGCAGCAGGAACTCCCCACGCAGTCGATGACCCCCCTGAAGGTCAGCCGTGCTGTCGCCAAGGAATTCGGAGTCACCCTGACCGCCTTGCGTTCTGCCCGACGTTCACAGTCGCTCGTCTTGCCCCGGCAATGTGCAATGTGGCTGTGTCGAAAGCTGTGTCACCTGTCCTATCCGGAACTTGGAACTTTCTTCGACCGGCAGCATTCGTCCGTGATCCATGCTGTCCGAAAGCTGGAAATTCGCCTCGGCAAAGAGCCGGCTTTACGGCAACGGATCGCTCGACTGGAAAGCGATTGTCGATAAACCATTGGCCCGTTGTTGATAACCGCTGGCTCCTCATCAGGGCTCCGGAGAAAGCTGCAAAAGCGTCGATAGGCCAGCTCGAAATCACCCTTTATTGACATCGCAATACCACCACTCCACACGTTGTCGACAGCGACTTTGGCTCGTTGTGAGAACGTAAGTTTTTCGCTATCCTTCCGCTCCGTTTTGAACGGCAATTTCAGTAACAAAAATTGCCGTTACTGATACAACGACTGCTCTCTAAAGATCTTTTAGAAGAAGCTCAACACGCTGCTCTCCAGCTTCCTCACCAAGTGAGCAAAACATGAAGTTACATTGCCATCGACCGACTTTATCCGCCGCATTTCAAATCGTCAGCAGCGTAGTGCCGTCACGAACTCCAAAAGAGATTTTGCGGAACGTGAAGCTCCAGGTCGGCGGCGGCAAGGCGACGCTCGTGGGGAGCGATCAAGAGGTCGGCATTCGGTACGACATCCCGGGGGTCGAGACCGATTCGGACGGTGAAGTGCTGCTGCCAAAAGATCGTCTGATCGCCATTCTTCGAGAGCTGACCGACGACGGTGTGGACTTGGAAGTCACCGAGAAGGCGTTGTGGATTCGATCGGGGCACAGTGAGTTCAGACTTAGCTCCGAGGACCCAGCCGAGTTTCCACCAGTGCAGCCGTTTGACGCGACGAGTTACCACGTCGTCCCGGCGTCGTCGTTCAAAGAGATGATCAAGCGTACGGTGTTTGCGACCGAACTGGAGAGCACGCGGTATGCCCTGGGTGGGGTACTGATGGAATTCACGGCCGACAAACTGACGATGGCTGCAACAGACAGTCGTCGCTTGGCGGTCGTCAGTACAGCAAGCAGCACGATTGGCAGCATCGAGCCGCGAGCCACACAACCAGTCGTCCCAGCGAAAGCACTGAGCCTCATCGAACGCAGCATCACCGATAACGATCAAGATGTTTACTTGGCGGTTTACTCCAACGGCGTTTTAGTCAAAGTCGGCAGCAGCACAATTTACAGCCGGTTGGTCGATGGACGGTTCCCAAGGTACGGCGATGTCATTCCGGCTCCCAGTGGAACGATAATCGACATGCTTGTTTCACCGTTTTATTCAGCCGTACGACAAGCTCAGATCGTGACAAACGAGGAAAGTCGTGGTGTCGATTTCACATTTGAGAATGGCATTTTGCGTCTCACGAGCGTCGCGGCGGACATAGGCCAATCGAAGATCGAAATCCCGATCAGTTACAACGGATCGGCAATCACAATTACCTTTGACCCGCGCTACATCGCCGACTTTCTTCGCATCCTAGAGGCATCAATGTCCGTCAAATTGCAACTCACCGACGGAGAGAGCGCGGCTGTTCTCCGTACGGATGACGGCTACACCTACGTCATCATGCCGCTTGCCAGAGATCGGTAGGCATTGGGGGCTTGAAACTCCCAGATCACTGTTTGTTTGAGACGATGCCGCACGACCCGTACAGGACTCTCCGAGGCTTTGCTGCAGCCGCCGAAAAAACGGCTGAGCCGCTGCACGTTCGCAAAGTGCTCTCAGAGTTGATCGCTTTGAAAGGACTCGCGCGAGTCCACGGTCCGGAACAGTTGCAACAAGCGTGGCGATCCGTGGCCGGGGATGAGATCGGACGTAAATCCCGAGTTCTGGAATTGAATCGCGGGGTCTTGAATGTCGGTGTCAGTAACTCAGGATTACTCAACGAGCTGGTCGGGTTTCACAGACAGACGTTGTTGGAACAACTTCAGCAGCAGTTTTCTCACCTGAAGATTCAAGACATCAAATTTCGACTGAAAACGGAACTGAAATGATCGGCACGACGGGTTTCCGACCCGTCACTCACAACTTGGCCGGTTTGGAAATCGGTCCACGGAATGAAGAAGCATGAGCGACCAAGACAACCAGCCAACTCCAGACACTTACGACGAAACGCAGATTCAGGCGCTCGAGGGGATCGAAGGTATTCGCCATCGACCAGCAATGTACATCGGCGACACAACGAGCCGCGGCCTGCATCACTTGGTTTACGAGGTCGTTGATAACAGCATCGACGAAGCGGTCAATAAATTCGCGACGGCGGTTTCCGTAAAGATCAACGCCGACGGAAGTGTGACCGTTATTGATGATGGCCGAGGAATTCCCGTCGGACGAATGGCTGAGCAAGGGGGAAAGTCGGCGCTCGAAATCGTCTTCACAAAGATTCATGCCGGAGGCAAGTTTAATCGAGCGGGTGGCTACAAAACCGGAACCGGTGGTCTGCATGGAGTAGGCATCACGGCCGTCAATGCGCTCAGCGAATGGCTCGAAGTCGAAGTCCGACGCGAGGGACATGTCTGGACGATGGAGTTCGCTCGGGGCGACGTTATTCACGACGTGCAGAAGATCGGCAAGAGCGACTCCACGGGCACGAAGGTGACGTTTTCGCCAGACCCCCAGATCTTTCCCGAGACGAAATTCGTTTACGACGTGCTGCACAAGCGGCTGCAAGAGTTGGCATTTCTCAATGCCGGAGTCTCGATTCGCATCCTCGACGAACGAACGAATCAGACCGATGAGTTCTGTTACAAGGATGGCCTGCTGGAGTTCGTCAAGTTTCTCAACCGCACTGACAACTCGCTACATGCCGAGGTCATCCACGTGAAGGGAGAGCACGAACACGTGACAGCGGACGGCGTCAAACAGATTCTCGGGATCGAGATTGCGCTGCAATACAACGACAGCTCATCTGACATCGTCCGCTGCTACGCGAACAACATCTACAATCCGGACGGCGGCACACACCTCACGGGCTTCAAGACCGGCCTGACGCGCGCGCTCAACACCTACGGCAAGAAGAACAACATTTTCAAAGACTTCACCCCGACCGGCGACGACTTCCGCGAAGGCCTTACCGCGGTTGTCGCAGTCTTGGTGCCCGATCCGCAGTTCGAAGCGCAGACGAAAGTCAAACTCGGCAATAGCGAAGTTGAAGGAGCCGTTTCATCGATGATCGGTGACGGACTCAGTCGCTTTCTTGAAGAGAACCCGCAAACTGCGAAGACGATCCTGATGAAAGGAATGATCGCCGCCGAAGCTCGCGAGGCCGCACGCAAAGCTCGCGAACTGGTCCGCAATAAAAAGGGCGGCCTCACCACCGGCGGCCTGCCCGACAAGCTCCGTGATTGCCGTAGCCGAGACCTCAACCTCAGCGAGTTGTACCTCGTGGAAGGTGATTCGGCTGGCGGTTCCGCCGACACCGGCCGCGACTCGAACACGCAAGCGATCCTCCCGCTGCGCGGAAAAATCTTGAACGTCGAGAAGGCCGTGCTCACTAAAGTGCTCGACAACGCCGAGATCGCGAATATCTTCAAAGCGGTCGGCGTCCCTCCCGGTGCGGAACTCGAAGACGTCGAGAAGCGCCGCTACGGCAAGCTCATTCTGATGACCGATGCCGACGTCGACGGCAGCCACATCCGCACGCTGCTGCTGACGTTCATCTTCCGGCACCTCCGCAAGCTCGTGGAGAACAACTGCATCTACATCGCTCAGCCGCCGCTGTTCAAAGTCGAGCAACGCAACAAAATCCGTTACGTCCAATCCAACGAACAGATGATGGGCGAGCTGATCGAGATTGGCCTGAACGAGAGCGTTGTTGTCCTGGAAGACGGCATCCGCATTGAAGGGGAGTCGTTAAAGAAACTCGTCGCGCTGATCCGCCGCCTGGCCGACCCGCTCGAAACAATGGAACGGCGAGGAATCGATCTGCGTCACGTCGCCACACACCACTTATCATCCGATGGCAGCCTGCCGCGGTTCCGGGTCTTCGTTGGCAAAGACCAGCATTGGTTCTTCCTCAAAGAAGACCTCGACAAGTTTCTCGCCAGCGAAGAACTCCGCCGCGGCGAAGAGTTCACGATCGCCGCCGCCGAAGCCGCTGTGGGGCAGGCCTCCAACGTCCCCGCGCAGTCATCAATTGACACCGACAGCCAACACAACCTCAAAGCCATCAAAGACGGCCACCTCCAAATCGTCGATCTCCACGAAGTCCGCTCCATCAACGAAACGTTAAAGGAACTAAAAACCTTCAACCTCGCGATGAAGGACTTGCTTCCCGCTGGCAACCGCAACGGCGAGCCATACTACCCCTTCCACATCGACAACCCCGCTGGCGGCATCAAGCTCACGAGTATCCGCGAACTGATCCACTCGCTCCGCAAGCTCGGCGAGAAGGGCAAGAAGATCACCCGCTTCAAGGGCCTCGGAGAAATGGACGCCGAAGAACTCTGGGCCACAACGATGAATATTGAGACGCGTACGCTGCTGAAAGTCACAATGGAAGACGCGGCGGCTGCGGATGAAATGTTCCGAGTCCTCATGGGCGACGCCGTCGAACCCCGCCGCGAATTCATCGAAAAACATGCGCTCGACGTCAAAGACCTAGACGTGTAGCGCGTGGTCATGATTTGGGACACAATTCCTGTCATTTGAGACACAATACTTGGCCAGAATTCACACAGCCGTAGGTACGCGCCGTTTGATTGGGGAATTCGGCGGACTGCGGAATCTCTGATGGATAAAGAAATCGGACGGAGCGCCCGGGGTTATCCCGGGCGCTCCGTTCTCTTTTTTTGTGGTCAGGGTTTGGTCAGCGACGACGTCGCCGCCAACGGCAACCGGCGCGGAAGCCGCCAGTGCTGCCGAGTCTCTTGCCGGACTTGAAGATCCAATACGCAAGAAACGTCAGCACTCCAATCATGATCAAACTTTCCAAGGAAACCTCCAGAGTGAAGAGGTTGAGAATTAAGTGGCAGGCGTAACAGCAGGTCACCTGATCGCGGCGTGGGCTGACAGTGGCAGCCAATGGTCTTGGAGCCAATTCATTTCGGCGAGGAGCGCATCGCTTCGACGCCGGAACGGTCCAAAGCATGGGCCACCGACCGGAGACAAGTCGGTGAACCACTGGCCCAAGAGGTCAGGCTCTACATGCGAAGCGCGCTGGATGCGGACTGATCCCAGCGTGCTCAGGTCGAACGCTTCGGAGTAAACGCAGTGGACGTCACCGACCGGTGTGATGACGAGTTCCATCAGGCGGCCTCCTGAACGGGAATCGCGCTGGCTTGTCGCAGAAGATTGCGGCGCGGCCGATCCATCAACAGGCCATCAAATACCGGTTGCAACTGGCTCAACTCCGTAGCGACCGATTCACGCAGGATACGGTTTTCACGGAGTGACTGTGGCTGCACGCCATTCACCAAATCTTCGACCTGTGATACGAGGCTGTCGAGTTGATCGTTCGATCGTACATTCAGCCGACGGAATCGGTCGAAGAACTCTGTCAGCTTGGTGACGACGGTGTCCCGAAAGACCTTCGGTTTGCCATCGTCTGTGCCACTGAGTCGGTCGGTCAGGTGAGTGACGAGTTGCGATAACTCCGCGATGAATGCCTGTTCGGACAGTTGCAGAGCTTCATCAAATCGTGCGGCGACGCGACGGCATTCCTGCTCGTAGAGTTCGGGATTGAGCTGTCGCAGATAATCGGGCGGCTCAACCGATGGATAATCCCACTCGACGGCGAACAGGCCATTCAGTGAAGTCGGGTAATCCGAAAGATCGAAAAGTCGGCCGAGCCGTTGCTCGGCGGCGGCTCGCAGTTCCGCATAGCGTTGTTCGAGTTGTTCGACGGCATCGACCAATTCACAGCGCAACGACGTCAGTTGTGTATCGAGTCGCTCGATGTCATCACGTCGAATCAGACGAATGCCAGCTTCGGGATATGGCAGCGAGAATCCTCTCCACACGGACTGAATCCGTCCGCGGACGCTGGTGACAGCGGTATAGGCAGCGTGCCGCGTGTCGAGCAATTTCTTGCCGGCACTCAAAAACTCGCCGGTGGCTCCAAATGTTTCGGCAGCTTCGGCCCTCTGCTCGGAGTTGAGCGTTTTACGAACTGTTGACGACGGTTGAAAATGGTGGCGCTGGGAAGAAGTTGCGGCGGTTGAAAATGGTGGCGCGCATGTGTGTTTGTTGGTGAATGGTGAAGATCGGAGCGTTAGCTCCGATCTTTACGAGGTTCACCAGGAGACACAGGAGTGCGTAGCGACATGGAATTTTGGAAGGAAGTTCGTCGGGAAGTTTTGACGAACGAATTGAGTCAGCGAGCGGCCTGTCGGAAGTACGGATTGGGCTGGCACACGCTGAAGAAGATTTTGGCTCACGCGGAACCGCCGGGGTATCGGCAGCGACAGCCGCGGAAGAAGCGGAAGCTGGGAGCGTATCTGCCGATCATCGAGCAGATTTTGGAAGCGGATCGGGAGGCTCCGAAGAAGCAACGTCACACGGTCCGGCGGATCTTTGAGCGGCTGCGGGACGAACATGGCTACGCCGGCGGTCTGACGATGGTGTCGCTGGCGGTTCGGGAGTGGCGTGAGTCGCGGAAGGAAGTATTTCTGCCGTTGTCGCATCCGCCGGGGGAAGCTCAGGTGGACTACGGCGAGGCGAAGGTCCGGCTCAACGGCCAAGAGATCTCGGTGGCGTTGTTCGTGATGACGCTGCCGTATTCCGGAGCGATCTTCGTGCAGGCGTTCCCTCGCGAATGCACGGAGACGTTTTTAGAGGGGCATCGCCGGGCGTTTGAGTTCTTCGGCGGAGTGCCCAAGCGGATCAGCTACGACAATTTGGCGATCGCGGTGATCGAAGTGTTGAAGGGCCGGGAGCGCAAGCTGACCAGGGAATTCCTGCGGTTACAGAGCCATTATCTGTTCCGCGAACACTTCTGCCTGGTGCGTCGAGCGAATGAGAAGGGGAACGTGGAGCGGCTGCTCGGGTTTGCTCGGCGGAGTTTTCTGGTACCGGTTCCAGAGGTCGATTCGCTGGAGACGCTCAATCGGCAATTGCTGGCAGGTTGCGAACGTGATCTGGAGGAACGCACGCGAGGCAAACCGGCATCCAAACGTGACTTGCTCCGCGACGATCAGGCGGCGTTTTTGCCGTTGCCGAAGCAGATGTTTGAATCGCGACGGATCACCGACGGCACGGCCGATTCGCAATCGTTGGTGCGGTTCGACACGAACGACTATTCGGTGCCGGTGCAATATGCGCATCGGAAGCTGCTGGTGATCGCCACGGTGGAGGAAGTCCGGTTGGTCTTCGAGGATCGCTTGGTGGCTCGGCATCGGCGTTCGTGGGAGCGTGAGCGCACCTTCTTCGAGCCGGTGCATTACCTAGCCTTGCTGGAACGCAAGCCGGGTGGCTTCGACTTCGCCAAGCCGCTGGAGCAGTGGTCACTGCCGGAGTGCTTCGCGCTCTTGCGACGACGCCTCGAAGCGGACGATCCACGGAACGGGACGCGGTCGTACATTCGCGTGTTGCGATTGCTGGAGAAGTTCTCGCTGCCGCAGCTTGCCGACGCAGTGGAATACGCTCTGGACATCGACGTGATCGATGCCGACAGCCTGCGCACGATCGTCGAACATCGCAGCGATCAGCCGATCCCGCTGTTTGCGTTGGACGGCCGACCGCATTTGGCTCACGTCCGCGTCGAGACCACCCAGGTCTCCGCGTATCAGGCGCTGCTGACGGAGGTGACGCCATGAACAAGACTGACACCAAGAGCACCGTGTTGCTCAAGCATCACCTGAAGGCCCTCAAGCTCCCGACGGTCCTCGCCGAGTGCGAGAAGATCGCCCAACGCTGTGCCGCCGATAACGCCGATCATCTGGCGTTCTTGCTGCAACTGTGCGAACTGGAGTTGCTCGAACGCGAACGCAAGGCGGCCGAACGGCGTTTGAAGGCCGCTCGCTTCCCGACCGCGAAGCTGCTGGACGAATTCGATTTCACGGCTCGTCCCAGCGTCAACAAGCCGCTCTTCCTGGAATTGACCAAAGGGGAATACCTCGACCGCCGCGAGAACCTCTTGCTGGTCGGTCCCAGTGGCACAGGTAAGACTCATTTGGCAACAGCACTCGGAATGTCGGCGTGCTCGCAGGGCAAAAAGGTTCGCTTCTTTCGCGTGACCGAACTGATCACGCTACTGCTGGAAGCCAAAGAGGAGCGCCACCTCTTGCGACTCCGTCAGCAACTCGGCAAGCTGGATCTGTTGATCCTCGACGAACTGGGCTACGTCCCCGCCAGT
>Ga0194128_10003215_pt1 | contig 25473 bp, 23 predicted proteins | sample TA2KigCa65mmetaG_FD_148650 | JGI IMG/M metagenome (GOLD analysis project Ga0194128, IMG submission 148650) | Freshwater microbial communities from Lake Tanganyika, Tanzania - TA2015037 Kigoma Deep Cast 65m | ecosystem: Environmental > Aquatic > Freshwater > Lake | place: Tanzania: Lake... | reverse complement strand
GCCGGGCGTGGCCGGGCCGCCGCCGGTGCCGCCGCCGCCGCCCGCGGGGACGGTGTCGCCCGGGCCGCGGTAGGTTCCGCCGTGACCGTAGGAGGTGCCCGTCAGAGAGACGGCGCTGCCGGTGATCAGGGCAGCTGCGATCAGGATGTTCTTCATGTGGACCTGTCGGACAGTGAGGTAGAGGAGTCCGGGATGGGATGCCCAATGTGACGGGCACGGCCTTCTAGGGCAAGGGCTGTGCCGAACTACCGCCCGCCGCGGCAGATTTCCTGCCGAGGCCCCCCGGGGGACCGGCGGCGGAAGTGTGGACGAGCGTGGGGGAGCGATGTCGCCGCGCCGCGACCCGAACCGCGCGGGCTCGTGTTTCGTCGGCGTAACGGTAGGTGTCGTTCCGGGAGCCTGCGACGCGGGTCGCGCGGACCCGCCGGGCCGAGCGCTCGAGCCGGTTCCCGAGCCCATTCCCGAGCCCATTCCTGGGCCAGTTCTCGGGCCGGTTCTTTCGGCGAGACGTCTAGAAGCCCCCCGCCGCCTCGCTCGCCTGACGCGCGGTGAGCGAGGCTCCGAGGTACTCCTTGTTCAGGCGCGCGATGTTCTCGACGGAGATGCCCTTGGGGCAGGCCGCCTCGCACTCGTAGATGTTGCCGCAGTTGCCAAAGCCCTCCTTGTCCATCTGCTCGACCATGGCCAGCACGCGCCGGCGGCGCTCGGGCTGACCTTGGGGGAGCAGGGACAGGTGCGAGATCTTGGCACCGACGAACAGCATCGCCGCCGCGTTGGGGCAGGCCGCGACACAGGCTCCGCAGCCGATGCAGGCGGCGGCGTCCATGGCGAGATCGGCATTCTCCTTGGGGATCGGGATCGCGTTGGCGTCCTGGGGCGAGCCGGTGTTGACCGACACGAAGCCGCCGCGCGCAATGATGCGGTCGAAGGCCGAGCGGTCGCACACGAGGTCGCGCACGATCGGGAAGGCCTTCGCACGGAAGGGCTCGACGTAGATCGTCTGGCCGTCGTGGAAGCGCCGCATGTGCAGCTGGCAGGTGGCGGTCTCGCGGTCGGGGCCGTGGGCTTGCCCGTTGATCACGAGGCTGCAGCTGCCACAGATGCCTTCGCGGCAATCGTGCTCGAAGGCCACCGGCTCGCGGCCCTCGCGCAGGAGCTGCTCGTTGAGCTGGTCGAGCATCTCGAGGAACGAGCAGTGCTCGGAGATGTCGTGCAGCGAGTAGGTCTCGAAGTGGCCTTCGGCCTCGCGGTTCTTCTGGCGCCAGACGTGCAGCGTCAGGTTGAGGCCGCCGTGGTTGTCGTGTCCGCCGCTCACTTGTAGCTCCTCTGGGTCAGCTTGACCTCTTCGAACATCAACGGCTCCCTGTGCAGGTTCCAGCCCATGGCCGGCCCATCGCTCGCGTGCTGCCACGCGGCGACATAGGCGTAGCTGGCGTCGTCGCGCAACGCCTCGCCCTCCACCGTCTGGCTCTCCTCGCGGAAGTGGCCGCCGCAGGACTCGCGCCGGTGTTCGGCGTCGATCACCATCAGCTCGGCGAGCTCGATGAAGTCGGCGACGCGGCCGGCCTTTTCGAGCTCGCGGTTGAGCTCCTCGCCCGTGCCGAGCACGCGCAGGTTCTCCCAGAACTGCGCGCGCAGGCCGCGGATCGTGGCCAGCGCGGTCTTCAGGCCCTTCTCATTGCGGGCCATGCCGCAGCGGTTCCACATCACGAGGCCGAGCTCTCTGTGGAAGTCGTCGGCGCTACGCCTGCCGTCGATCGAGAGCAGCTTGCCGAGGCGACCCTGCACATCGCGCTCGGCTGCGGCGAAGCTCGGGTGGTCGGTCGTGACCGCGCCGAGCTTGCGGCCCGCGAAGTGCGCGCCGATCGTCGCCGGGATCACGAAGTAGCCGTCGGCGAGGCCCTGCATCAGCGCGCTCGCGCCGAGGCGATTGGCGCCGTGGTCGGAGAAGTTCGCCTCGCCGAGCACGAACAGGCCCGGGATGGTGCTCTCCAAGTTGTAGTCCACCCACAGGCCGCCCATGGTGTAGTGCACGGCCGGGTAGATGCGCATCGGGATCTTGTAGGGATCGTCCGCGGTGATGCGCTCGTACATCTGGAACAGGTTGCCGTAGCGCTCGCGAATGCGCGGGGCCCCGTCGCGGGCGATCGCGTCGCGGAAGTCGAGGTACACCGCCATGCCGGACTCGCCGACACCGCGGCCCGCGTCGGCCATCTCCTTCGCGCGGCGCGAGGCGATGTCGCGCGGCACGAGGTTGCCGAAGCTCGGGTAGATGCGCTCGAGGTAGTAGTCGCGCTCCTCCTCGGGGATCTGGTCCGGCGAGCGACGGTCGCCCTTGTTCTTGGGCACCCACACGCGGCCGTCGTTGCGCAGGCTCTCGCTCATCAGCGTGAGCTTCGACTGGTAGCTGCCGCTGACGGGGATGCAGGTCGGGTGGATCTGCGTGAAGCAGGGGTTGCCGAACAGGGCACCGCGCTTGTGGGCGCGCCAGATCGCGGTGGTGTTCGAGAGCTTCGCGTTCGTCGAGAGGAAGAACACATTGCCGTAGCCGCCGGTCGCGAGCAGCACCGCGTCCGCGGCGTAGCGCTCGACCGTGCCCGTGGTGAGCTCGCGCGCGATCACGCCGCGCGCGATCCCGTCGACCACCACGAGATCGAGCATCTCGCGCCGCGGCAGCAGCGTGACCTTGCCCAGACCGACCTGCCGCATCATCGACTGGTAGGCGCCGAGCAGCAGCTGCTGACCGGTCTGACCGCGGGCGTAGAAGGTGCGCGAAACCTGCGCTCCGCCGAACGAGCGGTTGTCGAGCAGGCCGCCGTACTCGCGCGCGAACGGCACGCCCTGTGCGACGCACTGGTCGATGATCGAAGTCGACACCTCTGCGAGGCGATGGACATTGGACTCGCGCGCGCGGTAGTCGCCGCCCTTGACCGTGTCGTAGAACAGGCGGCGCACCGAGTCGCCGTCGTTGGGGTAGTTCTTGGCGGCGTTGATGCCGCCCTGCGCTGCGATCGAGTGCGCACGACGCGGAGTGTCGTGGATGCACAGGACCGTCACCTTGTACCCGAGCTCGGCGAGCGAGGCCGCGGCGGACGAGCCGGCGAGGCCCGTGCCGACGACGAGCACATGGAACTTGCGCTTGTTGGCGGGGTTGACGAGCTTGAGCTCGAAGCGGTGCTTCGACCAGCGCTCCGACATGGGCCCGCTGGGGCACTTGGAGTCGAGGATCGGCGTGGTGGGGGTGGTCATGGTTTCTCGCTCCGCTCAGTTCCAGGGCCACTGCCCGCCGGTGGCGAGCAAGAGGACGGGGAAGGACGCGAACAGGACCGCGAGCGCGACGGCGAGCACGCGGCCGATCAGGGCGATCGTCGGCGCGTAGCTCGGGTGCCGGAAGCCCAGCGTCTGGAGCGCGCTCTGGAAGGCGTGCCACAGGTGCACGCCGAGGAAGGCCATGCTGACGAAGTAGATCGCGCCGCCCAGCGGGCTCGAGAGGCGCTCGATCACGAGCGCCGCGAGGCCCTGCTCGCTGAAGTCCGCCATGCGGAAATCGATGATGTGGATCACGAGGAACACGAGCACGACGAGGCCCGTGATCGACATGCTCATCGAGGCGAAGGTGCGGTTGCCCTTGGGCGCCGTGTCCTTGTAGCGCGCGGGACGCGCCTCGCGGTTCTCGAGGATGGCGCGCATCCCCAGGGCGATGTGGACCCCAAACAGCAGCACGAGGCCGAGCTCGGCCACGAGCTTGAGCGGCCCGAGGGCCTCGAGCTGCGCCGCGTAGGCGTTGAACTTCGCGCCGTCCGAGTCGGCGTACAGGGTCAGGTTGCCCAAGGCGTGGGCGATCAGGAAGAGGATCAGGAGAAGGCCGGTGACGGCCATCAACGACTTCTTGCCGATCGACGAGCGCAGGAAGGCTCCGAAGCGGCTGAACATCCGTGCGGGCTCCAGACGGTGAGCAGTCGGGCGAGCCCTGCAGCGACGAACTGCAGACCCATGCCGACGGGCCGTGGACCGTATACGACGGCACCGCGCCACTCAACGGGGTGCGCGCAAAAAGCGTCACGCGAACCTGAAACCGAGCGTGGTCGCGCTCGCGTCCGCGCGTAGAGTACACGCGCGTGTTCGCCCTCGTTCGCATCTGGCTCGTGTGCGCGGACGCCGCGCCGCTCTCGGTCGAGACGGCCGAGCTGCTCGGCCGCTTGGCACCGCGCGCGTGGATGCGCGAGCCCGCGGTGACATCCGCAACCGCGGCCAGCGTCTCGACCGCGCTGGGGATGCAGGATCACGAGTGGCGCCCGTGCGCGCTCGACGACGAGAGCCTGCGCTCCGTCGCCGATCGCCATCCGGCCGAATCGGTCGCGCTGCTCGTCGACCGCTCGCGCGCGCTCGCACTGCTCGCAGGGGCGCTCGAGTTGCGCGACCGCCGCTCACTCGAGCATGTGCGGTTCGAGCTGTGCGCGCTCGACTGGCCCGGGAGTGCGGACCGCGAAGGGCGACCGGCACTGATCGGGATCGACCTCGACTGGATCCCGCCGCCGCCGCCGCGTGCGCGCGCCAAGTTCCCGGGCGGACCGGGATCCGCGCCGGCCAACCGCTAGCCGCCGCTCGCTCGCCGCCGGTGCATCAGGACGCGCCAGCTGCTCTCGCAGCAGTGCTCGCCGCGCTGGTTGCGCAGGACGACCTGCCACTCGACCCAGCCGCGACGCGGACCGGGTTCGGGATCCAACGCGGCAACCGTGATGCGGGCCTCGAGCGTGTCGCCTGAGCGGACCGGGTGGACGAAGCGACTGGAGGCGCTCTGGACGGCCACGACCGTGCCTTCGAACAGGCCGCTCTGCCACATCAGTCCGGCCGCGAGCGACTGCACGAACATCCCGTGGGCGATGCAGCCTCGGAAGGGGGTGCGGCGCGCGAACTCTGGATCGATGTGCACCGGGTTGTGGTCACCGGTGAGCGCGGCGAACTGCGCGATCTCGGCTTGGGTGACGGGGCGCGCGGGCGAGCTGTAGCTCGCTGCGATCTGGCAGTCCTCGAATGCGAGCGACGAGGGCTTGGACACGCTCATGCCAAGGTTGTGCCCGATAAGCGCCCGTCCGTCAATCCGCCGCGCGCCACCGGCCCCCTAGCACCCTTGCGGGGCTCCTACTGCAACATAACGAGTATTATCAGAAGTTAAGCTCGGAGCCCGGCCAGTGGCCGAGACGGGCGTCCGAGCGCCCGCGCGCACTCCTCGAACACGCCTTCGAACGCACCCTCGCGGGCGTGCTCGCGACGCCCTCCCTTTGGCCGCGCCTCCGCACCCGCCTCCACGCCGCGCTCGAGGCCCACTCCGCGACCCGCTCCCACCTCCCCGACGCTCCTGCCGCACGCTCCTGCCGCTCGCCCGTGCCGGCGACCGAGCGCGAGCACCGCCGCGGACTCCCGCCGCTGCCCGCTCGCCGCTCTCCACCCGCGCCGCGGTGCTCGCCCCGCGATGCGCGCCTCTCGACGCTCGATACCTCGCACTCAGGGCTCCGGAGCATCGAGGTCAGGACGCCGCCGCGCCGAGCGTGGTCCGACACCGGCGCTCCCGGCCCCAAGGCCCAGTGGTGCGTCGAGCGCCCCCTCGGCCCGCGCGCGCGCCCCGCAGGCAGCGCGCCTGCCCGCCCCTCCCCAAATTTATTTGCCACTTCCTATGCGGCCGCGAGCGTCCCGCTCGAGCCAGCGGGAAGTCCCACTTTTCGCCCCTGCGCAGGCCCCGCGCTCTCAGCCCCTCAAGGAGATCCCCGGCCGCGACGAGATCGTCACCATGCTCCTGCGCCTCTTGCCCATCGTCCTCCTCGCCGCGTGCAGCGTCGCTCCCGACACCGCCAGCGCCCTCAACGGCGCCGGACATGGTCCTTCGACCTTTGTCGACGACCTCGCCATCGCGCGCGCCCCCTTCCGCGATGTGCAGGTCGACTGGAAGCAACGCCTCGACCAGCCCTATGTGTTCGTCGAGGCGCGCGGCAGCTACACCGAGGTCGGTCGCTCGCTCGAGCGCGTGTTCGCGCTCGCCGCGGCCGCCGGCCTCGAGCCCTCGGGCGCACCGTTCGCCCTCTACTACGACGATCCGGGCAAGGTCGCCGTCGATGCGCTGCGTCTGCGCGCGTGCTTGCCCGTCGCGCAGCCGTTCGAGGCGCGCGGCGAGCTCGGCTACGAAGTCCTCGAGAGCACCACCGTCGCCTACGCCTTCGTCGCCGGTCCGTACCCTGAGGTTCCGCGCTCCTATCCCGCGCTGTTCGCGTACCTCGCGCGCATGGATTGGGTCGAGAACGGACCGATCCGCGAGATCTACCTCGTGAACCCCACCGAAGTGCAGGACTTCGCCGAACTCGTCACCGAGGTGCAGGTTCCCGCCACGGCTGCGCGCTGAGCAGCGCCGCGCTCAACGCGCGATCGACGCGCTCTGGGCCGGATAGCAGCAGAACACTTCGAGGCGGCCGCCTTCGACGCGCCGAGCGCGCAGGCGATCGCCGACTTCGAGCGCCGCGGCGAGTCGCGGCTCGATGTCCGCTTCGAAGCTCTCGCCGCGCGCATCGCTGAAGGTCGGACGAGGTCCGTCGAGGGACGCGATCTCGTACAGCGTGGACGGACCTCCGCCATCGTTGCGACACCAACGCTGAGCCTCGACAAGGCGTGCGAGCGCGCGCTCCATCGGCGGGATGGTCTTCTCGTAGCCGTCGAGCAGCGCCACGCCGTGGTTCTCTTGCGACCACGCGCAAAACTCGCGCAGGGCGCGCAGCATGCGCCGCACTTCCTCGGCGCTCTTCAGCATCCGGCGTTCCGGCAGCCAGACCGCTGCAAACACGAGCAGCTCGCGCCCCGAGAGGTTCTCGAACACGCCATAGTCCGCGCCAAACTCGCCAAAGGCGCGCACGAGGGAGACCTCGCGCGACTGCGCTTCACCGCGCGTGCGGCCGAGCTCCCACAAAAACTCCTCGATCATCGCTCCGACCACGCCCGGGAAGTCCGGCGCCGGCGCCCCGTCGATCGCGTCGGGATCGTAGGTCTCACTCTCGAGCTCGAGGTCGCGCTCGAGCTCGCGGAACAGCGTCTCGAGGTCCTTGCCTGCGCGCCGTCCGGCGTCGAAGGCCTCGATCGCGGCACGCGCATCGTGCACGCGCTCCTCGCGTCCTTCGCTCGCGCTCGCTTCCGTGCTGCTCGGAGCTGCGAGCTCGGCCCACGCGTCGAGCAGCACCCTGCGCGCGATGCCGAGGTTCATGCGCGTGTCGAAGGCGAGCGACTCGAGCACGCTGGCGAGAACATCGTCGACTCCGTACACGACGAGCGACGCATCGAACGGCGAGCGCCGCAGGTCGGCGAAGATCTGCTCGATGCGGCCCGAGTCGACACCACCGGCGGCGAGCGCAGCGCGCGCCGTGCCGACGGCATCGCTGCGCACCGGCTCGATGCGGCGCCAGAACATGCCCTCGAGCTCGGCTTGCGTGAGGCGCAACACGCCACGGCGCGCCTGGCGCAGGCTCTCGAAGTCCGCGAGCAGCGCACGCAGCAGCTTGCCCGAACGGAACACACCGGCGGCTGAGGAGACGCGGTAGAGCGACTCGCCGATCGCGAACAGGCGGCCGACGATCACATCGTCCGCGCTGAGCGCGCGCGAGCCCTCGGGCTCGCTGAGCGGATACTCGCCCATGGCCGCGAGGTCGCGCACCCACACGCCTTCGCCCTCGGCCACGCCTGTGACTTGGAACACCGAGCAGCGCGACGCGAGCAGGGCGCGCAGCGCATCTTCGTGAAGCTCCGCCGCCTCGATGTCCTCGAGGCCATGCAAGACCCACTCGACCGGGGCTCCTCCAAGGACATTGCTCGGACGCTCGAGCAGGAACCACTCGCGGTGGCGGCGGAACGCGCGCGGTGCCTCCTCGTCCGATGCAGGCGGCTCGCCCGCCAAAAAATACTCGCGGCGGCTGACCTCGAACTCGGCTGCGACGCCAGCCTGAGCGAGCACGGCGCGCTCGAGCGCAGACAGGGCCTTGTCGATCTCGTCGGGTTCCAGGCGCATGGAGCCCCGGCGATTGTAGGAGCACCGCCGCAACGGCGCGCGGGCTTGACGCGGACGGAGCGAAGGCCTAGACTCCGGCGCTGACAATTCGTCACGCGAGCGTGGCAAGGGGAAGCCGGTGTGAATCTGGCACGGTCCCGCCACTGTGAGCCGTCTGCCATCGAGCCCGTGCGCCGTCGTCCGAGCGCTCTCCCACCTGCGGAGACTTCTCGACGTCGGCAGGCCACTGGGATCGGCCCTGCTTCCCGTCCGGGAAGTTCCCGCGCCGCACCCCGGGGAGGTCCGCTCGAAGGCACCAACGGCGAGTCAGGAGACCCACCGCGCATCGCTGCACCTCTCGGGTCTCGAGGTTGGGTCCGGTGCCTGTTGCGGAGCGCACGATGTGCGCGCTCCCGTCGGCCCCGAGCTCGCGTTCCGACCGGCGCCGCACCACCCCTTTCGACGCGCGGCGACGGAGATGTCGACGGTCGATCGACGGGTCGCTCCATGTTGTTACGCCTTGCTCTGTGTTCCTACGCTCTCGCGTTTGCTGCGGTTCTGCCGGCGCGCGCAGACACCACGCCCCCCGGCTTCGCGCTCGCGAGCAGCGCAAACCCTGCCCCCTCCAGCGTCTCTTGTTCGCTCTCGGATGGTGACTTCATCACTTTCGACGGCAATTCCGTCCAGCGCTGGAACGGCGATGGCTCGCTGGAATCGACGCTGGCTTCTTACCCCAGCTTCGTCTTCCCCAGCTTCATCCGCCTCACACCCACCGCAGACGCCGTCGTGGTGGGCGACAGCGGCGGGTTCTCGCCCACTCCCGCGGGAGACCTCCGCATCGTCTGGCTCAATGGTTCTGGAAGCAGCCTGATCGCCCCGCTCGTCTACAACTACGACGGGGAGTTCTTCCCCAACGGAGATCTGCTGGTCTCGGCCGCAGCCAACGGCTTTGGCATGGGGACCGACCTGTTCCGCGTGAACATCACGACCGGGGCACTGCAATCGCTCGGTCACTTCGACGGTCCCTCGGGGCCTGTCGCGGTCGGTCGCGGCGGGGACATCTTCTATGGCACCCAGCAGGACTTCTCGCTGCCGAGCACGCCCCAGAGCATCCTGCGCTGGAGTGCGGCGCTCGTCGCATCGGGAACGCCGCTCTCGGCCGCCAATGCCTCCGTCTTCGTCGCCGGACTGACGGGATCGACGGCGCTCGAATTCGAGCCCGGCCGAGAGCGCCTGTACTACTCCGAAAACAACTTCGGGACCGGCAGCTTCCGCATCCTGCGAGTCCGGCCGGGCGCCGCATCGCTGCCGTTGCTCGTCGCCGACAACTGGATCAGCACCTTGCGCTTCGAACGCCTCGGCGACGGGACCTTCGACGCCTACCAGCCGGGCGACGGACTGCGCCTCGCGTACACGACCACCGACTTCGTCTCGATCGATGAGCTCGTGTGCTTCGCTCCCGCGCGGCCCGAGCTGACGATCTCAGGCACGGGCCTCGTCGGCACGGGGCCAGTGCTGTTCACGCTGAGCGGCGGGGTGCCCAACGGCAGCGCGCTCCTCACCTACTGCTCGCAGACCAGCCTGTTTCCGCAGGAATCGAGCTACCAACTGCCGAACTTCCTGCTGCGCACGCCCTTTGCGCTTGCGTCGATCGTGCGCATGCCGTTCCTGGTGCCGACCGACGCCAACGGCGCCGCGTCGCTCACGCTGTGGAATCCGGGCGGCCTCGAAGGGCAGTTCGGCTGGCAGTTCCTCGTGGGCCGCTCCAATGGATCGTTGATCGGCGCGAGCGACGCCGAGCAGTTCTAGCGAGCGCTCCCTGCTGCGCATTCGCAGGCCGCGCGAACCTTGGCGTCGCGCGGCCTGCGCTCGTTCAGGCGACCGTTCGCAGCGCCTTCATCCACGGCAACGCCGTTCGCAGGCGCGGCTCGAGCCCGTCCGAAAGCGTGCTCGCCTGCTGCGAGCAGCTCGCGCAGGCTCCGCGCATGCGGACATGGATCGTGCCATCGTCCAGGACGCGCACCAGCTCGATGCGCCCGCCGTCGAGTTCGACGAGCGGCGCGAGCTCGGCCAGCACGCCCTGCACGGCCGCGACACGCTGGGGATCGCCTTCCGGCGCGCGTCCCTGCCCCAGCGCCCGCGCGAGCCACTCACGGACGCCCATCGGAGCGCTCCGCGAGCCAGTTCGCCGGCAGGTCGAGCCGCCAGCCCGCTCCATCCGCCGCGAGCCGCGCGCCGCGGCCGGCGCAGTCGCAAGCATCGAACGCGGCCTGCGCACCGCGCCAGTCGGCGCGCGAGAGTCGCAGGCACCAGCGTTCCGTGTCGCGCTCGAGGGTGAGCGCGAAGCTGCCGTCGAGGCTCGCGCAGGACTCCCACACCAGCGCGGCGAGCTCGAGGCACAGGACGGCCGTCCGAGGACTGCCCGCCGCCAGCGTCATGGTCGGGAGCGCCGCGGGAAGCGAGAGTTCCTTGCGCTCGCGACGCAGCGTCTCGGCGAGCAGGCGCAGGATGGCCTTGAGGCCGTCGCGCTCCTCGCGCGCGAGCAACAGGTCCGTGCCGAGCGAGCGGGCGAGCAGTCCGAGCAACCAGCCCTGTTCCTCGGCGGCGCGCGAGGCGTGGGCGAGGTCCGGCCCGGCCGACGCGAGCACCTCCTCGTCGGGGTCGGAGAGCACCGAGCGCAGCACCACCAGCAGCTGCGTCGTGTTGTTGATGCGGTGTACCAAGGCCGACAGCAACGCCGCCGCGAGCCGCGGATTGCACACCAGCGGAGCGCTCATGCCCGCACCGCCCCGAGGAAAAATCTGGGGAGAAATCCGAGGAGAAAGGGGGGTGCCGAGAAAGGGAATCGAACCCTTACTCCCGTGAGGGAAACGGATTTTGAATCCGTCGCGTCTGCCAGTTCCGCCATCCCGGCCCAGTTCCTTCGAGCTGCCAAGGATGACGCGCCGCTCGCGATTCGTCCACAGTGGCTTGGGCGCTACCCTCGCTCGAGCGCGAGACCGAGTCCGCGCCCGACGCCCTGCACGACCGCGGCATGACGCAGCGCAGCGAGGATGCCGGGACCGAAGGCCTCGGGACCGTGCATGTCGTGCGCGATCCGCAGCACCTCGCCGCGCGCGCCGAGCAGCACGCCTTGGTGCGCGTACATCCCCGGCAGCCGCAGCGAGTGGATCGGCACTCCCTGCTGGATCTCGCCGCGCGCCGCGTGGGAGGGCGTCGCGGGCCGGAAGGCGTCCGCGCCCCGGAGCGCGCGCTCCTCGGCCATGAGGCGCGCCGTCTCGGCCGCGGTACCCGAGGGCGCATCGGCCTTGCGCTCGTGGTGAGACTCGACGATCTCCGCCGCCGCGAACCACGGAGCCGCCTCGGCGGCGAAGCGCTGCAGCAGCCACGCGCCCACGCTGAAGTTCGGCACCACGAGGCCGCCCGAGCCCAGCTCGCGCGCGCGCCGATCGAGCGCTTCGTTCTCGGCCACGGTCACTCCCGATGTGCCGACCACGACGCGCAGGCCGCGCTCTAGCAGCGCCTCCGCGTGCCCTGCTCCCTGCCCCGCGCGCGTGACCTCGAGAGCCACGACCGCACCGCAGTCGCGCGCGAGCGAGCGCCAGTCGCTGTCGCTCCCCCACTCGGCCACCAGCTCGAAGCCCGGGCTGCGCCGCAAGAGCTCGCACGCGAAGGAACCCAGCCGCCCGCGGGCGCCGAGCACCGCGACGCGCAGCGCCGTCACCGCGCCCCCGCCGCGCGACGCAGCGCCGACTCGAGGATGCGCACGCACAGCGCCGTGTAGTCGATGCCTTCGTAGGCGGCTTCCTGAGGCAGCAGCGAGCGCTCGGTGAAGCCCGGCAGCGTGTTGACCTCGAGCATCACGGGCTCGAGCTCCTCCCCGCCCGCGCTGGGCACGATGAAGTCGATGCGTGCGTAGCCCTCGCAGCCCGCGCGCGCGAACACGCGCTCGGCGGCGGAACGGATGCGCGCAAGGCTGCGCTCCCCCACCGACTGCGGCGGGCAGAGCTCGTGTGCGCCGTCGGCGGAGTACTTCTCGGCGTAGTCGAACCACTCGCCCTTCGCCGGACGAATCTCGATCGGCATCAGCGCGCGCGGACGCTCCCCGCGGTCCCCGAGCACGCCGCAGGAGGTCTCGACGCCGGGCACGCGCGCTTCCACGAGCACATCATCGCCAGTCGCGAGCACGGCTTCGACGCCCGGCTCGAGCGCGGCTCGATCCCGCGTGACCGTCGTCGCGACCGACGAGCCGCCAAAGCGAGGCTTGAGCACCCAGCCCTCACTCGAGAGCTGCTCGATGCGCGCGAGCAGCGCCGCGCGCGCCACGCTCCACTCCGCAGCGCCAAAGCACAGCCCCGCCGCGACGCGCACATCGACCGACTGCGCGATGCCGCGCGTCGCGAGCTTGTCCATGCACACAGCCGACGCGCGCACGCCCGAGCCGGTGTGCATGCGGCCGCTCGCGGAGAGCAAGCCCTGAATCGTCCCGTCTTCGCCTTCGCCTCCGTGCAGGCCGACAAAGAAGACATCGACGCGCGCGAGGCGCGCCAGCGCGAGCTCGGCTGCGAGCGGCGCGCCCTCGACGATCCAGCGCCCCTGCGCGTCGATCTCGATCTCGAGCACCTCGCGCGGCAGCGCGCGCCCGCGCACGAACTCGCCGCGCAGCGCGCGCGCGATGCCCTGACCGCTCCGCAGGGAAACTTCGCGCTCGCTCGAGCGGCCGCCCGCGAGCACGGCGACGCACAGGGACTCGACTCGTTGCTCTTTCGCTGCTGCGACTGCGCTCATCGGTAGAGATGCCCGCGCCCGCGGACTTCCGGCCGATGGCGGCCACGGGCGACGAACGTCTCCAGATCTTCCGCGAGCAGCGGGTCAACTTCCACAGGGTGCAGGCCGCTCTCGTCCGCTTCGGGGAGCGGCAGGCCGACGGAACGGACCCACTGGGCATGCAGGCGGCACAGGTCCGCCCGCGTGGTGGCCGGGCTGTCCTCGCCCGCGCTGTTCTTCACCGGGCTGAACTCGCGCTGGCGCGCCACCTCGAGCGTCACGCTGCGCTCGCTCTTCTCCAGGGCGTCGAACACGAAGGTCTCGAACTTGACGCCCTGCTTCTTGACCAGCGCTCCCGCCTCCCAGACCTCCATCGACTTGCGCGCGAGGTGCCAGGGGAGCTGCAGGCCGCCGCGGTTGAGTTCGCCGATGAACTCGACATCGAGCACGTGCAGCGCGATGTTGCCGGCGCCAAAGCGCAGCTTGCCGTGCTCGTCGCGAGCCTCGCGCAGCTCGGAAGGCAGGTCCGTGTACTCGATGCAGGAGAGCTTGCCGTCCACGCGCCCGATCACGCCGACCTTCTCCCCGGCGTCGCGCTTCTCGACCACCTTGCTCGACATCGACGCGCCCTCGAGCGCGTGCAGGCCGAGGAACAGTGGATCCGCGGGTGGCGCGAGCGGATTGTCGACTTGGAAGTAGGACAGGTGCCGCAGGCCGCGCCGGCGCGCGTCGTCGAGGGCGCCGGAGCGCGCGAAGGCCTCGAGCGAGCCACCGTGGCCGTTGGGTGCGAGGAACAGGCGGTCCTCCGCCGACATCAGGATGCGGCCCTCGAAGTCGAGCGCCGGCACCATCGACTGGCTGAAGAACATCACATCGCGGGCGTCGAGGCCGAAGTAGCCGTGCTCGGCGAAGAACTCGCGCGTCTGCGCGTCGTTGCCGCGCGATGTCATCACATACCACGGCGCCGGGCACCCGTAGCGAGCCGCCGCGGCGCGCAGCCGGCGCGCGTGGATCTCGAACAGCGACCAGTCGCTGACCGGACCGATGCGATAGGCGCCCTTGGGGCCCTCGTAGCCCAGGCGCGAGGCCTGACCGCCGGCGACCAGCAGGTAGCCGACATGGCCGCGGGAGAGGGCCTCGATGCCGCGCTGCTCCGCCTCGCGCGCCCGGGCGTGGTGAGCCTCGCTGCGCGCGAGCGGGAACACATCGGCCGGTGTGAACGCCGACTGCTTGTGCGCGGCCACTTCACCGCTGGCGAGCGCGCGATGGTGCCCCACCAGAGCAAAGTCGATGCCCTCGATCTCTTCGAGCAAGCGCGCGCGCGACGCCTCCGACAAGGATGTCCAATGCCGGAAAAGGTGCTCCTGCCCAGCGGCCAGCGCGGCGCTGCGCAGGCGATCTTCACGAGCACGCATGCCGGGATCCTATCATGTTCCCTCGCGCCGAGTCGGCGCTCGGCGGGGACTCGCTTCGGCACGCCGTGGAGTCGCGCGAGTCAGACTCGCGGAGCCGGGAAAATCCTGCGTGCTCCAAGCGTGCGCGCGCTCGGCGCGCAGCGCCGGCTCGCGCACCGCAAGCCCCAGTCCTGCGCCCGCGTGGTCCGACCGCTGAAGCTAGCGCGAGAGCTTTTCGCGGACGCCCGGCTCGCTCAAGACCTCGAGCAGCTCGCGCTGGAACTTCTCCATGGAGTCGAGGCGGTGCTCCAGACGCACCTGTCGCGCGACGAGCTTCTCCACCACCGGCGGCAAGATCGCTTCGCGCACATAGCTCTGGATCATGTTGATGATCTCGACGCGATTCGCGTCGGGGAGCTTCTGGAAGTGGTAGTGATACTTGCGCTGCAGCACCTCCTCGGTGATGTGCAGGCACTGGCGGGACAGCTCGTCCACGCTCGCGCGATCGTGCTCCTGATGGAACATCTGAACCTTGTAGTGATGCATCAGGTCCTGAAACTTCTTGTTCATGAGAGCGTTCGTCCTTCGAGCGTGCGGTCCGATTCGAGGCTGTAGACGCAGGGAAACCCTGCTCCCCCCGACTCTAACCTAGGTGCGCAGCCTGCGCACGGAAGCTCGTCCGATTGCGTAGAGAAAGCGCACCAGAGCGCCTAAAAAACATTGCGCTGCGCTGGAGCACGCCCCATCGAGGGCTCGAGCCCCCGGCGCGGCGGAATCGTGGCGGCCCGCGAACTAGCCCTCGAGCTGGCCGATGCAGATCGAGACATTGTGCCCGCCGAATCCGAGCGAGTTCGAGAGCACATTGCGCACCTTCATCGAACGCGCGGCGCCCGGCACATAGTCGAGGTCGCACTCGGGATCGGGCGTGGTGTAGTTGCGCGTCGGGTGCACCACGCCGTGGTGGACCGAGAGCGTGCTGACCACGAGCTCGACGGCAGCGGATGCACCGAGCAGGTGCCCGACCATCGACTTCGTCGACGACACCGCGAGCTTGCGCGCGTGCTCGCCGAACACGAGCTTGATGGCGCGCGTCTCGATGGCGTCGTTGTAGGGCGTGCTCGTGCCGTGCGCGTTGATGTAGTCGACCGTCGTCGGATCGATCTTGGCGTGAGCGAGCGCCTGTCGCAGGGCGCGCGCCGGCCCGCGGCCCGACTCTTCCGGCGCCGTGATGTGGTAAGCGTCGTCCGTCGAGCCGTAGCCCTTCACTTCGGCGTAGATGCGCGCGCCGCGGCGCCGCGCGTGCTCGAGCTCCTCGAACACGAGGATGCCGCAGCCCTCGCCCATCACGAAGCCATCGCGCTCCTTGTCGAACGGCCGGCACGCGAGCGAGGGATCCGCGCGCTGCGACAGCGCCTTCATGTTGGCGAAGCCCGCCAGCGAGAGCGGCGTGGTCGCGCTCTCAGCGCCGCCGGTCACCACGACATCGGACTCGCCCCACTGGATCGAGCGCCACGCCATGCCGATCGCGTGCCCGGCCGAAGCGCAGGCGCTCGATGTGGTGAAGCACGTGCCCAAGAGGCCGTTCTTGATGGCCACCTGCCCGGACACGGCGTTCGCCATGATCTTGGGCACGAAGTGCGGGCTCACGCGGCGCGGGCCCTTCTCCAGCAGGCCCTGGAACTGCTCCTCGATGCCGGTGATGCCGCCGATGCCGGTGCCGATGATGCAGCCCCAGCGCTCGCGCAGCGCCTCGCTCACGGCCCCCGGCTCGAAGCCGGCGTCGCGCAGCGCCTCGTCCGTCGCCACGAGCGCCCACATGGTGAACGGATCGAGCTTGCGCTGATCCGGTGCCTGGAAGTGCAGCAGCGGGTCGAGCTTGACCTCGGCCGAGATCTTGACGGTCTGCTCCTTGGTGTCGAAGCGCGTGATCGGACCGATGCCATTCTCGCCGGCCACGATCCGAGGCCACGAGGTGGCCACATCGTTGCCGAGGGCATTGATGGTGCCCAGACCCGTGATAACCACTCTACGCATGGGATCTCTCAAGCTGTGCGTCCCGCCGTCGAGCTCCGGTCGCGGCCCCGCAGGAACATGTCCCGCTCGGCTCCGTAGCCCGTCCAGCCAACCGCCGAGGTCGAGCTTCCAAGCTCGCGGGCGCGCCGCGGGCCGGGGCACGCCCCCCAAGCCAGGATCAGGACTTCTGCTGGATGTAGTCGATGGCGTTGCCGACGGTCTGGATCTTCTCCGAGTCGGTGTCCGGGATGGAGATGCCGAACTCGTCCTCGAGCTCCATCACCAGCTCGACGATGTCGAGCGAGTCCGCGCCGAGGTCGTTGATGAACGAGGAGTCGCGGGTGACCTGCTCGGGGGTCTTGCCCATCTTCTCGCAGACGACCTTGATGACGCGTTCCTGGATGTCGGTGGTGTTGCTGGTCACGTTCGTTTCTCCGTTTCGTTGCCTGGACGTGGAACAAGGCGGGCGGCGGACTTGGCTCGCCGACGCGGATGCGCCGACAGTCCCCCCGCGCCGTTGGAATGCTAGAGCGAGAGGCCCCCGTCGACGACGAAGGTCTGGCCGGTGATGTAGGCGCCCCCAGGGCCGCACAGGTAGTCGACGAGCAGCGCGATGTCCTCCGGGGAGCCCGTGCGACCGAGAGGTATCGACGCGACCAAGGCCTCCTTGGCCTTGGGGTCGATGGCTGCGGTCATGTCCGTGTCGATGTAGCCCGGCGCGACGGCGTTACAGCACACCTTGCGGGAAGCAAGCTCCTTGGCGACCGAGCGCGTCAGCCCGAACACGCCGGCCTTGCTGGCCGCATAGTTGGCCTGCCCAGCGTTGCCGGTGACACCGACGACCGAGCCGATGTTGACGATCCGTCCGGAGCACTTCATCAGCGTGCGGGTCGCTGCCTTGATGAAATTCCAGGTGCCCTTCAGGTTGGTCCGGATCACCGCGTCGAAGTCCTCCTCGCTCATGCGCAGGAGCAGTTGGTCGCGGGTGATGCCGGCGTTGTTGACGAGGATGTCGAGGCCGCCGAGGTCCGCTTGGACCTGCGCCACGAGCTCGGCCGCCGCCGCCGTCACGCCCACATCCACCCCGTAGGCCATGCCCCGGCCGCCGGCGGCCGTGCAGGCCTCCGCGGTGGCTTGAGCGCGCTCGGCGCTGGTCGCCACGCAGGCCACCCTCGCCCCCCGACTGGCGAGCTGCACCGCGATGGCTCGGCCGATGCCACGGGACGCGCCGGTGACGAGGGCGACCTTGCCTTGGAGGGAGTGGGCGGAGCTGGACACGATCTGGAGAGGCCTCGGTGGACCGGGGATTCGAGCGAGCCGCGGGGGCGATTTCAAGGGCTCGACGGAGCCGTCGAGGGCCCGGCGAGGTCCGCCGGAGCGGCCACGGAGCGCACCTTCGCGCGCTCGTCGATCTTGGACAGCAGGCCCGCGAGAACCTTGCCGGGCGCGGGCTCGAGATACTCGAGGATCCCTTGCCCCACCGCCCAGCGCATGCTCGCTTCCCACAGCGTAGGCGCGCAGACCTGCAGGGCCAGATTGGCGCGGATCGCGTCCGGGGAGGTCTCGGGCTGCGCGGTGACATTGGTGACGAAGGTGATGCGCGGAGCGGCGATCGAGACCTTGGCGAGCGCGCGCGCGAGATCCTCGGCCGCGGGGCGCATGCACTCCGAGTGGAAGCCACCGGCCACCACCAGCCGGCGCGTGCGCCGGATGCCGTGATCCTTGGCGACCGCCTCGAGGTGGTCGAGCGCGGCGAGCTCGCCGCTGACGATGATCTGGCCGGGAGCGTTGAGGTTCGCCACGGAGCAGATGCCGACCTTGGCCGCGGCGGCCGCGACGGAGCGCGCCTGCTCCTCGGTCGCGCCCATCAGCGACACCATGCCGCTCTTCACGAGCTCGCTGGCGCGCTGCATGGCCTCGCCGCGCAGCCTCACGAGCCGCACCGCGTCCGCGAACTCGAGCGAGCCGCCGAACCACAGCGCGGTGTACTCGCCGAGCGAGAGACCCGCCGTCATGCGCGCGGCGCGCGGGTCGAGCCCGCGCTCCATCAGCACGCGGATCACGGCGACGCTCGCCACCAAGATGCCGGGCTGGGCGATGTCGGTGCGGTGGACCTCGTCGCCACGGTTCCAGCAGGCGTCCTCGAGCGAGAACCCGAGCACGCGGCTCGCCTCGGCGAAGGTCTCGCGCGCGACCGGGAAGGCCTCGCACCAGTCCTTCCCCATGCCCACGAACTGGGCACCCTGACCGGGAAACAGCAGCGCTTCGCTCATGTCGTTCGACTCTTCTCCTTGCGACGGCCCGCGCGCGCCGATCACCAGCGCAGCAGCGTGCCACCCCATGTCAGGCCGGCGCCGAAGGCGCAGAACACGACCAGCTTGCCCTGCTCGATGCGGCCTTGGTGCAGGGCCTCGTGGAAGGCCATGGGCACGGTGGCCGCGGATGTATTGCCGTACTTGTCGATGTTGACGAAGCACTTGTCCATCGGCCACTCGAGCCGCTCGAGCGCGGCCTCGATGATGCGCGCGTTGACCTGGTGCGGAACGACCAGCGTGACCTCGTCCCGCGGGAAACCGTCGCTCATCTGCGCGATCAGGTCCGCCATGCGCGTCACCGCAAAGCGGAACACCTCGCGGCCGCGCATGGTGATGAAGTGATCGCCGCGATCGACGCTCGCGTGAGTCGGCGGAGTGCGCGAGCCACCGCCGCGCATGTGGATGAACTCGTAGCCCGAGCCGTCGGCACCCAAGGTCGAGCGCAGGATCTCCCCGCGCCCGGTCTCCGCATGCGGCGCGAGCACCATCGCGCCCGCGCCGTCACCAAACAGGATGCACGAGCTGCGATCCTGCATGTTCAGGAAGCGCGAGAGGCACTCTCCGCCGAGCACGAGCACGCGCCGGGCGCGCCCGGCTGAGATGAAGGCCTCGCCGGTGTGCAGCGCCGTCAGGAACCCGGTGCAGGCCGCGTTCACATCGAAGGCACCGGCGTTCGTCGCGCCCAGCCGACTCTGCACGATGGCCGCGCAGGCCGGCAGCTGGAAGTCCGGCGTGACGGTGCCGACCACGATCAGGTCGAGTTCTTCGGGCTTGGTCTTGGCCGCGTCGAGGGCCTGCCGAGCCGCTTCGAGGCACAGGTCGCTCGTCGCTTGGCTCGCCTCCGCGAAATGGCGCTCCTTGATTCCCGTTCGCTGGACGATCCACTCGTCGGATGTCTCGACGAGCTTCTCGAGGTCATGGTTGGTCACCACCACCGGGGGCGCATAGGAGCCCGTACCGGCGATTCCGACCGCTACGCGTGAGGTCATCGTGGGTGTGGGAAGGGGGCGGGGATGGGGCCCAAGTGCGGGGCGGCCCGCCGGGAGCAGGGAAGTCTAGCGAGGCGCGTGCGGGCGCCCAACACCGTCGGGCCTGCGTGCCCGAGCGGTCCACGCCCGACCGATCCGCGTGCGCCAGCTAGACGGCCTGCGCCTTGAGACCCTCGATGATGTGCTCGTTGATGTGGGAATCCACGGTGCGAGCCGCCACGATCAAGGCGTTCGCCACCGCCGTCGCGTCCGAGCGGCCGTGGCCCTTCACGACCACGCCCTTCACGCCGAGCAAGAGCGCGCCGCCGTACTCGGCGTAGTCGATCTTGCGGCGCAAGTTCCCGAGCGCTTCCTTGGCCCATGTGGCCTGATGCGCCGAGAGCTCCTTCATCATCGCCTGCAGCATGAAGGCCGAGAATCCCTCCATGAGCTTCAGCACGATGTTGCCGGTGAAGCCGTCGGTGACGACCACATCGACCGCCGACTGGAACAAGTCGTTGGGCTCGACATTGCCGATGAACTGCAGGCGCTCCTTCTGCGCCTCGAGCAACGGGTAGGCCTCCTTCAGAAGGTCCGTTCCCTTGCTCGGCTCACTGCCGATGTTGAGCAAGCCGACACGCGGGCTCTCGACTCCGATGCAATCGCGCATGTAGACCGAGCCCATCGACGCGAACTGCACGAGATCCTGCGGCTTGGCCTCGCGGTTGGCGCCCATGTCGAGCACGGTCACCGGCTTGCCCGTCATCGCGAGCGTGACCGAAATCGCAGGCCGGCGCACGCCTTCGAGCGTTCCGAGCCCGAGAGTCGCCGCACCGACGACAGCGCCGGTGTTCCCCATGCTGACGATGCCACCTGCGGCACCCTTCTTCACGGTGCCCACGCACACGGCGATCGAGGAGTCGGGCTTGGAGCGCAGGGACATCGCCGGGTTCTCGGCCATGCCGATCACCTGCGACGCATGTTGGATCGGGAACGGAGTACTCGCGCCGAGCTCGGCGAGCTTGGCGCGAATCACGGCTTCGTCGCCCACGAGCAACACGCGCTCGGGAGCGAGGCGACGCGGATTGTTCGCTGCGCAAGCGAGCAAGGCGCCGCGCAGGGTGGCATCGGGGGCCTGATCCCCCCCCATCACATCGAGAGCGATCCTAGCGGCCATGGCGGCGCGCTCCTGGTTGGGCGTGGGACTTGGAAGACGGATCGAGGAGCGGACCGGGCGAGGACTAGAACTCTTCCTTCTGGAAGACTTCCGAGCCCTTCTTGTCCGCGCCCTTGGCGAAGCCGTAGTAGCCGCAGTTGTCGCACACGCGGTGGGTGCGGACCGCCGCGCTGCAGCGGGGGCAGTAGTTGGTCGCTCCGACCTTGATCGCATGGTGCGAGCGGCGGATGCGGGTGCGGTGATTGGAGTGGCGGCGCTTCGGGTTCGGCATGGGAGTCGATGCAAGAGCAGCCGGCCGGAATGGGAACCGCCCCTGCTCTTTGTGAGGGCGCAGGAGGTTACTCGCGCACCCCCCGGCTGTCAACGCACGCCCCGTCAGCGCATGTCATGTCAAGGCAGGCACAGCTGGCTGCCGCCCAAACCGGACCAAGGCGGCCGCCCCCAAGGCGTCCTACCCCGGGCCGCGGGCGCCGACATGGAGGGTCTCAGCCCAGCCTGGCGACGCAGGCCTCGGCCGCCGCGAGCGCAAGGGGAACCCCGTCCGGCCGCAGACCCTGCCCTTGGGCCACCGCTGGACGACCACCGCCACCGCCGCCGAGGTGGCCGGCGAACTCCTTGGCGAGGTCGCCCGCCTTGAGCCCTCTCTGCAGGGCGGCACCTTCGAAGGCAATCAAGAACGGCACGCGGCCCTCCTGACGGCCCAAGAGCACCAGCGCCAGATCCTTGGAGAGGCTCTTCGCTCGGTCGCCGAGCTCGCGCACGCCCTCGCTGTCGAGCTCGGGCAAGTCCGCCACGATGCATGTGATGCCCCCGCGCGTCACGGCGCGCGACTTCAAGAGCCCGAGCGCGGCGCCCACATCCGCCTTGCTGGCCTCTGCGACGGTCTTCTTGGCTTCCTTGAGCTGGGCCTGAAGCTGCTCGATGCGCGCCGAGAGTTCCTCCGGCGCCGCCTTCAGCGCACGCGCCGCCGAAACCAGCGCGCGCCGCTGGGCCTGCATCCACGCGAGCGCGTCGGGACCGGTGACGGCTTCGATGCGCCGCACGCCCGCCGCCACCGCGCGTTCCGAGAGAATCGCGAAGGGACCGATGTCGCCGGCGGCGCGCACATGCGTACCTCCACACAGCTCCATCGACCATCCGCCGACATCGAGCACGCGCACGCGCTCTTCGTACTTCTCTCCGAACATCGCGACGACGCCGCGCGCCTTGGCGGCCTCGAGCGCTTCGATGGTGGTCACGACCGAAGCGTTGTGCCAAACGCGCTCGCTGACGCGCGCCTCGATCGCCTCGATCTCCTCTGACGAGAGCGACTTGCCGTGCGAAAAATCGAAGCGCAGACGGTCGGGACCGACATAGGAGCCTTGCTGCGCGACATGCGCGCCGAGGACTTCCTTCAGCGCCCTGTGCAGCAGGTGCGTCGCGGTGTGGTGCTTGCGAACTCGGTCGCGCCGAGCCTCGTCGACCCTGGCTTGGACCTCGAGCCCGACCGAGATCGCGCCCTCGGCCTTGCCCACGTGCACGACGACAGCACCCATCTTCTGGGTGTCCTCGACCACGAAGCGGAAGGCTCCGTTCGGAGCCGCGATCACGCCCGCATCGCCGACCTGTCCACCGCTCTCGGCGTAGAACGGCGAGCGCTCGAGCACGAGCCGGTCCTTCTGGCCGGGATTCTGGAACAACTTCACGACCTTGGTCCCGAGCACATGGGCCGACGCATCCGCGGCGTGACAGGTCGTCTCCGTGCGCGGCAGGCCCGTGAGCTGCTCCGCACTGAGCAGCTGCTTGAATGTGCCTTCGGCGCGGCTCGCGTTGCGGTGCTTCTCCTCCGCCGCGTCCCAGCCGTCGCGATCGAGCTCCCACTGGCGCTCGCGGGCCATCTGCTCGACCAAGTCCTGCGGAAAACCGTAGGTCGCGTACAGGTCGTAGGCCTCCGCTCCGGGGAGGCGCTTGGAGCCCGTCCCTTCGACCCGCTTGGCGAGTTGGTCGAACAGCACGAGGCCGCGCTCGAGCGTGACGCCAAACGACTCTTCCTCGGCCTTGACGAGCCCGCGGATGTGCTCGAGTCGCTGCACGATCTCGGGGAAGGCGGGTCCGAGCACCTCGGCCACGGTGGGCACGACCTCGCACAGGAACGGCTGGCGCATGCCCATGCGCTGGCGACCGAAGCGTGAAGCGCGGCGCAGCAAGCGGCGCAGCACATAGCCGCGTCCTTCGTTGGACGGCAGGGCACCGTCAGCAATCGCCGCCGAGAGCGTGCGGATGTGGTCCGCGCACACACGGAACGCGACATCGGTCGCCTCGTCCTGGCCGTAGGTGAGTCCCGTCAGCGTCTCCATGCGCCGGAACAGGGGCTGGAACAGATCGCTGTCGTAGTTGGACCGCTTGCCCTGCATCACCGCGAGCACGCGCTCGAAGCCCATGCCGGTGTCCACGCTCTTCGCCGGCAGCTCCGCGAGACTGCCGTTGTCGAGCCGGTTGAACTGCATGAACACGTTGTTCCACAGCTCCATGAAGCGTTCGTTGCCGGCATTGACGCCGATGGCGCGATTCGCGCCGTCGCGCGGATCCGAGCCCGGTCCACCGCGATCGATGTGGATCTCCGTGCACGGCCCACAGGGCCCCGTCTCCCCCATCTCCCAGAAGTTGTCCTTGCGTCCGAAGCGCAGGATGTGCGTCGGGTCGATGTCCGTGCACTCCTTCCACAGCCGCTCGGCCTCTTCATCCGCGGGCAGCCCGTCCTTCTCGTCACCGCCGAACACCGTCACCCACAGTCGGTCCTTGGGCAGCCCCCAGACCTCCGTCAGGAGCTGCCACGACCATGTGATCGCGTCCCGCTTGAAGTAGTCGCCGAAGGACCAGTTGCCGAGCATCTCGAAGAAGGTGTGGTGGTAGGTGTCGAGCCCCACCTCTTCGAGGTCGTTGTGCTTGCCGGAGACGCGGATGCACTTCTGCGAGTTAACCGCCCGGCTGTAATCGCGGCGTCCGGTGCCGAGGAACACATCCTTGAACTGGTTCATGCCCGCGTTGGTGAAGAGCAATGTCGGGTCATCGGCCGGCACCACCGGGCTCGAGGGAACGTAGCGATGTCCGCGGGTGACAAAGAAATCGATGTACTCTTGACGCACCTGCGCCGCAGTCTTGTGGGAAGCGTTCGTCATGGATCTGCTCGGTCGGCTGGAAGCGCGGAGTGTAACGCCGCGCGCGGCCCCGAGCAGCTTCCGCCACTCGCAGCCGCGCATCCAAGCCCAAGCCGGACGCGCACCATGCTCGGTGCCGTCAGCCAGCCCACACGCGTCGACGCTAGATCCGGCGCGCGCCCAGCGCTCCAGCCGGCGCGTGCCGGCGAACTCGAGCTGAGCTCGAGCTCAGACCTTGGCGGGCTTCGCGGTCAGCGGCGTCGACTTGGGCGCACCGGCCGCGGCCGCCGGCTTGAGCTCGTCGTCGTCGCTGACCGCCGACCCGCCACCGGCCGTCAGGTTCAGGTTGTCCTTGCCCGCCAGCTTCGAGCGCAGTTCGCGCTCGAGTTCCTTGGCGAGATCGGGGTTGTCGATCAGCAGAGCGCGAGCCTTCTCGCGGCCCTGACCGAGGCGCACCTCGCCGTCCTTGGGGTGCTTGAACGACATCCATGTGCCCGACTTCAGGATCAGCCCGTGCAGCAGGCCGAGGTCGAGCAGGTCGCCCTCGTAGCTGATGCCGCGATCGAACATGATGTCGAACTCGACCTTGCGGAAGGGCGGCGCGATCTTGTTCTTCACCACGGTCACCTTCACGCGGCTGCCCACGACCACCTCGCCTTCCTTGAGCTGACCGATGCGGCGGATGTCGAGACGCACGGAGGAGTAGAACTTGAGGGCGCGACCACCCGTGGTGGTCTCCGGGCTGCCGAACATCACGCCGATCTTCTCGCGGATCTGGTTGATGAAGATCACGAGGCACTCGGAGCGCGCGATCGCAGCCGTCAGCTTGCGCAGGGCCTGACTCATCAGGCGCGCCTGAAGGCCGACGAAGCTGTCGCCCATCTCGCCCTCGATCTCGGCCCGCGGCACCAGCGCCGCGACCGAGTCGATCACGACCACATCCACGGCGTTCGAGCGCACCAGCGCCTCGACGATCTCGAGCGCCTGCTCACCGGTGTCGGGCTGGCTCACGAGCAGGTCGTCGAGCCTGACCCCGAGCCTGCGCGCATAGGCCGGATCGAGGGCATGCTCCGCGTCGACGAAGGCACACACGCCGCCTTCCTTCTGGCAGCCTGCGATCACCTGCAGCGTGAGGGTCGTCTTGCCCGAGCTCTCCGGTCCGAAGATCTCGACGATGCGCCCCTTGGGCAGCCCCTTGCCTCCGAGCGCGAGGTCGAGCGAGAGCGCACCGGTCATCAGGCCGCGCACCTCGTTCAGGGCGCCCTTGTCACCCAGGCGCATGATCGCGCCCTTGCCGTAGCTCTTCTCGATGTCGGCGAGTGCCGAGGCGAGGTTCTTCTGCTTCTCGCGCTCGGCGGGAGTGAGCTTGTCTTGGTTGGCTTGTTCCTTGGCGTTGGGTTGCGTGTTCATCGCTGTGGTTCCTTGTGCGTTCGTGGGCTTGGGGTCGCAGCCTGCGGCGACCGAGTGTGACGCCGGTGCGGTGACAGGTGGGAGGGCTGGAATCAGGTTGAAGGGCTAGAGCGGGCTCGAGGGCTGCCGTGGGAGCCAACCCCCGTTCTAGAGGCCGCCAGAGCCGATCATTGGGCCTTTGTTAGGGGCTGAGGTTAGCCGCGCCGGGGCCATGGTCCAAGCCTCATTCGGGATTTTTCCAGCGTCCGGGATTGTCCCACTCCCCCCCTGAG
>Ga0194128_10003214_pt1 | contig 25483 bp, 30 predicted proteins | sample TA2KigCa65mmetaG_FD_148650 | JGI IMG/M metagenome (GOLD analysis project Ga0194128, IMG submission 148650) | Freshwater microbial communities from Lake Tanganyika, Tanzania - TA2015037 Kigoma Deep Cast 65m | ecosystem: Environmental > Aquatic > Freshwater > Lake | place: Tanzania: Lake... | reverse complement strand
TGAGCCGTACCTGTGATAGCCCAGGGTCAATGTCAGCCGCTGACCGGATGCGTATCGCGACATGGAACCTCGAGCATGCTGCTGGCCGCCAGAAGAACGACCGCCGTCTCCGATTCATCGCCGCGATGGACGCCGACATCTGGATTCTCACCGAGACGCACGACGACATCGATCTCTCCTCGTCTGGTCACGAGGCCGTTCGCGCGCAGCCCCGATCTTCGGCTCGTCAGGGAGAAGTGTGGGTCACGATCTGGTCGAGGCATCCGATCCTCGATCGCGTGCCCGTGGACGATCCAGACCGTACGGTAGCGGCGCTCGTCGAGAGCCCGTTCGGGCCCCTCCTGGTGTACGGGACGGTTCTCCCGTGGCACTCCGACCCCGGACCAAACCGTGATGCCAAGGTGTGGTCCGAGCACCACCGGGTCATTCCGCTGCAAGGAAGCGAGTGGGCGCGCCTCGCAGAACGGTACTCCGACGCCCGGCTCTGCGTCGCGGGCGACCTCAACACGAACCTCGGTGAACCGCACTACTACGGCACGCGGTCTGGACGCGCGCTCCTGCGCGAGGCGCTCGAAGGAGCCGGGCTCGTGTGCGTGACCGAGACGGATCACGTTCCGCCCGGCCGCCTTCGACACGCGCCGATCGACCACATCTGCCCTTCCGCCGAGCTCGCAAGCCGAGCGACGGTCGTCGAAGCGTGGGAGGGAACGGCCCCGGATGGCTCGCGCCTGAGCGACCACAGCGGGCTGCTGATCGAGGTGTCGGCGAAGGAGGCGGCGAAAGCGTAGGCTCAGTCCACCCCGGGGCCTTGCACGGCGGGCGCATCAGGCGCGCCGATTCCGAGACCGAGCTTCATCGGCTGGATCTCCTTCTGGTCGAAGTCGCCAACGACGATCGCGGCTACGTCTCCAGACCTGAACAGCGACAGCTCGTTCAGATGGACCACGTTCATGCTTCTCACCTGCTCACCACCGGCTACGACGCCGAAGAGCGCCGCCTGCTCCTTCGTCGGCGCGGTCTTCGCGAAATCTTCTCCGGCCACCGTCGCCGCGTATCGCGACGAGTGCACGATCGCGATCACGTAGCCGTCCGGGTGCGCGGCATCGTCAATCGTCTTTGCTGCGAGCAAGTAGAGGGACGCAAGCTCACGGTCGCGCACGAGCCGGATGTCCCCGATCTTCGCCAGCTCCTCACGAAGCGCTGCGTCCAGGTACGCCTTCGCCTGCTCATCCTCGCAGTGCACGTCGAGCTTGATCCGAATGGCGCCCATCTTCGTCGTGTCGCGCAGCGCCCGGGAGCAAGATGCCATGTTGCGCCCGAACGGAGTCTCACCGACTGCCTCCTTCGTGACCGTTCCGTATCGTTCCGCGTATTCGACGAAGGAAAGACTGTCTTTGGCGAGTCGATCCGCAACACAGCCACAGATCTCGGGCGCATCCTCGAGATTCCGCGCGACCATTCCCAGCATGCATCTGCCCCGAAAGCCGGCCTTCTCCTCCGACGTCCATTCGGCGTGAGCCGGTGCCACGAACAGGAACGTGAGCCGCAAGAGCAGCATCATCATCGCCGCAATCTTCACAACGAGACCCCCTGCAGCCTTTGCCGCACTCTCCCTCCGACTCGTGTTGCCTTGCACGTCGCCTGGCTGATAGCTCGGGAGCCGTGTCAGCCGGTGACCGGAGATCGAGCATGACATCCAGGCCGAAGCGCACCCTCAGCAAGGTACGTCCCCCCACCTACGAGTCCGGGATGCGAATCGCTCGCCTGGTGCTCGAGTTGGAGGACCGCCCGCTTGGCTGGAGCTGGGACGAGGCTTGCGAAACGCTCGAGGTGAGCAGCCGCACGCTCTCGCGCTATCTCGCCAAGGCTCGGGAGGAGCTCGTGGATCGCGCGGGCCGGCCGATCATCGTCGCCACCTCGCGAAACGGCGCGCGCCGCCTCCAGCTCGCCGGGGAGGCTTCGGCTCCGGAGGTGAACGCGTACGAAACCGTCTCGCTCTTCTTCACCGCGGCGCTCGCGCGGTTCCTCGAGGGAAGCATCCTCGACCAGGGAACCGGCAACCTCCTCGAGCGGCTGCAGAAGACGATACCCCCATCGAAGCGACGGCTTCTCGACAACCTCGACCGGAAGCTCTTCGCGCTCCAGCACGCTCCCAAGGACTATCGGGAGAAGGACGATGTGCTCGACCCGATCCTGCGCGCGCTCCTCGGAGAACACAGCCTCGCCGTGCACTACGGCGGACTGCTCGGAGACGTGCGAACCCACACCTTCGATCCCTACACGCTGCTGGGCTACCGGGGGGGACTCTATCTACTCGGCTTCAGCCGAGAGCGTCAGAAGATCATCTGTCTCGCTGTCGACCGAATCCGCGCCGTCGAGAAGACCCTCGACGACGAAGGCCGCCCGATCCGCTTCCGCTACCCGCCGGCGTTCGACCCGGCGCGCCACACGAACGGAATGTTCGGAATCGTCGAGGGGGAGAAGGTGGAGGTCGAGCTCGCGATCAACAACGCGGAAACCGAAGCCTACCTGCGCGAGCGTCGCATCCATCCCACGCAGCGGTTCTCGCCACGAGACGACGGCCGCACGCGCTTCGAGCTCGAGGTGCGCGGGACTACGGAGCTCGCGAACTGGATTCTGAGCCTCTGCCCCTACGTCGAGGTGATCCGGCCGGTCGAGCTTCGGGAGGAGATTCGAGAGCGACTCGGCGAAGGCCTCGCTCGTCACCAGCCGCCGCGTCGCCAACCCGCGCGCGCGACACCGCTCGAGCGCAAGTCGCAGATTCCGCAGCGGCGCGCCCGTGGCGCCGGTGCAGGGCGATCGCGGTCGAGTTGAGGCGGCGGCTCCGGCCGCTCACTTCGCCGGCTTGTTCGCGCAGTTCCTCGGACTCTCGAGCAGGAGATACGCGAAGGGCGAGCCCGACTTGCGGATACCCGTGTCGGTGAACGTCCCGTCCTTCGTCACCCAGCCGAGGGTCTGGAAGCATCGGTCCTTGACGAAGGTCTTCTCCCCCTGCCGCTGCAGGTAGCCGATCGTCATGCCGTTCGCGTCCTTCAGCCGCTCGAGCGGCTCGCCGAGCCCAACGCGCGCGGGAAGGCCGCCGAGGCCGAGAGCCACCCCGGCGACCACCCCCGCGATCCACCATCGAAACCGCATGCCGTCGCTCTCCGCCGTGGTCTACATCGCTACGCGGCGATCACGTTGCAGTCCATCGCAGCCGCGGGCACCGACGCCGCCTCGATCGGCGCCGGCGGTGCTACCACGCCGAGGACCTCGAGCTCGCCTTCGACGGGCAGAAGTGCCCGAGCGATCCGATCCAGGCACGAGGCTTCGTCGCCCCGCGCGCGCCGCGCGGGAAGGCCCATCTCGCCAAGCTCTTCGAGGTCGAGAGCGAAGCCGTGTGCGGGATACCTGTGCACCAGCCCGTGGACCAGACGCCGCGCCTGCTCGGTCTCGATCTCCGGCCGGTACCGCCGGAGCAGCCGGATCGCGTACTCGTGGCCCACCTCGAGCGCCCGCGCCGCCTCTCCCACCCGGAGAGGATCGATCTGGCCGTAGAGCTTCCCCATCAGGTCACCGACGAGCTCCGTCGCCTTCGCGGCGGCGTCGAACGGCGTCATCCCGCTCCCCTTCAAGACCCGCCCGATCGTCTCGTCGAAGAGGTCGAGCGAGAGCAGGTTCGCCTGCTCGAGGGCCCGGAAGATCGTGAGCTCCGAGCAGTGCGACGAGAAGTCCGCGCGCCGCTTGCGGTCGAACTGCGCGTCGATCGGACCGAGCTCGCCGAGCGGCCCCAGCACGAGCTCGTCCGCCACGATCGCGATCAGCGTCGCCGCGCTCTTTGCGCACAGCGGTACGAACACACCGAGCGAAGCACCCCTCCGCCCCAGAGCCCGGGCCATCGGGTACGCGGCGTCGATGTCGCCTCCGGGGCTCGCGAGCAGGACGTCGGCCGGGCCGTCGGGAAGAGCGGCAACCGCGTCGCAGAACCCGATCAGCTCGCGACGTCGGATGTGCGGCAGGACCGCGAGGAGACACGGCCGAGCGCGCACCGCAGCGAGCTTCTCGGCGGCTGCCCGGATCTCGGCTTCCGGAGTCCTTGCGCTTTCACCTTCGCATTCCGTTCCCGTCAAGTGCACCTCCTTCGTTGATTGGTTGGCTGCGCCGCGCTCTCTGCAACAGGCATGCCGGCGGCGCCTCGGCACCCGGCGGCCGCATCCCGGCCTCCGCCTCGCTCGCGACGGGGCGGTCGTCGCGAGCATTGGCGGATCAAGAAGCGAGAGCCAGGAGCAAGGCGGCCGGGGAGCGGCGCCGAGCAATCAGAGCATAGACCGGCGGCATGACACTGGCTGTCCGATTGGAGCTGGACCCCCGCAACCGTGCTTGCCACCGCCCCCGATCGCAGTACACTCGCGCCCGTTCGGCGAAGCGCGTGGCTGACACTGCGCCGAGACCGCGCTACTCGATGTCGGGATGGGCGCGCTCGAGAGCGAGGATGGCGGTGCGGAAGGGATTCGCCTCGAGCCGCTGCTGAGTATCTGGGTTCTCGAGCGTCTGCTGCCAGTTGACCGGCGCGAGCTCGAGCACGCGGTTATACGGCCATCGCGGCAGCAGGCAGAGGAGATCGCGCAGGTACCGCCACGGCTCGATGCCGTGCATTGCGCAGCTCGCCAGCAGCGAGACGAAGACCGTGTTCACCTCCGCCGCCTCGTCCGAGCCGATGAAGAGCCAGTTCTTGCGACCGATCACTTGTCGGCGGAGCTGCAGCTCGCTCCAGTTGTTGTGGATCGGCAGTCGCCCATCCTGGAGGAAGCGCTCGAAGGCGACGCGGTGGTTCTTCGCGTAGCCGAGCGCCTTGGCGAGCGGTGTTTCGTCGAGCGCGGTCTCGGCAAGCTCGCTCCGCCATTCGAAGAAGCGCTCGACGATCAGCCGCGACTTCGCCTGGCGCACAGCGAGCCGCTCCGACGGCGAGGCGCGCTCGGTTTCGCGCTCGATCGCAAACAGCTCGCCGATCAGTGCCAGTGCCTCGCGCGCCCGCTCCGGCTCCGACCCGAGCGTCTTGAAAAAGTACCGCCGCAGGTGAGCCCAGCACCCGACCTCGATCACCTTGCCGTTCGCATACAGGTGGTCGTAGACCGAGTGCGCGTCGGCCACCAAATATCCCTCGTAGCCGGCGAGCAACAGGTCTACGCCGGCGCCGTCGTGCCGCGGGCTGTAGCTGAAGATCACGTGCCGCTCCGGTGCCACGAGCACCCAGAAGTGTCCGGTGCGGCATTTCTCGGGCGCCTGCACGAGCACACCCGTCGCGTCCGTGCAGAGATAGGGTTGTGCGAGCGCGTCGCGACGCATCGCCTCCACGATCGGCCGCGCGAGCTCCGCGAGTTCCTTGTGCCAGCCGCAGATCGTCGAGCGCGCGAGCTCGATCCCGTCGCGCGCGAAGATGCGCTCCAGGCGGTCGAGCGGCTGATGGTCCTGCCAGCGCCGCACGATCGTGTCGGCAAGGAGTCCCGGGCCCGCAAGCCCGCGTGCGATCGGCAGCTCCGGCACCTCCGCGATCAGCACGCGCGTCGGGCCGTGCCGCGGCCGGTCCTTGCGCGCAAACTTCGGCTGCCGCGTCACCACCACTACCGTCGACGCCGGCCGGCGCTCGAGCGCTTCCGACACCTCTTCGCCGATCCGGTCGAAGTTCTCGAGCCCCTCTTGCTGGACGTCGAGCGGAATCAGCTCGAGCTCGACCCTCTCCAGGTGCTCCGGCAAGGGCTTTCGCCCCGTCGGCTTCTTGCGCTCGTGTGCGCGTACCGGCTCGGTCGCCGGCGCCGCCGGTTCGGCCTTCTTGCCGAGCAGCATCTCGAGGATCGAGAGGCTCAGCTGGCGATCGTTCGCGTCGAGCCGCTCCGCCTTCTGGCCCAGGAGGCCGAGCTTCAGCTTCTCGTTCTCCTCGCGCAGCAGCAGGAAGAGTTTCTTGTACTCGTCACGTTCGGCCTCGGCGTGCACGAGGAGCTCGCGCATGCGGGCGAGCTCGAGCTTGATCTCGGTCAGGTGATCGCCGAGTGTCTCGATCGCATCGGCCGCCACGGATGCTTCTCGTAGCGTGCGTGGGCACGACTGTCAAGCTCTGATTTACTGCAGAGTGCCGAATCTCCGCTCTCGCGTCGTTGTTGTGCCTCGCGGCGGACAATCGACTCCCGCGAGCAGCGTGCCGAGTGCCGCACCGTCGATCTGCACCGAGGCGCCACCGCCGTCGCTCGGCAGCCGGAACAGCGCGCGATGCAGCCGCTTGTAGAGCAGGCAGTAGCCGTTGCGGTCGAACCACAGCACCTTGAGCCGGTTCGAGCGCTTGTTCGCGAAGACGAAGAGTCCGCCCTCGCGCGGATCCTTCCCGAGCCGCTCGCGCGCCGCGAGTGCCAGCCCGTCGAACGAGCGGCGCATGTCGACCGGCTCGGTGCAGACGAAGATCCGTACGTGCGAGGGGATCATTGCCGCGCCTCGAGGATGTCGAGCAACTCCACGAGCGCGCTGCGCTCGAAGCCCGGTGCGATCCGCACCCGATAGCCGAGCGGCAGCACCACCTCGATCGGCGCGATGCGCGTCTCGCTCCCGGGCGACAGCGCCGCCGCCGACGCCGGCGCGAGCTCGACGAAAGCGACACGCTTCGCGCCGCGCGCAGGCTTCGAAGCGTCTTCGTCCCCGCCGTCGCGCTTCAAGCGCCACTTCCAGAACGCGAGCGTGCGGACGTTCACGCCCTCGCGGTCGGCGAAATCACCCGCACTCAGCCCGCTACGCTGCCAACGCTCGACGCGCCGCGCCCATGCCGCTCTCGTCTCTCGTGCCATGGCGCGTCGGTTTACGGGCCGCGGGCGCCAATGTCAGCCACGCGGTTCGCCGAACGCGTACGGATTTCTCTCCTGCCGCCCTTGAGCACGAAGTCGCGGACCGGACCGAGGCGCGGGTCGAGTACGAAGCCGCGCCCCATCAGCTTCGCCACGAACTCGAGGCCGATCGCATGCACCGCCGCCGAGAAGTCAGGGTGCTGTCCGAACGAGGTCCTCCCGCTCACAGTGGCGATCTCGCCCTCGACCTTGAAGATCACATCGCGAACGTCACGCTCGTGCCCAGTCGGCGGCGGGAGATACCCTGCCCCCGAGTTGGGAACCGCTCCCGGTCCCGCGTTGAGGAAGATCTCTGGCCCGCTGGAGCCGGGCCGCATCCGGATGTTCGTTCGCGAGCGCAGGTAGTTGGGCCGGCTCGTCTTCCCCTTGACGCCGTGAATGAGACGGACCATGTCGAACTCGCTCGCCAGAACCGCGTTGAGCGCCGCGAGCCGTCCGTGGTTGCACGTCGGGCAGACCTCCCGCTGGTCAAGCAACAGACCTGGCGGGCACCCGACCGCCTCCGGCACGATGTGCTCGGGCGGAACGTCTTCGCTCTCGAGGATCTTTCGGAGGCACCAGATACACGTCGTCTCGTCGATCACGCGTGCGGTGCCGCCCGCTACCACCCCTTCCATGAGTCCCGCCCCTCTCAGTGCTCGCGGTCGCGCGGCGGGCACGGGTCGTTGCCGTAGCTCTCGCGCTCCCGAATCCGGCCGTCTCGGCCGTGGATGAGCACTTCGGTTTGATCGCGCCGGGCCGCCTCACGCCCTGCCTCGGCGGCTTTCTCTTGCGTCGAAAAGGTGTCCGACACGCGCGACGCGCCTTCGCGACGGGTCGCCCACTCGCCCTCGTGGGGCACAACATGAACAGGCCGCTTGGCCATCCGCCACTCCCTTCCGGCCACCACATCCGGCAGCCTGCCAATGTTTTCTTGACGTTCCCGGAGGTCCGGAGACCTTATGGAAAACTGCGGTCTCCGCTTATATTACACCTATTAGGACCCCGGCAATCCGCTTTTCACACCAGATCTTGTGGTGATTGACGGGGGTCCGTCAATCACTGCGGCGGTCCATCCGAGACTCGACCGGCCGACGAGAAGACCAACGGTCTCGAGCGTCTTCAACAGCCCTCGCCTTGACCCGCGCGCGTCGACATTCTCGGGAGCTGCGGCGCGGGCGGTAGGACGGAAGAGTTCGGGGTGGGCAGCGTAAGCCCCGGGCTCCGGTGAACGGCAGCCGAGAGCGCCTGTCCGGGGCCAACGCCGGTACAGAACGGTCGCACTTCGGTCACCCCGCCGAGCGCGGCGCAGAAGCACCCTCGCCGTAACCCCCCGCACCGCCTACGAGAACCCGAGTGGTCGCACCGTGACTCGAACACGGGACCTCTTGCATGTGAGGCAAGCGCTCTAACCAGCTGAGCTATGCGACCGGGCTCTCGAGGGTAGCTAGCAAGGAGGCGCCGGCTCGGGAAGGCCCGCCGCCCGCGGCAGTGCCCCCGGCGGTGCCCGCGTACGGTGCCCGCGCCGGCGGCGACGTCGGCGCGACGCCGGCAGCGAAGACATTCCGCTCGCCCCCGTCCCGCCGTTTGTTTGACTTGCCGGCCACGCGCGCCCTATTTCGGCCATCGAGATCGGCAACGCGGAGAGATCCGCCCCCCGGGAGGCGAAACTCGGATGCTCGCAACGCAGGTCAGACAGAAGGACAGCGTCTTCTACTTCGTCTCCTACCCGACGGACGACCTGCTCGAAAAAGTCCGCTTCATCAGCCGGTTCTACGACGAGGGCGAGCGGATCGTCGGGGAAGAAGCCGAGAAAGAGGACGACGTCGGCCAGTTCATCAGCAAGGTCGAGCGGTCCGACAAGGCCTTCCAGCGCGCCCTCTCGAAGCCGAAGGTCGCGCAGATCAAGAACTTCTACGAGACGGCGGCGAGCCAGCCGCCGATCCCCGGCACCGTCCTCCTCTTCACCGCGGAGCGGCTCGGGTTCGAGCCGGTCGGCGACTTCGCGAACGTCGGGAACCTCGTCGAGCCGCGCGGCAAGTACCTCATCATCGACGGACAGCACCGCCTCGCCGCCCTGCACTTCTTCCGCCAGCAGCACCCGGACGACGCGCGCACGATCCACGTGCCCTGCGTCATCTTCGACGGGAAGAGCGAAGACTTCGCGACGGAGATGTTCGTCATCATCAACTCGACTCCGACGCGGATCAACAAGAGCCACCTCGTCGACCTGTACGAGCGGGTCTCGTGGGCCGCGCCGGACCGGAAGCTCGCGGCCCGCGTCGTCGAGAAGCTGTACGGATCCGGCGACAGCCCGCTCCGCTACCGCATCAACCGTCTCGGCGGACGCTCGAAGCAGGCGAAGTGGATTCTGCAGGCGGAGCTCTTCAACGAGATCCATCGCTGGGTCGCCGCCGACTGGAAGCGGATCGAGAAGAAGCCGCAGCCGCTGCGCGAAGCCGACCGCATCTACGACGTCGTGCGCGACTTCCTGAAGGCCTCGGAGCGCACCTGGGGCGAGGCCTGGGGACACCAGGCGTACATGGTCACACGTCCGGTCACGCTGAAGGCTATGCTGCGGGTGTGCGCCGATCTCGCCCGAGCCGACGAGTCCCCGACCGAGGGACGCGTCCGCCGCTGGGAGCGGCGGCTCGCCCCGTGGGGCGCGGCGGCGCGGCAGTTCCGCGCCGAGGGCTTCTACGAGCGCTTCCCCGCGAAGGGACAGATCGAGCGCGTCTCGCGGATCCACAAGGAGCTCGCGAGGCTCGTGAACGTCGAGACGACGCGCAGCCGGTCCGAGCCGGACGCCGCCGCGTCCTGAGAACGCTCGGCGTCGCCGCGGCGTTCGCCGCCGCTCTCGCGGCGAGCGCGCTCGGCGGGCGCTCTCGGGCTTCGGCAGCGGATCCTCCGAAAGTCGAGCCGCGTCCGACCACGCCGGCGCTCGCGTCCCCGGCAGCAGAGGAAGGCGCGTCGGTGAAGGACCGGACCGCGGTCTTCGGCGACGCGCACCGCGCCATGCGCGACGGCCGCTCCGCGGACGCGCGACGCGGCTTCGAGGCGAGCGTCGACCAGGTCCCGGAGCTCGCCGACCACGCGCTCTACCACGCCGCGCGCCCCGCGCGGTCGGCCGGGGATCGCGATGCCGCGCGTGGGCACCTCGCGCGTCTCCTGAACGAGCATCGCGACAGCGTCTGGGTCGGCGTCGCCGCGACCGAGCGCGGCGAGATCGAGCTCGAGGACGGTACTCCGGCCCTCGCCCTCGGCTCGTTCGATCTGGCGCTCGGTCACTGGGAGGCGATCGGTCTCGAGCGCGCGAAGCACGGGAAGGCACGCGCCCTCGAGGCGCAGGGCCGGCTCGGCGCGGCGTACGCTCTGGCCTGGGAGCTCTCGGGAAGCGGCGCTCCGATCGCGCCCGAAGCGGCCGTCCTCCGCGAGCGGCTGGAAGATCGCGGAGCAGCCGCGCTCGGGATGACGCCCCGAGAGCTCGTCGCACGCCGCGCGGAAGCGCTTCTCCGAGACGGCCAGGCGGAAGCCGCGCTCGCCGCACTCGAAGCGGGTCCGCGCGCCGAAGCGAAGGCGAGCGGCGACGCGGATCTCCTGCGCGCACGCATCCTGGTCGCGGCCGGGCGCCGCGACGAGGCGCGCGAAGTCTACGGCAGAGCCGCTTCGTCGAGCGACGCTGCCGTCTCGGGCACGGCACTCTACGAGCGCGCGAGAGAGGCCTGGAATCGTGACCTCGACGACGCCGCCGCGGTCGACTTCACGACTCTCCTCGAGCGTCATCCCGAGCACGAAAAGGCGCCGGAGGCGCTCTACGCGCTCGGTCGGATCACCGAGAAGCGTGGCGACCTCGGCGGTGCGGCGAGGAGGTACGAGAACCTCGTCCTCCGCCATCCGAGCGCGCGTCCGTCCGAGGAGGCCGCGTGGCGCGCGGGCTTCGTTCGCTACCTCGCGGGCGACCGGCGCGACGCCGCGGCGACGTGGCAGAAGCTCGCGGGGCGCGACGACGCGCTCTACTGGCACGGCCGCGCTCTCACGTCCGCCGGAGACCCCGAGGCGGGCCAGGCGATTCTCGAGCAGCTCGGAGCGCGCTCGCCGTGGAGCTACTACGCGTGGTGGACCGAGAAGCCGGAGTCGGCGGCGAAGCGGGAGCCGCCTCCGCAGGCTTCGCCGGAGAGCCTGTCTTCTCTCGCGCGCGCCCACCTCGAGAGCGCGCGCCTTCTCCACGGGCTCGGCCTCGACTCGGATGCGGCGCTCGAGCTCGGCGCCGCGGAGCACGCGGGCGGACCCTCGCCGTTGTTCTTGACGGAGTACGAGTCCGTCGACGCGTATCCGCGCTCGATCCGGCTGGCACTCGCGCTTCGCGGACGCGGCGTGACCGGCCTCGATCCGCACCTCTATCCGCGAGCGCACTGGAGCCGCCTCGAGACCGCCGCGCGGCAGCACGGCCTCGACCCGCTCCTGCTCGCCTCGCTCGCGCGGCAGGAGAGCCTCTTCGATGCACGCGCACGCTCGCCCGCCGGTGCACACGGCGTGATGCAGCTGCTGCCGAAGACCGCTTCGGCCTTGACGGGGCGTCCGGTCGCGCCCGCCGAGCTCGAGAGCCCCGAGCAGAACATCGAGCTCGGCGCGCGCTATCTCCGCCAGATGCTCGACCGCTTCGACGGACGCATCATCCTCGCGATCGCGGCGTACAACGCGGGGCCGGAAGCGGTCGATCGCTGGATCGCGCTGTCGGGAGGAAGGCCGGGGGACGAGTTCGTCGAGCTGATCTCGTACCGGGAGACGCGCGACTACGTGAAAGCCGTGCTGCGGAACTACCGCGTGTACCGCGCGCTCTACGGCCGCGGCCCGCCGCCACGCCTCTATTGACGTGGAGGCGCGCCGATCTCGAGACCGAGCTTCATCGGCTGGATCTCCTTCTGGTCGAAGTCTCCAACGATGATTGCGGCTACCTCTCCAGACCTGAATTTCGTCAGCTCGGTGAGGTGGACCACGTTCATGTGCCGCACCTCTTCACTGCCGGCGATGAGGCCGAAGAGCGCCGCTTGCTCCTTCGTCGGCGCCGTCTTCGAGAAGTCTTCTCCGGCCACCGTCGCCAGGTATCGCGACGAGTGCACGATCGCGATCGCATAGCCGTCCGGGTGCGCGGTATCCCCGGTCGTCTTTGTTGCGAGCAGGTAGAGAGCCGCGAGCTCACGGTCGGGCACGAGCCGGATGTCGTCGATCTTCGCGAACTCCTGACGAAGCGCTGCGTCCAGGTACGCCCTCGCCTGCTCATGCTCGCACTCGACGCGGAGCTTGATCCGGATGGCGCCTGCCTTCGTCGGGTCGCGCTGCGCCCGGTGGCAGGACTTCAGGGCGCGCCCGAACGGAGTCGCATCGACTTCGACTTCCTCCTTCGTGGCCTTTCCGTACCGTTCCGCGTATTCGACGAAGGAGGGACTACCCTCGGCGAGCAGATCCGCAACACAGCGACAGATCTCGGGCGCATCCTCGAGATTCAACGCGACCATTCCGAGCATGCATCTGCCCCGGAAGCCGGCCTTCTCCTCCGATGTCCATTCGGCGTGCGCAGGTGCCACGAAGCAGCACGTGAGCCGGAAGACCAGAATCATCATCGCTGAAGCGGGCCAGCTTCTGGATACGGCCGGCCTCCCCGGCCCGATCATGCTCATCCATCCATCCTCGAGACCTCCCGTACCCTTGGCGCGCTACCCTGTCGCAACCCGGATAGCCGAGGGAGATGTCAGCCGCTGACAGAGCGCGGACACGGAGTGGCCTGGCGCCACGCGCGCGAGGTGCGCTACTTCGCCAGACCTTCCTTCAGCCGCTGCACGATTCCGCCGAACGCGCCGTTCGACAAGACCACGACGACGTCGCCCGCCTTCGCCTCCGCGAGGACGCGCTCGGCGAGGGCACCGTGCTCTTCGATCGAAACGGCGGTGCTCCCGAGCGACGCGATCTTGGCGCACGCCTCGTCCGGCGAGAAGCGATCCGACACGTCGAGGAGCGCCGCGCGATGCACGGGGCCGAAGAGCACGTGGTCCGCACCGGCGAGCGCCGTCGCGATCTCGTCCTGGAAGATGCGCCGGCGCGTCGTGTTCGAGCGCGGATCGAAGAGCGCACGGACGACACGTCCCGGATAGCGCGCGCGCACCGCTTCGAGCGTCGCCGCGATCGCGGTCGGATGGTGCGCGAAGTCGTCGATCAGCGTGATCGCGCCGTCGACGACGACCTCCTGCCGGCGGCGCACGCCGTGGAACGTTTCCGCCGCGCGCTGGATCGCGTCGACCGGCACGCCCAGGCGACGCGCGAGCGCCGCGACGCCGAGGAGGTTCCGCGCGTTCATCCGCCCCAGGAGCGGGCTCCCGACCGCGAAGCTCTCGCCGGGCCCGCGAGCGACGAAGCGCAGACCCGCGGGTCCGTCGGAGAGATCCTCCGTCACCCAGTCCGCTCCGCTCGAGCCGAACGTCGCGTAGCGCGCGCCGGATTCGCGCGCGACGGCGACCGCATGCGGGAAGTCGGCGCACACGAGAAGCGGCGCCGCCGACGGCAAGAGCCCGAGGAGGCGCGCGAAGCTCTGCTTCACGTGCGCGAGATCGCGGTAGATGTCCGCGTGATCGAACTCGACCGCGTTCAGCACGAGCGCGGCGGGGCGGTAGTGCAAGAACTTCGGCCCCTTGTCGAAGTAGGCGGAGTCGTACTCGTCGCCTTCCAGCACGAACTCTTCGCCCGTCCCGAGCGCGTATCCCGCCGCGAGGTCGCGCGGCGCTCCGCCGATGAACCAGCCCGGCGCGCGCCCGGCCGTCTCGAGCACCCAAGCGAGGAAGCTTGCCGTCGTCGTCTTGCCGTGGGTTCCCGCGACGACGAGCGGCGTCCGTCCCGGCAGCAAGAGGAGCTCGAGCGCCTCGGGCAGTGACAGCGTCGGAATCCCGCGCCGTCGCGCCGCGACCGCCTCGGGGTTGTCCGCGGAGATCGCGTTCCCCATGACGACGAGATCGGGGCGGGGTTCGAGGTTCTCGGCGGCGTAGCCCTTCCGCACCGGCACGCCGAGCCGCGCGAGCTCGTCGCTGGCCGGCGGATACACGTCGAGGTCCGAGCCGCGCACGCGATGTCCCTGCGCGACGAGAAGTCCCGCGAGCGAGCTCATGCCGACGCCGCCGATCGCGGTCATGTGGATCTCGCGGCCGATCCGCATGCCCCTGCTCAAGCGACGGCCTCGACGACGGCGTCGTGGATCCGCGGACGGAACTCCCGGATGCGCTCGTTGTCGCGCGACGGATGCACGCGGTTCGTGAGCAGCGTGATCTGGAGCCGCCTGTCGCGGTCGATCCAGAGCGACGTCCCGGTGAAGCCGAGATGCCCGACGCTTCCCGGCGAGAGCTGGCTTCCGGCCATCGAATTCTTCGGCGCGGGCGTGTCCCAGCCGAGCGTGCGCGTCGAGCCCGGAACGCTCGTCTGCAGCGTCCACATCTCGTTCACGAGCGCCTGCGGCAGGAACTCGTTCTCGCCGAGCGAAGCGCCGACCAGCGTGCGCGCGAGACGGTCGACGTCGCGTGCCGAGCCGAAGAGCCCCGCGTGCCCCGCGACGCCGCCCATCGCCCACGCGTTCTCGTCGTCGACCTCGCCGCAGAGAAAGCGCTTTCGCCAGGGACACTTCTGCGTCGCCGCGATCATCTCCGCGACCGGCTCGACGCGGCGCACGCGCACTTGCGATAGATCGATGAAGGAGAGCGCGCGGAGACCGAGCGGACCGAAGAGCTGCTTCTGGCAGAAGCGGTCGAGCGGCATGCCGCTGATCGTCTCCACCGCGTGTCCGAGCACCATGAAGCCGAGGTCGCTGTAGATGACCTTCGTCCCCGTGGGCGCTTCGAGCTTCTCGCGGTGGATCTGCTCGCACACCCACTCCTTCGCCTCGCGGCTCGCGAGGAAGTTGAGGCGCGTGCGCGCGAGCTTCGCCACCTCCTTGTAGTACGGGCGGTGCGCGGCGAGCCCGGACGAGTGGTCGAGGAGCATCCGGAACGTCACGTGCGTCTTCTGGTGGACGCCGAAGTTGTGGAAGAAGCGCGTCACGCGGTCGTCGAACGAGAGCCGTCCCTGCCGCACGAGACAGAGCACCGCGAGCGTCGTCGCGAGCGGCTTCGTCAGCGAAGAGAGGTCGAAGACGACGTCGACGCCCATCGGTGCGGGCTTCGTCTCGAGCGTGCGCGAGCCGACGGCGCGCTCGTGCACGATCTCGTCCCTGCGGCTGACGAGCAGGACCGCGCCCGGATACGCACCGCGCTGGACGCCCTCCTCGAGGACTTCGTCGACGGCGGAGAACTTCATGCCGCTTCGACGGCCGGCTCGAGACCTCGCAGATCGCCCCCGGCCTCGCCCGCCGCGACCTCGAGCCGCACCGCGGCTCCGAGCGGCACCGCGAGATGCGCCTCGCCGTGTCCCACCGGAGCACCGAAGCCGATCGGGACCTCGAGGTCGCCGAGGCAGTCGAGGATCGTCGCGCGGATCTCGTCCGGCGGGCCGCACTCCGGCATCGCGCCGAAGAGGATGCCGCGTACGCCGTCGAGCATCCCGCTCTGGCGAAGATGGATCAGCATCCGGTCGATCTTCCGCTGCGGCCGCTCGTGCGTGTCCTCGAGGAGGGCGATCGTCCCGGCGAAGCGCGGCGCCCACGGCGTCCCCGCGAGCGAAGCGATCACCGTGAGGCAGCCGCCGAGGAGCGGCCCCTCGACCGCGCCGGGAACGAGGCCGCACGGAATCGGCACGGACCAGTCGCTCGCCCCCGCGGCGAGCGCGAGGAGATGCTCGAGCCCACCGGCGGTCTCCTCGCGAAGGAGGTCGTGCGCCACCATCGGTCCGTGCAGCGCCGTCACGCCGGCGCCGTGGACGAGCCACTGCAGGAACGCGGTCGCGTCGCTGAACCCGATGCAGATCCGCGCGTGCTCGCGGAGCCACTCCGCCTCGAGACCGGGGAGGAGGCGGTTCATCCCGTAGCCGCCGCGCGCGAACCACACCGCGCGGACGTCGGGATCCGCGAACGCCGCGAGAAGCTCCTCGCGCCGCTCCGCGTCGCGGCCGGAGAAGAGGCGGTACGGCTCGCGGCGTGCCGGCGGCGAGACCCGAAACCCGCGCCCCTCGAGGACCGCGATCCCGGCCGCGAGAAGCGAAGGGTCGACGCCGCCCGAAGGAGCGACGACGGCGATCCGGTCTCCCTCCCGCAACGCGGGCGGCTTCCGCATGCGCTCCGGAGCGAGCTCCCCCTTCCGCGACCCTTGCCCCATGAATCCTCGGCCCTCGCCGCTTCTTTCGTCTCGAATGTCCCGATTTCGCGCCACCTTGCAAATGGAACCTCGCATGGCTACGGGAGCTGCGAGCGGAGCGCGGAAATGCGGATCGCGCAAGACCGGCTGCAGGGCATCGCCCGCGCCATCGTCGATGATCTCGTTCGCGCGGACGCGATCGTCCTCGGCACGAGCCACGAAGCGGCGATCACGGCGGTGCTGGGCGAGCTCGAGGCGTATTTCAAGGCCGAGGCGACGCTGGAGCGCGACGCCGAGCGGATGGCCGACCAGCACCTGAAGGCGGCCGGACGGGACGGAGTCGGTCTCGACCGGAAGCGCGTCGTTCAGATGATCAAGACGAAGCTCGCGCAGGAGCGCGGCTTCCCCGCCTGAAGCAGCCATGCGCATCAGCGAAGCCGCCTCCTCGCACCTCGCCCATCGGATCCTCGAGGCGCTCGAGAAGAAGGGAGGCAAGGTCCACAACGACCGGGCCGCCCAGACCGCGGTGAAGCGCACTCTCACGCGCCACCTCGATCAGGATCCGCGCATCCATCAGGCCGTCGTGCGACGGATCGCGTCGCTCAGCCGGAGACCTCCGGAGGGCAGCTCCGAGTACGACGTCCTCTACCGCCAGTACTACGAGCAGGAGCAGCGGAAAAACCGACCCTGAGCCATCCCCTGTCACTTGACAGAGGATTCCACATGGTTAAATCGGCGCCGTCTCGGATTCCCGGGGGGCCATCTAACCCGCGGGAACTCCTAGCCAATTTGAGACCCCCGCGGGGTTCGAAGGGAAGGGACCTAGAATGAAGATTCGACCGTTGCAGGACCGCGTCATCGTGAGGCGCGTCGCAGAGGAGGAGAAGTCGAAGGGCGGGATCATCATTCCCGACACCGCCAAGGAGAAGCCGCAAGAAGGCAAGGTCATCGCCGTCGGCAAGGGCAAGGTCGACGAAGATGGCAAGGTGCGCCCGCTCGACGTGAAGAGCGGCGACAGAATCCTCTTCGGAAAGTACGCCGGCACCGAGATCAAGATCGAGGGCGAAGAGCACCTCATCCTTCGCGAGGACGACATCCTCGGCGTGATCGAGTGACGAAGGCGTCGAGCTAAGGAGAACGTGGTCAGATGAGTGCGAAGATCGTTAAATTTGGCAGTGACGCACGCGAGAAGGTGCTGAACGGCGTCAACGTGCTGGCGGATGCCGTCACGGTGACCCTGGGCCCCAAGGGCCGCAACGTCGTCCTCGAGAAGTCGTTCGGCGCGCCGAACATCACGAAGGACGGCGTCACCGTCGCGAAGGAAGTCGAGCTCGAGGACAAGTTCGAGAACATGGGCGCGCAGATGGTGAAAGAGGTCGCTTCGAAGACCTCGGACGTCGCCGGCGACGGCACGACCACCGCCACCGTCCTCGCCCGCGCCATCTTCACCGAGGGCGCGAAGATGGTCGCAGCGGGTCACGACCCGATGTCGATCAAGCGCGGCATCGACAAGGCCGTCGAGAAGGTCATCGGAGACCTGAAGAGCCTCTCGAAGCCGACCAAGGACCAGAAGGAAATCGCCCAGGTCGGAACGATCTCGGCGAACAACGACTCGACGATCGGCGGCATCATCGCCGAGGCGATGGACAAGGTCGGCAAGGACGGCGTCATCACCGTCGAGGAGGCGAAGGGCCTCGCGACCGAGCTCGACGTGGTCGAGGGCATGCAGTTCGATCGCGGCTACCTCTCGCCGTACTTCGTGACCGATCCCGATCGCATGGAGTGCGTGCTCGAGGACGCGTACCTGCTCATCCACGAGAAGAAGGTCAGCAGCATGAAGGACCTCCTTCCGATCCTCGAGCAGATCGCGAAGACCGGCCGTCCGTTCATCCTCGTCGCCGAGGACGTCGACGGCGAGGCGCTCGCCACCCTCGTGGTGAACAAGATCCGCGGCACGCTGCAGTGCGCCGCCGTGAAGGCTCCGGGCTTCGGTGATCGCCGCAAGGCGATGCTCGAGGACATCGCGATCCTCACCGGGGGCCGCGTGATCGCCGAGGAGCTCGGCCTGAAGCTCGAGAACGTGACCCTGAACGATCTCGGCAAGGCCAAGCGGATCGTGATCGACAAGGACAACACGACGATCATCGACGGCGCCGGGAAGAAGGGCGAGATCCAGGGCCGGGTCGGCCAGATCCGCACGCAGGTCGAGGAGACGACCTCCGATTACGACCGCGAGAAGCTCCAGGAGCGGCTCGCGAAGCTGATCGGCGGCGTCGCGGTCATCCGCGTCGGTGCGGCGACCGAGGTCGAGATGAAGGAGAAGAAGGCCCGCGTCGAGGACGCGCTCCACGCGACCCGCGCGGCCGTCGAGGAGGGCATCGTGCCGGGCGGCGGCGTCGCTCTGCTGCGCACGTCCGAAGGCCTCGAGAAGCTCACCGTTCCCGACGAGGAGCGCGTCGGCGTGACGATCGTGCGCCGCGCCTGCGAGTCGCCCCTGCGCTGGATCTCCTCCAACGCGGGTCAGGAGCCCTCGATCGTCGTGGACCGGGTCCGCTCCGGCAAGGGTGCCTTCGGCTACAACGCGGCGTCCGAGGAGTACGAGGACCTGCTCAAGGCCGGCATCATCGATCCGACGAAGGTCGTGCGCACCGCGCTGCAGAATGCGGCATCGGTCGCCGGCCTGCTGCTCACGACGGAGGCAATGGTCGCCGAGAAGCCGGACGACAAGCCGGCTCCTGGCATGCCTCCGGGTGGAATGGGCGGGATGGGCGGCATGATGTAATCGACTTCGGTCGGGTGATTGCTGCACGCACGTGCAGCACGGGGAAGGGCGCGGGCTCGACGGTCCGCGCCCTTCCTTCGTTTGAAGTGTCAAGAATTGAGATTTGACATTGCGAAAACACGGCAGTAGCCTCGGCCTCGCGTTCACCGGAGGCGGATCGCGGGAAGGGTGCGTCCTGCGATTCGTTTCGACTTGATGTTCGATTCCCTCTCCGACAAGCTCGAGAACGTCTTCCGCAAGATCCGCGGGACCGGGAGGCTGACCGAGGCGAACGTCGAAGAAGCGTTGCGCGACGTGCGCTTGGCGCTTCTCGAAGCCGACGTTCACTTCCAGGTCGTCAAGAGCTTCCTCGCGAAGGTCCAGGCGCGCGCAGTCGGGCAGGAAGTGCTGCGAAGCCTCACGCCCGAGCAGCACCTGATCAAGATCGTGCACGAGGAGCTCGTCGCCCTGATGGGCGGCGCTGCGGGAAAGCTCGATCTGCCTTCCGGCGGAGACCGGCCCGCGACGATCCTGCTCGTCGGTCTGCAGGGATCCGGCAAGACGACGACCGCTGCGAAGCTCGCGACGCACTTGATTCGCGCGAAGCAGCGGCGGCCGTACCTCGTGCCGCTCGATCTTTCGCGTCCGGCCGCGATCCAGCAGCTGAAGACGCTGGCGGCACAGGTCGGCTCGCCCGCGGGGGTCTTCGACACGCCGGAGCAGAGCGGTGCCCCCGCGAAGCTCGCCGCGGAGGCTCTCGAGCACGCGCGCCGCGAGGGCTTCGACACGGTCATCTTCGACACCGCCGGCCGTCTCGCCATCGACGAAGCTCTGATGAGCGAGCTCCGGGCCGTTCGCGACGCGGTGAAGCCTCGCCAGACCCTCCTCGTCGCCGACGCGATGACCGGCCAGGACGCCGTCTCGGTCGCGACCGGCTTCAAGGAAGGAGTCGGGATCGACGGCGTCATCCTCTCGAAGATGGAAGGCGATGCCCGCGGCGGCGCCGCCCTCTCGATCCACGCGGTCACCGAGCGGCCGATCGTGTTCGTCGGCATGGGCGAGAAGCTCGACACACTCGAGGTCTTCCATCCCGACCGCGTCGCCTCGCGCATCCTCGGCATGGGCGACGTCCTCTCGCTGATCGAGAAGGCGGAGGCCGCCTACGACGAGAAGAAGGCCCGCGAGCTCCAGCAGAAGCTCAAGAAGGACTCGTTCACGCTCGAGGACTTCCGCGACCAGCTCCGCACCGTGAAGAAGATGGGCTCGATCGGCGACCTGATCGGGATGATTCCCGGCATGAAGAAATTCGCCAAGGGCGGCGAGCTCGCGGAAGCCGACGACGAGCTCAAGAAGATCGAGGCGATCATCGACTCGATGACCCGCCAGGAGCGCCAGAACCACCTGATCCTGAACTCCAGCCGTCGCAAACGCATTGCCACAGGCAGTGGCACGAGCGTCTCCGACGTCAACCGCTTCCTGAAGCAGTACGACCAAGCTCGCAAGATGATGAAAAAGCTGAGCAGCGGCGCCGGCCGGGGCCTCCTTGCCCAGCTACAGGGCGGGCGCTAACAAATGCCGGTCCAGCCAAGCCCGGCACGCGAGGCGCCTGCCGCCGCGCGCACGACCAGAAGCAGCAGCTCGGAGATCATGAAGAGCACGGAGAGCACGGAGAGCACGGAGAGATAGATGGCGGCTCGAATTCGACTTTCTCGACACGGCAGCAAGAAGAATCCGTTCTATCGCATCGTCGCGGCGGAGCGGCGTTCGCCACGCGACGGCCGCTTCATCGAGCAGCTCGGGCACTACGATCCCACCCGCGAGCCCATCGAGCTGAAGATCCACATGGAGAAGCTGGAAGGCTGGATTCGGCGGGGAGCCACCCCGTCGGCAACCGTAGCTAGACTCATGAAAAAAGCCGGGTGGAAGGGCCTCGCAACATCGGCTGGACCCGCCCCGGCATCGGCCGAGGGCTGAATAAAATGAAGGAACTCGTCGAGCTTCTCGCGAAGCACCTCGTCAATCACCCGGACAAGGTCGAGGTCAAGGAGACCCAGGGCGATACGGCGTCGGTGATCGAGCTTCGCGTCGCCATGGAGGACCTGGGCCGGATCATCGGCAAGCAGGGCCGCACCGCGAAGTCGATTCGTACACTCGTCAATGCGGCGGCCTCCCGGATGAACCGAAAGGTGGTCCTCGAGATCGTCGAGGACCAGTAAGAGGACATCGCCGCCGCGAAGGCCAGAGGTCCTCGAGAGGCGTCTCCGCCGGACGACCTTCTTCCCGTCGGAGCTCTGGTCGCCGGGCACGGGGTCCGTGGCCTGGCGCGCGTGAAGCCGCACAACCCGCTCTCGCCGGCACTCTCCGATTGCCGCGAGGTCTGGCTTCAGCCGCGCGGAAGCGACCCGGACGAGCCGCCGACGCGGTTCGAAGTGACCGCGAGCCGGCCGCACCGTGGCATGTTCCTCGTCGGTCTCGACGGCATCGCGACGCTCGACGCGCTCGAAGCCTGGATCGGGAGCACGGTGAGCGTCGCGAAGTCGTCCATCCCCGAAGCCGGCGAAGGCGAGCTCTACGATTACGAGGTGATCGGACTCGAGGTCCGGACCGTCGACGACGCCGTCCTGGGACGCGTCGTCGAGGTGATGTCGAACGCGGGAAACGGCGTCTGGGTCGTGCACGCTCCGAGCGACCACGAGCGGGGGAAGCCGCGCGAGATCCTGATCCCCGTCGCGGGCGAGATCGTGAAGGAGATCGATCTGAAGGCGAAGGTCGCGCGCATCGATCCCCCGCGCGGGCTCCTCGAAGATTGAGCATGCGGTTCGACGTCCTCACCCTCTTTCCGGACTACTTCGGTGGAGTCCTCGCGAGCAGCCTTCTCGGCAAGGCGATCGAGAAGGGGCTCGTGACCGTCCAGCTCCACCAGATCCGCGACTTCGCGAAGGACAAGCACCGGACGGTCGACGACACGCCGTACGGCGGCGGCCACGGCATGGTGATGAAGGTCGAGCCGGTGGTGGACGCGCTCGAGGCGATCGCCGCACCGGGCACGCGCCGCGTCCTCCTCTCCGCGCGGGGAGCGCGCCTCACACAGGCGAAGGCGCGCGAGCTCGCTGCGATCGGCCATCTCGTCCTCCTGTGCGGACGGTACGAGGGCGTCGACGAGCGCGTCGGGGCGTTCATCGACGAAGAGCTCTGCATCGGCGACTACGTCCTCTCCGGCGGCGAAGCGGCCGCCGCGGTCCTGATCGACGCCGTCGCGCGCCTCGTGCCGGGCGTCCTCGGAAACCCCGAGTCGCTCGTCCACGAGTCGTTCTCCGAGGAGTTCCTCGAGTACCCGCAGTACACCCGGCCAGAGGTCTTCCGCGGGCTCGGGGTCCCCGAGATCCTCCTCTCCGGCAACCACGCTGCGGTCGAGCGCTGGCGACGCGAGGCGGCCCTCGAGCGGACCGCCAGGGTCCGCCCGGATCTGCTCCCGTCGGCGCCGGGGTCCCCGGAGAAGAAGGACCGGTGAGCGCGCCCCTCTACCTGGCGCTCCTGCACCACCCGGTTCGGAACCGCGACGGCCAGATCGTCACCTCCTCGGTGACGAACATGGACATCCACGACATCGCGCGGTCGGCCCGGACGTTCGGCGTCACGCGGTACTTCGTCACCCACCCGATCCCGGGACTGCGGGCGCTCTGCGAGCGGGTGGTCTGGCACTGGCAGGAGGGCTACGGCGCCCGCCACAACCCTTCCCGCCGCGAGGCGATGGGCCTGGTCCGGGTCGAGCCGGACCTCGACCACGTGATCGCCCAGGTCGAGCAGGAGGCCGGGCGGATGCCCCGCCTGGTCGCCACTTCCGCGCGGCCGCGCGGCCGGCCCACGGTCTCGTTCCGCGACCTTCGCGAGGCCTTGGACTCCGGGGACGAGGCGATCCTCCTGCTCCTCGGAACCGGGCACGGCCTGGCCGAGGAGATCCTCGACCGGTGCGATCAGCTCCTCGAACCGTTACAAGGCCTGGACCAATACAACCACCTCTCGGTACGCTCGGCGGCGGCCATCCTCCTGGACCGGCTCCGCAGCCGAGACCGAAGCTGAGGCTGGCCCACGGCCAGGAACCGCGAGAAGCTGCGAGAAGTCGGTAGAGGAGATCATTCCATGGGCGCGGGCGACATCATCCAGGCGATCGAGGCGGAGCAGCTTCGCTCCGATCTCCCCACCTTCAAGCCGGGCGACACGGTGCGCGTGCACGTGAAGGTCGTCGAGGGCGAGAAGGAGCGCATCCAGGTCTTCGAGGGCGTTTGCCTTCGTCGCAAGCACGGCGGCGTGCGCGAGACCTTCACGGTGCGCAAGGTGTCGTACGGGATCGGCGTCGAGCGTACCTTCCCGCTGCACTCGCCGCGCCTCGACAAGATCGAGGTGATGACCCGTGGTCGCGTGCGGCGCGCCAAGCTCTACTACCTCCGCGAGCGCTCGGGACGCGCCGCCCGCATCAAGGAAGTGAGCCAGGCGAGCTAGGAGCACCGAATGCAGGGTTCGTCCCCGGTAGGGTCGGGATCGGGCGCGGCCCCGCGGTATCGCCACGAGATCGAGAGCGACGTCTCGATCTCCGGACGCATCCACTTTCCAGACGATGCCCGCATCGACGGGCAGCTTCGCGGCGAGATCCGGGCCGACGCGCTCCTGGTCATCGGCGAGACTGCGCGGCTCGAGGCGACGGTGAGCGCACGGGTGCTGCTCGTGTACGGGAACCTCCAGGGCAACGTCCTCCGGAGCGGCAGCGTCGAGCTCTACCCGAGCTCGCACGTCGCCGGCGACATCGAAGCGACGTCGCTCGTCGTGCACGAGGGAGCGAGCTTCGACGGCTTCGCGTGGGTCGGAACCGAGCGACGCACGGACCGGCCGCGGAAGCCCGCCTCGCGACACGCGGCGGTCTGACCGCCTCTCGAAACACGAAAGGAACCAGAGCCAGATGGCCCAGCTGACCACGCAAGAGTTCGAGCAATGCTTGACGGTGCTCGCGGACGGCGGCACCGCCGAGAAGCTTCGCGATCGGCTGGTGCGCCTGAACGCGTTCCACTCGCGACGCGGGCTCGGCTCCTTCGCCGCCCTTGCGGCACGCGTGTACCAGCTGAGCTCCGGCCTGCGGCGACAGGTTCCCGCCACACGTGCGTTCCAGGCGCTCTGGGCCGAGCACATCGGAACGCGGCTGACCGAAGAGGCGGGCGGAAAGCTCGACAAGCTCGCCGACGAGATCAACGCGCAGCTCGAGACCGACGGCAGCATCAAGGAAGGCTGCGAACCGGCGCTCGAGGAGAAGCTGCAAGCATACGAGGACGTCCTCGCGCGCAAGGTCGGCGGCCTCGCGTCGCGGCTCGACACCCTGCAGAAAGCGGTCCCGAGCGTCGCGGAGAAGCTTCGCGCGAAGCCGCTTCTCGACGTGCCTCTCGATCCCCCCGAGGACAGAGAGGGGCACGACCATGATCATGATCACGATCACGACCACGATCATTCGGGGCATCATCACCACTGAAGATGTCCACGAGCACCTCGCGGCCCCGCCGAGCCGTCAAGTTCGGCATCGCCGTTCCCCAGATCGGCGCCTCGTGGAACGAGGTGCTCGAATTCGCCGAAGCGGCCGACCGCCTCGGCTTCGACTCGCTCTGGGCGGTCGATCACTTCTTCGGCGTCCCGGATCCGACCGTGCCGATCTTCGAGGGCTGGACGGAGATCGCCGCGATCGCAGGCGTGACGCGGAGCATCCGCCTCGGACACCTCGTCCTCTGCGTCGGCTATCGGCAGCCGTCGCTCGTCGCAAAGATGGCGGCGACGCTCGATCACGTTTCGAGCGGGCGCTTCGTTCTCGGCCTCGGCGCGGGCTGGTACGACGCGGAGTTCAAGGCGTACGGCTTCACCTTCCCGCCGATCGGCACGCGGCTCCGGCAGCTCGACGAGACGGCGGCGATCATCCGGCGACTCTGGACCGAGGAGCCGGTCAGCTACTTCGGCGAGCAGTTCCACGTCGAGGACGCGTACTGCCGCCCGCGTCCCGTCCAGCAGCCGTACCCGCCGATCCTGATCGGCGGCTCGGGCGAGCGCGTCCTCCTGAAGCTCGTCGCGGAGCACGCCGACGTCTGGAACAACCTCGGCCTCGCGCATCGCGACCTGCCGCGGAAGCTCGAGAAGCTCCGACAGCACTGCGACAGCCTGAAGCGCGACTTCGACGCCATCGAGATCTCGCAGCAGACGCTCGGCGCGATCGGCTCGAGCGAATCGGAAGCGCGCGCGGCGAGCGAGCGCGTGCGTGCGGAGCTTCCCTTCCTGGCGGGCGGCGAGGACCTGATCATCGCGGGAACGCCAGGCGAGTGCATCGAGCGCGTCCGCCGAACGGTGGAGATGGGCGCGACGACGCTGATCATGAGCTTCGGGCGCCGTCCCCGCCTCGAAGCGCTCGAGCTCTTCGCCCGCGAAGTGATCCCGGCGTTCCGCTAGCCTGCATTTCTCACCAGATCACGTCGCGAGGCGGTCGAGAGTGCCGAAGATTCGCGAGCCTCGGACCGGAGGGCGACGCAGGCGTACTTGAACAGTACGTCGAGGAGCCCGGAGGGAGA
>Ga0194128_10003209_pt1 | contig 25509 bp, 24 predicted proteins | sample TA2KigCa65mmetaG_FD_148650 | JGI IMG/M metagenome (GOLD analysis project Ga0194128, IMG submission 148650) | Freshwater microbial communities from Lake Tanganyika, Tanzania - TA2015037 Kigoma Deep Cast 65m | ecosystem: Environmental > Aquatic > Freshwater > Lake | place: Tanzania: Lake... | reverse complement strand
TCGCGGTGGCGGGCCTCAGGACGCTGGCGGCGCTGGCCGATCCCGCGGCGGCGGATCACCTGCTGCAGCGGGCGCTCGCCGAGGCGATGCGCGGAGAGGCGCGGCGCAACCCCCTGTCGCTCGCCGTCCCGCTGTCGTTCGTGCTCGACCGGCGCGCCGAAGTACGGCGGATTCGCCTCGTGCTCCGCGGCGCAGCCTTCGGGCTGCCGGCCGACGAGCTGGTCGAGCTGGTCGAGGCGTGAGGGAGGACGCGTGGATCAGTATCGGATGAAGGTCGCCACCAGGCCGGGCGCGGCGCTCGGCTTCCGGCTCGCCGGCGTCCCGGTCGAGGAGGTCGCCGAGAGCGGGGCGGCCGAGCGTCTTGCGGCGCTCGTCGAGGAGCCCGGCCTCGGAATTCTGGCCGTCGAGGATGCGCTGTTCGACCGCGTGCCCGACACGGTCTTCGAGCGGGCGAGCCGCGACGGCGTGCCGATTGTGCTGCCGTTCACGCTGCCGGCGCGGTGGGAAGCGCGCGCCGGTGGCGAGGAGTATGTCGCGACGCTCATCCGCCGCGCCATCGGGTACCACATCAAGCTCCAGCCGTGAGGACAGCATGGTGAGCGCCCCCCGCGCCGGTGTCGGTTCCATCGTCAGGATCTCGGGCCCGACGGTCGTGGCTCAGGGGCTCGAGAGCATCGCGCTCAACGAGGTGGTGCGCGTGGGACACGACGGCCTGCTCGGCGAAGTCATCCGCATCCGCGCCGGACTGGCGACCCTGCAGGTGTACGAGGAGACGGCGGGCCTGGCGCTCGGCGAACCGGTCGAAGCCACTGGCGAGCCGCTCGGCGTGGAGCTCGGCCCCGGTCTGCTCGGCCAGGTCGTCGACGGGATCGAGCGGCCGCTCGAGGCGCTCGCGGTGCGATCGGGCGACTTCATCGTGCGCGGCGTCGCACACCCGGCCCTCGATCGCGAGCGGCGGTGGCGCTTCACGCCGCGGGTCGAGGCCGGCCACGCGATCACCGGTGGCGCCATCGTCGGCACGGTGCAGGAGACGGCGAGCCTGGTGCACCGGATTCTCGTGCCGCCGGGTCTCTCGGGCCGGGTCCGGCGCGTCGCGGCCGGCGCGGTCGCCGTCACCGATCCGATCGTCGAGCTCGAGGATGGCCGCACGATCGCGATGCTCCAGCGGTGGCCCGTCCGGCAGCGGCGGCCGTTTGCGCGCCGCCTGACGCCGGAGCACCCGTTTCTCACGGGGCAGCGGGTGCTCGACGTGTTCTTCCCGATCGCGGCCGGGGGCACGGCGATCATCCCGGGCGGCTTCGGCACGGGCAAGACCGTGCTGGAGCAGACGCTGGCGAAGTTTGCGGCCGCGGACGTCATCGTCTACGTCGGCTGCGGCGAGCGCGGCAACGAGATGACCGACGTGCTCGCCGAGTTTCCGCGCCTGCGCGACGCGCGCACGGGCGCGCCGCTGATGGATCGAACGGTGCTGGTCGTCAATACGTCGAACATGCCGGTCGCCGCCCGTGAAGCGTCGATCTATACCGGCATCACGGTCGCCGAGTACTTCCGCGACATGAGCTATCAGGTGGCGCTCATGGTCGACAGCACGTCCCGGTGGGCGGAGGCGCTGCGGGAGATCTCGGCGCGGCTGTCGGAGATGCCGGGCGAGGAGGGCTATCCCACGTACCTGGCGACGCGTCTCGGGCAGTTCTACGAGCGGGCGGGCCGGGTCGTGCCGCTCAGCGGCGACGGCGAAGGGGCGGTGACGGTGACCGGCGCCGTGTCGCCGCCGGGCGGGGATTTCTCCGAGCCGGTGACGCAGGCCTCGCTGCGCGTGGCCGGCGCGCTCTGGGCGCTCACCACGGACCTGGCGCACCGCCGGCACTTTCCGGCGATCGACTGGACGCAGAGCTTCACGCTGTACGCCGAGCGGCTGGCCGCGTGGTTCGAGCGCGAGGTCGGCGACCAGTGGGCGCCGCTCCGCGAGGAGGCGATGCGGCTGCTGGAGCGCGAGCGCGAGCTGCAGGAGATCGTCCAGCTCGTCGGGCTCGAGGCGCTGCAGGACCAGGAGCGCATCGTGCTCGAGGCGGCGCGGCTGCTGCGGGAGGGCTTTCTGCGCCAGAACGCGTATCACGACGTCGACGCGGCGTGTCCGCCGGCCAAGGCGCTCGCCATGCTGCGCACGATCCTGCACTTCGCCCGGCGGGCCGCGGCCAGCATCGAGGCGGGGGCCCCCCTCCGCGCGATTCTCGCGGCGGGGCTCGACGAGCGCCTGCTGCGGCTGGGGGAGGTGCCTGCCGAGTCGATGGACGCGGCCGGCGCGGCGCTCGTGGGCGAGATCGACAAGGCGCTCGCGCAGGTGGGGAGGCCCTGAGATGGAGCTGGTCACGCGTCTGGCACGATCGGCGACGGCCCTCGCGGGCCCGCTGCTGTTCGTGGAAGGCGTTCGCACCGCCCGGCTCGGCGAGATGGTGTCGATCCGCCTCGCGGGCAGCGAGGGCCGCCGCGGCCAGGTGATCGAGCTGTCGGAGACGCACGCGGTGATCCAGGTGCTCGAGGCCACGCAGGGAATCCGTCCCGCGCGCGCCGAGGTCGCGTTCACCGGCCGCGTGGCGACGCTGCCGGTGAGCCGGCAGATGCTCGGCCGGATGTTCAACGGCATCGGCCAGCCGCTCGACGGGCTGCCGCCGGTCATTCCGGAGGCCGTGCTCCCGATTACCGGGTCGGCGATCAACATCGTCCGCCGCGAGCGCCCGTCGGAGTTCATCGAGACCGGCGTGTCGGCGATCGACGGGCTCAACACGCTCGTTCGCGGCCAGAAGCTGCCGATCTTCTCCGGCGCGGGGCTGCCGGCGCACGCGCTGGCGGCGCAGATCGTGCGCGAGGCGCGCGTGCGGAGCGGCGAGCCGTTCGCGGTGGTCTTCGCGGCGATCGGCATCCCGTTCCGCGAGGCGGACTACTACCAGCAGGCGTTCGAGGGGTCGGGCGCGCAGGAGCGGACGGTCGTCTTCCTGAACCTGGCCGACGACCCGACGATCGAGCGGCTCATGACGCCGCGCTGCGCGCTCACGACCGCCGAGTTCCTCGCCTTCACGCTCGGCATGCACGTGCTCGTGGTGCTGACCGACATGACCAGCTACTGCGAGGCACTGCGCGAGGTGGCGCTCGCGCGGGAGGAGATCCCGGGCCGGCGCGGCTATCCGGGCTACATGTACACCGATCTCGCGAGCCTGTACGAGCGCGCCGGCCGGATCCGCGGGCGGGCCGGCTCGGTGACGCAGCTCCCGATTCTGTCGATGCCCGACGATGACATCACGCATCCGATTCCGGACTTGACCGGGTACATCACCGAGGGGCAGATCGTGCTGTCGCGCGCGCTCGCGCAGAAGCGGCTCTTCCCGCCGATCGACGTGCTGCCGTCGCTCTCGCGGCTGATGAATCTCGGCATCGGGCCGGAGCGCACGCGCGAAGACCATCGCGCGGTGGCCGACCAGCTCTACGCCTTCTACGCGCGCGGCCGCGACGTCCGGCGCATGGCGGCGATTGTGGGAGAGGCGGGGCTCGGCGAGGAGGAGCGGGCATTCCTCGCCTTCGCCGATCGATTCGAGGCGGAGTTCGTCGGGCAGGGCGGCGAGCGCCGATCGATTGACGAGACGCTGGCGGCGGGCTGGCGGCTGCTCGCGGCGTTTCCTCCCGAGGCGCTCACGCGGATTGGCCGCGCGCTCATCGAGCGCTACCGGCCGCAGGGAGAGGAGTCAGGAGACAACGATGGAACGGGTGCCCTCGACACGGATGGGGCTGCTCGTGACCCGGGGGCGCCGGCAGGTGGCGCTGAAGGGGGCGGAGCTGCTCCGCAGCAAGCGTGAGGCGCTGGCGAGCGAGTTCGTCCGCCTGACGCGCGGCGTCATCGCCGGCCGCGACGAGCTCGCCACGCGCCTGCGGGAGGCGACGCGCGCGCTCACGCTGGCGCGGGCCCTGGACGGCGACGCGACGCTCGCCTCGCTCGCGCTCGCGGCGGCGCGTGACATTCCGCTCGCGATCGAGCGGCGCAAGGTCTGGGGCATCCCGAGCCCAGACGTGAAGGGGCCGCAGCTGGTCCGCGCGCCAGACGCACGCGGGGCCTCGCCGCTCGGCTGGGGGCTGACGGCGGTCGAGGCGGCGCGGCGCCACGAGGAGGCGGCCGAAACGCTCATCGCGATCAGCGCGCAGGAGATGCGGCTGAAGCGGCTGGGCGAGGAGATCCGGCGGACGTCGCGCAAGATCAACGCGCTCGAGCAGGTGCTGATTCCCGGGCTCGATCAGCAGATCGCCCGCATCGAGGTGGCGCTGGAGGAGCGGGAGCGCGAGGCCATCGGACGCCTGAAGCGATTCACGAACAAGCCAAGGGCTCGGCCTTGAGTTCCCGTTGTACGAGAGCCCTTGGCTGGTTGGCAGTATCTGCTAGGCGCGCTCTGCGCGCCTAGGACCGCTCTACGGCACGGGAGATGGAGCCGTAGCGCGGTCCACGGGAAGGAGGCTCGTCATGACTGCGCCAGAGGTCGCCATTCGCACCATTCTCGTGGCCACCGACTTCTCACCCTTCTCGGAGCAGGCGATCCGTGCCGCGGTCGCCCTGGCCCGGCATTTCGGCGCCGCGCTCCACCTGCTGCACGTAGTGCACCACGCCGGCGAGCGCGCCGCCGCCCTCGATCGGCTCGGCCGGGCGGCCGAAGCCGAAGCGGTGGGCGTGCCGTTCACCGCGTCGATCGCGGTCGGCCGGCCCGCGCCCGAGATCGTCCGCTACGCCGAGCGCGAGCCGGCCGATCTGATCGTCGTCGGCACACATGGCCGTACCGGGCTCTCCCACGTGGTGATGGGCAGCGTCGCCGAGGCGGTCGTGCGAACGGCGACCTGTCAGGTGCTGACGATCCGGCTCCGGGCGCCGGCCGCCGCGCCGGCGAGGCACCCGGTCGAGGCGCCGGCCCCGTCCGCGGGCGAGCGCCACTGTCTCGTGTGCGCCCTGCCGTCGCCGGATCGGATCTGCGAGGCGTGCGCCGCGCGGATCCGCGGCGAGGCGCTGGAGCGGCTCCTTGAAGACGAGAAGGCCGGCCGCCGGGGATCGTCGGGCTAGCGAGGAGGGGGACGATGAGCGTGCATGACGTGCCGCGCGCGCGATGGACGGCCGCGCTCGAACAGTTCAGCCACCTGCATCGAGGCTGGCTGACACGGGTGACGCGCGTGGGGGACGGCCCTGAACTGCTCTCGACAACCGAGTGGCTGCCGCTCCAGTCGGTGGCGGCCGTGGTCGACGGGACGTACGTCAGCGCCATCTGCGTCCACGTCCAGCATGGGGCGACGGTGTGCGTTGCCGCGCCGCGCGCGCTCGCGGTCGACCGGCGGGAGAACGGCCTCGACCGTGCGCTCGAAATCGACGGCGCGGGCGGCGAATTCGTGCGCGTCGTGTTCCGCACGACCGCGCGCCCCGAGGAGCTCGACGGCCTCACGCCGGCCGAGATCGAGGAGGCGAGCAGCTAGCGCGGATGCGCCACGACGCGTCGTGTACCCACGCCGCCGCCCGGCTTCGGGCTACAATCCGCGCCATGCCGACCCTCCGTGACGACCCCGAGTGGCAGCGCACGCTGCTGGTGCGCGATCTGCCGGTCGCCTACCTGCTGGTCCGCCTGACGATGGGCTTTCACATGGTCGCGCATGGGGGCGTGCGGCTGCCGATCCTCCAGACGTTTGCCAGCGAGACCACGACCGAGTTCGCTTCGCTCCGGCTGATCGGTCTTCCGCTGTTTCCCGCGTGGCTCGTGTATCCCTTCAGCCTGAGCGTGCCCCCGGTGGAGTTTGCCGTCGGCGTGCTCCTCGTTCTCGGACTGAAGACGCGGCTGGCCAGCATCGTCGGCGGCGTGACCATCCTGCTCCTGATGTTCGGCAACGTGTCGCGCATGAATTTCGGCACCGCCCACCTGATGTGGTTCTACGTGCTCGTGTTCGCGCTGCTCGTCGGCGCCAACGTCGCCGATCGGTATTCGGTGGATCGGATGATGGCGGGCGGCGCTCCGGCGCGGGGACCCGGGCGCGAATAATTCCGCGGGGGCCGCGGATTTCTTCCGGCTGACGGCCTCCTGAGCCGCGCCTGCGGCGCGATTTCCCTGGTACCTCGGTTGCTCGGCCCTCGTGCGGTACGCGTCGGAAGACCCGGGCGCGACCGTCAGGATGGAGGACATGAAGCGACGACTGATTCGGGTCGCATTCGCGGCCGTGCTCGTGGCGTCGGCGCTGACGGAGGCGTCGAGTCAGACTCTCCAGTTGTCGCGCGTGATGCGCGAGAAGCTGCAGCAGTCGCAGGGGCTGCTGGCGGCTCTCGTGACGAGCGACTGGAACGAGCTCGCGCGGCGGAGTCGGGCCCTCGAGAGCCTCACCCGTGATCCGGCCTGGGCGGTCATGAATGCGCCGGAGTACTCCCGGCACGCCGTGGGGTTCCTGCGGGCGACCGAGGATCTGATCGACGCAGCCGAGCGCCACGATCTGGAGGGTGCGCCGCTCGCCTATGTGGCGGTGACGTTGAGCTGCGTGCGCTGTCACCAGGCGGTGGCGCGGTCGCGGCTGGCGAGCCCGGCGCCGTAGGTCGCGTGAACGCCATGGCCACCTTCGGGCAGCGTCTGCGCGGAGCCGCGGCGCTCGATCGGCGCGTCTACGAAGAGGTCGAGGCCGACCGCCAGGCGACGGCCCAGGCGGTGGGGGTTGTCCTGCTCGCCAGCCTCGCGGGCGGGATCGGGCTGCTCGGCTTTGGCGTGCCGAATCCCCAGGCGCTCCTCGCCGGCGTCATCGGCGCCCTGGTCGGCTGGGTCGCCTGGGCGACGCTGACGTACCTCATCGGGACGCAGCTCCTGCCGGAGCCGCAGACCCGGGCGGATGTCGGGGAGCTGCTCCGGACCATCGGCTTCGCCGCCGCCCCCGGTCTGCTGCGCGTGCTCGGCGTGCTGCCGGTCGTCGGCCCGCCGATTTACGCGGCCACCTCCGTCTGGATGCTCCTCGCGATGGTCGTCGCCGTGCGCCAGGCGCTCGACTACCGGAGCACCGGCCGCGCCGTGGCGGTCTGCGTGGTCGGATGGGCGCTTTCGTTGATCGTGGCGACGATCATCGGGATCGTCTTCACACGGAACGTGTCGTGACGTGTGAGGTCACGGCTCCAGGCGGGGGTCGAAGCGCGTCGCGATCGACGTAAAGCACGGCCCCGGCAACTGCCTCGAGTACCGCAAGGGCGTGGCTTCCCTGCCTGTCGTCGACACCCGCGCGCGAGCGGATACTCGAACATTCGTTTTCGGCACAATCGGCTCGTCGGTTGGGCTATAGTCCGGCCGTGCCTCGTCGACTGGGTTTCGACAGTGCCGTTGCGCCCGAAACGTCTCCCCGACCCGTCGATACCGGGCCCCGGCAGACCGAAGACCAACGGATGCTCGAGGCCACGGCGTTTGACGCCGCCTCGTTCCGGCGGGCGGTCGAGTGCGTCGTCGCCAGGCTGGACGCCTACCTGCGAGACTGCTCGACCCGCGGTCTCGCGCTGACCGATCCGTCGGCACTGCTCGACGCGGCGCGCGCGTTGATGCGCGGGGAGCACGACCCGCTGTCTCCCCTGGACGAGCACAAGCTCGATGCGATCGTCGATCTGTACATCCGTACCGGCATTCAGGTGCACTCGCCCGGATTCATGGGGAGACAGTTTTCTGGCGTCATCCCGCTGGCCGCGGTGGTCGACCTGATCGGCTCGACGGTGAATCAGCCGTCGTCCTTCTACGAGGCGGCGCAGCTGCCGAACGTCGCCGAGCGCATCATGGCAGAGGAGCTCAACCGGTTCATCGGATGGACGCCCGGTCGCTCTGCCATGGTGACCACCTCGGGCGCGTCGCTCGCCAACCTGACCGCGCTGCTGGCGGCGCGCAACGACAGGTTTCCCCAGCTCTGGTCCGAAGGGCTCGCCTCGCTCGGCGGAGAGGCCCGTCCGGCCATCGCCATGGGCGAGGACGCGCACTACAGCATCTCCCGGGCCGCCGGCATTCTCGGCATCGGAGGGGAGCAGATCGTCCGCCTGCCGATGAACCGGCAGAGGCAGATTCGTGCCGACGGCGTCCGCGCGGCCCTTCGCGCGGCGGCGGGGCGCGGGCTGCGGGTGTTCTGCCTCGTGGGGTCGGCCGGGACGACCCCGGTGGGTGCGTTCGACCCGATTGGGCCACTGGCGACTGTTGCCGAAGAAGAGGGGCTCTGGCTCCATGTCGACGCGGCCCACGGAGCGAGCCTGCTGGTGTCGGATCGGTTGCGTCACAAGCTGCACGGCATCGAGCGCGCCGACTCCTTCTCCTGGGACGCGCACAAGATGATGTTCGTGCCCGCGATGTGCACGCTCCTCTTCTACAGGGACAAGGAGAAGAGCTACGGCGCCTTCCGGCAGGACGCCAGCTACGTGTTCGAACGGGAACCAGACGCGTACTCGGCGTTCGAGAGCGCGGCGCAGAGCTTCGAGTGCACGAAGCGACCGCTCATCATGGGCCTGTGGGTGTTGTGGGCGCTCTACGGCCGATCGATCTTTGCGAAGAAGATCGAGTACCTGTGCCGGCTGGCTGCCGACGCCCGTCGCATCCTCGGCGAACAGCCCGATTTCGAGGCGCTCCACGAGCCGGAGGCCAATATCCTCTGCTTCCGGTATGCCCCGGTGAATCTCCGGAAGCCCGCGCCCCCGGATTTCCAGGTCGCGATTCGAAACCGGATCAGACGAGCGGGGAGGTTCTTCATCTCCAAGGTCGACCTCGACGGAGAGACGGCGCTGCGGGTGGTGTTCATGAATCATCGGACCGATACCGGCCATTTCCGCATGCTGCTCGACGAGATTCGGGCCGCCGGTCGGGCCGTGCTGGCAGGGGCGGATGGCGATGCCTGAGGCCACGGCGCTCGACATCGTCGACAGCGTGTTCGATCCGACCGAGGTGCTGCCCGCGTCGGTCGATGATGTTCGCCGATTGCCGCCGTTCGCGGAGAAGATCGCGGCCTGCGAGCAGTTGTGCGGGACGCCGTTCAGCGCCGTCGACGATGCCGTGCAGCAGGCGCTCGTGCTGCGCCGCCTCCAGCAGATGACCAGCACGCTGATGATCAATCCCGCGTGGAAGGAGCGTCTGCATGGCGCGGGCGTGCGGGAGGCGCCGCGCGATGTCGACGAGTGGCAGCGCGTCCCCCTCTCCGACAAGCGCACGATTCGAGAGCTGTTCATGGGCGCGAGGTCCGGCCTCGTCGTGCCGCTCACCGACGGCGGGTTCGAGATCGTCGCGAGCGGCGGCACGAGCGACGGCCTGCCGGTCGAAACGGTCTATTCGCTGCGGGAGCTGCACGACACCTACCGGATCGCGGGGCGGTTCATCGGCGAGCACGTCCTGCGCGAGCACCTCGCGGGTCCGGATCCGAAGTGGCTGGTCACGACGCTGGCCGATTACCAGATGTGGAGCAGCGGGACCATGGTGGGCGGCGTGCTTCAGCACGTCCCCGGAGTCAACTACATCGGCGCGGGTCCGGTCAGCAAAGAGGTCTACCAGCACGTGCTGTCGTATCCAGGACCGAAGGCGATCATGGCCATCTCGCGGGGGATTGCCGTGCTGACCGACCTTGGCGCGGGGGCGACCGAAGCGGCACGGGCGAGCCTGCGCGTGGCCCTGTATGGGAGCGGGTTGCTGGCGCACCGCAAGCAGCGTGAGCTGCAGGAGTGCTACCCGAACCTCGCCATCATGAGCTACTTCGCGGCCACCGAGGCCGAGGCCATCGGCCTCCAGCGCATGCCGGACTCCTTCCTGACGGCGGTCCCGGGGCTGCACCTCATCGAGATCGTCGATGAGGCTGGACGCTGGGTCGCCGAAGGCGAGGAGGGCGAGCTCGTCGTGACCCGGCTGCATGCGCGTGAGGCGCCGCTGCCGCGGTTCAAAGTCGGAGACCGGATGATCCGGCGGCCCAGGCTGAACACCCCGGCGCTCAAAGCCGACCAGTTCGAGTTCCGGGGCCGCAGCGGCGACGTGATCCACCTGTGCGACACGCAGTACGCCGCCCGCCCGGCCTACGAGGCGCTGTGCCACGCGCTGCAGCGCAGCGGCGTGTGCGACCTGGCGGCGCTCGCCAGAGAGGCCCAGTTCACTAACGACCGCCGCGCGAAGGTCCTCTCGCTCGTCGCCGCAGTCGACTGGGCAGACAGCCTGACGTCGCGCGCCGAACACGTCCTGGGCCCCGCGGGCATCAGAGGCGTGTTCGTCGAGGCGCTGATCCAGGCGCTGTCACTGTTCAATCGGGGCGAAGCCAATGCCCAGGCGATCGACAAGACCGGCTATGCATTCGAACTGCGATTCGTGGACCCGTGGTCGGAGGCGATCCACCGCACGCCGCTCGGCAAGGTGCCGCTGATTCGGGACCGCTTCTGATCTGGCTGCGGCCGGGGGCAGGCAGGAGAACCATATGCTCGCGCCGATCATCAACATCGTGACCGTCGTCGACGTCATCAGGGCGCTCGCGACCCGATCGCTGAAAGACAGTCTCTACATGATGGACACGAGCCGGCACAGCGACGGCCAGGGGACGCCTCGCCTGACGACCGCCTGTCATCCCGGCCAGCGCATCCACTGGATCATCCGCGCGATCGACGTACAGACCCCGGCCTCGATCAGGGACATCACGTTCCCCAGAGCGCTCGGCGACGGGGCGCCGGCGCACGGGTTCGGCCCGGAACCGGCCGCCGGCGAGACGCTGGCCTGGCGCTATTGGAGCGGCATCGTCCCCGCCTACCTGCCGTGCGGCGTGTACCGCTACCGGTTGACGGTGCAGATGGGCACGGGCAGGCGGAGCGTCCTGCACGCGGACACGCCGGCCCTGAAGGTGATGCTGCCGCAGGGAGCGCCATGAGCCATAGCCAGCAGCTCGGCATCGTGGTGATGATCGACGTGGCCGCGGCGATCGGAGCCGGCCGGCTGGACGATCACATCTATCTCGTCGACAACAACAGGAGCGAGGGGTCGACCGGAGAAGGAACGGCGCGCCTCGTGAGCGCCATCGACGCCACGCGCATCCATACGCAGGGGCACGCGCAGGTGTTGAACTGGCTGGCGTTCGGCATCGGGGGCCTGCCGCCCACGGTGCCAAAGACGTTCTTCGTGAACCCCGCAGCCGCGACGGGTCCTCGCCTCCCGGGGAAGATCTCGGAGGCGCACGCCGCACGCGTGAAGGTCATCGACGTCACGGGCACGGCCGTGGACGCCGAGGGCAAGGGATTCGCCCCCCCGCCGGTGATCACCCGCATAACAGGCGAAGCCGTCGACAAGTGCGTGATGTTCCCCGGCGAGTACGGATCGCCCGATCCGATTTCGGACGGCCGCTACTGGAGCGCCACGGTCAATCCCAACGCCGTCGGGCTCTTTGCCTACACAATGCACATCACGTTGTTCCACCGCTCGGACGGTGCATGGAAGGGCGTGCCGATGACGTGGGACGCGCACATCGACGTCCGGAAGGAGGAGGTCCGGAATGGCTTCTGCGACATCGCACATGTGCTGCCGGGAGTCTAGCGCTCGGGGATCCAGCCGATGAGGACCATCACCATCACCACCGTCGTGGATGTCGCGGGCGCGCTCGCGAACGACTCGACGGGCGGGCACGTCTACCTCCTGGACGACAACAAGCTGAACGGCTCCACGGATGAAGGGACCGAGACGCTCAGGACGAAGGTCCGCCTCGGAGATCGCCTCGTGTGGACGGTCCATCCGCTGGAAGTGGAGTCCGCGGTGCGGATCGTCTGGATCGCCGTCGACAAGGCGTACTGCGACCCCGAAGAGCGCGAGTACGAGAACACGGGCGTCACGTACTGGGTGGGTACGGTCAAGAAGGATCTCGAGAAAGCGGTTCCCTACCGTCTCACGCTGTCGTGCGGAGGCCGAAACCTCGAAGTGCCGGCGCCGTCCTCGTCCGGCGCCGGCCCATGCCTGGTGGGGGGTGACGCCGCAGCGAACGGGCAGGCGCGCTGAAAGACACGTTCATGGCACAGCTCAACATCGTCAGCGTGGTCGACGTCGGCAAGGCGCTGTTGAAAGGATCGCTCGATGGCCACTTGTACATGATGGACAACGCCGTGAAGAGCGGCGGACAGGGGACCGCTCGGTTGAGCACGCGTTGCCAGCGGGGACAGGTCCTCAACTGGATCATCTATCCCATGCAGGGGCCGGCGGCGTCGGTGCGCATCAGCGGCATCACGTTTCTCGACGGCGAGGTTTGCGGCGAACTCAAGATCTACGGGGGGGTGCTCGACCAGACGTCTCCGTACGCGCCTGTCTATGACTACTGGGCCGGGTACGTGCTGGGCGACCTGGCGTACGGCGCCTATCGGTATCGGCTGGAGGTGGAGCTCAGATCGGCGGTGTGGGCCCGGCGTCTGTGCGTGGACACGCCGTCGTTGAACGTGCAGCCGCCCTCGAAAAGCGGAGGCATGTAGCCGGGGTTCCCGACCATGGCATTGAGCGCCGGCGATCGTCTCGGCCCCTACGAAGTCGTCGCCAAGATCGGCGAGGGCGGGATGGGCGAAGTCTACCGCGCGCGCGACACGCAGCTCGAGCGCGATGTCGCCGTCAAGGTGCTGCCCGAGGCGTTCACGGCCGATCGCACGCGCTTGCTCCGGTTCGAGCGCGAAGCCAAGGCGCTCGCGTCGCTCAATCACAGCCACATCGCGCACATCTACGGCGTGGTGGAGGCGCACGGGCAGCGGGCGCTCGTCCTGGAGTTCGTCGACGGTCCGACGCTCGCCGACCTCGTGGCCGCGGGCCCGATCCCGTTGCGAGAGAGCCTCGACATCGCCAGGCAGATCGCCGAGGCGCTCGAGGCGGCGCACGAGGCGGGCGTGATCCACCGGGACTTGAAGCCGGCGAACATCAAGGTGCGGCCGGACGGGACCGTCAAGATTCTCGACTTCGGGCTGGCCAAGGCGATCGAGAGTACGCGCGGCGGCGAGTCGCGCGCCCCGACGCTCGGCTCCACGGCAGTCGCCGGCACGCAGGTCGGGATGATCGTCGGAACGGTGGCCTACATGTCGCCCGAGCAGGCCCACGGGCGAAGCGTCGACAAGAGAACCGATGTCTGGGCGTTCGGAGCCGTTCTATTCGAGATGCTGACCGGCACGCGGGCGTTCAAAGGGGACGACCTCACCGACACCATCGCCGCCGTGATCCGGGGCGACCCCGACTGGTCGGCGTTGCCCTCCGACGTGCCGCTCCTCGTTCGCAGGCTCCTCGCGCGGTGCCTCGCCAAGGATCGCCGGAACCGGATCCACGATATCGCCGATGCCCGCATCGAGATCGTGGACGCGCTGGTGGCACCGCCGGAGACCGCCGGGGCACACGGAGGCGCGCATCCGTCACGGTGGCAGCTCGGCCTTCCCTGGGCCGTCGCCGCCGCGGCGATGATCGCCGCGATCGGCATCTGGTGGGGAACCGAACAGCCACCGCTGCAGCGGCCCATTCGGCTGACCGTCTCGCTGCCCGACGGCCAGGAGCTGCCGCCCGAATGGGTCAACCCTCTCGACGTCTCGCGCGACGGACAGTTCGTGGTCTATGCCGCCAGACCGCGTGAGGGCGAGGGGTCTCGGCTCTTCGTGCGGGCGATCGGCGCGTTCGGTGCCAGATCGATCGACGGCACCGACGGTGCCGAAGCGCCGTTCTTTTCCCCGGACGGCGACTGGATCGGCTTCTTCGCCAACGGCGCGCTCTGGAAGGTTCCGCGGTCCGGAGGACGTCCGTTCAAGATCTGCGACGTCCAGATGTTCTTCCCGGGTGCCACCTGGGGCGAGGGCGACGTCATCATCTTCGTCGATCAGCGATTCGGGCTGTTCCGGGTGTCGGCCAACGGTGGCGCGCCGGAGCAGCTGACACGGCCCGACGCGGCGGCCGGCGAGGTCCGACACCTGGCGCCGCAGCGTCTGCCCGGCGGCCGGCGACTGCTGTTCACGGTGATGACCGACACCCAGCCGTTCGCGGCCGTGCTCTCGCTCGATTCCAGTGAGTCGCGGCCGCTCGTCCGCAACGCCGGTGCGGCGCGCTATCTCGAGTCCGGACACCTGCTCTACTTCCAATCAGGGTCACTCGTTGTCGCCGCCTTCGATCCGGAGACGCTCGAGGTTCGGGGATCGCCCATTCCGATTCAGGAACAAGTCTCCTACCACCCTACCCTGGGCGTCGCTCGCTTCGCGGTGTCGGCGACCGGCACGCTGGTCTACGCTCCGGCCGATGCGTGGGCGGGCGACACCACCATGGTCTGGGTCGATCGGACGGGGGCGGTGCAGCCGCTCGGAGCGGCGCCGGCCGACTTCTCCTACCCGCGCATTTCCCCCGATGGCCGCCAGATCGCGGTCAGCATCACGCCCCACCTCTGGCTCTACGATGCCGACCGCGGTACGGGGCTGCCGCTCACCACCAGTGGAATCAACGTGGAGCCGGTCTGGACGCCGGACGGCGCGCGCGTCACCTTCTCACGGACGACTCCCGGGACCTACTTCGACCTGTACAACATTCCGGCCGACCGCAGCGGTCCGCCGGAACTGCTGCTTCAGCGGGAGGGGCGGCAGTTGCCGACCTCGTGGTCGCCGGACGGCCGCACGCTCGCGTTCTACGAACGCACCGATTCCGGAGAGATGGACATCTGGATGCTCGAGGGGACGCGCGCCCGGGCGCTGCTTGCCGAGAATCACATCGAGCACTCGCCGGTCCTGTCCCCGGACGGCCCCTGGCTGGCGTACGTGTCGTTCGAGACCGGCACGGCGGAGGTCCACGTCAGGCCGTACCCCGGACCGGGACGCGCCCGCATCGCGTCGATCAAGGGAGGAACCCAGCCTCTGTGGTCGCGCAACGGCCGCGAGCTCTTCTACCGCAGCGGCGACGTCCTCATGGCCGTCGCTGTCGAGAGCCGGGGATCGGAGCTGGCGCTCGGCACGCCGACGCCGCTCTTCCAAGGACGGTTCGACTACGGTCCGGGCGGCAGCGATGGCGACGGGGGAGGCCTCAACTATGATGTGACACCCGACGGCGCGCGTTTCGTGATGCTCCAGCTTCCTGAGGCCCGTTCCTCGCAGATTCACGTCGTGACGGACTGGTTCTCGGAGCTCACCGGACGCGCACCGGTCGATTGAGGAGGGCAGCGATGACAACGGCGTACGAGAGCGCGAATCTGTTGTTGCAGCTGTACGAGATGCGTCGAGAAGCGAAGATGCGAGAGGCGCGCGACTGGTACGCGTTCCGCTTCAACCCCGGCACCTTCCAGGACGTGGCTGCGATGCTCGGCAGTCCGGACAACGCGCGCTTCCGGATGGTCATCACCTACTGGGACATGGCGGCCGCCCTGGTGAACCACGGAGCCATCGACGAGCGACTGTTCGCCGATGCGAACAGCGAGCACGTGATGGCGTTCGCGAAGATCGAGCCGTTCTTGCCCGACCTTCGCGTGGCGATGGGAAACCCGGCATTCGCCGGCCAGCTCGAACGGCTCGTGATGCGGTTGCCGGACGCGACGACTCGTCTGGCCGCGCTGCGTGAACAGTTCCGGGCACTGGGAGCGAGGTTTGCGGCTGCGGCGGGGTAGAGCGCTGTTCCTATTGCGCGTCGTGCGGATTTCGTCGCTGCGGCGCGCACGCTTCCGCCTTCGCTGAAGCTGCGGCGGACCGCCGAAGCGCGAAGGCTGGTCGGGTTCGCCCCACGACCGCGCTAGTCCGGGCCGTTTTCCCGCGGGCGGCGCCCGCTTCGGAGCGCTGGACCGCTACCCCGGCGGCTGCTCGAGGATCCGCGGCAGCACGCCGCCTGGACGACCGTAATGCGGGACGGCGTCGGCCGGGCCTTCCGGCCCCGGCGCCACGAATCGCGCGAGGCCGGCCGAGTAGTACAGGCACCCGATTTCGCCCGGCGGCCGGCGGCGGACGAACCCCTCCGCGTCGTCGAGCGCCGCTAGCCAGCTGCTCTTGAGGGCGGGCAGATCGACCGGCTCGACGAGGTGCAGGCGCTCGAAGTCTTCCGCGTGATACCTGCCCCTTCGCCGCAGTATCTCCAGGAGCGCCAGCGGGGTGAACCCCGGGTCCTTTCCCGCCGCTGCCCAGCAGAGCGCGCCGAGGGGCAGGGTCGCGGCGTGAAGATCGAGGATATCAAGGAAGTCTCGCGGCTCGTCACGGCCGGCCAGGGCCAGAAGTTTGTTGACGGCGAGATCGACCGGATGCAGGGTGTAGCCGGCGATCTCGCTGCGGATGGGCGGCAGAAAGCGCCACGCCGAGTCGTGCGCCCACTCGACCTTCGTCCGCGCCTCGGCTCGCGAGACGGTCGCGCGGATGTAGCCGGGCAATCGGATCTCCGCGGCGACCTGATGGCCCTGCTCCTGCAGCCCCCCCACGTCATCGGCGAACGCCGTCGCGACGCGTTCGACCGAGTCCTGAAAATAATCGAGGTCGTTGCTGTAGCGCCGCGTGTGCGGCTCGATGTGGATCGCCGCGCCGCCGGCGAGGTAGCTGTCGACGCTCCGGTTCGCCGCGAGCAGCCTGGCGACTTCCGTCTGATAGGGTGTCAGCGGCATAGACGCGCGCCGACCTCCCAGCCCCGCCGGCCGCCGAACTTCATCAATTGCTCGGCAACCCACGGCACATCCCGAGCGGTCACCGTGTAGTCCGGATCGGAGGACCAGAAGCACTGCGCGTGGAACTGGCGAAACGCGCGCCGTGCCTCTCGCAGTCGAACCATCTCGCGGGCCGCGGCGGGATCGAGCCGGCGCCGGCTCTTCCGGCCTCCGCGCCGCCCGATGTCGGCCAGGTACGCACGCACAGCGCGGTTGACCATGAGCGTAGCCTGCTTATGATATCAAACTCAAGGAATCAATGGGTTGAAGACAAACATCGGAGGCGACCGCGGCAGGTCGGTGGCCAGATGGAACATGGGGTCAGACCCCTTCTTCCGTCTGGTGCAAGCGCGCGAACGTGCCCTGCAGCCACCGGGCGGCGGCGCGGTACGGCTCGGCGTCGGTGCCGAGGAGCGACTCGAGGAAGGGCGCGATCCAGAAGCCGAGATGGTCACGGAGGAAGGCCTCGTACGCCTCCGTCGTCACCTCCGTCTCCTGCCGCAGCCCCGTATCGACGGCGAAGGCGCCCTTGAAGGCCAGATAGGCGAGGAAGTCGAGCTCGGACGCGATGTGGTCGGGGACCTCGCGCGCGCGGGCATCCGGCTCGTAGCCGAAGGCCTGATAGAAGCCGCCGATGGCGGCCAGCAGCGGTCCGCGCCCGGCGAGCGTGGCGCGGTCGAACGACGACTCGCACGACGGGAGCCCGGCAGGGCCGAGCACGCGATGGAACTCGCGCTCCCAGGTGTCGAGCGGAATGTCGGGAAGAGGTCCCGCCTCGTCGCGCGCGGCGTCGGGGAGCATGGGCAGCAGCACGCGCAGCTCTCGCAGTCCATCGGCAGTGGGCGTGCGAAAGAGCGTGGCGGCGAAGCGCCAGCAGGACGCCCGCTCGAGCCAGCGGCGCAGCGCCTGTTCGCGCTCGGTCATGGCGCGGGCGCCGCCTCCAACACCAGGGGGATCCAGGCCGACCGCATCTTGCGCGCGCCTGCCTGCCGGGACGCACCGTCCCACACCGCCACCGCCAGGACGGTCTTCTGCCCGACGGTGAGGCGTGCCAGCCCGTCGCCTTCGTCCAGTGGACGGGCGAGCGTGACGAGCCACCGCCCGTCCCGCCACGCGCCGCGCCCGATCGCGCGCTGCGCCGGCGCGGCCGTCGTGGTGCCGTAGCCTTCGGCGAGCAGTTCCTGGACGGGCGAGGCGCCGGGGGGGCGGGTGATTGGATTGCCCGCCGCCTCCGCCGGCGCGTAGCGCCGCGCCATCTCCTCCTTCGCGGCCGGGTTTGCGAGAAACGGATAATGATCGGTCGTCGCGTTGGGATACAGCGCGGCCACGCGGTCCTGTCCCGCCGCGGCGCGCTCGGCATCGCCCTGCCAGAGCGCCTTCCAGTAGAGCAGCTGCACGGCCTTGCCGGCCTCGCCCATTGCCGGATCGGGCACCTGGGTACCGGGCGCAACCGGCAGCTGGAGCGCGACGCTGTCGGACGTGACGCCGATCTCCGCGAGCGTGTTCTCGGTGGCATCCTCCCAACCGAGCCTGAACACGATCCATTCGCGGTTGTGGAGCGCCCGGACGTTCACGCGCGTGGCGCCCGGCGCGGCGAGCGTCGGCTCCACGACGTCCTGCGGCAGGAGCGCGGCCGGGTGCTCCGGCGCGCGATTCCACAGCGCCGAGAGCGGATCCTCGGTGGGCAGCGCCCCGGTCACGGGCATCGCCGTCACCTGCGTGGCGTCGACCGCCGGGCCGCGGCGGCAGGCGCCGGCAGCTGCAATCGCAGCGAGGAAGAGGATCAGTACGCCTGCACGCAGAGCGCAGCGGAGCGGTTCGTGCATGCACGTGGCGCAAACCCTTCTGGTTCTCGCGGCGCGCCCGAACGGCTCGCCCCACATCGTTGCCGCCATGCGTGGCCTCATCACCGGCCTCATGTCACGTTCAGCCGGATGATGCGGCGCGCGGGATCTTCGGCGGGCCGGATGAAGAGCGGCTCGTAGATCGGCACGCGCACGATCTCCCGGCGGTCGTCGTCGAGCGCGATGGCCTCGTCGCCCGAGATCCGGAAGAAGGGAATCGTCCGTTCGGTGGATCCGAAGAGCGCGAACAGGCCCGCCAGCGTCCGGTCGTGCCGCGCGTTGCGATACGTCTTGACCGCCGCCGGCGCGTCGGGGCCGAACATCTGGACGAGGAACGCGTCGGGCACGTTCACCGGCGGCACGTAGTAGACGTTCGGCTCGAGGCCGAACTGCGGGTAGAGCGGCAGCGCCAGCTTCCGGACGTGCACGAGATAGTCGATCGGGTTGTCCTCGCGCGCCCGCGCCGGCGGGTTCACCCAGCCCTGCAGCCGGATCTTGCCGATGCAGTTGACGAAGCACTGCGGCTGGATCCCCTCCTCGATCTTGGGGAAGCACGCGATGCACTTCTCGCTCGTGCCGGTCGCCGGGTTGAAGTAGACCTTCTTGTAGGGGCACGCGCGTACGCACTCCTGGTAGCCGCGGCACCGCGACTGATCCAGGACGACGATGCCGTCCTCGGGGCGCTTGTAGATGGAGGCGCGCGGGCACGAAGAGAGGCAGGCGGGATACGTGCAGTGGTTGCAGATGCGCGCGAGGTAGAACATCCACACCTGCTGCGGCAGGGTGAGCGCCATCCCCTTGTCGACCTGCCCTGTGATCTCGTCTTCGCCGATGTTGGGCGAGGCGTAGTCCATGCCGTCCGGCATCCAGCCGAGCACGCGCTCGCCGGGCGGCGCCGCCTCGAACACGGTGCGGCCGGTGTAGGTCGCGCCGTCCCAGGTCTGCGCCCCGAGCGCCTCGAGCAGCGTCACGTCCCAGGCGAGGGGGTAGTAGCCGTAGGGCTTGGTCTCGACGTTGTTCCAGAACATGAACTCCTGGCCGCGGCCGCTCGTCCAGGTCGTCTTGCACGACAGCGTGCACGTCTGGCACGCGATGCACTTGTTGATGTCGAACACCGCGCCGAACTGCCGCTTCGGGCGGTTCTCCGGATACCAGTAGTCCATCGCGCGTCCGAGCTGCCAGTTGAAGACCCTCGCCATCGCGCTATCCCTTTCTCCTGACGAAGTCGCCGCGCAGGAAGCGCTTCACCGCGTCGCTCTCGTAGCCGGGCCGCAGGCCGAGCGCCGCCGGCCGCCACAGGCCCCGGCCGTCGAGGCCGCCCGGCTCGGCGCGCGTGATCTTCACGATCGCCTCGCGCGGCGCGCCGGTGGGGCAGTGCGAATCGGGGAGGAACCCCTGGCCCATGGCCTGCCCCATCAGTTCCTTCCGCGGCAGCGAGTCGGTCATCAGCGTCGGCTTCAGCCAGCCGCGCGTGGTGCTCTGGTGGCTGCCGCCGCGGAACATCGCCTGGTAGTTGGTGTCGGGGTTCTTGGCGAGCCGATCGCGACGCATGCGGCTGCCGCGGAGGCTGCCGGGCGTGGCGCCGTACATGTTGAACCACATGCGCGTGACGCCGCGGGGCGTGCCGGGGTAGTAGCGGGCGCGACAGAGCAGCCGGGCCACTTCGTACGCGGGGTCGTCCTGCTTCCACCCGCGGTACGGCCGGTCCGACGGGTCCGAGTCGATCCAGACATAGTCGCCGTCCTCGACGCCCAGCTCCTTCGCGTCGAGCGGGTGGATGTCGACGTAGCCCTCGGTCACGAACGGCGCGCGCGGGTCGCGGCGGTAGACGTCCCCGAACGGGCCGAACAGCACGGCCACCATGTCGGTGTCGATCGGCGTGGTGTGCGCGCCATGCCGGTACTTGGGCGTGTGGAAGATGAACCGATAGCCGTCGCGCAGCAGCGGGTGCTCGGTCCGCGCCACGTCCGCCCACGGCTTGATCACGTTGCGCACCTGGCGCGCCTCGCACGACAGGTCGCCGGCCTCCAGCCCGTAGTCCTCGGGCGCCTCCTCGCGGAAGCACGGGTGCTCGGCTCCGACGATGACGTTCGGCTCGTAGAAGGTGGAGTCGATCGGCTCCCGGTACACGGGAAGGTTCTCGCCGTACGCGATGAACTCGTCTTCGTCGCGGTAGAACTCCAGGCGTCCGGACTTGGTCCACCACGGCTTCGATTCCTGCGTCTGCTCGTAGCCGCCGACGCGCGGGTTGGTGCGGGTCATCATCAGCGCCGGCACGCCCCGCTGCGCCTTCGCCTCCAGGTCCGCGATCTGGTAGCCCGTCGTGGCGCTGCTCCCGTCGAGGATGCGCTGCAGATAGACATCGGTGCGCCCCTCGCGGATGAACCGGAAGTAGTCGTCGAACCGCCGGTCGCCGGTCAGCGCCGCCAGCTTCGACGCCACCAGCGCCACGGCCTCCGCGTCGCCCCGGGTCTCGAAAATGCGCGGCAGCGGCGTCCGCGGAAACACCTGCAGGAACGGGTTCGTGACCGAGGCGGTCATGTCGGGCTGCTTCAGCTCGGCCCACGAATCGATCGCGAAGACGATGTCGGCGTACTCGCACGAGGTCGACCACCACCACTCGTTCACGCCGATGAACTCCATCTTCGGCAGCACGTTGTTGACGACGTTGTAGTGCCACTTGACGTTGCCGAGGATGGAGTTGGCGTTGGCGAACCAGAGCGACTTGGTGGGCGTCGGGAGGTGCGTCCGCCCGGTGAACATCTTGTTCCCGACCTTGAGCGGATGGTCCTCGTGGTTGTAGTAGTGGGCCGACTCGGCGCGCCAGTACTGGCGCACCCGCGCCGGCCGGGCCGGGTCGAGCTCGATGTCGAACGGGTTCTCGTTCATGTATTGCGGCAGCCCGTTGAAGAGCGCGATCCGATAGTTGCCGGCGTAGCTGCCGACGTTGCCCCCGATGTGGCCGACGTTGTTGGTCAGCGCGGCCAGCAGGAACACCGTGCGGTCCTTCAGGTCGTTGTTGAAGAACTGGTTCGGCCCCATGCCGAGCGCCATGAGCGTGCCGGCGGGCGAGGCGGCCACCTCGCGCGCGAGGCGCTCGACCGCCGCGCGCGGCGCCCAGGTCATCTCCTCGGTCGCCTGCGGCGAGAAGGTGTCCATCACGTACTGGCGCACGAGGTCGAACGTCGGCCGGCACCGCACCGTGCGGCCGTCCTGCAGCGTCACCTGCACCTCGCCCTCGAGCTGCGGGTCGAGCCCGGCGCGGTCGAGATGCGCGCCGACGAGATCGCGCGACAGCGGCACGGCGGCCTGGCGCTTCCGATCCCAGACCACGGCATCGCCCCACTGCTCGCGGAGCGCGGCCGGAATGAGCTGCTCGCGGTGCGTCCCCGGTGGCGGCGGCGCCTCGCCCTTCGCGAGCACGCGCGTGAAGTTGGCCAGCGCCGCCGGCGCGGGCGCGCCCCGCAGGTCGGAGGCGCGCAGCTTCTTCAGCGTGTCGAGGCGGACGAGGAGCGGCAAGTCGGTGAACCGCTTGACGAACGCCTCGTCATACAGACGGTCGCGGAGGATGACGTGGCACAGGCCGAGCGCCAGGGCGGGGGTCGTTCCCGGCCGGACCACGATCACCTCGTCGCCTTTGTGCGCCGTGGCGCTGTACTCGCACGCGATGACGACGACCTTCGTGCCCTTGAGGCGCGCCTCAGTCAGCCAGTGCGCGTCGGGCATCTTGGTCGTGATCCAGTTCATCCCCCACACGAGCACGAGCCGGGCGCGCTCCACCGCGTGCAGGTCGAACTCGACGGTCTGCGTGCCGGTGACCATCGTGTGGCCCGGGGGGAGGTCCGTGTGCCACGAGTAGTTGTCCCAGCCGCGCCCGCCGAGCGCCTGGTCGGGGCCGACGCCGCGGAGCCGGCCGTCAACGAGCGCCATGGCTCCCGCCAGCCGGTACATCGCCATCACGCGCGTCACCCCGAGCAGCGGCATCCCGCCGCGGAACTTCAGGCACTGCGTGCCGGCGCCCGCCATCGCCTCGATCGATTCCTGGTCGTACCCCTGCGCGGCAAGCCGGCGCGCGCCTTCGGCCCCGGCGTAGGTCGCGGCGACGTTCTGCAGCGTCCGCGCCGTCATGTCAGCGGCCGCATCCCAGCTCACGCGCTCCCACCCATCCCATCCCCGGCGGAAGTACTCGGCCGGCGGCCGGCCGTCGGTGCCGCGGGGGAAGCCGTTGTCGACCCACGCCTTGAATCCCTTCCGCACCATCGGGTAGCGGACGCGCCGGTCGCCATAGAAGCGCCGCGTCAGCGCCAGCCCTTTCTGGCAGCAGCGCGGGTCCCACCGGTGCGACGTCCGGTTGCCCAGCAGGTCGGTCGCCTCGCCGTACCCCATGGTCGGGCCGATGCGCGTGACGACGCCGTTGCGGACGGAGGCGCGCAGCAGGCAGTTGTGCGTGTCGTTGGGCGCGCAGAGGAAGACGAACGAGTCGTCTTCCCTGAAGAGATCCCGGTAGACGCGCTCCCATCCCCGGTCGGGGTACCGGGCGAGCGGGTTGTCGATGCGCTCGATCGACCACGAGCGGGTGGCGGTCGCGACGAGGCCGCCGAACCCGGCTGCGACTGCGTGCTGGAGAAAGACGCGTCGATTCATCTGGGCCACCCTGCCGCCACGAAGGCGCTCACGTCGAGGATCTCTTCGGCGGCCAGGGCCGCGTGGTTGGCGCCGCTGCGGCTGAACGCCGGCATCGGCGTGCCGGCGCGCCCGCGAGCCACGGTCGCGGCGATGTAGGCCGCGGAGGCCACGTTCTGGAATCCGGTATTGGCGAGCGACGGTCCGACCTTGCCTTCGCCGCGCTCGCCGTGGCAGCCTGCGCAATGCCGGCCGTAGAGCGCGCGCCCCTGCTCGGCGGAGCCGGTTGCCGGCCGCCACGCGGCGCGCGAGCCATCCACGCGCGGCAGCGCCGCCACCGCGTCGATGACCGCGCGCAGCGTCGGGGCGTCGTAGATGCGGTAGGCCGGCATGGCGGTTCCGGTCACTCCGCCGGACAGCGCGTCGTACGTCCGGTCGCGCGATCGGGCGATGGCGTCGGCGGTAGCGAGCGGCGATCCAAGCGACGTGCCTTCGCCGCTTCGCCCGTGGCACACCGCGCAGTCGTCGCGGTAGAAGTCGGCGCCGCGCCTCGCGTCGGCACGGGCCGCCTCCACGGCCGCGCGCGACGGCGCCCCCCGACCCAGGCTGCGCAGGTGCGCGACGAGCGCCGTCAGTTCCTCCGGCCTCACGCTGCCGTTGGCCCCTGCCAGCGCCGGCATGCGCCGACCGGGCCGGCCGAGGGTAATGGTCCGGCCGAGGAAGTCATCGGACGCGATGTCGAGGAAGTCCGGCGAGCCGATGGCGGGAAAGCGCGTCGGCTGGTTCGCGTAGGTGCCGCCCCCGCCGCGCGGCCCGTGGCACGCGCTGCAGTAGGCGAGGAAGGTCTCCTCGCCCGACAGCAGCGGCCGCGGCTCGGCGAGCAGCGTCCGGCGCAGGCGATCCCGCGGCAGGTACTGCACCGGCAGATTGCGCCGCCGGAGCGAGAGGATCCAGGTGGTGAGCAAGTCGGCCTCCGCCTCGTTGAGCGGCTGCGGCACCATCAGGCTGCCCGGCATTACGCCGCTCGGGTCGACGAGATGCTGGCGCATGTAATTGGCGAGCGTCCGCTCGCCCGCCACGCGGTCGAAGATCAGATCGCCCGTCGGTTTGAGGCCGACGGTATCCAGCGCGGGGCCGTCATCGCCGCCTCGGCCGCCGGCCCGGTGACAACCCAGACAGCCCTTGCGGAGCGCCAGCGCCTCGGCCTCCTGCACGCGCGGCGAGGGCGAGGAGTCGTGGCAGGTGCTGCAGCCGGCTTCGACGTGCCGGGCGGGCAGGAGCTGTTCGTCCCAGTGCGAGACGAAACCGTGCGCGGCCTGGGTCGTCGTCGCGCGACCCTGGCCGCCGTGGCAGGACGTGCAGCCGAACCCGTTGGCGCTGTGGTGCATGCGCGGATGGGGGACGAACAGTGGATCCTCGGGGAGCGGGGCGACGTCGCCCATGCCGAGGTGGCACGAGACGCACCGATCGGCGATGCCGAGCTCGGGCTGCCAGACCTGCCGCAGCTGGATCGGGATGGGGTCGGCGTAGCGGGCGGCGGCGCGCGCGTTGTACCGCTGTTGAACCGTGCGCCACTCGGCGAAGTAGGGGCGCAGCGGCGCCACCGCCAGCGCGGCGAGGAACGCGACGCTCACGACAGCGAGGACGCGGAGCAGCCGGCCGAGGCCGGCGTCGCCCGGCGTGCGCGGCGATCCCCGCAGCTCAGTAGATGCCATCGCGCCAGGGCAGCGTGAAGGCCCAGCCGGGACCGCGGAACAGCACGCCGATGACGGTCAGCGCGGTCGTGGCGAGCAGGAACCAGGTGAAGATCCAGAACGCGAGGCTGCGCGTCCCGAGCCAGCCGACGACCCCGTGCCGCCGCGGCCAGATCTCGGGGACGGTCATGAGCACGGCGACGAGCCACAGCGGGACCAGAACGGGCCACAGCGGATGGCTGGCCGTGCCGAGGAGCAGGGCGGAGATCGCCGCGACGCTCGTCCAGAGCCGGACGAGCACCCGCGTGCGCCGCGCCTCGGCGAGCGGCCGCCGCTCGAGGTTGATGTCGAAGTACGGAATCACGACGAGCGCGAGGATCACCGCCGCCGGCAGCAGCACGCCGGAGATGAACGGCGGGTAGTAGTGCAGCAGCTCCTGGAGGCCGAGGAAGTACCACGGCGCCTTGGCCGGGTTCGGCGTCTCGAGCGGGTTGGCGATCTCCTCGAGCGGCGCGTCGACGAAGATCGCGACGACCACCAGTCCCAGCGAGAACACGAGCAGCGCGATCAGCTCGCGGACGAGCAGGTGCGGCATCGTCATGACCACCGGCTCGCCGGTCTCGTCCACCGCCGGGCGCTGTTCGTCCTGGATGACGACGAGCCGGACCGGCGCGCGGCGGGCGTCGTCGCCCGCGTCGAGCGCGAAGCGGGGCGGGGCGTTCACGGGC
>Ga0194128_10003206_pt1 | contig 25527 bp, 32 predicted proteins | sample TA2KigCa65mmetaG_FD_148650 | JGI IMG/M metagenome (GOLD analysis project Ga0194128, IMG submission 148650) | Freshwater microbial communities from Lake Tanganyika, Tanzania - TA2015037 Kigoma Deep Cast 65m | ecosystem: Environmental > Aquatic > Freshwater > Lake | place: Tanzania: Lake... | reverse complement strand
CGCAAGGGTGGGCGAGTATCCTATAATCCACTCATCTTTAAAATCATTCGTCGTTCCTGTTTTTGCCGCTACTGAAAATCCTGGAATATATAAATATGAATGAGTGCTGAAGATTGGCGCGCGTGCCGCATCATCCGAAAGAATATTTGATATTTGCGCCGCAACTTGTTCAGGAATTACTCGTTCCGGATTTGAGCGCGGTTCTTCCAGCAAAGCTCCGGATTTGTCAAAAACTTGTTTTATTCCATGCACCTCTGTTTTTTCACCTCTGTTTGCAAAAACGCTATAAGCTCCAACAATATCCAAAAGACGCACTTCTCCACCACCCAAGACAAGAGTTAATCCGTATTGATTTTCATTTGAAAGAGTTTTAATCCCCATAATGGACGCAAGGTTGAAAGTGTCCCGCAAACCGGCAAGATAAAGTGTTTTTACGGCAGGAACATTGATTGATTGTGCCAGCGCTTCGCGCATTGTAATTGGACCGCGGAATTTTCCATCATAATTTTGCGGAGAATAACAAACATCTTCTGGTTTATCGTTTTCATTTAATGGTTTGCCGTCAGTGTCGCATAATGCGCTAAATTGTGTTGGTAGGTCAAGAAGGGCTGTTTCAGGCGTAAACCCTTTTATAAATGCTTCAGCGTACGCAAATGGCTTAAACGCGGAGCCGGGTTGGCGGCCTGCGAGCGCCACATTAAAATTTCCATCTATATTTTGGTCAAAATAATCGCGCGAGCCGACAAGCGTTAAGATTTCACCTGTTTTAGGGTCTAACGCTACAAGCGCAGCATTTTCGGATTTATACTTTTCTTGATTTTCTATAGCCGTCTTTTTAATGATTTGCTCTGCTATTTCCTGAAGCCGCCAATCAAGAGTGGTAATAACTTTCAAACCCATTTCACCAACTCCATCACCGTATTTTTTAAGCAATTCATCTCTTATCATCAAAACAAAATGCGGCGCGCGAATACCGTAAGGATCCATCGGCTGAAAAGATATTTTTTCGTTTTTCGCTGAATTATATTCATCATTCGTGATTTTCTCCATTTCTAACATTCTTTGTAGGGCAAGATTCTTTCTTTCATCTAATTTGTCTCGGTTATTTCCGTATGGAGAAAAATAAGTGGGCGCGTTTGGAAGCGCCGCCAAGTAAGCGGATTCAGTAAGTGTTAAGTCCTTTGCTGATTTTCCAAAATAACTTTTACTCGCTTCTTCTATGCCGTAAATATTTCCTCCATACGGTGCCTCGTTGAAATATAGCGCAAGCATCTCGTCCTTTGTAAGTATTTTCTCAAGTTTAAGCGCAAGCACCCATTCTTTAAGTTTTCTTGATATTTTCTTTTCCCTAGTTAAAAGAGAATTTTTAACGACTTGTTGCGTAATCGTTGAGCCACCCTGGCTATATTCTCTGTTTGTAATGTTTGCGAGAACTGCCCGTAAAATAGCGCGTAATTCAATTCCGCTATGGTTGTAAAAGTTTGTATCCTCCAGCGCAATGGTTGCGTTTTTTGCATAATCAGAAATATTTTCAAAAGAAACCACTTTTCGTTTTGTTCCTCTGTGCAGGTTATAAAGCAAAACACCGCCCGTCCTGTCGTATATTTTTGTTGACTCACTGATGCGCCTTTCTGATAATGTTGATAAATCAGGAATACGCAACGTAGAAATCCATATCGCAATAATACCGGTGCCAACAAATATGATGGAAAGAGTAAACAAAAAAACACGCCTCCAAAAACGCCTTTTATACCAGCGCATATATTGCATACTAGAAGATATTATCACATACTTGAATTATGAAAACCGAAGAACTGTTGTCGCGCGGCGTGGAAAAGATTTATCCCAGCAGGGAGTTTTTGGAGAAACGGCTTGCGAGCGGCGAGAAACTCCGCGTTTATTTGGGAATTGATCCGACAGGCCCAACCTTGCATATAGGTCATCTTATCCCGCTTCTAAAACTGCGTGATTTCCAGAACGCAGGGCACTCCATTATTTTATTAATAGGAGATTTCACTGGTATGATTGGCGACCCGACAGATAAGCTCGCTGTTCGTAAAAAACTCTCTAAAGAAGAAGTCATCGCGAACGCCTCGTTATACAAAGAACAAGCAAGCAAGATAATTTCTTTTTCCGGTGATAATCCAGCGGAATTGAAATACAATTCGGAATGGCTCGGCCAGATGTCATTTTCCGAAGTGATAGAACTGTGCTCTAAAATGTCACACGCGCAAGCTATTAAACGGGATATGTTCCAGAAGAGAATATCGGAAGGGAAGGATTTGTTTTTGCACGAACTACTGTATCCGCTTATGCAGGGATATGACAGTGTTGCGATGGGTGTGGACGGCGAAGTCGGAGGAAACGATCAAACATTTAACATGCTTGCCGGACGCGACCTCGCAAAAAAGATTTCCGGTAAAGAAAAATTTGTTATTACCACAAAACTTTTGGAAGATGTTACTGGTGCCAAAATAGGCAAAACAACCGGAAATATGACTGCTTTTTCCGACTCATTGTCGGATTGTTTCGGAAAGGTTATGAGTTGGCCGGATGAAATGATTGCGAAAGGATTTGAACTCTGCACAAGAGTTCCGGTAAAAGATATTCCAAAAGAAGGAAATCCGAAAGACGCCAAAATGAAATTAGCATACGAAATTACTTCTTTGATTCACGATAAAAAATCCGCCGCCGTAGCGCAAGAAAAATGGAACTCAACATTTTCAGAAAAAAATCCGCAGGAGTTTATTGAAATCGCGCAAAAGTCTGCGGCCGATGATTTTGTAGAAAAGGGAATTGTTGAATCAAAATCCGATTTACGCCGTCTTATTTCAGATGGCGCGATAACTAATATAGAAAATGGAGAAAAACAATCGGAGGATTTCTTGAAAAATCCTCCGATTGGAAAATACCGCGTCGGAAAGCACCGTTTTGTAAAAATTATTTAATTATTTTCTTCGTCTTCGTCATTACCGTCAAAATCAGGAACGTGGTCTTCTTCTTCGTCCGCGTCATCAATTTCTACAATCGGGTCTATGTAATTTTCTTTATCCATAACCATTATATTTTAATTGATAAATACGCGAATATTTTTATCAAATTAATCTTTTCGCGCAAGGGCTTTCTGTGGAAAACTTTTTTCCGTAGCAAAAAAGGTCAGGCCTATTGCAAGCGCGTCGTATTCATCATCCAGCCGTTTTTTGTCAGGTAAAGATAAGAGTTTTTGCACCATTTCAGCAACTTGTCGTTTGTCGCTTTTTCCGTATCCGGTAACGGCGATTTTTATTTGTAACGGCGTGTATTCAAAAACAGGCAAGCCGGCGCGCGCGGCTTCACAAAGAATAACTCCGCGCGCCTCGGCAACTTTAATTGCTGTTTTTTGGTTTGAAAAAAGAAAAAGCGATTCAACAGTTAAATATTCCGGTTTCAATTTTTTTATAATTTTTTCTAACTCGTTCCCTATAAAAGCGAGCCGTTCGCTATGCGGTTGATTTTTATTTGTTGTTAAACAACAAGAAAAAAGCACGCTCTCTTTTCCGCCTCTTTTTTCCAAAACAGCAACGCCAAGTCGTTCATATCCTGGGTCAATAGCAAGTATTCGCATGTTATTCCGCGTTCGTGATTACTTCCTGCACATCGTCTCTTTCTTCTAATTTTTCAACCAATGTTTCCAATCTCGTTAAATTGTTTTCAGAAAGAGGCACTGTCGTTGTTGCGACCCAATTTTTTAAATCCACTCCTGCCTGAGGAGTGGTGCCGCGACATTCGGTCGCGGCGTGGTGGTGGGAGAACGCCCACGCCGCCGCACCTGGAGAAGCAAGATTTCCTCCATTCTCCGATAATATATGTTTTATTTCTTGCGCGGTCTTATTTCCATTATCTGTAAGCGCTTCAATAATAATTGCCGCGCCACCAGGTCCATATGCTTCATAACGCGCGCGCAGTAAGTCGCGCGATCCCGCTTCCGTTGCTTTTTTAACCGCGCGTTCAATGTTTTCATTCGGCATATTTTCTTTGCGCGCGCGCTCAATCGCCGCGCGCAAGGATGGCGCGTTCTTGTTTCCTTTGGCGGCGCGAGCTTCCTGCGTTATAAGCTGCGCGAGTTTGCCGAATACGCGACTCTTCGCCGCGTCAGTTTTACCTTTCTTTTCTTTTATCTGGCTCCATTTATTATGACCTGACATATTTTTACACTAAAGTTTGTTTTTCACCTCGTATATGCGCGTATGCTTGCGGTGTAGCGCGGCGGCCGCGCGGGGTGCGCTCTAATAAACCAAGTTGCAGAAGATACGGCTCATGCACTTCCTCTATTGTCGCTTCTTCTTCCGACAGCGCGGCCGCCAGTGTATTCAATCCAACAGGTCCGCCTCCGAACTTTTCAATAAGCATCTGCAAAAGAGATCGGTCAGACGCGTTGAGCCCAAGATTATCTATCCCAAGAAGTTCAAGTGCTTCATTCACAGTTTTCTCGGAAAGTCCTCCGCGGCGCAATTGCGCGAAATCGCGGCACCGCTTTAATAAATAATTTCCAATACGCGGAGTCGCGCGGCTGCGCGCGGCGATTTCGCGCACAGCGCCATCCTCTATTTCCATTTCCAAAAGCTTTGCCGAGCGCCTGACAATTTTTTCTATTTCTTCATTTGAATAAAACTCAAGGCGAAACACTCCACCGCCGAAACGCGAGCGGAGAGGGGAGGAAAGCAAAGCAACGCGCGTTGTCGCGGCAACAAGCGTAAACGGCGGAAGTTCAAGTTGGATTGTCCGCGCAGACGGTCCTTTGCCGATAATTATATGCAATTCTCCCGATTCCATTGCGGGGTAGAGCACTTCTTCTATCGCGCGGTTAAGTCGATGTATTTCATCTATGAAAAGAATATCTCCGGCGGAAAGGTTTGTTAAAACGGAAGCAAGGTCACCAACTTTTTCTATTGCTGGTCCAGATGTCGATTTCAACTGCGCGCTGATTTCTTTTGCAATCAGATGCGCCAATGTTGTTTTTCCCAAGCCCGGCGGACCGTAAAAAAGCACATGTTCTGGCGGGTGTTTTCTCTCTCGCGCCGCCTGCAAAAGGATTTTTAGATTGTCAGTTACTGATTTTTGCCCCACATATTCGTTGAAAGAAGCGGGACGCAACGCAGCGTCCAAAAAAACATCCCGTTTTTCAACAACATCTTTTTTCATAAAGCATTTGACACAAAAATTAAATTGTGCTAAGGTATTTTAGTTCTTTCCAGTGCACAAATCTCTCAGCAATGGACCCTCCGGGGTTTTTGGCGCTTCATCAGGGATGTTCCGGTTTGTTGTTTTCATGCGACTCTACGGGAACACACCCGAGAGCTGCGTTTTGCTTTTCATCTTGTATGTAAAGTATTGCTGAGAGATTTGTGCGTTGGACTTTCTATAAACTAACTCTTTTTCTTATACACGCTACTATCATCCGTTAGTTTTATGTTTTGTAATGCGTTATTCGTAGAATCCGATAACTCGCTCAACCTCTTCAAGAGAAGTAATTCCTGAAAGAACTTTCAGCATTCCGTCTTGCGGCATCGTCATAACCCCTTGCGGCTTTGCCGCGGCGCGTATTTCGCGTTCGCTTGGGTTTTCCCTGATTATTTTCTCAATTACAGAGTCCATTACAACGCATTCAAACGCGCCGGTTCTTCCTTTGTAGCCGGTTTGCGAGCATTTATCACATCCAACAGGTTTCCATATTTTTGATATTTCTTTTGGTTTTTCGTTTTCGGGTATTTCGGCAATAACATTTGAGATGGTTTTTTTCTCTGCGTCTGTGGTGACTGTTTCTTTTTTGCAGTGTGTACAAAGTTTACGAATAAGTCGCTGGGCAAGCGCAAGAGTGACTGCGGAGCTCATAATTTTTGGGTCTACACCCAAGTCAATCAAACGCGGGAAAGTGCCCGCGGCATTGTTCGTGTGTAGGGTAGAGAACACCATATGTCCTGTAAGCGATGCGTTTAACGCGACACCGGCTGTTTCATTATCGCGGATTTCGCCGACCATTATTACATCCGGATCTTGCCGCAAAGCAGAACGCAGACCGCCCAAGAATGTATATTTTTCAGCTTTATCAACCTGTGTTTGGACAATTCCTTTTAGATGATATTCAATCGGGTCTTCAATCGTAATGATTTTAACGCCCGGCGAATAAACTTTCCTCAAAAACGCGTATAGCGTTGTTGTTTTTCCGGAGCCAGTCGGTCCTGTTGTTAAAATCATTCCGTTCGGTTTTTTAATTTCGCGCTCAACTATATCGTGAAGTTTTTTGTTAAGCCCAAGGTTTTCCATTTCAACGCCGATTGTTTTCGGATTCAATACGCGCATAACGATTGACTCTCCGTATGCGCCCGGAATTATGGATGTGCGAATTTCAATTTCCGTGTCCGCGAGACGCACACTAAATCTTCCATCCTGTGCCTCTTCTTTTACATTTAGTTTTAATCCGGATACAATTTTTATCCTAGAAAGAATGAAAGAAAATACTTCTTTCGGAATTACTACCAGATCGTTTAGCATTCCGTCTAAACGAAGACGCGCGCGGACGTTTATTTCTTCGGGTTCAATATGAATGTCTGACGCGTCTGTCGCAAGCGCACCTGCGAGCATTATTTCAATCATTCTGCCGAATCGCGCGCTCTTTTTTGACGTGATTTCCGCGCGGAGCGCTTCCGCAATGTCAGCAAGCGTCTTCAAATTTTTCATACTCGCGGCAACCTCGTCATTTTGAATGTTTATCGAGCCGGACGCTTCTTCGCGCGCGAAAGAAAGGTCTTTATATCGCGCCCACGCTTTTTCCAATCCTTTGCGTTCAGTCATAAAAAGAGACACTTCATATCCAGCACCGCCAAGTTTTTTCAACACCTCTTTCGTTTCTGTTTTTTCTGGAGAAAATACCGCGACGCTTACTTTCTTTCCCGTTATTGCAAAACCCGCCGCTTGCGCGACCAATGCTTCTTGTTCAGGAATTAATCGCAGAGCGTCCATCTCAATCGGGGTAGGGATTAGGTCTATGTATGGAATGCCGGCTTTTCCCGCTTGTGTCTGCACAAGCGCGCGCTCTTCCTGCTCACGCAGGTTTTTTAATTGCTCACCCTGTTTTTCTTCGTCAAACGAGATAGGCATACATTTAATTATACCAATATATTTATATTTGCGAATAAGGGCTTGACCCCGTAGTAGATTTTGGCATAGCGCCGAAGGCGCAGGCAAAGCCAATGCCAAAATTCACTACGGGGTTGACAGGATGGCTAGGATCTGCTATACTACAAGTTAGATAGCGGTCAACTGAATGACTGAAATCTGAAATCAGTTTTAGCAGAAAGAAAAAATGTGAAAACTTTTTTGTTCGTTGCAACTTTAATTCTGTTGGTTGGTTGCTCGACGACGGGGCAGCGGGACGGGGCGACACACCGTCAAATGTACACTGTTACCAACTCAACTTCATCGGTGACCACTACGGTCACTAACGGGGTTACGAGTTCGGTGACGGTCGCCAACACATCAACTCAAAACTTCTTGAAGCCGCAACGCCGATGGAGTCTGATGGGGTTGGTGTTTGGGGAAAAAGACCCAATACCAACCGACACGCCGTCGGCGCGAACGGTTAACCAAGGTCCGTATCCGACAATCACCGTAGAACAGCAGGCCTACCCATACGGGTACGTAGGCGGCTATTACGGCGGTGGTGGGTACGGATATGGTTACCCCTACCGTAGGGTCTACTACGGAGAAGGGGGGCAGACCAGAAAGTTATTCGGGTACGAGTTTAAGTAACCGTAGCGAGAAGTACTTCTCGCGAGGCGCGCAGTGCGAAGCACTGCGCGCCTTTTTCTATGGTAATGTGTTTATATGCAACAAATTATTTGCAAAACTCTTTCGGAAATGGGCGATTTCGCGCGCGACTTTGTCGCGCGCTTAAATATGAATAAAGACGACGCGACTATAATTGGTTTGTATGGGAATCTTGGAAGCGGCAAGACAACATTTGTTCAAGCGGTTGCAAAAACGCTCGGAGTGCCCGGTTCAATCCAAAGCCCTACTTTTGTAATAATTAAAAACTACCAACTACAAACCACCAACTACAAACTTCTTGTTCACATAGACGCGTATCGTTTAGACAACGGCGAGGACTTAAAAAAACTCGGTTGGAATGAACTAGTCGCGGACGCGCGAAATCTCATTCTCATAGAGTGGGCTGACAGAGTTTCTGATATTCTTCCTGAAAATCACACAAAACTTTTCTTTGAGTTTGTAGACGAAAATACTCGGAAAGTTGAGGTAGAATAGTGGTATGTCAGAAAACAAAAAGCGATTGGTGATTATAGACGCGCACGCAGTGTTGCACCGCGCTTATCACGCACTACCTGAGTTTTTAAATTCAAGAGGCGAACCGACTGGCGCGCTGTATGGATTATCTACGATGTTACTAAAAATAATTTCGGATTTGAATCCGGACTACATTGTTGCCGCTTACGATTTACCAAAACCAACTTTTCGTCACAAAGTTTATAAAGAATATAAAGAAGGCAGAGCGAAGGCGGAGCCGGATTTGGTTTCGCAAATGATTCGTTCACGAGAAGTTTTTGAAGCGTTTGGGATTCCAATTTATGACAAAGAAGGATTTGAAGCTGACGACATTATTGGAACAATTGTTCACCAACTACAAACTTCCAAACTTCCAAACTTCCAAACTGAAATCATTATCGCATCTGGAGATATGGATGCGCTTCAACTCGTAGATAGTAAGCGTGTGCAGGTCTACACATTAAAAAAGGGATTGAGTGATACGATTTTATATGATGAAGAAAAAGTAAAAGAGAGATTCGGATTTTCTCCTATACTTTTGCCGGATTATAAAGGGCTTGCGGGCGACCCGTCGGATAATATAAAAGGCGTAAAAGGAATAGGTGACAAGACGGCGACCGAACTTATAAAAAAATTTGGCTCAATAGAAAACATCTACAGAGAACTACAAACTACAAACTACAAACTACAAACTAACATTAAACCGCGAACAGCGGAGCTTTTAAAAAACGGAGAGAAAGACGCTGAATTAAGCAAAATGCTGGCAACCATTCGCACTGACGCGCCAATAGAATTTATTTTACCGGAAAAAAAGTGGAAAGAATGTTTAGATTTAAAAAAAGCAGAAAGTTTCTTTCAAGAATTGGAATTCAGGGCGTTGGGAGAGAGGTTGAAAAATGTAGTCGGTGGAACTCCCACGACCCCACCTCGAGGACTCGGCACCCCTCCTCAGGCAGGAGGGGACACAGAACTGCGAGAAGAAAAAGTGGCTCTATGGCTTATCAATTCCAACCTTACTAATCCGACAGCAGAAGACGTCTTAAATTTTGCGCACACAAATAATACTGGGGAAGCGCGCGCGAAGCTCTTTGCGGAGCTTCGCGCGCGTTCCCTCATGAATGTTTTTGAAGAAATTGAAAAGCCACTTGTTCCAGTGATAGAAAAAATGAACGCGCTTGGAGTTAAAATTGATACAAAGTATTTGGAAAAGCTCTCAAAAGAATATCATTCCGAGCTTGCGGTTTTGGAAAAAAGAATCTGGGAATTAACGGGTGTTGAGTTTAATATAAATTCTCCGAAACAACTTGGAGAGATGCTGTTTGTAAAAATGGGACTAAAAGCCGCGCGCCAGAAAAAAACAGCGGGCGGCGCGCTTTCCACGCGCGAAAGCGAACTGGAAAAATTGCGTTCCGTCCATCCGATTATCGGAAAGATTTTGGAATACCGCGAGTTTCAAAAATTACTTTCCACATATATAGATCCAGCAAAATCGCAAATAGGCGATAACGGGGCAGGTAACACTTCTTGGAATATAGATGAACACAATCGTTTACACACTAATTTTTTGCAGGCGGGAACTACAACGGGCAGAATGTCTTCTCAAAATCCAAACTTGCAAAACATTCCCACGCAAACAGAACGTGGCAGAAAAATACGAAACGCTTTTGTTGCCGGCGACAATAAAGTTCTTTTAGCTTTTGATTATTCTCAAATTGAATTGCGCATAGCGGCGATTCTTTCTGGAGATCCGACTCTCGTGTCTGCCTTTAGGAATAAAGAAGATATTCATTCTGCGGTTGCGCAGGCAGTATTCAGTGTTTCTGAAAATGAAGTTACGAAAGAAATGCGGCGCGCGGCAAAAGTTATTAACTTTGGTATTTTGTATGGAATGGGAGTAACTGCGTTGCAGGCGTCTCTTGAAAGCAAGAGAGCGGAGGCGCAAAAGTTTTTGGATAATTATTTCGCGAAGTTCAAAATTCTCGCTGAATACATAGAAGAATCAAAAGCGGCGGCGCGGATAAAAGGGTATTCGGAAACGCTTTTCGGCAGACGTCGTTATTTTGAAGCGCTCAATTCTCCGATTCAATACATCCGCGCCGCCGCGGAAAGGCAAGCGGTGAACGCGCCGATACAGGGAACTGCCGCGGATATGATAAAACTTGCGATGGTTCGCGCAGACGGAATCGCGCCGCTTATCTTGCAAGTGCATGACGAATTGGTGTATGAAGTTGAAGAATCGGAGGTAAAAAAAGTTGTGCCGAAAATAAAAGAAATTATGGAAAATGTTTTGTCGCCCAAACTTTCGCGCGGGGTTCCGATTGCAGTTGATGTTTCTGTAGGTAAAAATTGGGGTGAAATGGAAAAAATATGATTTACTTTTTTTACGGGGTTGATGCGGGGCGGGCGAGGGAAAAGGCGCGCGCGCTCCTTGAAAAAATAAAAGAGGGCGCGCCTGATACGGAAGTGTTTCAAATACGCGCGGAAAACTTTGACGTGATTAATTTTGAAAATCTTATAAATGGGCGCGGGCTTTTTAATTCCGCGAATATAATAAACTGCAGCGATATCTTTGAAAACGAAGAAGCGAAAGAATTTTTTGTTTCGCGTCTTGAAGATATTTCTGAATCGCAGAATATTTTTATATTAACAGAAGGAAAAGTTGACGCGGAAACGGCGCGCGCGGTGAAGGCGGAATCGGAAGAAACATTTAAATGTGAGACGGAAAAAGAAAAAGAAAAGCCGGACTATTCTTTTAATGACGCGTTAGCGGCAGGCGACAAGAAAAAACTTTGGATTTTATTCAGGAAGAAAATCGCGGAAGGCGAAGCGCCTGAGCAAATTCACGGCTCACTTTTCTGGCAATTAAAAAATATGCTTGTTGCTTTGGAAAGCAGAAACGCTTCGGAAGCAGGCCTGCATCCTTTTGTGTTTATGAAAAATAAACGCGCCGCTGAACAAATTGGACAAAAGCACTTGCGCGAACTTTCCTCGCGCCTCGTTTCCATTTATCACGACTCCCATCGCGGTATTCACGACTTTGAAACCGCGCTCGAAAAATTCGTCCTGACGATGTAAATCCCCCCACTAGGAATCGAACCTAGGTCAATTGCTTAAAAGGCAACTGCTTTACCACTAAGCTATGGGGGGGTTCGCTTTCAGATTAACAAATTAGAGCGGTAAATCAAAGGCGAAGAGGCCTGCGCCGGAGACGAGAAGGGAAATTGAAACAACAAAAAGAAGCAAAAGAAATCCAAGCGAACTTTTAATTTGTTTCGGATTTTTTCGTTTAATTGTAATGGCGCCGATTAAAATAATCGCAGCCGCGAGCGCCGATATTTGCGTGTAAAATCCGGCGATAAGCGAGCCGCCGATAATAATCTCAATAATTCCAAGAACCCTTTTATTAGTCGTGCTGTAATTTAAAATCTTGCTTAATCCGAATCGGACAAAAACAAAACCAACCGCAGCGCGCAAAATAAGTGGTGCGAAAAGCCCAAACGCAAGTAAATCTGGGAATACATTTAACATTTGAATATAGTATACTTATTACCATGGAAGATCTCAAGTGGTTTGTCGGATTTATCATATTTTTTGTAGTCGCGTGGTTCATAAGCGGCGGCATTTCGCGCGATGCCACAACTCCACTTATTGCTTCACCAGTTCAAACAAATGAAAGTATTCCTGTTAAAAGTTCCCGTGCGAAGACAACTGAAAAAACAAGAGAATTGTATAAGGACTTGCGCGCCGTAGAAGTTCAAAAGGGCGCTTCCGCGCTTGAAGAACAGCTTGAACTTTCTTCTGGAAGTTATGGAGCAACTACAGCCGAGAGCGAATATCTTGTGGTTAAACTTTCCAACTCGGCGCCATCGCGCGTATTACTAACAGGAATGACACTGAAGAGTAATTCTTCGGGTAGGACGGCTCAAATAGGAAAGGGCGCTTACTTACCGCAACAGGCGACTATAAATGCGGAGGAGCCCGTTTATCTTGAACCAGGCGGGACTGCCTACATTATTACCGGCCGTTCTTCAACTGGTTATTCTTTTCGTTTAAACAAATGCACAGGATATTTCGCCCAATTCCAGCGTTGGACGCCGTCTCTCCCAATACAATGTCCGTATCCAAAGCAAGAGCCCATTCCACCAGCGCCGAACGCGCTTCCGGATTCCTGCCTTGAATACATAGACAATATGAGCAGGTGTAAAATTGTTCCGAATCCTCCAGACGAACTATCGCCGGAGTGTCGCAACTTCATACGCGATTCGTTTACATATCCAAAATGTGTCGCCAATCACAAAACGGATTCTGATTTTTACAAAAATGAATGGAGGATTTATCTGTCGCGAGACCTTACTCTTTGGAAATCCACACGCGAAGTGATTTCTCTTCTTGATTCGTCTGGAAAAGTTATTGATACTATAACTTATTAAAAATGCGCGCGTTACTTTTTATTTCCATAGCACTGATAATTGTAAGTATTTTTGCGTTCTCCGCGGACAGGTTTGAGTATTTTTCTTTTGTTGACATAAGCCGCTCGCTCGCCGGGATTTTTGGAATAGAAAGTATTACAGAAGGCGAGCTTAAAGACGCTTACAAAAACGCAGTTGCGGGCGGCGAGAAAATAAAGGTCTTAATAGTTCCAGGACATGATAATAAAAATTGGGGGACTGAATATGCTGGATTGCGTGAGGCCGATTTAACAGCCAAAGTCGGCGAGTTGCTTGCCACCACTTTTAAACAAAACAGCGCGTATGAGGTTACTTTATTGCGTGACACTAAAGGCTATCTTCCGGAATTTGAGAAATATTTTCATGAAAACAAAAACGCCGTTCGCGCAGAGACGTCTAATAAGAAAAAAATAATGAAGGATTTAATGTCCGCTGGCTCTGTGCAGAAAGCTGACGGCGTTCAGCATAACAACGCCGCTTTAGATGTCGCTCTTCGGCTTTATGCTGTAAATCAGTGGGCGAATGAAAACAGATATAAAATTGTTCTGCATCTGCACTTTAACGATTACGGAGGTAGGCGCGCGAACACCACCGGTCCGTACAGGGGATTTTCTATTTATGTTCCAGATGAGCAGTATTCAAATGCGCGAGCAAGCTTTAAAATGGCGGAGTCGATTTTTGCAAAACTCTCCAGTTCTTTTGTAAAAAGCAATCTACCTAAAGAAGACGCTGGAATTGTTTTTGATCAGGATCTGATTGCCGTCGGTTCTTATAACACACTGGACGCTGTTGGAACGCTTATTGAATACGCGTATATCTACGAATCGGCGCTACATAATCCGCAAACCCGCCCCGCGCTTTTACAGACATATGCGCAAAAAACATATGAAGGAGTAAACGAGTTTCTTATTTCCCAAGTAATTTGAGGGCGTGCTTTATTCGTTCGTTTGCGCCCGTAATTTCCGCGCTGACTTTTTTTAATGCCTCGCGCGCCTCACTATGTGAATACCCGAGTGCTTTTAACGCTTCTAGCGCGTCAATTTCTTCTTTAAGACCAGTTCCTTCTTCTCCGCCGCTTAGTTTTTCACGAAGTTCAAGAACAATTTTGTCTGCTGTCTTTTTGCCGATGCCAGATATTTTTGTGAGATAAGCCGTTTCTCCGGAAGAAATAGAACGTCGCAGAGCGTCCGCGGTCGCCACATTTAAAATGTTTAGCGCGGTTTTAGGGCCTATTCCTGAAATTGTGATTAAAAGCTCAAAAAGAGTAAGTTCGTCCTGTTCCAAAAATCCAAAAAGTTCTTCGCTGTCTTCGCGCACGGCGTGGTGAGTCCAAAGTTTTGCGTTTGCGCCGTTTTTTAAATGTCTTAATGTGTCTTCTGTTGCGAGTATTTTGTAACCAATTCCCGCAACCTCAACAATCGCGAATCTAACGCTTTTTTCAATAACCTTTCCAGAAATGGACGCAATCATAATAGTAGTATATACTACTTTTCTATGGCTATTACAAAATCAGCAAAGAAAGCGTTGCGCGTGTCTAAAAGACGCCACGTTTTCAATTTGCGCCGTAAAAACGCGATAACTGAAATTGTAAAGAAAATAAAAAAGTTGGTTGCCGAAAAAAAGCTTGCGGAAGCGCAAAAACTTATTTCTTCAGCATACAAAGCGTGCGATAAGGCGGCAAAAAATGGAACTATCCATAAAAATACCGCCGCGCGCAAAAAGTCGCGCATAGCGGGACTTTTTGCAAAAATATAATTTAGTTTTCCTCTCGACAGGAATCGAACCTGTATTTCTTCCTTCGCAGGGAAGTGTCCTGTCCATTGAACGACGAGAGGTTTTTTTACTACTCACTACAAACTATCAACTACTCACTCATTAGTCAAAATCCCAAAAACTCCATAAGTTTTTGCGCGAACGATTCTTTCAACATTTCTTCCGGCAAATAATCTTTCATCGCAGAGCGCACGAGATTAGGATGAATGTTTTCAATCGGGATTGAAATTAAAAAGGAAAACGTTTGCGATTGTTTTAACAAAAGCCGTGTGTCGTTCGCGTTTTCTTCAATCCAAAAGCTCGCGAGTTTTTCGTATTGATAAAATGTTTCGCCAAAACGGATTCCTTTTTGTTCAATTGCAATTACGACAAAGTCCGGCGCGCGGTTGGAATAAAACAGGAGCGCGAGCGAAGCGAGTACTAGCACGCCAGCGAAAAGAAAGTTTCCAAGAAGCACGGATGTCACAATGAGCGCGATTGAAATTATCCCGAACGCAAAAAACCACTCCGCCGTCTTCGGCGTGTGAACATACTCCGGTGCATTCCATGAAAGTTGCCTCACAACAACTATCATACAACGAATACATCTTTAGAAAAAATAAAATTTTTCAAAAGGACGATTTCAAGCATGCCCCGTAGTCAGCTTCGCTGTACTACTTGGGGTTTTTCTTTGGCGGCATTCAATTCAGAACTCGCAAGGCGAATACTAAATATATTTTATGAAAAATTTATTTCTTATTTGGGTCGTAAGTAGATTGATAGCCGGGATTTTCAGACGGACGCAATTTATTCGGATATTCAATATCAGTTTTTACATCGTGAGAAACTTTTTTGAGAAACTTAAAGGCGTCGTAAGGACTAGTTATGTTTCTAAGAGTATATGGTTTTTGAGCGGCACCATTTCTAGTATATGTAAAAGAGCCAGCAGTAGAAACCAAAATACTTCCCGTATTGCCACCGCCGAACATTTTATCAAAAACTCCAACATTTACTTCCGCATTAGTAATTTGATCAAAATCAATCATTTCAAAATCTCGTCCTATCCAACCCTTTTGCAAAATAACTCTTTTATCTGTTATTGCATAATAAGTATGTTTGTAAACAAGGATTTGATAAATCGGAATTCCAAACACTAAACCAATTCCAACCCAAAAATGAGGAAGTAATAAAATGCCGAATCCAAACATGTGCGAGCCAAATAAAATATCATACACCGCAAATCCTATGAACGGTATTAGGAATACCATCCAAAATAATCCGAAAATAGTGGTTATTATTGAACCACCGAAAAGGAATGGCTAAAAACTTGGCGTACCTTCCCAAAAGACTTTTTCGTTTTGGTCTAAAACTTTATCAAGTTCTCTAACGGTTTTATTTGTTAATAATTATAAAAAATTGATAAAAATTTCTTTTGCCCTTCCAAAATATGGTTCGAGCCGATTTGTTTTCAGGTTCTTTGGCAGTTTGGAATTTGCGGCGGAGCCGCTCCGAATTTATTCACCCCCACACTGCGAGCCGCGCAAAGCGCGGCGAGCAAACTCCGTTCGAGCTATCTTCAGAATACACCGCAATTCAGGATTTCGCAAGTGGAAAGAGGATGCCTCGCGGCGCGTCTCGCGCCGCGAGGTTTCCTCTGCAAACTTGCATTTTCCCAACTGGCGGTGTCTGTTTGAAAATATCCGAACGGAACTGGCTGGGCTCGGCGGGCGGAATTCCCCCCACACCCCCCTTCCGCCCGCCTCGCCTTGAACCGGAGCGGAAAGGACGATTTCAAGTTTTTCTAGCCAGCTTTTGCTGGCTCATTCGGCTCCGCCGAATTTGGCGGCAAATTCTTTCTGATAAATGTATATTGATAACTTCCTTTTTCGTTTTCGAGGGGGATAAAATCATAACCCCTTTCGTTCCACTTCCTTTGCAGCAGGTCATTTAACTCATTTTCTTTTGGGCTACCGCGATACATATATTCTTGCATTTCTTCTTCGCTCACTTGTTGGAGAAAACTACCGAAAGCATTATCTACCAAAACATAGCCACCGTTTACTAATCTATCCATTGCTTCTTTGTCATCATCAATATCAATTCCAGTCGTTCTAAAACCTAAAATCATTCCGATTTTTTCTGGCGGTTGAAATCTTGGTAATTTTTCTTTTGGTGTAGGCGTATAGTCCGGTGCAAATCTTCCAGTTTTTGTTCGATATGCTTCCCGAACGCTTTCTGTGATAAAAGGATCATCAGGATTTTCTTCTATTTCTTTTTTCAATCTTTCGGTAGCTTCTCGTTCATCTTCCTCGCCACTCTGCATGCGAGCTACAGTTTCGGGCGATCCATAAAGCGTAGGAGCAAACTTTATCGAAACATTTTCGTCATTCAGCTTAAATTGAATTTCAGTGTCTGAAACTTCACTTGGGCTAGTTCCAGTTATTGCTTGCACTCGTTCTTTTAATTTTTGTATAGCTGATGGTTCTTTCAAAACTGGATCAACTAGAATAATGTCTCGCGAGCCGAGAGAAAGAGGATATTCGAAATCAATCCCAGCTCCGACATAAACAGTCGGATTGTTTTTGAGAACTTCTTGGTCAACTAAATTTCTTTCTCTTACTTCAACCACCGTTCGTTTTTTGTGTTCAATCGCTCCCTTCCGAGGCATTGTCGCCGCATCAATTTGCTCAAATGCTTTTCTAGTTTCGGGTGTCGTGAAAATTGCCTCAATTTTTTGAGGATCAATAGGATTTTCTTTTTTATTCAGACCAAGAAGTTCTCTTGCTCTATCTCGGTGTTGTTCTAGTGGGTCAAATGAATCAAATTTTTCTGGCATATTTTTTACTTTACTAATTCGTCTAAAGATACACCTAGTCCTTCCGCAATTTTTGTTATCGTCTGCAGAGAAGGATTTTCTATAACATCAGATTCAATCTTGGCTAGCGTTGTATAAGGAATATTAGCTTTTTTAGCTAAAGCGTCCTGTGTTAAATCTTTTTTCTTTCTCCAGTTTCTAATTTTATCCCCGATGGACTTGTTTTTCTTTTCTTCCATAAAGTGATAGTATGAATATGTTGGTCTAATTCAATCTTCATTATTATGATATCAAGAATTTTGATTTTATTCAAGAAAAGCCCGCTTTTGGCCTTCATAAAGTTCGAGCCGACATTTTTAACAGGTTCTTTGGCAGTTTGCCTTTCCGCTCCGGTTCAAGGCGAGGCGGGCGGAAGGGGGGGTTGGGGGGAATTCCGTCCGCCGAGCCCAGAGAGTTCCGTTCGGATATTTTCAAACAGACACCGCCAGTTAGGAAATGAAACCATTGGCTCGCCCGCTACGCGGGCTCGCCAGCCGTTTTTCGCCCAAAATTCAAGCCGTTTTGAATTCAGCCCGCCCAGCCATTTCGCCGCGAAGCGGCGAGGGATTTTGCGGAGCGCGGCCGCCACGCGGCCGCGCGGAGCAACGCTTTCAAATTGCGAAGTTTCTATTGGCGGTGGGGGTGGGATTCGAACCCACGATACCCTTTCGGATATTCGAGTTTTCAAGACTCGCGCTTTAATCCTCTCAGCCACCCCACCGTGTCCTTACTACTTTATACTTTCTACATTATACTTTCAATTATGAAATATTTGGGAATTGATTATGGGACAAAGAGGGTGGGAACCGCCGTTTCGGACGAAGAGGGCAGAATTGCGTTTCCGCACGCTGTTTTGAAGAATGATAAAAATCTCACGGACACGCTCGTGGCTCTTTGCCGCGAGCGCGGCATTTCTGAAATTGTAATCGGCGACTCGCGCAAACTTTCCGGAGAGCCGAACACGATCTCTCCTGAAATAGAAAAATTAAAAAACGTGCTCGCGGAAGAAACAAAATTGCCCACGCATTACGAGCCGGAGTTTTGGTCGTCTGCGCAGGCGGAGCGGTTTCAAGGAAAAATTGATAAACTAGACGCCTCGGCGGCTGCTATAATCTTACAAAGTTTTTTGGACAAAAAACATGGAAGGAATAATAAACATTCTTAAACCAGAATTTCTTATTGAAACACTCGGGCTTGTTGGTGTTGTTTTAATTGTCTTTGCGGAGTCCGGCCTATTTTTTAGTTTCTTCTTACCAGGCGATTCTCTTCTGTTTACTGCAGGACTTTTCGCTTCGCTTGGATATTTCAATATTTTTCTTTTGTGGATTGGGTGTGTTTTTGCCGCCATTTTAGGCGACAATGTCGGTTATGCTTTTGGAGCAAAAGTGGGCCCAAAAATCTTTGTGCGCGAGGATTCGTTTTTTTTCAACAAAAAACACATTGAGAAAACAAAAGCGTTTTACGAAAAATATGGAAAGAAGACAATAATTTTCGCGCGGTTTGTCCCCATTGTGCGCACATTCGCGCCGATTTTTGCTGGCGTTGGGAAGATGGAATACAAAACTTTCTTTTTCTATAATGTTGTTGGGGGGTTTTCTTGGGCGACATTTTTTGTTTTTCTAGGATTTTCCCTCGGAAAGATTTTACCTAATCCGGATAAATATGTTCTTCCAATTATCGTCGTAATTATTTTTATTTCTTTTCTTCCTCTAATACGCGAATGGCTTCGCGCCCGCAAAATGTGATTATCTTTATTTCTCGCAGTGATATACTAATATGAATGACATACGGAAGTTTTTTGCGTTTTTTTGCACCGCCAACCTTTCTTTCAATTCCGGCGGTCGGAATTGAAATTTCCGACAAATTTGTCCGCGCTTTGGAATTTAAAGGAACGCCCGGCTCTCTTCGCATAGCGTGGTGGCAAGAAGAATCAATACCAGACGGAGCCGTTATGGGCGGGGTGATAAACAAAAAAGCGGCAGTCGCTGACGCGCTTAAAAAGATTCGCGCGGAACATAAATGTTTAGCCGCGCACTTTTCAATTACAGAACAACTTTCTTATCTTTTTGAAATAACAGTCGCGAACAACACATTGCAGGACACACGACAGGCAATCGGACTTCGCCTTGAAGAAGAAGTTCCGTTAAAAGCCGATGACGCAATTTTTGATTTTACCAAAATTTCTTTAAATAAATACAGAGCCGCCGCCGTCCCAAAAAAACAAGCCGATGCGCTTGTATCTGTTGCCTCGGAAGCTGGAATAGCAGTGCTTTCAATAGACACGGAGCCGTCCGCGGTCGCGCGCGCCGTTGTAGGATTTCACAACAAGCATTCTTTGATGATAGTTAATTCTTCGGAAGACGACGCCGGATTTTATATCGCGATTTCCGGAGCAGTGCGTTTCGCGTCAACAGTTCCAATTCCTTCTTCCTCTCTCTCTGACGAGTCGTCGCGCGCCGCGCTCGCAAAAGAAGCGGCTCGCGTGCGCGAATTTTGGGATGAGCACCGCGGTCTCGACGGCGCTGTTCAAGCGATAGTCGTGTGCGGGCGCGGCGCTGAAAACGAAGAAGTACTGCACTCTCTTTCCTCGTTTGGTTTGCCGGTTGAGACGGCGTCCGTATGGCAGAACGCTTTTTCCGTCGATAAGGGCGTTCCCACGATTTCGCTCAAGAACTCTTTAAGATTTGCCGTCGCTTCTGGTCTTGCTATGCGCCCATTTTCATATGTTTAATCTTCTTCCAATTGAATTACAAAAGCGAGTAAACAGCGAATATCACATTCGCATTATGGCTTTAGCGTGTTTTGTAATCGCAATTGAAATAATTCTCGCGGCCGTTGGAGGCGTCTTTTCTTACAACGCTCTTTATAATGTTTCTACTGATGAAAATATAAACGGGAAAAATAAACCAGAAAACGCAACGCTTGATTCTTCGGATTTAAATAAAACCGTCTCGCAAACAAAAGAAATGCTCGCTCTTCTTTCCGCTCCGACGATGCCGTCTGTTTCAAGCGCATTCTCTATTTTATCAACGTCTCGTTCGCAGGGAATTTCACTTACAGCGTTTGACGCGGTATTTTCTCAAGAGGACTCATCTTGGAAAATAAAAGCGAGCGGAATCGCCGCGAACCGCGAGTCGCTCGCTTCTTTTGAGAAAAAATTAAAATCCGATCGCAGGTTTTTAAATGTCGCGCTTCCTGTTGAGAGTTACGCAAAAGATAAAAACGCCCCATTCACAATAGAAATGTCGTATAAAGAACTTCCATGATGCCTTTTCGTTCAACAAAAGCACTCTTGTTTTTTTCAATATGCGCGATTGTCGCGGCGGTTGCCGCATATTCCGTTTTGTGGTTTTTGTTTTCCAAAAAACGCGACGCAATAACAGAAGCGGATATTTCAAGAATCAAGTCCGAACAAGAAAAGACGGCGGAGGAAGGAGTAAAGAACTTGCTCAAAGAAACACTGGCTAAGCGCGAAAAAGTCGCGGCGCTTTTTATCGGAGAAGATAACAAAGTCGCTTTTCTTGAAGAAATATCCGCAGCGGGTCGATTTGCCGGAGTAAAGACTTTTGTTATTAATGTCGCGGAAGAAGAAGATAACGATCTGCGAGTTTCAGTTGAATCGCACGGATCGTTTTCTGATTCTATAGGTTTTCTTTCTCTTCTACAGACATTGCCGCGTCCGATTTCTGTAAAGCGCGCGTCTATTTCTCAAGACGAAAAGGGGATATGGAACGGAATTTTTGAGGTGCGCGTTTTGAAATTAAAAACACAACATGAATAAAAAATCATCTTTTTACCAAAGTTCTGTTTTGTACACGATTGTTTTCGCGGTATTTATTGTGTTCGCTTTGCTTATGTCATTTCTTAACTGGTTTTTGTTTATAAAAGAGCCGACATTGCCGAGTGTATCCGCACCACAACGCTCCGTTACATTTTCTCGCGCCGCGCTTGATGAAGTCCTGTTTGAATTTGAAAACAAACGCGCGAAATATAATTCATCGCGTGTTTCCCTGCCTGTGATTGCGGACCCAAGTAAATAAAGGTAAATTTAATAATGCGCTAACCCCTTGTAGCTCAATGGATAGAGCAGCGCTCTTCTAAGGCGTTGATGTGGGTTCGATTCCTGCCAAGGGGAATGAAATTGGTGTGAATATCTTGCTATTGTGTCCGTTGTTGTGCTGGTATAATTAACGCAAAGGTCATTTGTGGTCTTTAATTTTAATAATTTATTTTTAAACTAAATATGAAAGCAATTCATGTTATTTCGTGGATTCTTGTCGTTGTTGGGGGTCTTAACTGGGGGCTTCTTGCTTTGACCGGTTGGGAAATCGGTTCTTTGTTCGGCGGAATGGATACGGGCATTTCAAAGACTATTTATGTGCTCGTAGGTTTGGCGGCGCTCTATGAGCTTTTCACGCACAAGAAAGGTTGCAAGGGGTGCGCATCAAACGGTGCTGGTATTTAATCATTTTGTTTATGTCGGTCAATCGGCTCCGACGGAAACGTTGGAGCCGATTGTTTTTGTGAACAATTACTTTTTATGAACTATCAGGTAGTATTGAAAGCATGAGATAAAAGATTTTTGTCTTAATTATTTTTGTTTTTATTGTAATTGTTTTATATTTTATTTTTATGAATACAAAAATAACGGAAAATAAACCGACAACATACATACATGAAAACGCAAAAACCGCCGTGTTTGCAGGCGGGTGTTTTTGGTGCGTAGAATCTGACTTTGAAAAATTACCTGAAATAATTTCTGCGATATCGGGTTATATGTCAATAGGTCCGGAAAAAAATAGCGAAACGCCAAAATATGAAAATTATGCTGAACGAGGGTTTCGTGAAGTAGTTGAGGTTACTTACGACCCCGCAAAGGTTTCTTACACGCAACTCGTGGAATATCTCATCAAGCATTCCGATCCGACCGATTCTGGCGGTTCTTTTGCCGACCGCGGTGCGGAATACGCGCCGGCGATTTACTACGACAACGAAAAAGAAAAGAATGAAGCTAAAGAAATTATCGCTGAAATTAATAAAAGAAAAGTGTATGACAAACCGCTTGCGGTAGAAGTTCTTCCTCGCGGAAAGTTTTATTCCGCTGAAGAATATCACCAAGATTATTATAAAAAGAACCACTCAAAATATTCATTCTACAGGAACGCGTCTGGCAGAGACGCGTTCATAGAGAAATATTGGGGGAAGAACACAAGATTTGATTTTGGATTTAAGAAACCAAGCAAGGCGGAATTGAAAGAAAAACTCACTCCGATCCAATACAAAGTCACTCAGGAAGAGGGAACAGAGCCGCCTTTTAAAAACGAGTATGATAAAAATTACGCTTCCGGCATTTATGTTGATATCATTTCCAGGGAACCCCTCTTTTCTTCACGAGACAAATATGATTCAAGAACCGGCTGGCCGTCCTTCGTACAACCAATCACAGACGGCGCGGTTGTGGAACGCGAGGATTGCGGACTTTTAACTTCACGAACGGAAATTCGCTCGGTTATTGCCGATTCTCATCTTGGACATGTTTTTGACGACGGACCTAAAGACAGGGGTGGAAAAAGATATTGCATGAATTCTGCCGCCTTGAGATTTATTCCGAAAGATAAAATGGAAGCTGAAGGATATGCAAAATACCTGACAGAGTTATAGTAAAACAATTATGAAAATTAAAGAAATCTTAAAAATTTCTTATATTCCAGCGGTTGTTGCTTCTTTATGTTGCTTGTCGCCGGTTATTTTAGTCACGCTGAGGGTTGTATTCTATCGGGTTCGCCGATTCGCTCTCGGATAATTTTTACGAAGAATATAACTCGACTTCTCCTCTTATTACTCTCAATAACATATTATCTATTGCGTAAAGTTTTAAAAACATATTATTTATTTAGATACGTTATTGTGAGTTGCAACATTGTCGCGAAGGTGCCCCAGAGGAGATAAGGAGTGTTGGCATAGACAACCCAGCGCATATGAGGCCAGACGGCCAAGAGCGCCCAGATGAGCGTGCCGACGACGAGAAGAATATCGAGCGAAGCGAGAAGGTTATTTTTGAGACCAAACTGAATCGGTGTGAAGGCGAAGTTGAAAACGAGGTTAAGCGCAAATGGCAGCGCCACCATCCACGGAATTTGCTTGGTAAATGCTTTGTAAAAAACTGCGCCAAATGAGACGGCGATGATCGTATACAACACCGTCCATACTGGCCCAAAGATCCAGCTCGGCGGCGCATAGAAAGGTTTGGTCAAAGTTTGATACCAACTGTATGTATTGTTCATAGATATATTTTACTATTTTTAAAAATTATTTCATCACCTTACAGAAATCTTCGCACCTTGGCAGATTTTTGGCCTGTGGATAACTTTTTTGACACGCCCTGAGGTGGTTGATATCATAATGGTGAGGTTCGGAAGTTTTATGATCGTACTGCAAGGGAAAGTCAGATGGCTGTACCGCAAGGGAAGGTCATCCGGTAGTAACATACAGTAGAACTTCTGGGCCTTATAAAAATACTCTGCACTGCAGGGGTTTTTTATTTTTTGTCTTTAACATGAATGTTTCTGTATAAAGGGAGCTATGGGGATTTCAAAAAATTATTAACTTCTTTAATGAAATCGTCAAAGCCAAGAATATCATTGTGACCGGCTTGTGGAATAGAAACAAACCTCTTATTCGTTGAACCTATGGTATCAAAAAGTTTCCTACCAAACTTTTGCGGGATACCGTTATCAGCCTCGCCGTGGATCACAAGCGCTGAACCGGAATAATCTTTAAGATAGATTGTATTATCAAACGCGTTATCAACCATCAAAAAAGTTGGATAGAACCAATACACGCTTTTGGCAAGATCAGCTAAACTTGAAAAAGGGGCGATCAGCAATATCTTTTGCGGGGCGCTCAAGCTCGCGTGATAAGAAGCAGCGCCACTGCCAATACTTTCTCCAACCACGGCAATATTCCTAAAATTGCCGGATGTAATAAAACTCACAACATCATCTACATTTCTTTTGACACCTTCATGAGATGGTTGAGATCCATCGTTTGAATAGCCTTCGTATTCCACAATCAAATAGGAGTAACCGTTGTTTTCAAAAATTTCTGCCCAATAACCCCTGTCGCACGCAGAGCCTGCGTTGCCATGATAAAGTACCGCTAACCGATCTCCTACTTTCTTGAAATATGCTCGCGTCCCGCCAAGCTCGATTTTCTCGGCTGACTTGAAAGCGGCGCACGTATCAAAATCCTGCGAAAAGGGGAGATAAATAAGCCTTTCCTGAAATACCGTTACCGCAATTCCAAACCCGATATAGAAAATCGCGAATAATAAAAGTGCAATTTTGGAATGTGTACCAAAAGAAAGAAATCTTGTCATTTTACTATTTTAAAAATTCTTTCGTCGCCTTACAGAAATCCCCGCCCCTTTGGCAAAATTTGGATGTTTTTTGCGTGGGTTTTTGTGATTAATGTATAAACTGGCGCGCCGCAGAAAATTAAAAAATACGAAACCAGATTTCCGAAACCATTATTCCGTTGATGTGGTCAATTTCTTGATAGACAGCACTCGGTCCTCTCAAAGTCATTTCGCGTGGTTTTCCCTCTAAATCTTGGTAATTAACTTTTGGCCACAAATATCTTTTTACAAAATAGCAATTCCTACGATTTAAACTATAGCAGGTTTCCAAATAAGAAATGGTAAATAAATGAGACCCCTTGATACTATCCTTGGGGTCTCACTGTAATTATTGGGGGGTTCAGAATATCTTCTTCGAGTAAATCCTAAAAACATTCTTTGGGGTCGGCTCTTCTCCTAGTGCCCGACACTTTCGTAAGATCCGTATGTAGTGTCTGTCCGACATACCCACAAAGACGATGGTTTTGGCAATGAATGCTCCCACGTCCACACCTAGTCTTCGACAAAGCTTGATTTTCCGATCGATGTTCTCGAAGGAAAGACCTAAGATCGCAGGCAACGACGTGATCATTTTCTGCGGATCCTTGAACCCGCGCTCGGTGAGGCCACGGATCTTCTCGTCGATGTTCTCGAAGGAATACCCTAAGATCGCAGGCGACGACGTGATCATTTTCTGCGGATCCTTGAACCCGCGCTCGGTGAGGCCACGGATCTTCTCGTCGATGTTCTCGAAGGAA
>Ga0194128_10003205_pt1 | contig 25529 bp, 29 predicted proteins | sample TA2KigCa65mmetaG_FD_148650 | JGI IMG/M metagenome (GOLD analysis project Ga0194128, IMG submission 148650) | Freshwater microbial communities from Lake Tanganyika, Tanzania - TA2015037 Kigoma Deep Cast 65m | ecosystem: Environmental > Aquatic > Freshwater > Lake | place: Tanzania: Lake... | reverse complement strand
TCGCGTGGCATTCGAGACGCTCTCGTACGAGGACGACATCGAGGCGCAGCTCTTCGTGCAGGCGTTTCCGCAGGGCGCGACGCTCGAGATGGTCGGCGACTGGCTCGGGGTGTCGCGTGAGCGCGTGAGGCAGATGGAAGGCGATGCCCTCGTGAGCCTGGCCCGCGAACTCCGGCGACGGGGTATCACCGAGTCCTGCGACCATGGCGCCATTGTGTGGGTGGACGAGGGTGGCTGGTAGTCATTTTGGGCCACCAGTCGATTTCTGTCGACAGTGGACGCGGGCGAATACAGTGTGCGCAAGTCGCGTGGGAGCGACGCAAGGAGTGAGGCGGATGAATTACGAGGCATGGATTGCCGCGCGTTCGCGCGTGGACGAGCCAGAGGGCATTACCGATGTGAACCTCAACGCAGCGCTTTTCCCGCATCAGCGCGACTTGGTTTCGTGGGCGCTCGGTCGCGCTCGAGCCGCGATCTTCGCCGACACGGGGCTCGGTAAGACGCTGATGCAGATGTCGTGGGCGGATGTCGTTGCGTCACGCGGTCGCGTGCTTGTGCTCGCTCCGCTGGCTGTCGCTGAGCAGACGGTGCGCGAGGCGGCCAAGTTCGGCATCGAGTCTGCCTACCGGCGCGCGCCCTCGCGTGACCGAATCACGGTCACGAACTACGAGATGCTTGAGCACTTCGACCCCGGCGCGTTCGCGGGCATTGTGCTTGATGAGTCGTCGATCCTGAAGAGCTTTGCGGGTCGCACGCGCAACGCGATCATCGAGGCGTTTGGTCGCACGCCGTTTCGGCTCGCGTGTACCGCTACGCCAGCGCCCAACGACTTCACGGAGCTCGGAAACCACGCCGAGTTCCTCGGAGTGCGGTCGCGCGTCGAAATGCTCGCGGAGTACTTCGTTCACGACGGCGGCGCGACGCAGGACTGGCGTCTGAAGGGGCATGCGCGCGGCGCGTTCTGGCGATGGGTCGTGTCGTGGGCTGCGATGGTCAAGAGGCCTTCGGACCTCGGATACTCGGATGATGGGTTCGCGCTTCCGCCGCTGACCCACGAAGAGCTCGTCATCAGCATCGACCACGCCGACGCTCGCGAGGTGGGCCGGCTGTTCCTTGACGACGCACGCACGCTGACCGACCAGCGCGACACGCGGAAGGCCACGCAGGCCGCGCGCGTGCGGGCCATCGCCGACGCGATTGCGGCGGAGCCCAACGAGCCCGCGCTCGTGTGGGGAGAGTACAACGCGGAATGTGACGCGATCACGGCAGCGGTACCGGGCGCTGTGCAGGTATCGGGGTCGGATTCGCCCGACGAGAAGGCGCGCAAGCTCCTCGCGTTCGCGGACGGTCAGATTCGTGTTCTCGTCACGAAGCCGAGCATCGCGGGATTCGGTTTGAATTGGCAGCACTGCGCTCGGGTGTACTTCGTGGGCGCGTCGCACTCCTATGAGCAGACGTACCAAGCGATTCGGCGCTGTTGGCGATTCGGCCAGAAGCGCGAGGTGATCGTGCGGACGTGCGTGGCGGAAACGGAGCGAGCGGTCATCAGCAACCTACGCCGCAAGCACGACGACGCCGAAGAGATGTCGCGACAGATGCTCGAACACGTGTCGCAAGCGGCCTACGCGACCGGGAGCGGCGCGCGCCGTCAGTGGAACGACTATCAACCGAGCGAGACGATGGAGGTGCCCTCATGGCTCAAGTGATGGATCAGACGATCGGGGAGAATTTCGCGATGTACCAAGGCGACTGCGTCGAACTCGTGCGAGGGCTGCCGGACGAATCTGTCGGCTACTCGGTGTTCTCGCCGCCGTTCGCTTCGCTCTATACGTACAGCGCGAGCCCGCGCGACATGGGGAATTGTCGCGACAACGACGAGTTTCTGGCTCACTTCGCGTTCCTCGCGGCGGAGCTCTATCGCGTGTTGAAGCCGGGTCGACTCGTCTCGATGCACTGCATGCTGCTGCCCACGTCCAAGAGCCGCGACGGCTTCATCGGGCTGCGCGACTTCCGTGGCGACCTCATCCGCGCGATGCAGTCGCACGGGTTCGTGTTTCACTCTGAGGTCGTGATCTGGAAAGACCCGGTCACGGCGATGCAACGCACGAAGGCGCTCGGGCTGCTTCACAAGACGATCCGCAAGGACTCGTCGATGAGCCGCCAAGGGATCCCCGACTACGTGGTGACGATGCGGAAGCCGACGCAGAACGTCGAGCCGATTGCCCACGAAGAGAAGGGCCGCGGCCTGCTCTCGGACGTCGAGGTTTGGCAGCGGTACGCATCGCCCGTGTGGGTGACAACCCGTGGCGTGGACGACGAAGGCTTCGCAATCTGCCGCGGCGACACCGATCCGAGCGACGACGCTTCGACCATCGATCCGAGCGACACGCTCCAGTATCGCAGCGCACGCGAGCATGACGACGAGCGCCACATCTGCCCGCTGCAACTCGGAGTGATCCGTCGATGCCTGCGACTCTGGAGCAACCCCGGCGACGTCGTCCTCTCGCCGTTCGCCGGCATCGGCTCGGAGGGGTATGTTGCGCTCCAGGAGAGGCGGCGCTTCGTGGGCTGCGAGCTCAAGCGCAGCTACTATGAGCAGGCCGCGCGGAACCTTGCGAGCGCGGACGCCGGATCGGACCAACTAGGCCTTTTCGGCTGACCGTTGCGTCAACGCTCCGCCGCTGTTCCGTCAGCGGGTCAATAAAGACGGGCTCCGCCCATTGCGCGAGTATCTGATAGCGGCTACAAAGAGAGGGTCAGCGAGAGACGCTGACGGGGAGCAAAGACCATGACTCAGCGGTTCGACATCGAAGCGGAAGGGTGCCGCCTCGGGCACACGTACGCGAAGAGCGTACGGCACGCCGCGAAGCGTTTCGTCAACGGGGGCTGGTGCAACGTAAGCGGCGCCCTTGGGTACGATGGACCCGTGGACAACGACGGACACGCGTTCGTGGTCGGAGACAAGCGGTTCGTCGTGCGCCCCGTGCGTTGGCCGCGATAAAGGCTCGGGCCCGCTGATGAGGCCCCGTGGCAGGGGCCGAAACCGCTACGGCGGTCCGGGAAGCCAACCGAGGAGAGAGACATGACGACGCGACGATTCGACATCGAGGTAGACGGTAGCCGGCTCGGGCACACCTACGCTAAGAGCGCGTGGGATGCCGCCAAGCGCTTTGTCGGCGGCCCGTGGAGCGGCGGCGGCGACGTCGGTGCGCTGCGGTACGAGTGCCCCGTGGGCCGCGACGGGTACGAGTACGCGCTTGGTGAGACGCGCTTCGTGGTGCGCCTCGTGAGGTGTCCGCGATGAAGGCCATCGCCGTCCGCCTCGGCACCGGTCATCCGGTGTCGATCGACCTCGACGACGCGGGCTACGTCGCGATCTGTGACGCCGCCGAGGAGTGCGGCATGGGCGTGTCCGCCTGGGCCGCCCACGTACTCGACGGCCGCGCGCCGGAGGGCCTGGGTCTGTCCCGTCGCGCGGGCTGCCGCGAGCTGCTGCTCGCCGCGGCGGGCGTCTCGGACATCGCGCGGCAGGCGCGCCACGCGCGTCGGCGGCATCTCGCGGCGGTGAAGCCGTGACCCGTCGCCAACTCACGCGCGAGAGGCGCGCGTACAACCGCGCTCGTCGGGGTCCTGCGCTCCGCGAGCCCTTCCGCACGCTCCGCTGGCCGGAGGGGTGCTGCGACCGCCGGTGGTGGTCGGCGTGGCAGGGCACGCGAGCCCAGCGCCGCGCCGCGGATGCTGCGCGGGGGGATGCGCCGTGACCGCCCGCGACGTCGTCCTCCGCGAGCTCCTGCGCATCGGCGCCCGCGTGCCGCCGTGGCTCGCCGCCGAGGGCGCACCTCGAGGCCGCTTCGTCGCGCGCGAGCTCGACGCGGCCCTCCGACGCCACCGGCCGAGCGCGCCAGGGTCCGCGTGCCGCATCCTGCGCGCGCTGCGTGCCGAGGGCCTCGACGTGCGCTGCGTCGATGCGAGCGCGGGCGTGTATCAGCTTGGGCCGGGGTGGTGGGCGTGAGCGTTCGGATCGAGCGCGTTGCGCTGTCGGACGCTCGGGCCCTCGTGGAGCGGTTTCACGGCTATGGAGCGTGCGGAAACACTGGCACGTATGTACATGGTGCAGTGCGCCATGGTGGCGGGGTGATCGCAGCGTGGATCTGGCTCCCGCCTGCGCCAGGCGCCGCGCGCGCCGTGTCTCCTGGCGACCATCGCGGCGCGCTCGCGCTGTCCCGTATGGTCGCGATCCCGCGCGAGGAGCGCCCGGATCTTCCAAAGCTATCGAAGGCCCTGCGCGCCATCGCCGCTCATCACATCGACCGCGCCAGGTGGCCGGTCCTCGTGACCTACTCCGACGCATCGCAGGGCCATTCCGGGCACGTGTACCGGTGCGCCGGGTGGCAGCCTGAGGGGACGCGTCGCGCGCCGTTCTTCGTTGATGCCGATGGGCGTCGCGTGGGGACGTACGTCGACGGTCGCCACCGAAGCGCGGATGGGATGGTTCGTGGATGGGCGATGCTAACGCGATGGACTCGCCGAGCATGTCCCATCGGAGAGGAGCGAGCGTGGCTTTCGCGCCACTTCGACGACGTTGACACTGGGCGGAGATGGAAAAGCGGCAAGCCCGCGAGGGCGCTGGTACGCAAGGCGTCGTCGCGCGAACAGACGTCGCTTTGGTGACGGACACACGAAGCCCCCGGAGATTGCGGCTTCCGAGGGCTTCGCGTATGCTGACGGTGTCGAGTCGCAGCTCCGGTCATGATGGCCCGGGCTGAGCAAACACGCAAGCCTGGAGAGACACGTGACCCACAATGAGCCCGCGCAGGGCCTCGCCCGCATCGGCGGCATGCTGCCATCAGATGCCGCGGCTCACGTTGCGCGCGTGGTCGCCGAACATCTTGCGCACACGGTGCCGATGCCCATCCCGAACCAGCCCGCCGGCATGGCAACAATCCGTGGCGAGATCGACTCGTGGACCGACGCCCAGTGGGACGCGCTCGTCGCGTGGCGACTCCAAGTCGCCAGCGCCGAAGCGGACAACGCCGGGAGGCTTGAGGCGCTCGCGCTCGCCGTGCGGGCGCTGCGTGCGACCGGTGTCGACGACGAGGCCGACCGCGCGATCGCGGTCTTCACGGCACGGGCGTATCCGCGCTTCCGTGACCTCATCCAGCGTCATCACGACGGCGTGATGCCCACCGAGATCGCGGACCTCCGCCGGCTCTGCCGTGTGGCAACGCTCCGGCTCGACGTCCTGCCGCGCGAGTGGCGCGAAGCCCGCAAGCCGCCCAAACCCTTCGAGCCCGCGCCGCGCAAGCGTGGAGGCGGCTGGTGAGTTGGGCTCGACTCGACGACGCGTGCACGGACCACCTCAAGCTGCGGCGGGCCGGCACCGCCGGGCTCGCGCTGTGGACGGCGTCGATCGTGTGGTGCTCGCGCCACCTCACCGACGGCTTCATCCCGGCCGACATGCTGCACGACATCTGGCGCCCGGTCGGCGAGAGCTTCGACGCTCACGCCGCGTGCGCTCGCCTCGTGGCGGCGGGGCTGTGGGACGATGTCGACGGCGGGTGGCAGGTGCACGACTACCTCGACTACAACCCCAGCCGCGAGGAGGTGATGCGGGCGCGCGAGCAAGCTGCCGACCGGCAGCGCCGCAGACGCACGAAGGCCACGCCGGAGGCTGTCACGCTGTCTGTCACGCGTGACGTACAGCGTGACTCACGCGATACGTACAGCGTGAGTCACGCTACCCCGTCCCGTCCCGTCCCGTCCCGATCCGATCCTTCTCCTACGGAGAAGGGGGTCGCGCGCGCACGCGTAGCGAGCGCCGTGCCAGACCAGCCGCCGACCCGCGACGCGCTGACCCCCGCCCGACTGTGGACGATGCTCGACGACGCGTGGCACACGTGTACGGGCGACCGGCTGCCGGGGCTCTTCACCCCGACGCAGCGCATGGACCTTGAGCGGCTCATCGAGCGCCACGGGGCGGAGGCGGTCGCGGAGGACCTCCGGGCCTTCGCCGGGTACCACGAAGGACGCTCGCCGCTGCCCTCGCAGCCATGGCGGCGGTACCTTGACGAGGCCGGGACGTGGACGACGAAGGGGACGCGCATGGCGGCGCTGACGCGCGAGCGAGAGCGGGAGGCCCGGCCGGTGACGGGGATCCTCGACGCGGACGAGACAGAGCGCGAGATGCAGCGCAAGATGCGGGGCGGACGATGAGCCAGGAGTTCCATGTCAGCATCCCCGACTCGGACGACGATGGCGTGTACATCACAGCGGAGTCGCCGAGCGAGGCCGCACGCCGGTACGCCGAGCGCATCGACTTTGCCGCGTACGGACGCGGTCGGAGGCAGCGGGACACGCGACGCGTCAGGGTCGACGGCCGCACCGTCACGCGGCCGCACGGCGTCGGCGCGTGCTACGCCGTCACGGTCGTGGTCCAGTCGACCGCGGGAGCGTGGGAGGTCGAGATCGTCGGCGCGCCGGTCCGGTGGGACTACGGAGTGCGGCGGTGTCGCGAGGTCTCGTGGGGGCAGTGACCGAAGCCACGTGCGCGCTCTGCCCGGCGACCACGCCGTGGCCATGCCCGGCGACGTGGGCCTTCCCGTGGCTCTGTGGGCGCGTTTGGCGGCTCTGCCCGGACTGCGCAGCGTCGGGCTACCGGGAAAGGCTCGAAGCGCTCAGCGGGGCGCGTGAGGGCGAGAAACGGCAAGCGAGGAGGAAGCGATGAGCTACGCGCGATGGTGTGCGATGCAGGGTTTCGGGGCGCGACTGCGGGGTGACACGAGCCCGACAGCGCAGGAGCGGGCCGAAGCCAAGCGCGCGCGCAAGGCGGCGAAGCGGCAGCGGGATGCGGAACTCACGCGGATGGGGCGGGAGGCGAGCCGGCTGCAATGGATGACCGCGGACTCTTGCCGTCCCAGTGCTCCGATCGAGAGCTGGGACGAGGGCCTGTTTTGGACCCTGGCGGCCGAAACGTCGCGCGCATGGGATCGTCTGCACGCCATCCGCCGCGGCGAGGGGCAACCGTGACGCTGGCTCGTGATCTCAATGCGCGGGCGGCGCTGGCGTACGCGGATGCGATGTGCGCGGCGATGGACGACTGGATCCGCCACATGTCGCGTGGCGAGTACACCGAGGCTGGCGGCGCGCTCGCGCGGATGATGCACGAGCGAGAGCGATACGACCGCGCCATGATCGCGCTCACGGAGGCCCGTCGTGCTGGCTCGTGACATCCCCTGCGTGATCCTCGCGGTCGACCCGGCTGCGACGTCGGGGTGGGCGCTGACCTACGTGCTGCCGCACGAGCCGCACCTGCGCACGTGGAGCCACGGCGTGGCAGAGACGTGGCAGAATCGGAGCTTCGCGGTCGACCAAGCCGACGTCATCGCGAGCACGATCGGCCGCCCGCTCGTCGTTGTCGCCGAGACGTGGCCCGGCCTCCGCGGCTCCGCGCTCGCTGGGCTCGGCGCTCAGTGGGGCCGGTGGCTCGCCGAGCTCGAGCGGCTCGACGTGCCGGAGAGGCGCATCGTGCGCGTCGATACGGGCACGTGGCGAAAGACGGTGCTCGGCATCACGCGGCAGAGCGGCGACGCGAGCAAGCGTGCGGCTATGCTCAGGGCGCGTGCGGTGCTCGGGCACGACGTGACGGCCGATGAGGCAGAGGCGCTGTGCATCGGCCTCTTCGGGCTGCGGAGCGAGAGGGTCGCGGCAGCGCTTGGAAGGCGCGAGCTCAAGCGACTTGGGTGGAGCGAGGAGGCGTGATGGGGCGACGTGCACATGATGCCGCTGCGGCGGTCGAGGAGGCGTGCGAATCGCTGGTGGACCTGCTGCGCACAGGGCCAGGCGCGATCCGGTGCTTGGCTGCGATGGTGCACAGGGAGCATCCGCCGGATAGGGTGTATGCCCTGCTCGACGTGCTCACTTCGCTGTGCGACCGGGTGGCCGACATGGACCGCGAGTTCGAGTTTGACGGCATGCCCGACCCGCTGTGCGCCGAACCCGCGCTGGCGCTGACAGAGCTGCGCGCCCGCGTGCGTCATGCACTCTACATCATCGAGACGGATCCGGCGATGGAAGACCACGCAACGGACGCGGCGATGATGCGCGCGGCCAACTACGTGCGCGCGGCCCTTGGCGAACAGCACGACGACCAACGCGACGATCCGCCTGAGTTCGATGCCGTCTATCGCGCGACAGTGCGCGCGGTAGACGCAGAAATGAAGTGGATCGCAACGGAATGCATTGCTGACCTTCGAGCGGCGGAGTGCGACATCTACCGCAAGCGAGCAGCAGCAGCGGAGCAAGAGCGCGACCGGCTCCGCGCGGAGCTGAAGGGGTGGGCGGCAGACATCGAGCCGCACCCGTCTTATTGGACGGAGGAGTTGGGCGAAACCAAGGCTCGCATCGCGATCATTCTGCGGGGCGATCCGTGACCCCCGAGCGCATGGCCGAATGGCTGGATCGCTGGACGTGGCCTAGCACCGAGCGCCGCGTCACCTGCGTCGAGCCCGAGGGCCCCCGGCGCACGTGGGTGCTGACCGAGGGCGGGCGGCAATGCGGGCACGTAAGGATGAGGTGGCTGGGGACCATGACCGAAAACGTCTGGACCCCCGCAAACGATGGGTCGCACGGCGTCGTCAAGCGTTCGAGCGATCTCGGGTGGACCGTCGAGGCGTCGGACCGCGCGCGGGCGGCGCTGGGGCTCGACACCGAGGCCGGGCCGGGGCAGACTGGCGGCCATGGGTAGGTCGGTCACCTCCCACGCAGCGCTGGAGCCCCTCACCGAAAAGCGGCGGAGGTTCGTCCTCGCCTACGTGGGCGAAGCTGCGGGGAACGGGACCGAGGCGGCGCGCATCGCGGGCTACGCGAAGCCGGCCGAAGAGGCGTATGCGCTCCTCAGAAATCCTCAAGTGTCTGAGGCCATCCGAGCGCTGACCGCGCCGAGCGAGAATCGGGCCATCGCGACGAGCGAGGAGCTCCGCGAGCGGCTCACGTCGATCGCGATGGGTACAGCTACCGACCTCGAGTCGCGCGCGTCCGATGTCGTGGCAGCGGCCAAGCTGCTGCTGACCGTCTCGGGCGACCTCGTGAAGCGCGTGGAGCACATCGAGCAACCGAAGTCGAAGGCGGAACTCGTGGCGAAGCTGCGGGAGACGCTGGCGAAGCTGGAGGGCGAGGATGGATGACGCGCGCGATTTTTCCCAAGGCATCACGCTCGACCACGCATGGTTCACGCGATGCCAGTGCGGAGAGGGGTTGCTCTGCGATGCTGATGCGCCCGTGGAGCGTGGGCGCTGCCCGTCGTGCGGCGAGACGCCGGAGGCGGACGCGGTGCCCGTGTACCGCACCCGTGTCAACGGCGAGGTGACCGACCTGCAGGAGATGGACCCGCTTGGCAAGGACGCGGCTCGCATGTACATGGCTCGACTGCGTGGGGACGAAGCGCGGACCGCGAAGCTGATGCAAGTCCTCGGCATCGATCGAAAGCGGCGGACGATCACGGTGGGGCGACCGAGTGATCGCATGAGCGCCAAGGGCAAGAAGAGCCGCGGCAAGAGCCCGACGCGGCGCGTGGTGCCGGTGCAGAGGGGGACGCGTGGGTGAGCCCTACGCCATCCGCCGCGCCACAGAGCGCGACGTGCCGCTGGTGTCGCAGACCTTCGTGCGCGGCGCGCTGAAGGCCCATCGGCACCAGGCAGCCCGTACGGCGCTCGAGCGGCTCCTCGCGGCGCGGCTGCTTGCGGGTGACGTCCACGTCGCAGCAGCGGGCGACGTCATCGTCGGCTATGCCATCGCGCAGCGCGACGGGTCGACAGCGATGGTTCACTGGCTGTGGACGAAGGAGCGCTATCGCATGTGGGGCGTGGCCCGCCGACTGTGGGCCCACGTGACCGAGGGGGCGGCGTCGGCTATCGTGACTCACGCTCCCGCCGCGTGGCATCGCCAGCGGATGCGAGCGATGGGCGTCCCGGTGCGTGAGGCGCTGGGTTGGATTCTGCTACTGAGCGAGGACGAGGTGAGCCATGGCAGCGCGTAAGAAGAGCACGAGCGAGGTGGTCGCGGATGAGCAGCCCAGAGACTTCACTGGCTTCTTTGCCGAGGAGCCGCCTCCGCTGGTGGAGCCTGTTGCGGCGTCGTTCGCGGACCACATCGTACCCGGCACGCAGCAAGAGACCGTCGCCGATACCCCCCGCGTTGCCCATGTTGCCAGCATTGACACCCTGACCCGTTGGACCCTGGACGGGCCCATTTGGGCCCATGACAACGCCAGAAGCCGGCAGGCCGTTGGGCCCGCCGCCCTGACCAGAGAAGTCGAGCAGGCCGCCCGGCCGCTGCATGTACTGACCCGCGAGCGCCGCCCCAGTTCGGAGCCCCGCGCCGCGGACCCCGTGCAGCCGACCATCACGAAGATCCAGCTCCACACGCGAGCGCACGTTCTGGGCATCCAGGGCACGAGCGACGCGATCCTCGTGGGCGACGTCATTGAGTCCATCGAGCCCGACATGCTCGGGCCGATCGCAGGCTTCGTGGTGCGTCCGCGACGTGGTGCGCCTATCTTCATGCCGGCGTCGTCCGTGCTCGCGGTGACGGTGGCATGACCGCTGCGCTCGCTGAGGTGTACGCGCTGCTAGACGCAGCGGAGCGACTCCTCGCGAGCGAGCGCGAGACGCGCTGGTGCCCACACACGCCGACCGCGCGGCAGGCGGCGTTCCTCGATGTCGATGCGCTCGAAGCGCTGTTCGGCGGGGCGGCGGGCGGAGGCAAGAGCGACGCGCTGCTGATGGCGGCGCTCCAGTCCATCGAGGTGCCTGGGTACGCTGCGCTCGTGCTGCGTCGGACGTACGCGGACCTCTCGCTGCCGGGCGCCATCATGGACCGTGCGGCGGAGTGGCTGCGGCCTACGGCGGCGACGTGGAGCGACAGAGAGAAGACGTGGCGCTTCCCGAGCGGAGCGAGCCTGACGTTCGGCTACCTCGAGACCGACTCGGACCGCTACCGGTACCAGGGCGCGGAGTTCCAGTGCGTGTGCTTCGACGAGCTCACGCAGTTTTCGGAGGTTGCGTACTCGTACCTACTCAGCCGCATCCGACGCACGAAGGGTGGGGCGCTCGACCGCGTGCCGCTGCGCATGCGCGGCGCAACGAACCCCGGCGGCGTCGGTCACGCGTGGGTCGCGAAGCGCTGGGGCATCCAGCCGGACGGGCATCAGGACGTGGCGCAGGCGCGCGATGAGGAGACAGGCGAGGCCCGCGTGTTCGTGCCCTCGCGCCTCGACGACAACCCGCACTTGGACCGCGACGAGTACCGCCGGGCGCTCGCGCGGCTCGACGCGACGACGCGCGCGCAGCTCGAACGCGGGCTGTGGGTGCAGGACAACGCCGGCCTGGTGCTCCCGCTGACGCGCGACAACCTCGTGGACGTCGCGCCGCGGGGCTTGCGCTGCGTGCTCGGCATCGACCTCGGCTCATCGGAGAGCGAGGAGACGCTCGCGCTTGCGGTCGTCGGGTGGGCGCCTGGCGTGCCCGATCGGGCATGGGTCGTCCACGCCGAGAAGCACACCGCGATGCTGACCGCGGACCTCGCGCGGCGCATTCGCGAGCTCGACGCGCGCTTCCGCTTCGAGGCGATGGTGATGGACGAGGGTGCGCTCGGGCGTCAGTTCGGCACCGAAGTTCGCGCACGCTTCCGCCTGCCCGTGAGCCCCGCGCGCAAAGAGAACCGCGTGGGGTACGCGAAGCTCTTTCGCGACGCTGCCAGGGGCGCCTCGCAGCCTGAGGACCGGCCCGGCATCGCGCGGCTCTACGTGCACGCCGAGGATGCGGTGCCGCTCGTCGAGGAGGCCGCGGAGCTGCTGTGGCACGACGACGGGAAGCGCATGGTCGGCAAGTGCCACGCATACGACGCGAGCCTCTACGCCTGGCGCCGCGCGCTCGCGTGGCTCGAGGAGACGCCGCCGGAAGTGCCCAGGCCTGGCACGTCGGAGCACGCAGAGGCTGAGCGTGTCAGACTCCAGATGGATGCGACGCGTCGGATGCAGTCGAAGAACCAGGGCTGGTGGAAGAAGCGGTGAGCCATGGCATCGAAGAAGAACGGACCCCCGAAGCGCATCAACGCACCCGACCCCTCGCCGCACACCGACCAGGGCACGCGGGAGTGGTGGCGCATGGACGGCAAAGCCGCGACCGACGCGCTCACGTCGATGCTGCTGCGTGCGCGCGAGGATGATGCGTCACGCCGCGACCGCATGAAGGCGGACCTGAGCCTCTACCTCAACCGCAACATCACGTCGCTCGACGCGTGGGACTACGCGAAAGCGAAGGACCGCACGGCGGACAATCCGCGCCTGAACGCGGCCCGGTCCGCGGTGGACACGCTGCATGCGCAGATGGTGAAGAGCCTTCCGCGCTCTGTGCCGCTGACCGAGGACGGCACGTGGACGGCGCAGAGGCAAGCGAAGGCCTACGGGCTCTTCCTCGACGCGGTGAAGGACCGCAACAACTGGCGCGTGACCTTCCCGCTGCTCGTGCGTGACGCGCTAGTGCTCGACCCCGGAGTGGTGCGCTGTCACTCGGTCGTCGATGACGACGACGTCGGCACGATCAAGCTCACGCGCGTGTTGCCGCACGAGATCCTCGTCGACGCGGTCGACGCGGTCTACGGCACTCCCCGCTGCCTCTACTACCAGACCATCGTCGACCGGCGCGTCGCGCAAGAGACGTGGCCGGAGCATCGCGAGGCCATCGAGCGCGCCCCTCGGGCGACGCGCATGGGCACGACGTACCGTGCCGGGTCGGACCAGATCGAGGTCGTGGAGGCGTGGCACCTCCCGAGCCGTAAGGGCGCGAGTGACGGGCGGCACGCGGTGGTCGTGCTTGGCGTTGATGCGCCGATGAGCGTGCGCGAGTGGACGCGCGAGAGCTTCCCGTTCGCGCTGCTGTCGTATTCCCCGGCGTTCATGGGCATTTTCGGGACGACCTTGGTCGACGAGATCGCAGGACTGCACGTCACGCTCAACGAGGTCGACGAGGCCATCCGCGACCGCATCTCACAGAGCACGGGCTTCTTCATCAACTACCTCGGGTCGAAGCTGAAGCTCCGGCTCGACAACGACACGCAAGTCGCCATTTACGACGTCGAGGCCGCTGCGGGTGAAGGCGCGGTCGAGTACCACGCGCCCAACCTCGTGAGTGCGGAGCTGCTGAGCGAGCGCGAGCGGCTCTTGGGCCTCACGCTCCAGATGCCGGGCATCTCGCAGCTCGCCGCGCGCAGCATGAAGCCCGCCGGGCTCGACTCGGGCGTCGCGCTCCGTGAGTATCAGGACATCGAAGCCGAGCGGTTCGCGGCGTTTGGAAAGCAGATCGAGGCCTTCGAGCTCGCGGTGAGCCGCCTCATCCGCGACGAGGCGCGCGACCTCTACGAAGCCGGAGTCGATGTCGAGGTGAAGGCATCGAGCCGTAAGCGCGGGCGCCGTGTCATGGCGCGCATCCAGTGGAAGGACTTCGCGAGCGCGGAAAGCGACTTCGAGATCCAGGTGTTCCCCGCCTCGCAGCTCCCTCGCCAGCCCGCCGGGCGTCTCGCGATGGTCGAGCAGCTCATCGCCGCCGGTTTCCTCGGCAAGGACGATGCAATGCGCTTGCTCGACTTCCCCGACGTCGAGGCGACGATGTCGGAGCAACTCGCGCCGTACCACCTCGCGCTTGAGTGCGTCGAGAGCATCCTCGAGGACGGTGAGCTCGTGCCGCCGATCCCTGAGATGGACCTCGCGCTTACCGCGCGCGTCGTGAACCTCGCGATTTTGCGCGCCACGCTGGATAAGGCGCCGAGCGACCGCGTCGGGATGCTGCGGACCTTTGCGAGTCAGGTGCAAGCGCTCGCGTCACGCGCCGCACAGGCGCAAGCGGGGCCCGCGGGAGGGTTCGTGCCCAACGCTGCTGGGCAGCTCCAATCGGGGCTGCCCCAGAACGCTGCGCCGCAGGGCGCGCCGGTGATCGCATGAGAGGAGAGGGAGCATGAGCGAGCAGACCCCGGCGCCGAGCGCGCCGCAGACACCCGCGCCCGAGGCGAAGCCCCCGACGCGCACCGACTACGTCGCAGCCGCGAAAGCGAAGCTCGCGACGATGGCGCAGCAGGGCCCGGCCGACCCGGTCGCGCCCACGGAGCCCGCTCCGGCACCCGCGCCGCAGTCGAGCGCAGCAGCGGCCGTGCTCGGCGGCCAGCCCATCACGCCGCCAGCGCCCGAGACGCCAGCCATCGACGCGAGCGACCCGCGCGCGATGGGAGCCATGGCGCAGATCCTCGCGCTGGAGCAAGAGTCGCGACGCCAGCTCGATGCGCTCTCGCAGCGCGAGCGCGAGCTCGCCACCCGCGGCGAGCGGCTCTCGGCGTGGGAAAAGGCCGAGCAAGCGAAGGCGAGCGGCAACCTCGTGGCGGCGCTCGAAGCGCTCGGCATCGATTACGAGGCGCTCACTGCGCAGATTGTCCGCGGCGACGCAGGCGCGCTCCAGCCGGCCACCGAAGAGCTGCGCAAGCTCCAGGCGGAGATCGAGGCCGTCCGCCGCGAGGCGACCGAGCGCGAGCAGAAGGCGGCCGAGCACGCTGCGACCGCGCGCGTCGAGGCGTACAAGGCGCAGGTCAAGGCGCGGCTCCAGTCCGAGCCGAAGCGCTGGGAGCTCCTCATGAGTCCCATCGGCAACGAGGGCCGCGACCCGGTCGCACTCATCGAGAGCACGATGGAGGCGCACTTTCTGGCGACGGGCGGACGCGTCGACGAGGCCACCGGGCAGCTCGTCGGAGGCGAGCGCTTGACGGCAGAGCAGGCAGCGGACATGCTAGAGGCCGAGATCGAGCGTCGTACGCGTGAAGCGGCGACAATCGGCGGGGAGAAGCTGCGGCGGATCCTTGCACTCACGGGGGCGGTCCCCCCGGCACCCTCAGCGCCACCGGTCAAGGCACCCGCTCCGACGCATACCGCGCCGGCGCCAACCACGACCACCACCGAGCTTGCGACGCGAGGCGGTGCGCCGGCCCCTGATCGGCCACGGAGCGCACGAGACTATCGCGAGGCAGGCCGGCTCGAGGCGGCCCGCCAGATCCAGAAGCGCCACACATAGCGCGAGCGACGGGCCCACTGAGGACCCGTCATGACCGCTACCATCGCCACATACGAAGCCGTCCATCGCGAGCTCTGGCCCCGCCAGCGCGTGGAGCAGGAGCTTTTTCAGTCCAGTGCGTTCCTCGGCCTCATGCGCCGAGACACGGAGATGGGCTACAAGGGCAAGCACATCGCGCTCCAGTACGCCCGCCCGCAGGGCCGTTCGCGCCAGTTCGCGACGGCGCAAGCCAACGTCGGGAGCTCGAAGTTCCGCGACTTCTTCATCGACCCGCTCGACGACTACGCGGTCGTCCAGCTCGAAGGCAAGCTCATCCGCAGCTCGAAGAACCCGAGCGAAGCCTTCATCGTCGATGTGCTCGAACGCGAGACGGTGGGCGCCATGGACACGCTTCGGCAGTCCAGCTCGTTCAACGCATGCGGCGACGGTCTCGCGGTGCGCGGCGTCGTCGACGCTGGCGGCATCTCCGAATCCGGCGGCAACACGATCATCGTGTTGGACGCGCCGGACACGGTGAAGAATTTTGAAGAGGGCATGGTCCTCGTCGCGGCGGCGACGGCGACTGGTGTCACCCGCGACTCGAATGCCGGTTACGAAGTCATCGGTGTGAACGCGCAGACGGGCACCGTGACCGTGAGCGGCACCGCCGTCACCACGAGCTCGTGGGCCGCGGGCGACAGTCTCTTCCAGCAAGGCGATGCGCAGAACGGCGGCACCGCCCGCCCGATGCTCGCGGGCTTCTTCGCGTGGATCCCGAGCACAGCGCCGACCAGCGGCGACAGCTTCTTCGGCGTCAACCGCAGCGACTTCCCGAACCACTTGGCTGGCTGGCGCCTCACGGCGGCGGGCCTGTCGACCACGACCATCCGCGCGACGATCATGAAGAGCCTCGCGACAATGTCGCGCATGGTTCCGAAGGGGAAGGCGCCGAGCATCGTCGTCATGAACCCGGAGGACAAGGGCGACTTCCTCGACGAACTCGAGGTGGCGAACGTCTGGAACGAGACGATCGAGCGCCGCGGCGAAGACGCGAACATTTACTACCAGGGCATCCGCGTTCAATCGTCGATCGGCCCGGTGGACGTGTTCGACGAGGCGCAGTGGCCCAAGGGTCGCGTCGGCCTCGTGAACCCGAGCACGTGGCAGTTCCACACCATCGGCGAGCAGCCGGAGTGGATCGAAGAGGACGGCCTTCGCTTCAAGCGTCGCGAGAACTCGGACAACTTCGAAGCGCGAATGGTCATTCACCCGCAGGTGAGCTGCGACGCGCCGCTCTACAACGCTAACGTCCTTCTTCCCTGATTGAGGTGACGTCATGCGCAAGCGGATTTGGGCACTGATCAACAAGCTCCTCGACGCGCCGGCCTCGCCGGTCTACGACGAGGACGCGTCCTACATCCCGATCCAGGTCGGCGGCGGCGAGGGCGCAGAAGTGCAGCTCGCCACGCTGCGAGACGCGGCGAACGCGCAAGCGGGCGGCGTCTTCTGGTGGGACTCCTACACGGACCCGGCTGCCGCGGACACGGACTACTTCGTGGCCGCGGGCACCGCAACAACCGCAGCGTCGCGCACGTGGACGGTGAGCGGGGCTCTGCCGCTGCTCGCGTCCGCGCTCCCCGGCGGCTTCGCGCGGCGCGTGACCATCACGTCGACCGCGAACGCGGCGTTCACGAGCGTCGTCATGACGATCGTGGGCACCGACGTGAACAATCTGCCCATCACGGGCACGATCACGACGACCGCGGGCGGTGGCGCGACCGACTCGAGCACGCACGCGTTCAAGACGGTCGTGAGCATCACGCTGCCCGCTCAAGGTGGCGCCGGTGCCACGTTCCAGATCGGATTCGGCGCGGGCCTCGGCCTCACGAAGCCGCTTCGGGCGCGCCAGGCGGTCAACGTCGTGCTGCGTGAGCACGCCAACGGCTCGCTCGTGACGAACGGAACCTTCGCGCTTCCTGCGGCGGTGCAGCCCTACGGGTTGTACACTCCGAACAGCGCGCCGAACGGCACGATCGACTACGCCGTCTGGTACGAAGTCGCACCCTGACATCCTCGCTCGCTCCCCCGCCCCGCCGTGGTACCTCCTCCCTCCCCCTCGCGCCACGGCGGGGCACCTACTAAGGCCAGCCGATGCCCTCATCTCGCACCACCGCGCAGATCATCACGAAGGCTCGCGAGCTGGCCGATCAAACCCAATACCTTACGTCCGGTGACGCATTCGTCCCGGACGCTGAGGCAGTGGGTCGCGTCAACGACGCGCTCTCGAATCTCTGGGAGATGCTGCTCACCCGCGACGCGGAGCCGCTCATCACGCGGCGCGTGTCTCTGAGCGCCCCCGGCGATGCGGACGAGCCGAATTTTCCGACTGACTTCTACAAGCTCGTGGGCTTTTGGGTCTTGGACGGCGGCCACTACCGCCGATTGACCCGGCTGCAAGAGGACGAGCTCGACGACTACAACTACGACCCGGCGCGCACCGACACGCCGCGACACTACCTGCTGCGCTCGACGGGAACGACGGGCTATTACACGAACATCATCCGGCCGCAGCTCTTCCCGTCGCCGGGCTCGACGCCGCGCACGTACCGCCTCGACTACGTGCCCGACGCGCCTCGGATGGCGCTCACGCCAGAGGACGATGCGATCGACGAGATCGAGCTCCCCAACCACTGGTGGCGCTGGCTCGAATACGAGGTCGCGATCGGGCTCCTCGTCAAAGAAGAGTCAGACCCGTCCGGGCTCATGTCGCAGCAGCAGAAGGCCGAGGGCCTCATCTTGCGCTCGATGACGGACATGGACTACTCCGAGCCGAAGCGGGTCAAGGACGTCCGCGGCATCACGGCGCGCGCGCGCTTCAACCGCGACCTCGAGCGATGGAGGCGTGAGCGATGGTGACGTCAGCGGAGCGCGGATGGATTGCCCACGAGCCGACCGGCATAGCAGCAGGTCGCTCCGCTGGTGTAGTCCACACGCATCGTCCACGACCACTCCGCGTCACCCTCGTAGACCGCGTGCCCGTCTGCTCGGCTCCCGTCAAGCCCAGCGACGACAGCGCGCGACTCGCACGCATCCTCCACGGCTCCGGGCCCATCGACGCGCAGGCGGCGAGCCGCGTCCATGAGCGTCATCCGCGAGTCGGCATCGACGAAGCCGGGGCGGCACTCGTCGGCCCGCGATGTCTGGCACACCTGGCCCGTGACATCGACGAAGTCTCGGAGGCCCGCAACCGCGTAGCCACGGGGCTCCGGGCAGCCTTCCACACCACACGCCCCGACCAGGAGCGCGACCAGCATGATCCCCTTGCACATCACGCCAGGGTGAATCCCGCCAGCCGTGGCCGCAATCCTGAACGGGGGTTCCGGTGACCGTCTGGCGTCCGCGCATCGTCCCTCGCATTTACTCGACGGGCCCACGAGGGCCGTCAGGGCCGCCGGGTGACGCGGGGTCGGCGGGTCCTGGCGTCGCGCCAGGCGGCACCACCGGTCAGGTGCTCGCCAAAGCCAGCGCCACGGACTACGACACGGAGTGGGTGGACGCTGGCGGCGGCGGCTCGCTCTACGACACGACATCGAGGCTCTTCTATGCTCCTTGACTCCGCGGCGTCGATCGATCTTGTGTCCGATGCCTCGACAGGCTCGGACCTCGCTTTCGTCGCGAGCGCGCAGACGGACACGGGAACCGCTGTCACGGGCTACGCGAACCAAGGCGCGTCCAACGGCTCGACGGCCGTGACGATGGTCGCGGCTCCAAGCGCGGGCCAATACCGCCGGCTCATCTACGCGTCGGTCCGCAACGCGGGCACGGTCGCGCGAGTCGCGCGCGTGCGGTACGTCGCGGCGTCCACGCGCGTCGTGCGGGACGTCGGGCTCGGACCCGGCGAGGCGCTAGAGTACACCGGGCGCGGCTGGCGCGTACTCGACGCGAGCGGGCGCGAGAAGATCGTCACGCCAGAGGACGCTCTGACCGTCGGCGACGCGCCCGTCTTCTTCAAGAGCGGTACCGCAGCAGAAGCGGCGGGAAACTGGTACGGACTCCTAAAAGACGGCGGCTTTCCCGCGGCGTGGGCGCCGGGCACGCCGGGGCTCAACGGCGCGGCGGTTTCCGCGCCTTTTACGGGCTGTCTGACGCTCGCGAACCCTGCGACCGAGCGGCGTCTTACGTACGCCGCAGTCACGTCCTCGGTGGCCGCTCAAGTCCTGCTCTTCGATCTGCTCTGGTACAACACCGGCGTCAACATCGCGACGCTCACCGAGCAAGGCATCACGAGCCCGACGCTTCCCGCGCGTGACATCAATGGCGGGACCGTCGGTGAAGGGTGCATGATCGGGATCTACTTCACGACCGCATCTACCCAAGCGACAGCGGTCGCGACAACCACGATCCGCTACACGAACAGCGCCGGAACGCCGAACCGCACGGCCACGCTCGTCGCGGTGGCGGGCAACCAGATCCCGGCCACGCCAGTCATCGGCACGGTCGTGTGGTTCCGGTTGCAGAGCGACGATACGGGCGTGCGATCCATCCAAGGGATCACGCTTGTGACGGCGCAGACCGGCGGCGCGATCTCGGTCTTCATCGCGAGGCCCATTGTCGCGATGCCATGCCCCGTCGCGCACATCCCGAACACGCCGTACGTAAACCCGGCTGGCATCCGGCTCTACGCGTCGAGCGCCCTCTTTCTCGCGTACTGCGCGACCGCGACGACGGCGCTTGCGGTTAGCGGTACACTCGCGACGAGTCCGGTATGACCAGAGGCATCGAGCGCAGCGGGTTCAAGACGCCCCAAGTGACCGCGCAGGAGTCGCGCGTCGATCTGCGCATGCGCGAGGTGCAGCGCGGCGTGAACGCGCTGGCCGCAGCGAGCATCACGAGCGGCGTGCTCGTGCCAGATATCGCGCTCACGACCACGCCGCAGCGCGTGACACACGGACTCGGTCGCGAGCCAGTCGGCGTCTTCATGGTCAAGGGCCAGACCGGAGCTTTCGACGTCGTGTGGAGCCAGGACACGAACCCGGCCCGCTTCCTCCAGCTCTCTGCGAGCGCGGGCTCGCCGACCGTCTCCGTGTGGGTGTTCTGATGACGCTTCGCTGGACGACCATCGATCTTCCGTGGGCCGGCGGCGTCGACACCAAGCGCCACCCGTACCTGCGCGAGCTCCCGCAGGCGGAGGCGTTGACGAACCTCCGCTTCCAGCGGTCGGGCGCATGGGTCGCGCGCGACGGGTACACGAACCTCGGTGGACCCGCGCAGCAGCCCGACGTCGGCTTCGTGTGGGGTGGCGTCCTGACGCAGGCGGCTGACGAGACGTGGCTTCTCGACCAGCCCGGCGGCAACTGGCGGCGGCTTGGTTTTACCGGCCCACGCGCCGTGGGCGTCGCGCAGCGGCCGATCCTGCGCACGCAGGAGGGCGCGTCGTCTGTCGCGAGCGGCGTCCAAAACGGGCATGCGCTTCACGCGTGGACGCGCTCGCCAGGCGGCGACGTCTACGTGTTGGTTCGCAACCTCGAGACGGGCGTGGTGGTCTACGGGCCGACGACGATCGCGGGTCTGGATGCGACAGCGCCCTACGCCTCGTCATTGCGCGCGTGTGCACACGAGAACGCCTACGTGACCGTCTTTGCGTCAGCGGGCGGCGCGAGCGCGAACGCGGTGACGTTTTCGATCACGGCGGCTGGCGCTGTGACCGTGGGTTCTGCGTCGGCGCTCGCGGGCACAGACGCAAGTCACTACGAAGTCCACGCAAACCCGGACAACTCCAACGTCTACCTCGTGACCGACAATGGCGCGAATCTCCGGCTCGTGAGGCTGACGCGGTCGGCGCTCACGCTGGCGGTTGAGTCGGCTGCGACGCTGTCGACGGCCGGGTCTCTCACGTCGCCGCTTGGCGTTGTGCACAATGCCGACGGCAGCTCCGTGATGGCGTTTTCTACGTCAGCTGGTGGAGGCGGCGGCGATATCCAGGCGTGGCGCACCGGAGCCGCCGCCACGCTGCCAGCGTCCGTGACGCTGATGTGGAGCGAAACACCGTCTGCGACCGACCCCAACGCACAGAGCTTCTTTCGTGGCGCACCACGCGCCGACGGCACCACGTGTCTGCTCATCGAAGGCACCACGGACGAGTCGCCCTACGACCTTGCGGCAAGTCCACCGGGCAACATCGGACCCACGGCGCAGCCCACGGGCGTTTGGCGGATTGAGATCGACGATGCGGGCAACCAGACGCCAATGGAGACGACGTGGAATGTCTACCTCGCCGCCGCCCCGGTCGAATGGAACGGCGCCGTTCACGCTTGGCTGCTCGGTCCTGATGCTGAGCAGTCCGAGACGACGCAGAATGTCCCTGCGTGGCCGTACGGCGCCGGACCGCCGGTCGTGAACTTCACGTGGTCGCGCTCGTGGAGTTCGAGGCGCGTCGGCTACGTGGCGACGTGCGTGACCGACGTCGAGGGACTGCGTCGCGTGGCCGAGTACGGCCACGACGTGGTGAGCTTTGCGACACCGACTTTCCCGGTCGTGCGCAGCGCCACCGCAAGCGTCCCGCAGAGCTACGTGAGCGGCGTCGAGGCTGTCATCCCATCGGCCACTGTAGAGCTTCCGGGCACCGAGGCGGCGCCGGTCGGCGTGTTCTCCAACCCCGCGCTTCGGTCGCTGCGCGAGTACCGTTTCGGCGCGCGTCACGTCGCGACCGCTGAGGCGTCGGGTCTCGGGCTTGTGGCAAGCGGGTACCTCGCGTGCATCGACGGCGACCGCGTCGGCGACGTGATGCAGATGGCGCCACCGGTGCCGGTGGACGTGTGGAACGACGCAAACACGGCGCCGACGCCCACGGTCGTGACCGGCTCGACGGCGGCCTACGTGCTGTGTTGGGAGTGGCGCGACGCGCTGGGGCGACTGCATCGCAGCGCGCCGTCGGACGACATCTCCAACGGGCTGACGGGAACAGGCGGCTACGCGTACGGCAACGTCTCGTTTCGAGTCGCTGTTCCACCGTTCATCGATTGGGAAATCAAAGCCGGGTGTCTGCCCAAAGACATCTACCTCGTCGTCTACTCGTCGCCGTCGCTCAAGCCAAGCGGCACGCTGTTTACGGTCGACGATCTGTACTTCGCCGAACTTCCGGCGTACGGCTACGCGCTCGAGGACATCCGCGAGGCGTCCTATCCGTGGATGACCGAGCGCATCACCATCGCTGCCGAGACGTCGTCGACGGAGTTGACGCGTCCGCTCTACACGAACGGCACGCCGCCGGTGCTAGAGAACGACCCGGCGGTCAACCCGCTGCACATAACGACGACGCGCGATCGTGTGTGGATCATTGACTCGGAGAATCGCGACACGGTCTGGTACAGCAAGCCGCTTTCCAACGGGCTCCCGCCAGAGTTCTCGTCGCTGCTCACGCTGTCCGTGCCCACCGAGGCGGGCGAGATCGTGGCACTCGGCGCCGTCGACGATCTCGTGCTCTTCATGTCGGAGTCGTCGATCTTCGGCCTCGACACCGCAGACGTGGGCCCCGACTCGACTGGAAACGGCGACTTCCCGCCGATGCGGCGCATCTCGCGCGAGGTCGGTTGCGTCAACGCGGCGAGCGTCATCACGACTGACGTGGGCTGCTTCTTCGCGAGCGCCGCTGGCATCTACCTCGTACAGAGCACGGGGCAGCTCACATGGGTGGGCCGCGACCTCGGCGACGACGTCGACGTGAGCGCCATCGTGAGCGCGCACGTGGTGCCCGAGCGCAAAGAGGTGTGCTTCGCGACGGCGAGTGCGCTGCTCGTCTACGACTACGATCACGGCCAGTGGACGACGGTAGGATGGACGGGCGCGGACGGGCCGACCGAGGACGCCGAGGTCGTGTCGACGGTCGTCTACGGCGGCGAGACAGTCACCGTGTCCACCGACGGACGCGCGTGGCAAGAGGACGCGTCGAGCCAGGAGGGCGTCCTCTACCAGGCGCGCACCGGCTGGATCCACATCGCAGGGCTGCAAGGCTCCCAGCGTGTGCGCCGCTTCGGGCTGCTCGGCCGCATCACCTTCGACCCGACGCCGGCACCGCCGTTTGAGGGTCCGATCGACATGGGCACGCTCGCGATCCGTGCGATCTTCGACTACGACGAGACGCAGTTCGAGGATTACGCCATCTCGCTCGCGACCGTATACGACCGGCTGAATCCGATGCGGCTGCGCTTCCACATGACGCGGCAGAAATGCCAGGCGGTCGCCTTCCGCTTCCTGTACTCCCCACCTGCGGGAAGCCAGGACGTGCAACCTTTCTACGGCCGCCCCGAGTGGGTGGGACTGGCGCTCGAGGTCGGCACCAAGGCGAGACTCTACCCGCGGGCGCACGCGCTCGGCTACACTCCCTCGGAGGGATGACAGATGGCCTTCTTCGATCGACTCGTCGGTGACCCGCGGATGCGCGAGCAGCCCGCGGATGCGCGAGCAGATCCGTCAGCGTGCCGCTGGTGATGGCACCATGGCGCGGCAGAGCTTCGCGGCGCAGCGCGCGGCCAACGCGGGCGTCGCGACCGCCACCGCAGCGAGGCTCGCCGACCGCGGCGCGGCAAACCCCGCGCTCGCTGGCCGCGTGGCGGCGCAGCAGCAGGGCCAGATGGACGCGGCGGCCGGGCAGGTCTTCGCGCAGCAGCAGACCGCGGAGCGGCAGCGCGCGGAGATGCAGCTTGCCGACATGCGCGCGCAGCGCCAGGGGTTCTTTCGCCAGATGCTCGGCGCGGGGCTGCGGGGCGCGGGCGCGCTCGCAGGGCAGATGGGCATCGGAGCGCCGACTGCGCAGCCTGGCGGTCTTCCGGCGACGTCAGGGCCCTCCGGCACCGCGCTCGCGGGCATCGGCGGACTCGCCGGGACGGCGGTAGGCGGCCCGCTGGGCGGCATGGTAGGCGGTCAGCTTGGGACCACGCTCAGCGGCGCCGTGCAGCCGACGGCAGCGGCTCCAGCGAGCGCGCCGACCATGGGCCTTGTCGACCAGGCCATCGCGGGCGGGCCGCCAGGCGCCGTCGCGCCGCCTCCGCTGCCTGGCGTGGTGGACACGTCGGGGCTGACCGATGATGAGTACCTCCAGTGGCTGGTGAGCCAGCGTGGAGGCGTCTGATGCCGCCGCCTCGCATCCTCGGTCAGAGCGCCACGCCCGGACTGCTCGACGTCGAGACGGCGGACGGCACGCGCCGGAGCATCCCCGCGTGGATGGCCCCGCGGCTCGGGCTGTCGGCGGACCTCGTCGCGGGCGACGCCGCAGCGCAGCAGCTCCAGCCGGAGCCAGCGCCACAGACCGCGGATGCGAGCGCGGCGATTCGCCAAGCGGCGATGGCCGCTCCACCGGCAGCGCGTCCACGTCGTGCGCCAGTGACGGTCGACGTGGGCGAACCAACGATGGTCGACGAGGCGGCCGCTGGTGCGCTGCGCGGCGCGCAGGATCTCGTGGTCGGCGCGACTGGCATGGGAGCCGGGATCGACCTGACCGCAGAGGCGTTGCAGGCCACCGGGCAAGCGGTCGACGAGCGCGTCGCGCGCGTGCAGGCGGCGCAGGACGCAGCGGGCGCGGAAGCCGACGCGGCGATGGCGCGCGTGACGCAGGAGCGCACGCAGGCCGAGGACCGATACCGGGCGCTCTCCAACGCAGCGATCGCAGGCGACGTGCGGGCCCAGTCGGTACTTGGCGACATGGCAGCGTCGGGGGACCAGCGCGCCGTTGAGGAGTGGCGCCGGGCGCAGTTTCAAGCGCAGATCCTAGCCAGCGCGCCGGGCGGCGGCGGAGGCGGCGCGCGAGTGACGCGCACCGAGACGACGCGGCTACAGCAGCCCGCGCGCCCCGTCACCGAGGAAGAGCAGGCCGGGCTTGCCGAGGCCGCGGCCGAGCGCGACCGCGCCGAGCGCGAGGGCATGGTGGCGCTTGCGCGCGAGGCCGAGGCCGAGGCCGGCGCGCTCGCGGACACCGCATCCGCGATGCAGAGCGCGCAGTCGCAGCTCGACGCGCTGGAGCGGCGCCGTCAGCAGGCGGAGGCCGCGCGCCAGGCGGAGCTCATGCGGCGGCAGCGCGCGCTTGACGGCGCGGCGTCGGAGGTCGCGTCGCGACAGATCGACCCCGGTCGGATGTTCGCCAAGGGCGAGACGCGCAACCGCACGGCCGCGGCGATCGGGCTCGTGCTTGGCGGCCTTGCCGACGCGATCACGGGCGGCGAAGCGGGGCTTCGCACCGCGCTCGGCATCATCAACACCGCGATCGACCGCGACATCGAAGCGCAGCGCGGCAACGTCACGATCGCGCAGCAAGGGATCGCGGCGAAGCAGAGCTTGCTCGACGACATGCGCCGCACCTTCGGCGACCAGCAGGCCGCGGAAGAGGCGACGCGCGCGACGATGCTTGAAGGCGTGGAGCGGCAGATCCAAGCGCTCCGACTCAACGCCGCG
>Ga0194128_10003204_pt1 | contig 25532 bp, 25 predicted proteins | sample TA2KigCa65mmetaG_FD_148650 | JGI IMG/M metagenome (GOLD analysis project Ga0194128, IMG submission 148650) | Freshwater microbial communities from Lake Tanganyika, Tanzania - TA2015037 Kigoma Deep Cast 65m | ecosystem: Environmental > Aquatic > Freshwater > Lake | place: Tanzania: Lake... | reverse complement strand
GGCCGTCGCGCGGGGAGTCGTCGCGGCGACGAGCGCGGCGGACGGCGGCTTCCTCGTCGGCGTGTCCGCCGGCGACGACCTCGTCGTGCGCGTGCGCGCCGCCGGCCACGCCGGCCGCGCTGTGCCGATGCGCGAACTCGTCGACGGCGCGGCGATCGCGCTGCCGCCGTGGCGCGGCGGCGAACCGCGCTTCGTGCTGCTGCCGCCGCGCGCCGGCGTGGCGTGGGCGGCCCAGGCCGATCTCGCCGGTGGCATCGCTGCCGAACTCGCGGCCGATGCGCCGTGGGCCGTCAGCCTGCCCGAGCCGGGGCGCTACGACTTCGTCTGCACGACGACGGAGCCGGGCCGCGAACCGATCCGCCACGTCCTCGCCGATGTCGTCGTGACCGGTCCGGCGACGCTGGCGCCGCAGCCGCCGCGCTGACTGCGGGCGTCCGTCCGGTCGTCCGCGCCATGACCATGACGCGGCGGCCATCCGTGCGCTGGTGGCGCCAGGTCGGGTCGTCGGCACGGCGATACGCCTGGACCGCCGCACGCGGTTTTCCCAGTTTCGGACCGCGGATGAGCCGTTGCCATCGGGGTTGCCGTGCCAGGTGCGCCGCTGGCCGGCGTCGCCGCCGACCGCATCGCCCGCCGTGGGGTATCTTTCGGTGGTGTCGGACGCGCGAGCGCCCGGCACGCCTCGTGTGGCTTCGTTGTGTGGTGGGGGGACCGGGCTCGTCGCTCGGTCCCCACTTTTCTTTCCGCCCCGCGTCGCCGGCGCTACGGTCGCGCGCGTGAGCATCCTGCGCGATCCCGTCCACGGCGACATCGAGCTGTCGCGCGACGAACTGCGCCTCGTCGACACCGCCGCCGTGCAGCGTCTGCGCGGCGTCAAGCAGCTCGGCAGCGCGTCGTTCGTCTATCCGGGGGCGACGCACACGCGCTTCGAGCACTCGATCGGCACGCTGCACGTCTGCGACCAGCTGCTCGCCGCGTGCAACCGCAACGCCGCGCGCGATCCCGCCTGCCGGCCGGTCGGCGACGACGAACGGCGGCTGTTGCGCGCCGCCGCGCTGCTGCACGACGTCACGCACATCCCGTTCGGCCACAACATCGAGGACCAGACCGGGCTATTGCCGCGCCACGACCGGCCCGAGCGCTTCCGCGCCGCGCTCGCCGACGGCGAACTCGGCGACGAGCTGCGCCGGCAGGGCCTGCAGGACGACGTGCTGGCGATCCTGACCGGCGAAGGCCGCGACGTGCCGCCGTTCTGGCGGCAGGTGGTCAGCGACACGATCGACGCCGACCTGCTCGACTACCTGCGCCGCGACGCCCACTACACCGGTCTCGAGCTGCGCTACGACCGCCGCGTCGTCGACTACTTCCGCGTCGACCGCGCCTCGGACGCGATGTTCGTCGACTGCGAGAAGAACGGCATGCTGCGCGAGGACATCGTGTCCGAGCTGCTGCGCGTGCTGGAGTGCCGCTACCACTTCAGCGAGCGCGTCTACTACCACCACGCCAAGATCGCCGCCGGCGCGCTGCTCTCGCGCATGGTCGAGCTGGCCCTGCGCGCGGGCGCGCTGACCGCCGCCGAGCTGCAGCGGCTGACCGACGACACGCTGGTCTTCCGGCTCTCGCAGCTCGACCTCGGCGAACCCGCCGCGACGGCGCGGCTGCACCGTTTCGTCGGCCGCTACGGCCGTCGCCAGCTGCCCAAGCGCGTGCTGGTGCTGCCGTGGCACGACAACCAGGGCGTGCAGGACGAGTTGCTGGCGACGTACTTCACTCCCGGCAAGCCCGAAGCGCGCTTTGCCTGGGAGGCGGCGATGGAGCAGCAGGCGGCGGCGGCGTTCGGCCGGCCGGTCGACGTGATCCTGTACTGCCCCAAGCGCCGCATGCAGCTCAAGGAAGCGAAGACGCTGGTGCGTTTCCCCGGCGCGGGTGAAAGGTTGCAGCCGCTCGACGCCTTCACTGCGCGCATCCCGCGGCTGTCGGACCTCGCCGCCAGTTACCCGCGCATGTGGAAGCTGTACGTGTTCACGTCGCTCGAGGACAAGGCGCAGCGCGCTGAGCTGCAGCGCCTGTGCCTCGCAGCGTTGCCCAAGGGCTGCCGCAACGCCTTCGTGCTGTGAGCGGCGGCGGTAGGGCTGGCGGCGGCGGGGGTCAGGACGCCGTTGCATCGCGCCGCGCGTGATGTTCTCCTGCCGCCATGCTGCGTCCCGTCTTCGCCGTCGCCGCGCTCGCCGTCGCCGCGCCCGCGCAACTGCTGACGACCGACGCCGGCGTGCTGTCGCCGGCGCTGATCGCCGCGCGCGAGACGTTCGAGTGGCAGCATCGCGCCGGCGCCGACGACCTGCGCGCGACGACGCGCGCGGCGTGGTCGCCCAACCGCCGGCTGCAGTTCGAGGCGGGCTTGCCGTGGATCGCGCGCGACGTCGCCACCGCCGCGGCGCAGGGCAGCATGACCGGCTTCGGCGACCTCGAGTTCGGCGCCAAGTGGGCGCTGGTGCGCGACGACGCGGTGATGCGCTCCGAGCGCTTGTCCGTGCTCGGCAACGTGCGCCTGCCGACTGGCGACGACGACGGCCGCGTCGACGGCAAGGACCTTGGCCGCCGTGCCGCGCTTGGGCTCGGCGTGTACGGTTTTGGCGCGGGCGTCGGCTGGACGACGGTGCGCGATCGCCACCGCGCCGCCGCGGCGCTGCGCGGTTGGACCTACACCGAGGACGGCGGTTTCGCGCCCGGCGAGGCGATCACGTTCGACGCCGCGTGGTGGATGCGCCTGCACCCCGTGCGCTTCGAACCAGGCGTGCACCGCAACGAACTGCGCTCGGTGGTGGAGCTGATCTCGGGCTGGCAGCAGGATGACCGCCAGGGTGGCGTCGGCCAGGACAACGGCGGCTTCTACGCCAAGGCGTTGGTTGGTCTGCAGGCCAATGCCACCGCGGCGACGAGCATCGAAGCCGGCGTGCTGCTGCCGCTCGTCGACAACACCGAGTCGGCGTACGGCGACTTCCACGTCGGCGTGCTGGTAACCTTCCGCGTCCTCTTCTAGAGGCGCCGCCCCGATGCGCTGCACGTTCGTCCTCCCGCTGCTGCTCGCCGTCGCTTGCCAGGCGCCGCTGCCGTTGGCCGTCGCGGTGCGCGGCCACGGTCTGCAGACGATCTGGATCGAGACGCTCGGCCTCGAGTGACTGCCTTGAGTGAAGGCCGTGGCCGACGGCCTGCTGCGCCTGGATGGCGTGGCCGATGTTCAGGTGGATCTGCAAGCCAACCGCTGCACGATCACGCCCGCGAGCGACCGCGTGCCGGACCTGGCCGGCGTGCCGATCGCGGTCGATCAGGCCGGCTTCCTGCCCGAGCGCATGTGGATCGAAGTGCGCGGCAAGACGATCGCGCGTGCCGGCGCAACGTGGCTGGCGCTCGCCGGCACGGAACTGGCGTGGCGCTGGGAGGGCCCGGCGGCCGATGGGCTCGAGCTGGCGCGCGTCGAGCGCCGGCCCGAGGTCGTGCTGGTCCCGGACGTGCTGCCGTTTCCGCGCTGATGCAGTGGTGAGGCCGCCCTACTTGCGCGCCGCCGCCCAATCGCTGCGGTACCGCAGCAGCAGGTCGCGACAGCGTCGGTAGACCGCGCCGGTAGCGCGCACGTCGTGGGCGTTGTACTCGGCGATCTTGACGAGGTCGCCGCGCTCGTAGGCCGGCGCGACCATCGCGCCATCCATCTCGCCCTTGGGGCTCTGGATGCCGAGCGCCCAGCAGATGACGTCGAGTTTGCTCGGGCCGCGGCCCTTCTGGCCGAGGATCTCCAGCAGGTCGAGGTGGGGGCGCAGGCTGAAGCGCTGCGACATCAGGTCGACGCGCACCGGCACGCCGTGGATCAAGCTGCGCGCGGCGAGGAACGGCACGTCGAAGCCGCGGCCGTTGAACGACACCACGGTCTCGGCGCGACTGCACAGCGCCCAGAACGCGCGCAGCAACTCAGCCTCGTCCATCAGCCGCAGCCACTTGGGGCACGCGCTGGCGTCGAAGCCGGGCGGCGGCACGGCCAGCACGGTGACGTCGTCGATGCCGCCTTCGCTGTCGCCGTCGCCGATCGCCAGCGACACGACCTTGCCGAGGAACGGCGACATGCCCATCAACGCCGCCGGCTCCATGTCCTTCTGCGTCGCCGACTCCGACAGCGCCGCGGCGATCGTGGTCGGCAGTTCGCGGCGATCGTGCGCCGGCACCGTCTCGATGTCGAACACGAGCGTGCGGCAGCACAGGTCCTCGACCGCCGCCAGCGCCGGATCGACGATCTGCTCGGGGTCGTAGCCTTCCGGCCTCTCGTCGTCGGGCACGACACGCAGGCGGTCGACGACGAACTGGCCCTTGCCCTGGTACTCGTCGACGCGGCCGCGCAGCTTGAGCAGGCTGCCCGGCGCGGCGGCCTTCGCCGCGGCCATCGCCTCGGCGCTGTTCGACCAGACCTTGCCCTCGATCGAGCCGCTGAGGTCGCCGAGTTCGAGCGCGAGGAACGGCTTGCCGGCCTTGGTCTGCAGTTCCTTGACCGTGCGCAGTTGCGCGAAGACGTCCCAGTCGTGGTCGGCCGGGTGCAGCGCGGCGACGTTGGCGGCCTGCGCAACGCGGCCCTTCCTATCGGGCTCGTTCACTTCGCCTCCGCGAACGCGGCCAGCCGGTCCGCGGCCTTGCGCAGCGTGTCCATCGACGCAGCGTAGCTGAGCCGCACGAAGCCGGGGATGGCGAAGGCGCTGCCCGGCACGGCGGCCAGCAGTTGGCGGTCGAGCAAGCGCTCGCAGAACACGACATCGTCGATGCCGCGCGCGCGGCAGAACTCGCGCACGTCGACCAGCGCGTAGAAGGCGCCGCGCGGCGGCGCGAGCTTCATGCCGGGGAGGCGGTTGACGCGGTCGATCAGGAAGCGGCGGCGTTCGTCGAACGCGGCCATGCGCTTCTTGTGTTCGCCGGGCATCGGCGCCTCGCAGGCGACGAGCGTCGCCGCTTGGCTGATCGTGCACGGGTTGCCGAGCACCTGGCTCTGGATGCGGCAGGCCGCGTCGACGACGGCGCGCGGGCCGGCGAGGAAGCTGGTGCGCCAGCCGGTCAGCGTGTGGCTCTTGGTGAAGCCGTTGACGACGATCGTGCGGTCGCGCGCGCCGGGCAGGGCCGCCGGCGAGACGTGGGTCGCGCCGTCGTACAGCAGCGTCGCGTAGATCTCGTCGGAGACGATCCACAGGCCCGCTCGCAGGCAGACGTCGACGATCGCCTGCACCTGCTCGCGCGTCGGCGCCATGCCGGAAGGATTGTTCGGGAAGTTGAGGATGATGCCCTTGGCGCCGTGCTGCGCGATCGCCGCGGCGATCTGCTCGGGCGTGTGCACGAAGCCCTGCTCGGGCACCGCCGGCACGATCGCGGGCACGCCGTCGGACATGGTGACCAGCGCTGGATAGCTGACCCAGTACGGCGCCAGGATCAGCACGCGGTCGTCGGGCTCGACGATGGCGTCGAGCGCCATGTGCAGCGCCGCCTTGGCGCCGGCGCACACCATCACTTCGTCCTTGGTGTACGACAGGCCAAACGTCTGCTGCAGCCAGCGGGCGCCGGCGGCGCGCAGCTCGGGCACGCCGGGGGCGGGGGTGTAGCGGTAGTTGCCCTGCTCGATCGCCCGCACGCCGGCTTCGGCGATCGGTGCCGGCACCGGGAAGTCCGGCTCGCCCGCGCCCAGCGACACGACGTCCTGGCCCTCGGCCTTCATGCGCGCGGCCATCGCCAAGATCGCGAGCGTCGCGGATTCCTCGATGCGGCGGGAGCGGGCGTTGGGCTGCAGACCGAACATGAGCCGGGCAGTAGACCTCTCGTCGGCGGCGAAGGCAAATCGCGGCAGCGTGGTGCGGCGGAAGATCGTCGGCCCGTTCGCGTCATAGATGGACTCGTGCTCCCGGCGCGGGGCCCCTGTCGTTACCTTCCGCCGTGATGGCCAAACCGAAGCCCAAGGGTTCGCGACGCATCCTCCGCAAGGTCGGGATCGCGGTCGGCGGGCTCGTGCTGTTCCTGCTGCTGTTCGTCGCCGCCTTCGTCTTCAATCCGTTCGAGGGAGCGCTGCCGGAGATGCGCGACGTGGTGCCGCGTGGCATCAACTTCTTCGTGTGCAAGGAGCGGTTGGCCGACGACTTCGCCGAGTTCCCGAAGCCCCGCTTCTGGGACGCGCTGGCTGAGTTGCGCGGCTTCGGCGAATTGGCCAACGGCGGCCTCGGTCGCGCCTTCGAGCAGGCCGGGGTTCCGCGGCTCGCCGAGCAGGCGGCGGCGGAGTTCGCGCGTGTGCGCGCCGAATCCGGCGGCTTCCTCGACCTGATGCGCGACGCGCTCGGCGCCGAGGTGATGGTCGCCGGCTACGAGCAGGACTACAGCCAGCAGCCGCCGCAGCCGCTCGCCGTGCCGCAGTGGTGCGCCTACGCGCGCGTGACCTGGCGCGTGAAGGCGTTTTTCGGCCTCGCGCGCTTCGGCTTCGTGCAAGCGCAGCTGCGCCAATCCGGCGTCGACGTGCTGACCGACGGCGGCGACCTGATTGTCAAGCTGCCGGGGGCGGCGCAGCAACTGCACGTCCGGCGCGTGCTCGACGTCGTCATGGTGGGCAATCACAAGCCGCTGATCGAGCAGAGCCAGCGGCTGATCGACGGCAGCCGCGACGAGGAGCCGATCGGCCGGATGGCGGCCTACACCGACGGCGTGCAGCAGCGCGTCGAGCGCTGGGCCGACGCGCACGACCAGTCGCCGCCCAACCACGTCGACTTCGTCGTGGAGCCCAACGCGTTCGACGGCTTCCGCCGTTTCGCCGACGCGTGGCCGAACCCGCAGGCAAAGGACGACATGAACGAGCGCGTGCTCGCCGCGTTCCTCAACCTGCGCGGCTGGCAACAGATCGCCGGCGCCGTCACGTTCATGGAAGGCGCGTTCGGCGCGACCGGTCAGGTCGGCCTCAACAGTCGCCAGCACACCGCCTTCCAGAGCAGTTTCTACAAGGCCGAGCAGGAGTCGCGTGAGAAGTGGCTCGATCCGTTCCTGTCGATGGTGCCGGAGTCGGCCTGCGCCGCCGCGGCGCTTCGCATGCCGGCCGGCGAGTTCCTCAACGCCATGTTCGACGCGCTCGACGAGCGCGAGCGCGAACTGATCGACGACATGGTGCGTCGCACCAGCTTCCTCGGCCAGAACGTGCCCAACGTGCGCGAACTGATCGAGCGGCTGCGGCCGGCGTTCCTGCCTCGCACCGGCTTCGTATTCCGCCAGAACGACCCGGTGCTGGAGAAGGAGGACAGCGGCGAGCTGAAGATCCCGGTTGCCGCGCGCTCGCCAATGCCGCAGATCGCGTGGGTGTTCTGGCTGCGCCCGGGCGGCAAGGCCATCGTCGATGAATTCGTGACGATGTTGCGCACCTACGGCAGCACGTTCGGCTTCCGCAAGCAGTGGTTGCTGTCGGTGCCGTTCGCCGGCGGCAAGCTGCCCGAGCCGGTCAACGAATTCACCAACCCGCAGATCCCGGGCACCGGCGAGCTGGCCGTGATCGTCTTCCGCGAGTTCTTCGTGCTGTCGAACAGCGGCCCGCTCGTCTACGACCTGCTGCGCGCGCGCCACCCGAACCTGACCGGCGCCAAGTCGATCCGCGACCTGCCGACGTTCCGCGACGTCGAGCGTGAGTTGCCGACGGAGCTCAACGCGTTCGTTTGGCTGCACGGCGGCAACCTGCTGCTGCTGGTCGACGACTACATCGCCTTCGCCGCCGCCGACAGCGAGCAACCGGATGCGGAGTGGATGCTGCAGAACCGGCCGGCAGTAGAGGAGTCGGTGCGCCGGCAGCGCTTCCCGCAATTCGCCAGCAAGGCCTCGATCCCGAAGGCGAAGACCGACCCCGGTGGCGAGTTCGACGTTGCGGTGGTGGCGGCGCTGCGCGAGCAGTGGCGGCGCGAACGCTCAGGTTTCACCGCCGAGGGCCGGGAACAGCTACAGCAGGTGCGCGCGTTCGTGCAGACGATCGAAGCCGCGTACCTGCAGTTTGAGTTGGAGAACAATGCCATCCGTTTTCAGGCGCGCGTCGCGCCAGCTGTCCGCTGACGGCGCCGCGCGGGCTTGGCGCTTGCCATCGCGCGCGCCGAGGGGCGCGGGCAACGGCAAGGGTTGCATTCGTGCGGCCGCTCGGTACTGTGCCCGCCCTCGCTGGACGCCCAGGTGGCGGAATTGGCAGACGCACTAGCTTGAGGTGCTAGCGCCCCAAAAGGGCTTGCAGGTTCAAATCCTGTCCTGGGCACCACTGTCCGCGAGCCCACGCGGGCCCCTCGGTAGCGCCGCTTGGCGGCGCACGGCGCCCGCCGGCACGCCCCGCCGGCGCCGGCCGGGGTCACGACCAGCCGTGGCTGGCCGTCGCTGCCGCAACGGCGGCGAAATCCCCTTTCAGGACCATCCCCCCGGCGTGCCGATACCGGTCCCATGGCCGTTGGGGCATACGAACTGGGGCACGGCCGGCGCCGGTCGTCGGCAGGCTTCACGCTGCTCGAAATTTGCATCGTCGCGGCCGTGCTGGCGATCCTCGTCGTCGTCGCCGTGCCGCAGTACGCGTCGGCGTTGCGCACCGCGCGCATCGGCAAGGCCAAGCATGACCTCGTCACCATCGCCAGCGCCGTCGATCAGTTCACCGTTACCCACGGCGGGGTGCTGCCGGCGTCGCTGCACCAGGTCGGCTTTGGCGGCCGTCTCGACCCGTGGGGCGCGCCTTACTGCTACCTCAACTACGGCACCGGTTGTGGCGACGGCCTGCAGTGGGCGATCGACGCTGGGCTCGTCGACCCCGACGCGTTCCGCAACGCCAACACGTCGCTCGGCCAGCTCGGCGACCAACTGGTCGCGGTCATCGACAAGCGCAACCTCGGCTTCTCGTTGTTCGTCGGCGTCGACGCCGAGACGACACGTCGTCGCGACCGCTACATGTTCCCGCTGAACACGGACTACGACCTGTTCAGCCTCGGGCCGGACTGCCGCACGGCCGTCTCGCTCGGCGAGGCCATCAGCCTCGACGATGTCATCCGGGCCAACAACGGCGGCTTCTTCGGCCTCGCCGCGGACTACTGAAGGAGCGCGCCATGACACAGAGGTTCCAACGTCGTCGGTTCCTGGTCGATCGCGGACTGCAATTCCGGCTGTGCGCCTTGGGACTGCTGCACGGCGTCGTCGTGCTGTTGGCCATCGTGCTCGGCATCCTCGCGCCGGTCGTGCTCGAGCTCTCGGCCGCGCAGCCACACCGCTTCGAGGAGCAGGCGGTCGTGATGCTCTACCTGCACGAGCGCATGCCCTGGGTCGTCGGCTTCTGTGTCGCGATCCTGGTCGCGATGGCGCTGAGTCAGTCGCACCGCATCGCCGGCCCGCTGGTCCGCCTCAAGCGCAACCTGCGCTTCGTCGCCGACGGCAAGCTGCCACCGCCGCTGCGCACGCGCAGCGGCGACCTGATGCAGGAAGAGGTCGCTTGCCTGAACGCCGCAGTCGACGGCGTCGCCCGCCGCATCGATGCCATCCAGGCCGCGCACGACGCCGTGCGCGCCGCGCTCGACGATCTACTGGCTGCGTCGGTCGAACGGGAGAATCGGCGGCTCGCCACGCTTTCCGCGGCGCTGCGCGGCCTCGATGGCGCCGTGGCCGCCTTCCAGCCGGTCGATCCCGGTGACCAGCGTCCTGCGGACCGCCGGATCGCGTCGTCGCCGGCAGAGGCCATTGCGCCGTGACGCCGCGGTTCGCGCCGGTAGTCCGCGACATCCTCGCCTCGAGGATCGGGCGGCGCTTCGTCGCGATGTTCGCCGTCTGCGCGCTGCTGCCGCTCGTGCTCTTCGCCTGGCTCGCAGTCGGCCGCACCACGGCGATGATGCGGGCCGAGTCGGTCGCCGCGCTGCGCGACGGCGCGAAGTCCGCCGGCATGGGCCTCGCCGCCCGCCTGTCGCGCGTCGTCGGCGACCTGTCCTTGGCGCGCGCGTTCGCCGTCGCTGGCGCATCTGGCGCGCCGTCGCTCGCGGCGCTCGGCGAACACGCGCTCGCGCGCTGCGAGGCGATCTGGAAGGTCGAGGGCGACCGCGTCATCACGTTGTGCGGCGCCGCGCCGCCGCCGTTGCGCGCCCTCACCATGGCCGAGACCGCGCACCTTGCGGCTGGCCGGACGGCCCTGCGCGCCGATCCCGACGACGGCTCACTGACGCTCGTCGCTGCGCTGCACGAGCGCCGGCCTGACGACGGCTTGCTGGTGGCGCGTATTCGCCGCGAGTGGTTCTGGGACGCAGATGAACTGCGCGGCACCGGCGCCGACGTGCTGGTCTGTGACGCCGGTTGGCGGCCGCTGTTTGCCACGTGGCCAACGCCGCCGACGACTCGCCCGTTCGCGTTCGCTGCGCTCACCGAGCAGGCCTCCGGCACCGTCGAGTGGTCGCTGGGTGACGAGCCGCATCTCGCGCGCTACTGGCGCGCTTTTCTGCGGCCGCAGTACGGCTGCGACCTATTCGTCGTGCAGTCGCGTCCGCAGGCCGACGCGCTGGCCGTCAGCCGCCAGTTCGCGTGGTGGTTCGCATGCACCGCGGCGACGACGTTGCTGCTCGCGCTGCTGGCGAGCCTGGTGCAGATCCGCCGCACGCTCGGCCCGATCGTCGCGCTCGGCGACGCCACCCGGCGCCTCGCCGCCGGCGACCTCGACGCGCGCACCGGCGTCCGTGGCCGCGACGAGTTTGGCGCGCTGGGCCGCGCCTTCGACGACATGGCCGCCCAGTTGCAGGAGAACGTGTGCCGCCGCGAGCATACCGAGCGCGATCTCGTCGCTTCGCGCGACGCGGCGCTCGCCGCCGTTCGAGCCAAGCAGGCGTTCATCGACAACGTCAGCCACGAGTTCCGCACGCCGATGACGGCAGTGCTCGGCGCAACCGAGATCCTGACGCGGCTCGACGCCGGCGAGACCGGCGCGCTGGAGGAGTTCTCCAGCATCGCGCACCGCGGCGCCCGGCGCCTCGCGCGTCTGGTCGACGACGTCATCGAGCTGAGCGGCAACGAGCCGTGGTCGGCCACCGAGGTTGACGTCGCGGCGACGGTCGTCGAGGCGGTCGCCAGATTGCCCCAGGCGGCGGGCAGCCGCGTGCGCGTGGCCGTCGCCGACGGCCTGGCGCGCGCGCTCGGCAACGCCGCCAAGCTCGTCGACGCGTGGGAGCGCCTGCTCGACAACGCGCTGAAGTTCAGCCCGGCCGACGCGCCGATCGACGTGTGCGTCGAGGCGGCGGCGGGCGCCGTGCTCGTCGCCGTCGCAGACCGCGGGCCGGGCATCGCGCCGGAGGACGTCAGCCACATCTTCGAGCCCTTCCACCAAGTCGGTCGCGACACCATGACCGACAAGGCGAGCGGCGCGGGCCTCGGGCTGACATTGGTCCGGCGGACCGTCGAGCGCCACGGCGGCGTCATCGTCGTCGACACCGCGCTCGGCGCAGGCGCGACCTTCCGCGTTCGTTTGCCAGCGCTGATCGAGCGACCGGCGCCGCGCGCCTAGGAGCCGGCGCCACGGCAGGCCGCGCCGCGCGACCATGCCTCTTTGCGTGCAGGAACTCGTCGCCGATTCGCGGCGGACGCACCGATTTGCCTGCGGCCACAAGCGTCGCCCCGGATGCGCACCCCGGGGGCCGCATCGGCGCGCGTCCCGTGACGCAGACTCCCTGCTCAGCGGCTCACGCCACGGCGTCCTGCAGCAACTGCCACAGCGCCGCGACGTCGTCACGTTCCGTCGCCAGCGCGCCAATCGAGATGCGCACCGCCCAGCGACCGTCGAGCTGCGTCGGCGTCAGCCATGCTTCACCGGTCGCGTGCACGCGCGCGAGCCAACCGAGCGTGTGGCGATCGAGGTCGTCGCCGGCGAGGCCGGGGGGCTCGTGGCGGAGGACCACCGTCTGCAGCGGCGTCGGCGCGAGCACGCGCCACGGCGGCGCGGCGGCGGCCTGGTCGGCGAGCCAGCGGGCGTTGGCGAGGTCGCGGCGCAGTCGCGCGCGCAGCCGGTCGGCTCCGTGCGTGCGCAGCAGGCTCCAGAGCTTGAGGGCGCGGAAGCGCCGGCCGAGCGCGATGCTCCAGTCGCGGTAGTTGCGCACGCGGCCGTCGGCCTCGGTGCGCAGGTAGCTCGGGTTGGTGCTGAGCGCCCGCACCAGCAGTTCGTCGTCGCGCACCCAGAAGACCGAGCAGTCGAACGCGGCGCCCAGCCACTTGTGCGGGTTGACGACGATCGAATCGGCGCGTTCGACGCCGTCCCACAGCGGCCGGCACTCGGGCAGCAGCATGGCGCTGCCGGCCATGGCGGCATCGACGTGCAGCCACGCGCCGTGGGCGGCGGCGGCTACGGCGCAGGCGGCGATCGGGTCCGTCGCGGTGGTGGCGGTGGTCCCGGTTGTGGCCACGACGGCGCATGGCCGCAGGCCAGCGTCGGCATCGGCGCGCATCGCCGCGGCGAGCGCAGCCGCGTCCAGAGCACGCGCGGCGTCGACGGCTATCTTGCGAAAGTGCGCGCGGCCGAAGCCGGCCAGCAGCGCCGCCTTCTCGATCGAACTGTGCGCTTCGGCGCTGGTGTAGACGACCAGCGGCGCGTCGCCGTGTTGCATGCCAGCGCGCGCGGCGTTGTGGCCGGTGGCGCGTTCGCGCGCGCACACCATCGCCAGGAACGAGCATGTCGACGCGGTGTCCTGCAGCACGCCGCGCCACGCTGGCGACAGGCCGCAAAGTTGCGCCAGCCACTCGGTCGCGCGCTGTTCCAACTCGGTCAGCGCCGGCGCGGTCTGCCACGACAGGCCGAGCGCGCCGAGGCCCGTGCTGAGAAAGTCGCCGAGCACGGACGCTAGATCGCCGTTCGAGGGGAAGTACGCGAAGAAGCGCGGGTGCTGCCAGTGCGACGTCGCTGGCAGCAGCAGCGCGTCGAGGTCGCGCAACACGGCGTCGAAGCCTTCGGGTCGCTCCGGCGCGCTTGCCGGCAGCGCCGCGAGCAGGTCCCCCGGTTGCGTGCGCGACTGGATCGGCCGCGAGGCGACGCCGGCGCGGTAGTCGGCGATCCAGTCGACGACGCGATGGCCAAGGCGACGAAATTCCTCGGGCGTCATCGACAGGGCGTCGGGTGCTTCGATCGGTGGCATCGGGTCCTCGGCGCGGCGTCGATCGGCAGGAGCGCCGATGCGACGGACGGTTGGCGCACACCTTTGCCCGGCGTGCTGCCGGCCGCAAGCGCGCGGTGGCCGCCGTGCCACTTCCGCTGTGGCCATATGCGAATGCCATCGTCGCCTGCCCTCGCGTTCGCCTCGTTATGCTGCGCCCTCCGATCCGCCGCCGAAGACGCATGTCCATGAGCCACGAAGCCGAACAATCCGAGCCGAACACGATCGACGCTGCGCTGCTCGCCGCGGCCGTCAGGCTGCTCGCCGACGACCATCCTGGCGTGTTGGCCTCCGCTCGCGCGCGCCTGCTGCGCGCCGGCGACGCCGCGCTCTCGCCGCTGCGCGTCGGCGCCGAGTCTGCCGACGTGCGGTTGCGCGCGCGTTGCCGCTCGCTGCTGCGCGCGCTCGAGGTCAAGGGCAGCCTCGTGCGGTTCAGTCGGCTGCGTCTGGTCAAGGGTGGCCGCAGTCCTGTCGGGCCGGTGCTCGAAGGCGCGGTCCTGCTCGCCAAGATGGTGCGCACCTTCGTGCCCGAAGTGAGCGACCTCCTCGCCATCCTTCGCTACCAGGCGACGGAACTGCAGGCACGCTGCGCTGGCCGCAGCTTGCCTGTGTGCGCCCGCTTGCTCGCCGAGCATCTGCACGGCGCCATGCGACTGCGCGGCGCGCCGGACGCCGCGACGACGCTTGACCACGTATCCATCGACCGCGTGCTGATCGGCCGCGTTGGCTCGCCGGTTGCGCTGTCGCTCGCCTATCTGCTGGTCGCGCGCTCGGTCGGACTGTCGGCGGTCGGCGTCGCGATTCCAGGCCACTTCCTCGTCCGGTTGCGCGGCGAGCGCCCGGCGCTCGTCGATCCGTTCCACGGCGGTCGCGTCGTCACCAAGGCCGACGCCGCCCGCTATCTGCGCGGCGCCGGCCATTATCCGGTGCTGCCACACCTGCGCGATCTGGACGACAGCGAACTGTTGCTGTGCTATCTGCGCGCGCTGCGCCGCGCGGCGCGCCTGCGGCCGGCAGATCACGCGCTGCAGTCGCTCGGCCGCGCCGAGGCGCTGCTCGAGACGTGCTGAGATGAGGTGACGGCGCCTCGCCGCGGTCGTCGCCGCCGCCGTGCCCGCGGGTTGCGCGGGCGTGCTAGCGCTGCCGGCGCCTGCCGCGACGCCGGCGAACGTGTGCGAGCCGCGGTCGTCGGCGTCAGTCCGGCAGCAGTCGCAGCACCGACATGAGCAGCGGATCGAGCACGTCGCCGAGGTAGCGCGACGCGAGCAGGAACACGACCAGCGCGCTGTAGGGGATCGCCGCGATCGCGTCGAAGATGCGGCCGCTCGCTGGCGCGAGGCCGCGCACCACGCCGGCGCCGTCGAGCGGCGGCAGCGGGATCAGGTTGAAGATCGCCAGCAGCAGGTTGAGGTAGAGGAACACGAAGGCCATCTGCTGCAGCGTCGTGGCGCTCTCGAAGCTGTACGGCAGGCCGGTGAACCACAGCACGCCGAAGGCGATCGCGGCGAGCAGCACGTTGCCGAGCGGCCCGGCGGCGGACATCAGCGCGGCGCGGCGCGGGTGGCGCGCGGCCCAGATCGGGTCGTAGGGCGCGTGCGCGAAGCCGATGCACGACTGGCCGCCGGTGGCCCACAGGCTGAGCAGCGGCAGCACGACCATGCCGAACGGCTCGCGCTGGATGTGCGGCAGCGGGTTGAGCGTCACCTGACCGGTGCGATACGCGGTCAGGTCGCCACCGCGCATCGCCGCCAAAGCGTGCATCGCCTCGTGCACGGTGAGGCTGACGATCAGCGCACCGAAGACCAGCACGGCTTGTTCCCAGTTCACGTGCCGCTCCCGTCGTCGTCGGCGGGCGCTTCGATCGCCGCGGCGATCTCGGCGGTGACCTTCTTCACCTTGGTCTCGGTGGCGGCCAGCTTCTGCCGGCAGGTGGCGAGCAGCACGGCGGCGCGCTCGACCTTCTCGGTCAGCGCGTCGAGGTCGATGTCGCCGGACTCGATGTCGACGAGGATCTGCTCCAGCTCGGCGCTGGCGGCGGCGTAGGTCGGCTCGTCGACCTTCTTCTTCTTGTCGGTCATGGTTCGTCCTTTCGCACTGCGTCGACGCGCGCAGCGGCGCGACCGTCGCGGAAACATACTTCAATGGCGGCGCCGGCCTGCAGCGCAGCGGCGCCTGGGACCACCTGGCCCTGCGCGTCGCGCACCAGCGCGAAGCCGCGCGCGAGCACGCGACGGGGATCGAGCAGGCGGTGGCGCGTGGCCTGCTGTTCGAGTCGCGCCTGCGCGCGCTCGATCCGCCGCTCGGCGCCGCGGGTGGCGCGCACGCCCGCAGCGCGCAGCTCGGCGCCCTCGCGCTGCAGCCGCAGCGCCGTTCCGGCCAGCAAGCGGCGACCGGCGCCGGCGAGGTCGACGCGGGCGCCGTGCAGGCGCTCGACCGCGGCGCGCAGCACGTCGCGGGCGCAGCGCGCCAGCGCGTCGCCGGCGTCGGCGATGCGAACGGCGACGGCTGCGAGCAGGCGCTCGGCGCGTTCGCGCACATCGGCGCGCGCGTCCTCGACGCCATGAACCAACAGCTGGGCCACCGCGGTCGGCGTCTTCTCCGAGTGCGCGATCAGGTCGAGCACCGACTGGTCGCGCTGGTGGCCGATGCCGACGACGACCTTGAGCGGGTGGCGAGCGACCGCAAACGCGACCTCGCGGTCGTCGAACCAGGCGAGGTCGGTGCGCGAGCCGCCGCCGCGCACGATGCACAGCACGTCGAAGTCGTCGGCGCGCTCGGCGAACCAGCGCAGGCCGGCGAGCATCGTCGGCTTGAGGTCGGCGCCCTGCACCTTGACCGGCACGAGCGTGATGTCGAAGCCGCAGCCCGATTCCTCGAGGTGGCGCCGGAAGTCGTTCCAGCCGTCGGCCTCGGGGCTGGTCAGCACGCCGATGCGCAGCGCAGGCACCGGGAAGCCGAGGCTGCGGTTGCGCTGGGCGAGGCCTGCTTGCGCGAGTTCGCGCAGCACCTGCTCGCGCGTCAGCGCCAGCTTGCCGAGCGTGAACGACGGATCGATGTCCTGCACCTGCAGCTGGAAGCGGCCGGTCTTCGCGTACAGGTCGACGCGGACGAGCGCGCGGATCTCCAGGCCGTCGCGCAGCGTCAGCGGCGGTTCGTGCCGAGCCAGCGCCGGCAGCAGGCGCTGCACCGTGTCGCTGAACATCGCGATCTCGACGCTCGCCTCGGCGGCGTCGCCGCTGGCCGACTTCTCGACCAGCTTGAAGAAGCGGTACGGCTTGCCGGCGCCTTTGTCGAAGTCGACGACTTCGCCGACGACCCAGAAGGCGGCGGGAAAGAGCTTCTTGAGGCCGTCGCGGACGACTTCGTTGAGCTGGCTGACGGTCAGCGCCGGCGCGGTGGTTGGCGCCGCGCCGGCGGCCGGCGGCACGCTCGTCGCGTCGCCATCGACGTCGCCGAGCGGCAGGTTCGCCAGCTTCGGCTTGCGGCGCGCTGGCGCCGCCGCGGCCGGGCGCAGCGTGCCGGCGAGCAGCGCCGAGACCTCGGGCGCGAACTCGAACAGATGGCGGGAGAAGACTGCGTAGACCTTCTCGACGTCGGTCGCAGGCACGCGCCAGACCTTGTCCTTGGGGTCCCAGCGGCGGCTCGGCAGCGACTTGACGACGTCGACGAGATCGGGCCGGTAGGGGAACCGGATGTTCAGGTTTGCGCCGTCGGCGGCGAGTTCGACGTGCCCGCTCATCGGCCGGCGTTCATACCGGAACGTCCGGGTCGGTCAGCACGGAAACCTCGGCCGTGGCGGCGGCGATCGCCTCAGCCATCGCGATTGGCCGGCCGGCAGCGCGCGCGAGGTCGGTCATCACGTCCGGCGACAGACCGCACGGGCGCACGGCGCGCCACGGCGCGAGGTCCATGGCGACGTTGACGCTGATGCCGTGCAGGTTGGCCCAGGACTTCACGTGCACGCCGATCGACGCGAACTTGCGGTCGGCGACGAAGACGCCGGTGCCGTCGATTGACGGCTCGGCGAACAAGCCGAAGCGGGCGGCGAGCCGCACGCCGAATGCCTCGAGTCGCCGCAGCCAGTCGCGCACGTCGCGCTTGGGCAGGCGGACCAGCGGATAGACGGTCAGCTGGCCCGGGCCGTGGTAGGTGACTTTGCCGCCGCGCTCGATGGGGACGATCCCTGGGCGCAGTTCGTCGGGCGGGGTGGCGCGCCCGGCGGTGTAGACCGGCTCGTGCTCGACGAGCCAGATCGCGCCGGGCTCCGTGCCGCGGGCGACCGCGGCGTGCAGCGCGCGCATGCGCACGAGCGTCGGCTCGAACGGCGCGCGGCCGAGGTCGACGACCGGCGGCGTGCCGCTCAGGCGAGCACGCGGTCGACGTGACCCTTGATAGCGCGCAGGTCCTGGTTGCCCTGGAAGCGGCCGACTTCCTTGCCGCCCTTGAAGAACACGCAGGTCGGCACGCTCATGATGCCGAGCGAGGCCGCCGAATCCGGCGCATTGTCGATGTCGATCTTGTAGACCGCGAGCTTGCCGTTGTACTCGCTGGCGACCTTGTCGATCGTCGGGGCGAGCGCCGCGCAGGGCTTGCACCAGGTCGCCGAGAAGTCGACGAGCACGGGCGTCTTCGCCGTCTGCAGCGTGTTCTGGAAGTTGCCGTCGGTGATTTCGTTGACCATGGTTGGTTCGGGGCGGGGCCGGAGTCCGCAGATTGTGGCCTCGCGGCGCACCGGCGCAAGGTCGGGGCGGGAGATTAACCCTCGCGGTTCATCGCTGCGATGAGGCGGTCGGTCGGGATGCCGTTGGCCATCGCGACGGCCTCGATCGAGTCGTGCGGGTTGAAGCCGCAGTTGCGGCAGCCGCCGAGGTGGAAGTCGCGCATCAGCACCATGCCGAGCGACGGGTCGGCCGTCAGGCACTCGAGCATGGTCGACTTGGCGGTGAAGCGGGGCTTGCTGGACGCGTTGGTCGGGTTGGTCATGGCGTTGGTCTCTATCCGTTGGTGTCTATGCGTGGTTCTGGGTCGGTGGTCGGACTCACTCTGCGTTCTGGATACTAATACGTTGGGCGACCTTGCCGGCGATCTCCGCCAGCGCCTTGGCGCTGGCGGTCTCGGGCGCCGCGACGACGATCGGTCGGCCGCCGTCGCCGCCTTCGCGGATGGCGACCTCGATCGGGATCTGGCCGAGCAGCGGCACGCCGAACTCGCGTTCGATCTTGGCGCCGCCGCCCTCGCCGAACAGCCGGTACTTCTCGGTCTGGCCGGGCGGCGTGAACCACGCCATGTTCTCGACGACGCCGAGGATCGGCACGTTGACGGTCTGGAACATGCGGATCGCCTTCCTGACGTCGAGGACGGAAACATCCTGCGGCGTGGTGACGATCACGGCGCCCATCAGGTGGGCTTGCTGGCTGAGCGAGAGTTGCGCGTCGCCGGTGCCGGGCGGCAGGTCGACGACGAGGTAGTCGAGGTCGTGCCAGGCGACGTCGAAAAGGAACTGGCGCACGGCCGAGTGCAGCATCGGGCCGCGCCAGATGACCGGCTGGTCCTCGGCGACCAGCAGCGCCATCGACATGATCTGCAGGCCGTGGCGCTCGAACGGCACGATCTTCTTGTCGACGACTGCCGGTTGGCCGCTGACGCCGAGCATCAGCGGGACGTTGGGGCCGTAGACGTCGGCGTCCAGGATGCCGACGCGGGCGCCGGTCTTCTGCAGCGCGCAGGCGAGGTTGACCGCCACCGTCGACTTACCGACGCCGCCCTTGCCGGACGAGACCGCGACGACGTTCTTCACGCCCGGGATCACGCCCTTGTTGCCGAGGATCGGCCGACTGGCGGTGACCCGCGCCGTCATCTCGATGGCGACGCTGCCGACGCCGGGCAGCGCCTTCACCGCGCGCTCGGCCTGGCTCTTCATCAGATCCTTGACCGGGCAGGCGGGGGTCGTCAGTTCGATCTGGAAGGCGACGTTGTCGCCGCAGATGCGCAGGTCTTTGACAAAGCCCAGGGTGACGATGTCCTGGTGCAGGTCGGGGTCCTGCACGGCGCGGAGGGCTTCGAGGACGCTGGCGTCGGTCGGAGTTGCGGTCGGAACGGCCATTCGGGCCGCCCTGAGTAGCCACAAAAAGGGGCCCTTTCAAGGTTGGAAGCCGTGCGGCAAGGCTCAGACCGGGAAGAAGGAAGCGCCCCAAGCGTCAGATCGCGGCGCGCCTAGGCTAGCATTCGGGCGTTGCGCTCCGACGCCATAATTTTGCCGCACCGACCCATGCTTCGCCTCTCGCTCTGCTTCGCGTTCCTCGCTGCCATTGCGCCATGTCAGGTCGAGGAGGTTGGCGAACCGGACGTCCGCGCGGTCGAAGGCGAGCGCGGCCGACCTGGCAAGGAGGGCTCGATCAAGGGCGAGGTCCCCGAGGAGAACCTGACGCCCGAGCAGCGGATCGCGCGCAACGCACCCACCAGCGGCGCGTCGGCGTACTGCCGCTTCAGCGTGTCGGTGTCGCCGCCCAAGTTGCTGCCGGGCCAAAGCGGCACGCTGAAGGTGCTGGCGGCCCTGCAAGGCAACACCGTGATGCCGGCGCCGGCGCCGATGGAACTCGTGGCGCCAGCGCAGCAAGGCGCGCTCACGCTGGGGCCGATGGTGGCGCAGCCCGCCGCGCTGGGCCGGCTGGCCGCGGCCTACCTCGGGCGGCCGGTCTACGACAACTACGCGATCTTCGAACTGCCGGTGACGATGGCGGCCGACGCGGCGATGGGCAGCAAGCACATCGCCTCGGTCGACATGAAGTTCGACCTGTACGACGGCGCCTCGGCGCAGCCGATCAACCGCTTCCTGGACCGCGTCGCGCTCGAGATCGAGGTCGGTCGCGTGCCCGACCCGGCGGTGCAGGGCTTCGCGGCCTCGGCCGCCGAGCCGCCGGAGCCGGTGACGAAGCCGGCGAACGTGCAGGCGCCAACCTCGGCGTCGTCGCCGACCGAGCCGAGTCCGCTGGTCGGCAACGTCGTGGTGCCGGACAACCGGCCAGAGCCATCGTCGGCGGCCGACGCGCCGACCGAGCTCGGTGACGGGCCGGCCCCGGTCGTCCAGCCCAGCGCCGGCCTGCCGATGCCGCTGCTGGTCGGAGGCGCTGCCCTGCTGTTGGTTGTCGGCATGCTCCTGCGGCGCAAGTGAGCCCAGGCTGGAACGGGGGCGCGTCGGGAGTCTGGCACGGCAGTTGATCGTGGTTAGGCGCGCCCGCAGCGGAGCGGGCCGTCGAACATCCCGTTCGAGGCTTTGCATCCGTGCTCCGGGACGGGTCGAACGCGCCTCCGAGATCATCCCATGGTGCTCGCCAAGCTGCTCGCAGTCCTGCGTCCGTCGAAGCTGCAACCCAAGCAGTTGCTCGCGCTTGCGGATCTGGACGCCATTCTGGACGTCACCACGGACGCCTTCGACGCCACGGTCGCCACGTGGGCGGCCGCGTTCCGCCGCGCCCGCGCCACGCTCGACCTCGCGGGCTACCGGGCCGCCTGGCAATCTTCGGCCAATATGGCAGAACTGCCAGAAATGCCGGACGTCCGCGAGGCGTTTTACCAGCAGGACCTGCGCCGGATCGCGGCGATGGATCGCGCCGAGGAGTTTCGCATGGCGCGGCGCCACGAGTTCCTCGCCGCGATCCTGCGCGATGGCTTCACGCGCAGCGGCATGGCCAAGGCAGCGATCGATGAGTTGCTCAAGCAGCCGGCGCGCAACGTCCGTTCGGCCGCTGCGAGCATGCGGCCGGTGCGCGGCCTCGACGCCACCTGGTTCCAGGCGATGGTCGCGCAGTTCGACGAACTGCGGCAGCTCTACGTCGAGGGCGCGCTGTACATCGTGTTGACGACGGTCAACCGCTACCGCGGCCTTGGCGTCGACACCGGCGACCTGATCCAGGAAGGCAACGCCTCGCTGTTCCAGGCGATCGACGGCTTCGATTGGCGTCGCGACGTCCGCTTCCGCACCTACGCGCAGTTCTGGGTCCACCAGGCCGTGCTGAAGATGCTCTACAACAGTTCGCGCACGGTGCGCGTGCCGATCTGGGTGCAGAAGGTGCTCGGCAAGATTCGCCGCGTCCAGGAAGAGGGCCGGCGCAGCGGTTGCTCGTTCACGTCGGCGGAGATCGCCGCCAAGATCGGCGTGCCAACGAGCAAGGTCGACTGGGTGCTGTCGACGCGCCGCTACGCCGTCAGCCTCGATGCCGAGTTGCCGGGCGAGGACGGCGGGTCGTTGGCCAGCCGGCTGCCCGACGAGTCGGCGGTGCCGGTGCCGGAGTCGGTGCCGCTCGGCGATCTCGGCAAGGCCCTCGCGGGCGTGATGGCGGATCTGCCGGAGCGCGAGCAGCGCATCCTGCGGCGCCGCTTCGGCCTCGACGGCGTCGAGCCGCAGACGCTCGGCGAGATCGCGGTCGAATTCGGCATCTCGGCAGAGCGCGTGCGGCAACTGCAGAACGCCGCGATCAGCCGCATCAAGCGGCCGGCGAAGCTGCGCCATCTGCAGGCCTTCGTCGAGTGACTGCCGCGCACTGCGTCGGCGCGGGCGATCAGTCCGTTCCGGCGTCGTCCTGCGGCTTGCGGGCCTGCGCCTGCATCAGCGGCAGCGTCTCGGCGAACATTCGTTCGTAGACGTCCGGCCGGACGTCGCGCGCGATCGGCAGGATGCGGCGCATCGTCCGCACCTTGCGAGGCTCGATCGGGGCGACCACAGCGCCGGCGTCGCCGTAGCCCGCCGCGAGCACGTCGCCGATGGGGTCGACGATGCGGCCGTCGCCCGGGAACGCCATCGGCTCGCCGTTGCGCTGCGACGGTTCTTGGCCGGTGCGGTTGCAGCCGATGACGAACATCTGGTTCTCGATCGCGCGCGCGCGCAGCAGCGTGCGCCAGTGCTGCGCGCGTGCCTCAGGCCACTGGCCGGGCACGGCGAGGATTTCGACGCCACGGTGGAAGTAGTAGCGCGACAGGTCGGGGAAGCGCAGGTCGTAGCAGATCAGCACGCCAAGCCGTCCGAGCGAGGTCTCGGCGACGCATGGCGCGTGGCCGGCTGCGTGCCGACGGTGCTCGAGGTTGGGCGAGAACAGGTGGATCTTGCGGTATGTGCCACGCAGCTCGCCGCTGTCCCACACGCGCGCGGTGTTGTACACGTGGCCGTCGACGATCTCGACGTTGCTGCCGACGACGACGAGGCGCAGGCCGCGCGAGAGCTCGCGCAGTTCGGCCTCGGCGGACTCGGCCTGCTGCACGACGTCGTCATCGAATTGCGGCAGGAAGGACGTCGCCCACAGCTCGGGCAGCACGCACAGGCGCGCGCCCGCCGCGACGGCCTCCTCGATGCCGGCCTGCAGCGCCGCCGCATTGGCGGCGACGTCGCCGGGGCGCACGTCGAACTGCACGCAGGCGGCGTGGAACTCGCGATCGGCAGCTTGGGACACGGAGCGGCACGATAGCGGCTGCCGCCGCGCCCGCAAAACAACGAGGGGAGGCGCCGCTTGCGCGCCGCCTCCCCTCGCATCACGTTCGCCGGCGTTCGCCGACGTCCGGTCCGTCCGATCAGCCCTGGAAGAGGATGTCGTCCGTCGCCGTGCCGGTCTTCTTCTGGCGCGTCGGAGCGTCCGTGCGCGTGTCGACGATCAGTTGGTCGCTCGGCTTGAAGATGATCGTCTCCTTGTTGGCGACGTCGATGCTCTCGCCGGTCAGCGGGTGCTTGTAGGCGCGACCCTTGCGGATGCGGCGCTCGAAGGTGCCGAAGCCCTTGACCGCGACCTTGCCACGGCCGCGCAGTAGCTCGCCGACGGCGTCGAGCACCGCGTCGAGGACGCGGGCCGCGGTGCGGCGCGGCACGTTGAGCTCCTCGGCGACCTGGTCGGCGAGAATGCCCTTGTTCGCCTGACGGCCAAACGCGTCTTCGCTGGCGGCCGTCGTGGTGGTGTGGACAGTTTCCTGATTCGTCGTGCGAGTCATCCCAGTTCTCCCTTTGCCTTTCGCGAGCTGTCGCCCGCTGTTCCCCAGTTTTCGAATGCGATCGTTCAGGTCTTCGCGGGCTGCGGCGCCGGCTTTCCGTCCCCGACGTAACGTTCGAGTCCGGTCACCAGCTTGCCGAGGTAGCGCGCGGCCACGCTGCCCGGGAAGACCTCGCTGAAGGGCGCGCGCTTCAAAACCGCGCCCTCAACGGAGCTATCCTCCGGCAGAAAGCCGAGCCAGTTGAGGTCGAAGCCCAAAAACCGTTCGGTGCAACCCTTCAGCTTCAAGAAGACCTGTTCGGCCTCCTCGGGCGAGCGGACGCGGTTGACGACGCAGTGGACGGGCTTGCGATACCCCTCTTGGACGATCACCTTGACGATGCCGTAGGCATCTGCGATCGCCGCGAAGTTGCTTGTGGCGACGAGGATCGTGTGGTCGGCGATGCTGACGAAGTCGGTCACGCTCTTCGACACGCCGGCGCCGGTGTCCAGCAGGATCACATCGCAGAACGGCGACAGTTCCTCGACCGCGGCGCAGATGCGGGCCCGACCGTTGTCGTCGAGATTCGCCATCTCCTTCACGCCGCTGCCGCCGCTGATGAACTTCACCTTGCACGGGCCCTGCTCGATGATCTCGGCGAGCTCCGCCTTGCCGTCGATGTAGTCCGATAGCGTCCGCGTCGGCTTGATGCCGGCGAGGATGTGCGCGTTCGCGAGGCCGAGGTCGGTGTCGACGATGATGGTGTGGTGGCCGCGCCGGCTGAACTCGCAGGCGAGGTTCACCGACAGCGAGGTCTTGCCGACGCCGCCCTTGCCGGACGTCACCGCGAAGATCGTGGCTCGCTTGCCCTGCTTGGGCGCCAGAGTCGGATCACTCATCGTCGTTGGCACCTTCATTCGCTCCCTCGGTCCATCGTACGAAACCTCCATCGGCATCGACTGGTGCGGAGCTTGCGTCCAACTTGGAGGACGGTCCCGGATCCAACGGGTATGGGCCCCTGCACCTGCCGGTCGAGCCACGCCCGGGCGACGCGATCGGACGGGCGGTTGGCGGCTGTTCGATGACACGGAGGGCCTCGCCTAGAACGCGACGCGCGGCGACTGGACGGAGGCGTGCGGGGTCGGTTACGGCTCAGTCTGCTGGCGCCTGCCGTGGTGTTCGGCGGCGCGCTGGCGGCCTTGACGGCCCATTGCCATGGGCTGCTCGCCGCCGCGGCCGCCGGCCAGCGGCCATTGCCCGGCGGCTTCGTGCCAGCGTGCGGTGGCGCCGTGGCATGGCACTGCGTGCGGCTGGCACGCGCTGTCGCCGGCCCCGAACTGCGCCTGCGCCGGGCGCTGCAGCGCGCGCGCCGGCGGGGTTGTGGCGCCGATCCGGCGGCGTCGCGGCGACCTGCTGCAGGGGCTCCCGCCGACTGCAACGAATTGCTCGCCACGCGGCCGCCTAGGGTCGCCGCGTCAGCGCCGGCCAACGACGCGCGACGCGAAGGGGTCCAGCTGTGAACCCGCGCCGCGATGACGAACGGACCCGGCGCGCCGCCATCGCCGTAGCGGCGTACGCCGCCGCCGAGGGAGGTCGGCGCGAACAAGGTCCCTCTTTACCTGTCGGGGCCGCTTCGCTACGGTGCCTCGCCCGAATTGCTGCGGGGTCGTAGCTCAGTTGGTAGAGCGACGCGTTCGCAATGCGTAGGTCAGGGGTTCGACTCCCCTCGACTCCACCAGTGGAAGCCTCCGGTCGGCAACGACCGGAGGCTTTTCTTTTTCCGCCGCCAGCCTGTTTCCCGCGGCAGCCACCGTGCCGCGCGGTCGTGTCCAATCGGCCCGCCAATGCCGCCGGTCCGGCAACCCCGCGCGGCGACCGCCCCCGAGGATCGAGCGTCGCGCAGACGTTCTGCATCTCGCTCGGGCCGCGCCTCGCCGGCGTCGTAGTTGCAGCCGCGGCTGGCGAGCGCGCCGCAACTGGCGTTGTCGTCGAGGATCTCGCCATAGCTGGCGTTGCCCCAGGCGTCGACCGGCAGCGTGCCCGCTGCGCCGGCGCCGTAAAGGAACCACACGTCGTGTCCGCCGGCCGCGCACAGCCACGGCGCCTGTTCGCCAGCACCGGGCCCGAAACGCCGCGCGGCGCCCGCCCCATGGGAGCGTGCGCCGCGCGCGGCGGCCGCCCCGCAGGCGGACGGCCACTGTGTCATCGGCTCAGAAGTTGCCGATCATGCCCTGGATGCCGTTGGACGTGATCGCGCCGAACGCGTTCACCGGCGGCGCCTGGAACACGGCCGAGGTCGTGTACAGGTTGAAGTTGAGCAGCGCCGGGCTGGTCGGGATCGGCAGGCTGTACGTGTGCGTCGTCCCCGTGGGGAACCAAGCGTTCATCACATCCAGCGACGCGCGC
>Ga0194128_10003198_pt1 | contig 25555 bp, 25 predicted proteins | sample TA2KigCa65mmetaG_FD_148650 | JGI IMG/M metagenome (GOLD analysis project Ga0194128, IMG submission 148650) | Freshwater microbial communities from Lake Tanganyika, Tanzania - TA2015037 Kigoma Deep Cast 65m | ecosystem: Environmental > Aquatic > Freshwater > Lake | place: Tanzania: Lake... | reverse complement strand
AGCCGTTATCTGTCGGGCCTGCTCCAGGCTCACGACCGGGCGGCCGTCGGGCTGGCAAGCTGCAAGAGAGACAGCGAGCGCGGCCGCCGCGACCACAACGCATACAACACGCTTGGTCAACATCGAAGCCTCCATCCCCCCCCTACCGCGAAAGCCGAATTTTAACACGCCGGGGGCGGTATTAAAACCGGCTAGTGGTGGCGGGGGTCGAGCGCGTCTCGCCAGCCGTGTCGACGGGCGCTTCGACGGCCGCGATCTCCACGGTCTTGGCCGACGGACAGGTTCTAAACTTACTTGAGAGGTGGTTCCGTCCTCGGGGGCCGATAGCGTAGGAACCCATGGAAGCTCTCCATCTCGCGATGCATCGTCTTCGCGATGAAGTCCCACCCATCGTTTCCGTGGACCGGTTTATAGAGATAGTCCGTGCCCTGCCAGTAGCGGCCCAGGCTCTCCTCGATCACGCCGGCGAGCTGCCGTCAAAGGAAATCCGGGATCTCCTCGTATTGGTAGACGTCCGGCTAGCCTGCTTTGGCTGCGAGCCGTTTGCGCTCTGCGTAAGTTTGATAAATCACGCCTGGGGCCGCTCGCTTCGGCAATGACGGGCTCTCGGGTGCCTTTACGGTCCGAATTGGCCCAGCCCGGTTGCTACGTGGTTGCTATGCCGCCAAGCCCACCTGGCGGAAAGCCAAAAAAGCCCTGAAAAAACTGGTGGGCGCACCAGGACTCGAACCTGGGACCCGCTGATTAAGAGTCAGCTGCTCTACCATCTGAGCTATGCGCCCGCCGGCGCGGGTATAGCAAACGCCCCCACGCGAGTCGAGGTGGCGCGGCGTGAATCGGCGGATTGCTTCGGTTGTGAGGACGGGCGCGATCTCCTAAGGTGCCGGCGTCCCCTGAGACCCCTAGTCCCGGTCCGCTCTCATGTCGGAACCCTCGATCCCGCGCGCGAGCGCTTACGGCTGGCTGGTCTGGTTCCTGGGCGCCGCCTTCTTCGCCTACGGCTTCGCCCACCGCGTCGCGCCGTCGGTGATGTTCGACTACCTGATGCGCGACTTCGCGGTCGGCGCCGGCATCCTGGGCAACCTCGCCGCCTGCTACCTCTATGCCTACGGCATCATGCAGATCCCGATCGGGATCCTGCTCGACCGGTTGGGCCCGCGCCTCTTGCTCGCGGTCGCCGCGGTCGTGTGCGCGGCCGGGAGCTTCCTGTTCGCCGCCGCCGATACGCTGACCGCCGCCTATGTCGGCCGCCTGCTGGTCGGCGCCGGCGCCGGCGCCGGTTTCATCGCCACGCTCATGCTCGCCAACCAGTGGCTGCCGCCGGAACGGTTCGCGACGGTCAGCGGCCTCACCATGACCATCGCCATGATCGGCGCGGTCGCCGGCCAGGCGCCGCTCGGCGCCGTGATCGACGTGCTTGGCTGGCGCACCGCCCACGACGTCGCCGGCGTCCTCGGGCTCGCGTTCGCGGCGGCGATCTGGTTCGTCGTCCGCCGCCCGACCCCGCCCCGCGTCCGCTCCGAGGCGACGCCCGAGCGCCCGTTCGGCCGCGCGCTCGCGAGCGTGGTCCGGTCGCCGCAGATCTGGCTCGTCGCCTATGGCTGCGCCGCGCTCTCGACCCCGATCCTCGCCTTCGCGATCCTGTGGGGGGTCCCGTTCCTGGTTCAGGTCTACGGCCTGCCGCGCGCCGTCGCCGGCCTCGGGACCTCGCTCTTTCTGGTCGGGCTCGCGATCAGCGCGCCGATCCTCGGCCACTGGTCGGACCGCCTGCGCCGGCGCAAGCCGATCATCGTCGCGGCGCCGCTGGTGCTGACCGCGATGTGGTGCATCGTCCTGTTCGTGCCGGCGGTGCCGGTGCCGGTCCTGTTCGCGCTCTTTTTGGTGGGCGGCTTCGCGAGCGGCGCAACGCCGATCACCTACGCGATGGCGCGCGATCTTTCCTCGCCCGATCTGCGCGGCACCACGACCGGCTTCGTCAATCTGTTTCCCTTGGCCGGCGGCGCCATCATGCAGCCAGCGATCGGCGCCCTGCTCGATTGGCAGTGGGACGGCCGGCTCGAGGATGGCGTGCGCGTGTTCACGGCGTCGGATTACGCGTTCGCGTTCCTGCCGTTTCCGATCATCGCCGCGCTGACGACGCTGGCGATGGCGGCGGTGCGCGAGACCTACGGCCGGCCGCCGGTCACGGTCTAGAAGTCGGGCGAATCGGGCCGCCGCGGGATGCGAACGTCGCGGTGGGTGTGGGCGCTGATCAGGATGCCGAACCCGGCCAGGATCGAGACCATCGCGGTGCCGCCGTACGAGACCAGCGGCAGCGGCACACCGACGATCGGGATCAAGCCCATCACCATCGCCGTGTTGATGAACAGATAAATGAAGAAGGTCGCGGTAACGCCGATCGCGACCAGCCGCCCGAACTGGGCGTTGATGCGGAGCGCCATGACGGTGCCGTTGCCGACGATCACGAAATAGAGAAACAGCAGGAACAGGCCGCCGATCAGGCCGAACTCCTCGGCGTAGACCGTGAAGATAAAGTCGGTCTGCTTTTCGGGCAGGAAGTTGAGGTGGCTCTGGGTACCCTGCATGAAGCCCTTGCCGAACATGCCGCCCGAGCCCAACGCGATCTTCGACTGGATGATGTGGTAGCCGGCGCCCAAAGGATCGCGCTCGGGGTCGAAGAAGGTGTAGATGCGGTTCTTCTGGTAATCGTGCAGGAACTGCCAGGCGAATGGCAGTGCCACGAGAATGGCGCCGCCGGCGATCAGGAACTTCCACACCCGCACGCCGGCCATGAAGAAGATGACCGCGCCACCCATCACGAGCAGAGTTGCGGTACCGAGGTCGGGCTGGCGCAGGACCAAGGCGACCGGTGCCGCAATCAGGAGGAGCGGCGTCAGCAGCCAACGCAATTGACCGACCTCTTCCATGGAACGGCCGTGGAAGTACTTGGCGAGCGCGAGGAGCAGCGCGATTTTCATCAGCTCCGAGGGCTGCAGGTTGAGCGTGCCGACCGTGATCCAGCGTTGCGCGCCCATGCCGACCCGGCCGGCGACCTCGACCACCACCAGCAGCGCGAGCGCGAGCGCATACATCGAATAGGCGTAGCGGTAGAAGAAGCGGATGTCGGTCAGCGCGATCGCGAACAGGACGCCGACGCCGATCGCGAAGCGTACCATCTGCTTCATCACCAGCGTGTCGGTCGAGCCGCGCGAAATCGAGTACAGCATCGCGAAACCGATCCCGACGGTTGCGAACAAGACCACCACCAGCCCCCAGTTGACGGCGACCAGCCGCTGGCGGAACGAAAGCGCGATCGGGCGGCGGAGGCCGTCGCGGGTCGACATCAGCCCTCCCGTTTGGCCGCTGGTAGCGAGGCGAAACTCTCGCCGGGCATACCGCCGGGCGGATTGCGGAGCTGCGCCAGGCGCAGGACGTCGCGGATCAGAGGCGCTGCCGCCTGCGAGCCGGCGCCGCCGTGCTCGATCACCGTCGCGGCGGCGAAGCGCGGCGCATTCACCGGTGCGTATCCCACGAATACGGCGTGGTCGCGCTCGTGCCAGGGCTTGTTCTCGTCCTTGATCTTCTTGCCGGCCAAGCGTTCGGCCTTGGTGATGCGGCGCACTTGCGACGTACCGGTCTTCCCCGCCATCAGTAGGGCCGGTTCCTTGATGCGGGCCTTGAAGCCGGTACCGTGCGGCCGGTTGCAGACGCCGAACATCGCGTTCTGCACGAACTTGATGGCCGCGGCCGACACACCGAGCGATTCGGGAGCCGACCCGGAGACGGGTGCCCGATCGCGGAACAGGCGCGGCGCCACGAACTGGCCGCCATTCGCGATCCGCGCCGCCATCACGCAGAGCTGGAGCGGCGTCGTCAGGACGTAGCCTTGGCCGATCGCGGTGTTGAGCGACTCGCCGTGCTGCCACGGCACGCCGGTGACCGCGAGCTTCCAGTCGCGGGTCGGTATCAAACCGTCCTTTTCGCCGGTCTGGTCGACCTGCAGCTTGCCGCCGAACCCGAATTTGCGGGCCATCGCGGCGATGCGATCGGGCCCGAGCTTGCGGCCGAGGTCGTAGAAGAAGACGTCGCAGCTCTGCTCGATGCCGCGCGTGAACTCGATGTGACCGTGGCCTTCCTTCTTCCAGCAGTGGAAGCGGTGATCGCCCAGGTCCATGAAACCCGGGCAGAACACCCGGTGCTCGGGCGCGACCAAACCGGATTCGAGCGCCGCCAGCGCGACCACCAGCTTGAAGGTCGAGCCGGGCGGGTATTGGCCAGCGATCGCCTTGTTGACCAGCGGGTTACGCGGGTGCTGCACGAGCGCGGTCCACTCGGCACGGGTCAGGCCGACGTTGAACGCCGTGGGGTCGAACCCCGGGTTCGATACCAGCGCCAGCAGGTCGCCGTCGTGGATGTCCATGACGGCAAGGCCGCCCGACTCCTCGCCCATGCGTTCGACCGCGTACTCCTGGAGCCCGGCGTCGAGGGTGAGTTGGACCATCTCGCCCGGCTGGCCGTCGCGGCGCGTCAATTCGCGGATCACGCGACCGTAGGCATTGACCTCGACCCGGCTCGAGCCGGCCTTGCCGCGGAGTTTCTGGTCGTAGACCTTTTCGACACCGCTCTTGCCGATGCGAAAACCGGGAAGCTGGAGCAGCGCGTCGTCGTTGTTTAGGCTTTTGTCTTCCTCGGCGACTGGAGCGACGTAGCCGATCACGTGCGCGAACGCGCTCGCCTTGGGATAGGCACGGGTTTCGCCGACGTCGGGCTGAATCCCGGGCAGGTCGAGGGACTGGATATTGATGCGGGCGAACTGCTCCCAACTCAGATTTTCGCTGATCGTGACCGGAGCATAGCCGCGCATGCGCCGGACCTCGCGCAGGATGCGGCGGCGGTCGTGCTCGGGGATATCGATCATCTCGGCCAAGCGGGCCAGCGTGGTCTCGACGCTCCGCGTTTGCTCGGGGATCAAGACCACCCGGTAGTTCTGCTGGCTGTTGGCGAGGTCGACGCCGAAGCGGTCGACGATCCGCCCGCGCGGCGGCGCCAGCAAGCGGAGGCTGATGCGGTTGTCGTCGGCCAGGATCACGTACTGGTCGGACTCGAGCACCTGCAGGTAATAAAGCCGCGCCGCGAGCGCGCCGAACAACGCGACCTGGCCGCCGGCGAGAAACAGGGCCCGCCGGGTGAACGTCTTGTCACGGCCGCCGTCGCGCGCCATTCAGCCCACCAGCCGGCGATGGACATGGCTCAGGCACCAGGCGAACAGCGGATAGAGCGCTGCCGTTACCGCGCCTTGCACCAGCACCGGAACGATCCGAACCATGGTCAGAAAATAGAGGCTGGCCGCGACCCAGCTCAGGAGCGCGCCGCAGAGCGCGGTCACGGCGAAGCCGAGCCAGATGATGGCGAAGCTCTTGCCGAGCAAGGCGCGGCGCTGGCTGCTGACGAAGCCGCTGGTGAGCAGCAGGACCAGCGCACTCATGCCGAGTGGCGTGCCGACGACCAGATCTTGGAGCGCACCCAGCACGAACACGGTGACCGGAGGCAGCAAATCCGGTCGATAGATGGTCCAGTAGAACACGGCGATCAACGTGACCGCCGGCGCGACCTGGGAAAAATACGGCAGATTGAGCGGGACTAAACTAAGCAGCAGCACCAGCAGAATAGTGGCCGCCGGCACCAGCCCGCGCGAAGTCCGCGCCAGGACCGCTTCGAGGCGCTCGTTCACGGCTTCCTCGCCGCCGCGCGCCCGGTGTCCTGGTTATCGCTCAAACGCGGCAGATCGAGCCGGAGCACGCGGACGTACTCGAGGCGTTCCAGATCGACATAGGGTTGAACCCGCGCGGCGCGATCGCCGACCGCGGCCACGATCCCGACCGGCAGGCCGGGTGGAAACACGCCGCCGTGGCCCGAGGTGATGATGCGGTCGCCGCGCTGGAGCTCGCCGGCGTTGGCGAAGAATTGCAGCCGCGGCCGATCGGTATTGTCGCCGGCGAGAATGGCGCGCAACCGCGTGCTTTCGATCAGGACCGGAAGCCGCGAGTTCAAGTCGGTCATGAGGAGGACGCGCGACGCGCGCTCGCCCGACTCGATGATATGGCCGACGACGCCGTCGCCGGTGACGACCGGAAAGCCCTTGGCGACGCCGTCGGCGGTACCGGCGGCCAGGATCATGGTGCGGACGAACGGACCCGAGGCGTCGCCGACCACGCGCGCGGTGATGTAACTCACGCGCGATTCGGACTTGGCGTTGAGCAGCGTGCGGTAGGCGGCGTTCTCCTGTTCGACCCGCCGCGCCACGGTTTGCCATTGACGCAGGCGCTCGTTCTCCTCGCGGAGCCGCGCATTGTCGGCGTAGACATTGAGGAACCCGTCGACCGTGCGGACGCCGCGATTGACGGTCGCGACCGGCTCCGACAGCAACGCGAGGATCGGCGCGATGGCATCCCCTGTCAGCAGCCGAACGCGCTCGGTGAGCGCGGTGTCGGCCTTGCCGAGCAGCATGAGCGCCAACGCCCCGCCGACCAGGGCGACGAAGATGAACCGCTGTGCGAGCGCCCGGAACGGCACCGTCAGCCGGGTCAGGCGTTCGCGTGGGGCGGCCACGGGCGTGGCTCCCTGCCGGCGTCGCGACGAAGCGGGGCCGGCTACTCGTACACCTGCCATAGAACGTTCTTCAGCAGCCGCATTTCTTCGAGCACCCGGCCGGCGCCGCGGGCAACGCTGTTCAATGGCTCGTCGGCGATTGACACCGGGAGCCCGGTGGCATGGCGCAGCACGAGATCGAGTTTGCCCAAGAGCGCGCCGCCGCCGGTGAGCACGATGCCCTTGTCGACGATATCGGCCGCGAGTTCGGGCGCGGTGTGCTCGAGCGCGACTTTGACCGCGTCGATGATGGCGCTGACCGGTTCGGCCAGGCTTTCGGCGATCTGTCGCTGGTTGATCATGATTTCCTTGGGCACGCCGTTCATGAGATCGCGCCCCTTGATCTCGAGCGAGAGCCCGTCGCCATCCTCGGGTGGGCAGGCGGTGCCGATTTGCTGCTTGATCCGTTCCGAGCTCGACTCGCCGATCAACAGGTTGTGGTGGCGGCGGACGTAAGCGATGACCGCCTCATCCATCTTGTCGCCGCCGACGCGGACCGATTTGGCGTAGACGATGCCGCCCAGCGACAGCACCGCGACCTCGGTCGTGCCGCCGCCGATGTCGACCACCATCGAACCGGTCGGCTCGGTTACCGGCAGGCCGGCGCCGATCGCCGCGGCCATCGGCTCCTCGATCAGGTAGACGCGCCGCGCGCCGGCGCTCTCGGCCGACTCTTGAATCGCCCGCCGCTCGACCGCGGTCGATCCCGACGGCACGCACACGATCACCTGCGGGCTGGCGAAGCTGCGGCGGTTGTGTACCTTGCGGATGAAGTGCTTGATCATCTCCTCGGCGACTTCGAAGTCGGCGATCACGCCATCGCGTAAGGGGCGGATCGCCTCGATGTTGCCCGGCGTGCGGCCGAGCATCTGCTTGGCCTCCTCGCCGACGGCCAGCACCTGCTTCTTGCCGCGGTTGTTGATGATGGCGACCACCGACGGTTCGTTGAGGACGATGCCGCGTCCCTTCACGTAGACCAGCGTGTTGGCCGTGCCCAAGTCGATGGCCATATCGGCCGACAGCATACCCATGAGCCTGGAGAACATTCCGTTTCCTCACATCGCGTTGCGGCGGCGAAATGCCGCCCACTCCGGCGCCTCCGGCGAGTTATCCCCCTCGATGGCGGCGTCGGTATGGCGCCGCGGGTTCAAGCCCGCAGCGCCTCCGGCGCCTTTTTTTCGCGCTTCACGAGCAAACGATTGAGCGCGTTGACATAAGCACGGGTCGCCGCCACCAAGGTGTCGGTGTCGGCGCCTTGACCGTTGACCGTTCGGCCGTCCTCTTCGAGGCGGACCGTGACTTCGGCTTGCGCGTCGGTGCCCTCGGTCACGGCGTTGACCTGGAACAGCTTGAGCCGGGCGACGTGCGGGTAGAGCGCCTTGATTGCGTTGAAGGCGGCGTCGACCGGGCCGTCGCCGGTCGCGGTCGTCCGCTTGACGACGCCATCGATCGACAGTTCGAGATCGGCCTTCTGCGGTCCGCGCGATCCGCACACGACTTCGAGCGCGACGAACCGGATCCGCTCGTTCTCGGTCTGAATTTCGTCGTCGACCAGGGCGAGCAGGTCTTCGTCGAAAATATCGCGCTTCTTGTCGGCCAAATCCTTGAAACGGCGGAACGCGTCCTTGAGTGCGTTGTCGCCGAGGTCGTAGCCCAGCTCCTCGAGTTTCGTGCGGAACGCGTGTTTGCCCGAGAGCTTGCCGAGCACGATTTTCGACTGGCTCAGCCCGACCGACTCCGGCGTCATGATCTCGTAGGTCGCCGCATTCTTGAGCACGCCGTCCTGGTGGATGCCCGATTCGTGGGCGAAGGCGTTGGCGCCGACGATCGCCTTGTTGTTCTGAACCGCCATGCCGGTGATCGCCGCGACCAGGCGCGAGGTCTTGGTGATGTTCTCGGTATTGATGCCGGTACGGTAGGGCATGGCGTCGCGCCGGGTGCGCAGCGCCATCACGATCTCCTCGAGCGCGGCGTTACCGGCGCGCTCGCCGATGCCATTGATGGTGCACTCGACCTGGCGGGCGCCGGCGGCGACGGCGGCGAGCGAGTTGGCGACCGCCAGGCCCAAATCGTTGTGGCAGTGGGTCGAGAGCCGCGCCTTGTCGATGTTGGGGACGCGGTTTTTGAGCATGGTGATGAGGTCGAAATACTCGGACGGAATCGTGTAGCCGACGGTATCGGGCACGTTGACGGTGCCGGCGCCGGCCTTGATCGCCGCTTCGACCACGCGGCAGAGGAAGTCGCGGTCGGTGCGGGTGCCGTCCTCGCAACTCCACTCGACGTCGTCGCAGAGCTTGCGCGCATACGACACGCTGTCGATCACCGCGTCGTAGACCTCGTCCGGGGTCATGCGCAGCTTCACCTTCATGTGCAACGGGCTGGTCGCGATGAAGGTATGGATGCGCCGGCGTTTGGCCGGCTTGATCGCCTCGGCGGCGGCGTCGATGTCGGCGCGGGCCGAGCGCGAGAGCGAGCATACGGTCGAATTCTTGATGCGCTTGGCGATCGCGTGGATCGCGTCGAAGTCGCCGCGCGACGAAATCGCGAAGCCGGCTTCGATGACGTCGACCCCCAGTTCCTCGAGCGCCTCGGCGATGCGGATTTTTTCGTCGAGGTTCATGGCCGCGCCCGGCGATTGCTCGCCGTCGCGCAAGGTGGTGTCGAAGATGAGTACTCGGTTACTGTCGTTCGTCGTCATGGCGGGTCCTCTGGTCCACTGGTTCGCTTAGGTCGATTCGATCCCCCGAGTAACCGACGGCGCCCGCACGCGAGCGAACGTTGGCCTCAGGGGCACCTAAGTCGCAGGACCATGCCCCACAAACTCCCGCAGCCAAGCGCGAGCCTCGCGGCCTTGGGCGCCGCGGCCATCGGAATCGTCGCTGTCGTCACCGGGGTCACTGGCTTCACGCGTCTTTTAGAAAGACCCTGCTAAATCAATCGACTATTGTGGCGCGTTCAAACCTTACCGTGACAAAACATGGTTAATCGTCGGTTAAGACGCACCGATTCGTTTGATTTCTACGCTCTAATCCCCAGCGAAACAATAGATTTTCACCCGGCGCGGGTTATCCCCAAGGGTCGGACGCTCCGCCGCCCTAGTTGCGGGTCCGGTCGACCAGTCGGTTGCGCCCGAGCCACGGCATCATGGCGCGGAGTTTTTCGCCGACCGCCTCGATCGGATGATCGGCCGAGCGATTGCGCATCGCCTTGAAGCTCGGCTGTCCGGCCTGATTCTCGAGCACCCATTCGCGCGCGAACTGACCGGATTGAATCTCACTCAAGATCCGTTTCATCTCGGCCCGGGTCTCGTCGGTGATGACGCGGCGGCCGCGGGTATAGTCGCCATACTCGGCGGTGTTGGAGACCGAATAGCGCATGTTGGCGACGCCGCCTTCGTAGAAAAGGTCGACGATCAACTTGAGTTCGTGCAGGCACTCGAAATACGCCATTTCCGGCGCATAGCCCGCTTCGACCAGCGTCTCGTAGGCCGCCATCACCAACGCCGTCACGCCGCCGCAGAGCACGGTCTGCTCGCCGAACAAGTCGGTCTCGCACTCCTCGCGGAACGTCGTTTCGATGATGCCGGCGCGGCCGCCGCCGATCGCCGAACCGTAGGAAAGCGCGATCTCCTGGGCGTTGCCCGAGGAGTTGCGCTCGATCGCCAGCAGACACGGCACGCCGGCGCCGCGCGCGAACTCGGAGCGCACGGTGTGGCCGGGCCCCTTGGGCGCGATCATGAAGACGTCGAGGTCGGCGCGTGGCTCGATCAGCTTGAAGTGGATATTGAAGCCGTGCGCGAAGGCGAGCGCCGCGCCCTGCTTCAGGTGCGGCTTCAGGTAGTCGCGGTACAGCGCCGCCTGCAATTCGTCGGGGACCACGACCATGACGACGTCGGCCCAGCGCGCCGCCGCGTCCAGCTCCATGATCGGGAAGCTGGCGAGCTCGGCCTTCTTGCGGCTCGGGCTGTCCTGGCGCAGCGCGATCGCCACGTCCTTGACGCCGGAGTCGCGCATGTTGAGCGCATGGGCGTGACCCTGGCTGCCATAGCCGTAGATCGCGACTTTCTTGGCCTTGATCAGATTGACGTCCGCATCGCGGTCGTAATAGACACGCATGGTTCCTCCCTCACGATTTCACTTTGACGCGTTGTTTCTTGACGCGCGGGCGTTCGTCGCCGTCGGCGCGCGCCGCCTTGGCGTTTTCGAATCCCGACGCGCCGCGCCGGATCGCGACCACGCCGGTGCGCGACACTTCGACCAGCCCGAGCGGGCGCATCAGACCAATGAAGGCATCGAGCTTCTCGGTCGAGCCGGTCATCTCGAAGATGAACGAGTGCGTGGTCGAATCGACCGCGCGGGCACGGAAGATATCGGCGATCCGAAGCGACTCGACCCGGCGTTCGCCGGTGCCCTCGACTTTGATCAGCGCGAGTTCGCGCGCGACGTGCGGGCCCTCGGAGGTCAGATCCTGCACCGCGTGCACCGGCACCAGGCGGCCCAACTGGTTCTTGATCTGCTCGATCACCATCGGCGTGCCTTTGGTGACGATGGTAATGCGCGACATGCGCTTGACCGCATCGACCTCGGCGACGGTCAGGCTCTCGATATTGTAGCCGCGGCCCGAGAACAGGCCGACCACGCGTGCCAGCACGCCCGCCTCGTTGTCGACGAGGACGGCGATGGTGTGGGCGCGCGCAACCGCTTCGACGTTCATGGCCGTATCGCCTAGACCAGCATCTTGCCTTCGGCCGAAATCTCGGGCTTCTCGTCCTCGGGGCCGAGCAGCATCTCGTAATGGGCGGCGCCGGACGGGATCATCGGGAAGCAGTTCTCGTCGGGATCGACGACGATGTCGGCCACCACCGGATGCGGCGTCGCGATCATCTGCTGGATCACGTCGTCGAGTTCCTCCGGCCGCGCGGCGCGCAGGCCGACGGCGCCGAACGCCTCCGCCAGCTTCACGAAATCGGGCAGCGCGTCCATGTAGGTTTCGGCGTAACGGCCGCCGTGCAGCAGTTCCTGCCACTGCCGCACCATCCCCATGTAGTGGTTGTTGAGGACGAAAACTTTAACCGGCAGGCGGTACTGGATGATGGTCGAGAGCTCCTGGATGTTCATCAGGATCGAGGCCTCGCCGGCGACGTCGATGACGAGCGCGTCGGGGTGCGCGACTTGCACGCCCATCGCCGCCGGCAGGCCGTAGCCCATGGTGCCGAGCCCGCCCGAGGTCATCCACCGGTTCGGCTCCTCGAAGCGCAGGAATTGCGCCGCCCACATTTGGTGCTGACCGACCTCGGTCGTGATGTAGGCGTCGCGCCCCTTGATGTGATGGTAGAGCCGCTCGATCGCGTATTGCGGCTTGATCACGTCGGCGGTCTTGCGATAGCGCAAGCAGTCGCGTCCGCGCCACTGCTCGATCTGTTTCCACCACGCCTTGAGCGCCTTGGCGTCGGGCTTGCAGCGCTTCTTCTTCCACGTCTTGACGAGGTCGTCGAGCACGCTGGCGACGTCGCCGACGATGCCGATATCGACCGGCACGTTCTTGTTGATCGAGGACGGATCGATGTCGATGTGGATCTTCTTCGAGCCCTTGGAAAAAGCCGAAAGCTTGCCGGTGACGCGATCGTCGAACCGCGAACCGACCGCGATCATGAGATCGCAGTTCGCCATCGCCAGGTTCGACTCGTAAAGGCCGTGCATCCCGACCATCCCGAGGAACTGCGGATCCGATCCGGGATAGGCGCCGAGCCCCATCAGGGTGTTGGTGATCGGGTAGCCGGTGAGGCGCACGAGTTCGGTCAGCAGTTCGGAGGCGCGCCGGCCCGAATTGATGACGCCGCCGCCGGTGTAGAAGAGCGGGCGCTTGGCGGCCGCGATCATCGCCACCGCGGCCTCGATCTTGGCACTGTCGCCCTTGATGCGGGGACGGTAGGTCCGATGGGCGACCTCGGTCGCCGCGGCATAACGGCCGATCGAGAGCTGGACGTCCTTGGGCAGATCGACCACCACCGGCCCCGGCCGGCCCGAGCGTGCGACATAGAACGCCTCATGGATCACGCGGCCGACGTCGTTGGCGTCGCGGACCAGATAATTGTGCTTGGTGCAGGGCCGGGTGATGCCGACGGTATCGGCCTCTTGGAACGCGTCGTTGCCGATCAAATGGGTCGCGACCTGCCCGGTCAGGCAGACGATCGGGATCGAATCCATCATCGCGTCGGTCAGGCCGGTGACGACGTTGGTCGCGCCCGGGCCCGAGGTCACCAGGAGCACGCCGACCTTGCCGGTCGACCGCGCATAGCCCTCGGCAGCGTGGGCGGCGCCCGCTTCCTGGCGCACGAGGATGTGGCGGAGGCTGTTCTGGGCGAAGATCGCGTCGTAGATCGGCAGGACCGCGCCGCCGGGATAGCCGAAGACGATGTCGACACCCTCATCGACGAGGGCCTTGATGACGATTTCGGCGCCGGTCAGCTCTTGGTATTCGGACATCGCTCTTGCTCCTTGCCTTCCGGCCGATCCGGACAGGCCACCCCTCGACACTCCGCTTGGCGAGCGAACGCTCCCGACCGTTCGGCCAAACGCCGTTCGCCCCGGTCCACACGGGCCCGGGGCCCTTGAAACGCGCGGGAGAGCGTGAAAAACGGCGCAAAACTAGTTCGCCGGCCAGCGTCGGTCAACAAAAACTAGCAAATAAATGAAAAGATTTCGTGAACAATTCTTTCCGTTTGTTGCGCACCGACTGCCCGCCACCCCTGCATTTGGTGACGAAACCAAGTCATCTGCCGTTTGGCGTATTGGCGAGTCGCGGCCTGCCCGGCGGCAATCGCCGCGACCCGGTCGAGTTTCCCGGCGAGGTACGCCTGGAGTGCCTCGACCCCGACCGCCTTCATGGCCGGGAGCGTCGGATCGAGCCCCCGCGCCAGCAATGCTCGGACTTCATCGATGGCGCCATTATCGATCATGGCCGCGAAGCGCGCCGCAATGCGCGCATGAAGCGCCGCGCGCGCCAGCACCAGCACGACGGCGAGCTGCGCCGCGAGCCCTTGACTCCGCTCGCTGCTCGCCTGCCAGCTGGATAGCGGGCGCCCGGTCGCCTCGATCACCTCGAGGGCGCGCACGATCCGCTGGCGATCGCCGGGCTCGAGCCGTTCCGCCGTTACTGGGTCGCGCGCCGCCAGTTCACGGTGGAGCGCAACCGGCCCGATCGCATCGAGGCGGGCGCGAGCCGCGGCTCGGATCGCGTCGGGGATCGCGGGAATCGCGCTCAAACCTTCGGTCAGCGCCCGAAAATAAAGCCCGGTGCCGCCGACGACGATCGGCACCCGGCCGGCGGCTTCGGCCTCGGCGATGGCGCGCTGCGCCAGGTCGCACCAAGCGGCCACCGAGCAACGCTCCGCGGCATCGCGGGCGCCATAGAGCCGATGCGGGACGCGGGCCTCGTCGGCCGCGCTCGGCCGCGCGGTGAGGATGCGGAGGTCGCGGTAAAGCTGCTGGCTGTCGGCGTTGACGATGACGGCGCCGCCGCGGCCCTCGAGCCTCTCGGCCAGCGCGAGGGCAACGGCCGACTTGCCGCTCGCGGTCGGTCCCGCTATCAGGATGGCGCGCGATCTCATGAAATACGTCATTACCCTCATCGGGAACCCAAAGTCCAAGCCGGTCGACATGGTGGTTGTCGATACCGCCGTGACCGCGCTCGCGCGCGCCAACGCCAAACTCGATAAACCCGACTGGCTCGCCAAGAAGCGCGCCGTCGATATCCGTTTCGACCGGCTCCAGCCGCTCAAGGCGCTTCAGCTCGCGCGCGCCGCGATCGGCGACCTTCCCTACGATTCCTACGCCCAGCCGATCGAGGGACGGCGCAAGAAGCTCCTGGTTGCCGATATGGACTCGACCATTCTCGTCGGCGAGACCATCGACGAGCTCGCCGCCGAGGTCGGCAAGAAAGCCGAAATCGCCCGCATCACCGCGCTCGCCATGGACGGCAAGCTCAAATACGCCGAGTCGCTCAAGCAGCGCGTCAATGCGCTGGCCGGTCTGTGGGTCGATAAGCTCGACGCGACCTATGCCCGGCTCGCGGTCAGCGCGGGCGCGGCGACGCTGGTGGCGACGATGGAGAAGCATGGCGCGCTCACCGTTCTGGTGACCGGCGGCTTCACCTATTTCACCGATCGCGTCGCCGCCGCGCTCGGCTTCGACCGTGTGCACGCCAACGAGCTCGAAATCGTCGGCGGCAAGCTGACCGGGGTCGTCAAGGAACCGATCCTCGACGGCAACGCCAAGCGCACCGTGCTCGAGCAGACCGCGCGGGAACTCAAGATCGAGCTGCGCGAAGCGGTCGCCGTTGGCGACGGGGCCAACGACCGCGGCATGATCGAAGGCGCCGGCCTCGGCGTCGCCTATCGCGCCAAGCCGGCGCTCGCCGACTACGCCGACGCGCGCCTCGACCACGCCGACCTGACCGGACTCCTGTACCTCCAAGGCTACCGCGAGGACGAACTGGTCGTCCGGCCCGACACCCTGACCCCGCCCGCCTAACGAGAAAGGGCGGAGCCTAGCCCCGCCCTTTGCGCCGTCTTCGAAGCTGACGTGCCTTAACCGACGTCGAGCCGGAGCGCGACGAAACGCAGATCCTCGCCGCTCTGGATCAGGAGCAGCACCGATTTGCGCTTGCCGTCCTGGATTTTTTTGACCTTGTCGGCAACGTCCGCCGGCGAGGTTACCTCTTCCTGCGCCACCTCGACGATGACGTCGCCCGGCTTGATGCCCTTTTCGGCGGCAGGCGAATCCTTGGCGACGTCGGTGACGACGACGCCGCGGACCCCCTCGGCCAGGCTGAAGCGCTGCTTCATCTCCTGATTGACGCCCGAGAGCGTCAATCCGAGCGCCCTCATCGTTTCGGTTTTATCCGTGCGAGTCTTGGGATCGACCGCGGCAACGCGCTGCTCGTCCTCGGGCAGTTCGCCGACCTTGACGTCGAACGTCATCTGCTTGCCCTTGCGCCAGACCACGACCTTCGAGCTCTTGCCGATCTTGGTCTCGGCGACGTAGCGCGGCAGCCGGCGCATTTCCTTCACGTCCTTGCCGTCGAAGGACAGGATGATGTCGCCCGACTCGATGCCGGCGACCTTGGCCGGGCCGTCGTCGGTGACGCCGGCGACCAGCGCGCCCTTGGCTTCGCCGAGCCCAAGGCTTTCGGCGATCTCGTCGGTGACGGTCTGGATGCGAACGCCGAGCCAGCCGCGCCGCGGCTTGCCGTGCTCGATCAACTGTTCGATCACCGGCCGCGCCAGCGCCACCGGGATCGCGAAGCCGAGCCCGACGCTGCCGCCCGACGGCGAGAAGATCGCCGTATTGATGCCGATCACTTCGCCTTCCATGTTGAACATCGGTCCGCCCGAGTTGCCGCGATTGATCGGCGCGTCGGTCTGCAGGAAGTCGTCATAAGGCCCGGCGTTGATGTTGCGGCCACGGGCGGAAATGATCCCGACGGTGACGGTGCCGCCCAGATTGAACGGGTTGCCGATCGCCATCACCCAGTCGCCGACCCGGGTCTTGTCCGAATTGCCCCACTTGACGGTCGGGAGTTTGCGCTCGGTCTTGAGCTTGAGCACCGCGAGATCGGTCTTGGGGTCTTTGGCGATGATGGTCGCTTCGAGCGTGGTCTCGTCGTGGAGCGTGACCCGCACCTCGTCGGCTTCGGCAATGACGTGGTTGTTGGTGACGACGATGCCCGAGGCATCGATGATGAAACCGGAGCCGACCGAGGTCGAGCGGCGACCCTGCTGCGGGCGATCGCCCCGCTCGCGTTCCTGGCGGTCGAAGAACTCCTTGAAGAATTCCTCGAACGGCGAGCCGGGCGGAAACTGGGGCATCGGCACGGTTTCGCGCTCGCTGCGCTGTTGGCCGCGGCGCGACGCCTGCTGCGGCGCCGATGTGGTCGAAATGTTGACCACCGTCGGCAGCAGTTTTTCGGCGAGATCGGCCAGGCTGTCCGGTCCGGCCGGTCCGCGGTTGCCGCGCGCCGCCTGGGCGCCCGCGTCGTAGGGCGCCATCAGGGCGGCGACGATCGCGACCGTGCCCGCCCATCGCGCCCACGCGGCGTTGCGACTGCCGACGCCGATCTGCCATTCGCTTTTCATAGACTTCGTTCTCCGTTCGCGACCAATCGCGGGGTTTCCTGGATTCATCTAAGATAGGGCAACGCGCCCGTAGGGCAACGCGCCCGTCCCGTACATGGATAGGCGGGCGAACCCGATCAAAACTCGGGCACTGCCCGCCAGTGATATGTTCAATCGTAGACTACGATTGCGGAAACGTTGCGGCGATTCGGCCTTGCTCAGGTGCGGACCAGCCACACCAACCCGACCCCGACCACCGCCATCGCCAGGCCGCCCAACCGCAAGTTGATGGCCGGCAGCGACTGGGCCAGTGCCATGAAGCGTTTGAGGCCGTCGGGAAAGAGCGCGTAGAGCGTCCCCTCGATCACCAGGACGAGGCCGACCGCCGTGAGAAAGTCGAGCACGATCCCCGGGTGCTACGGCTTGGCCCCCGGCAACCGACCCCGCATATCGTTGAAGTAGCGGAAAAATTCGGTATCGGGGTTGAGAATCATCGTGGTGTCGCTGCCGCCCAACGCCTCGCCATAAGCCTGCATCGATCGGTAGAAAGCGAAGAACTCGGGGTCCTTGCCGAACGCCTCGGCGAAGATGCGATTGCGTTCGCCGTCGCCTTCGCCGCGCAGGATCTGGGCGCGGCGGTGGGCATCGGCCAACAACACGGTCTTCTCGCGATCGGCGTTGGCGCGGATCAGCTGCGCCTGTTCGGCACCCTGGGCGCGAAATTCCTTGGCTTCGCGTTCGCGCTCCGACTTCATGCGGGCGAAGATCGCCTGCGCGTTGGCTTCGGGGAGGTCGGCGCGCTTGATGCGAACGTCGATCACAGCGATGCCGAAGTTCTTGGCCTCGCCGTTCACGAGATCCGCGGTCTGCCGCATCAGCTTGGCGCGCTCGCCCGAGAGCACAGCGGAGAGCGGAACCTCGCCCAGCACCGAGCGCAGGCTCGAGTTGAGCATGGCTGCCAGCCGCGAGCGGACGCCGAGCTCGTTGGTCACGGTCTGATAGAACCGCAGCGGATCGACGATCTGATAGCGGAGGAAGGCATCGACGACGAGCCGCTTCTGGTCGGACGCGATGATTTCTTCGGCGGCGCCATCGTAAAACAGGACCCGATTGTCGAACGAAACGACGTTCTGGATGAACGGCACCTTGACCTGCAGCCCGGGCTCCTTGACGACCCGCTTCGGCTCGCCGAATTGGAGCACCAGGACCTGCTCGGTCTGGCGCACGGTGAAGAAGGCCGAGGACAGGACGAACGCGAGGACCGCGATCGCGACCGCGGCGATGGCGAGGATGCGGTTCATCACTTGCCCTCCTTCTTGCGCTGCAGTTCCGGAAGCGGCAGATACGGCACCACCCCGCCGCCGCCGGGGCTCTGATCGACCAGCACCTTTTGCGATCCGCGCAGCACCCGCTCCATCGTTTCGAGATAGATGCGGCGTTGGGTCACGTCCTTGGCCTTGGCGAACTCGTTATAGATCGCGGTGAAGCGGCTGGCATCGCCGAGCGCGCGCGCCACGGTCTCCTCCTTGTAAGCCTGCGCTTCCTGCAGCATCTGCTCGCGTTCGCCGCGCGCGCGCGGCAGGATGTCGTTGGCGTAGGCCTCGGCTTCGTTCTTCTGCCGCTCGAGATCGGCGCGCGCGCGCTGAACGTCGCGGAAGGCGTCGATCACCGCGCCCGGTGGGTCGACCTTCTGCAGCTTGACTTCGTTAATCTGGATTCCGGCCTTGTAGCCATCGAGGATCCCTTGCGCCAGCGTGCGCACGTCGGCCTCGATCTGGGCGCGTCCCTCGGTCACCGCGCGCTGGAACGGGGTCTTGCCGACCACTTCGCGCATCGCGCTTTCGGCCACCGCCTTCACGTTGGCCTCGGGCTGGGTGATGTTGAAGAGAAACTGGCCGGCGTCGCGGATCACCCAGAACACGGTGAAGTCGATATCGACGATGTTCTCGTCGCCGGTCAGCATCAGGCTCTCTTCGGCGATGTCGCGCTGCGCGGTGCCGCGGCCGGTCTCGGTGGCGCCGCGAAAGCCGACGTCGGCACGGTTGACGCGGGTTACCTTGGGGGTCTCGACCGATTCGATCGGCGTCGGCAGGTGGTAGTTGAGGCCGGGCTTGGTGGTTTCGACCCACTTGCCGAACCGCAGCACGACGCCCTGCTCGTCGGTGCCGACCCGGTAGAAGCCGCTGCCGACCCAGACCGCGACCAGCACCACCAAGACCAGCACGATCATCCGCTTCGAACCGCCCGAGGGCAGCGCGCCCCGGAATCGGTCTTGGCTCCGGCGCAACAAGTCCTCGAGGCTCGGCGGCTGCGGGCCGCGCGGTCCTTGTCCCCACGGTCCACCACCACCCTGTTGGTTCCACGGCATGTGCGAATCCCTAGTTTTTTACGGTTGGCCGGGCGCGGGTTTTGAATTCCCGGTGCGCCGGGTTATATGACAGCGACACGGTTCACGCAACGCGACCCCACGGACCGTGTGGATTCCTTGGCACTTGACATCGGAGTACTAAGTATGGCGGCGGTCACCGAAGAACAAGTGCGGACAGCCTTAAAATCGGTGATCGATCCCGACCGCGGCGCCGACGTGGTCGCCGCCGGCATGATTTCCGGCGTCCACGTCCGCGACGGCCACATCACGTTCTCGATCGAGGTCCGCCCCGAGGAGGGCGCCACCAAAGAGCCGATCCGAAAAGCATGCGAGAAGGCCGTCGAGGCGCTCCCCGGCACGCTCTCGGTGCGCGCGGTCTTGACCGCGAGCCGGCCCTCCGGCGCCGCCAAAGCGGCCGCCGCGGGCCCCGCCGCCCATAGCCACGCGCCCGGGTCCGGCCACACCCACGCCCCAGGGCACGGCCATGCTCATGGCCCCGCCCCCGGTCCCGTGGTCGGCGGTCAGGTGCAAAAGAAGCCGGCGATCGCCGGGGTACGGGCGCTGGTCGCAGTCGCCTCGGGCAAAGGCGGGGTCGGCAAGTCGACCACAGCCGTCAATCTGGCGCTCGGCCTGAAGGCGCTCGGTCTCAAGGTCGGGCTGCTCGACGCCGATATCTACGGCCCCTCGATCCCGCGCATGCTCGGGATCGGCGGGCGGCCCAACTCGCCCGACGGCCGCCGGATCGAGCCGATGCGCGCCTTCGGCATGCCGTGCATGTCGATCGGTTTCATGGTCGGCGAGGACACCCCGGTGATCTGGCGCGGCCCCATGGTCATGAGCGCGATCGAGCAGATGCTCCGCGACGTCACCTGGGAGGATCTGGACGTGCTGGTGATCGACCTCCCGCCCGGTACCGGCGATGCGCAGTTGACGCTCGCGCAGCGGGCGCCCCTGACCGGCGCAGTCATCGTCTCGACCCCCCAGGACATCGCGCTGATCGATGCCCGCAAGGGCCTCGCCATGTTCGAGAAGGTCGACGTGCCGGTGTTCGGCATCGTCGAAAACATGAGCTATTTCCTGTGCCCGCATTGCGGCAACCGGTCGGACGTTTTTGGCTATGGCGGCGCGCGCCTGACCGCCGAAAAGCTCGGGGTCGAATTCCTCGGCGAGGTGCCGCTCCACATGTCGATCCGCGAGACCTCCGACGCCGGTCTCCCGATCGTCGCTACCCAGCCCGATTCCGAGCAGGCGCGCTGCTATCTCGCGATCGCGCGGCGGGTTCAGGAGAAGGTCGCCGAAACGCTCGGCGCGGAAGCACGCACCGCGCCCAAGATCGTCATCCAGTAGTCGCCCTCCGGCTTGATGGGCGTTAAAGCCCCACGCCGGGCGGTCGGCCACGGTGTAGGCTAAAGCCGGGTCGCGGCTGCGCGACAGCCACGGAGGTCGGCCATGACAGGACGCATCGAGTTCGTGGGGCGTGGTCCGTTCCAGTTACCGGCGCCGAGCCAGGTCGCGGTCACGGTCGAGCCGGGCGGCCACATCGTCCTGGCTTTGCAAATCGTCGTCGGCGAACTCGGCTCCGGCCACGTCGAGACGATCCGGGTTCCACTGGTCGAGAATCAGGCATTCGACCTCGCCGCGGAAATGTCGCGGGCAGCGGCGCGTGCCATCGCCGAGCACCACCCGCCGGCGATTCCGACGACCTAACCGTCAGCCCTCGCGGCCCAGGCTCTCCATCAGCTCGCGCCACTCGCGCTTGGAGAGGCCGCTCGCCTCCTGCGTCACGGTTTCGCCGCCGAGCAACCGTTTCACGATCGCGAGGCCGCGGGCCGAAATGTGCGCCCCGCCCAGGCGGTACTCGGCAAAGGCCGCGAACGTCATCGGCACCCAGCGCCTGACCGTGTCCAGCATCGCCTCGGCGTAGACGCGGATTTCGTACTGTGCGTGCGGGTCAGCGCGGAGCGACAGGAAGCCGAGCAGGTTGTGGAGATCGGTCTTCCAGTACCATTGGGTATAGAAATTGAGCGAAAGGTTCATGCGCGCCAGCTCACGCGCCAGCCCTTGGCGTGCGGGATCGCGTGCCGCACCGCGCTCGTCCTCGTTCAGCATCTCGCTGTAGTGGGCGTAGAGCTGCTCCGAATCGTTCTTGAGCAGCTCGAACACGCGCTTGGCTTCGGCGCCGGCGAGCACCTCGCCCCGCCCCTGCCGGTTGCCGCGAGCCTGCGCGCCCAAGTGTTCGGGTGCCGGGATGTAGAACTCGTTGTCCAGGATCGAGTAGCGCGCCGAGTACTCGTTGACGTTGGCGGTGCGGTGCCGGATCCACTGCCGGGCGACGAAGATCGGCAGCTTGACGTGGTACTTGATCTCGCACATCTCGAACGGGGTGGTATGACGGTGGCGCATCAAGTAGTTGATGAGGCCCTGATCCTCCGAAACCCGCTTAGTGCCGCGGCCGTAGGAGACGCGCGCCGCCTGCACCACGGCACCGTCGTCGCCCATGTAGTCGACGACGCGGACGAAGCCGTGGTCGAGCACCGCGAGCGGCTGGTAGAGGATCTCCTCGAGCGCCGGCACCGTCGCGCGCCGGGTCGGCTGGCTTTCAGCGCGGAGCGCTTCGATCTCGCGTTGTTGGTCGGGGGTGACGGCCATGACAGCGACTCGGAGGTTTCGAGGTTCGGCACTCTAATCGGACGCGGCCCCGAAAAGCTACGCCGGAAGCCCCTTCTAACCGCGCCCGTTCCGCCCTATATTGAGACGGTCGGGCAACCGACTATGGCGATAAATGCCGCTCGAAATAGACGTTGCGGACCCGGGGGCAGTACCCGGCGCCTCCACCACGAGCGCGCGAACGAGCTCCGGTTTCGGCGCGTTTCTGTGGGGGCGAACCAGGATCGACGGACGTAGTAAAAGTGCGACTTTCGCCCGGTATGATACCGCCGTGATGGGTCAAACACATAGCTGCCAACGATAACGAGTTGGCTCTCGCGGCCTAACGGCTAGCGCGGTTCGGGGGGCACCGGGCAACAGAAGCCCCCCACTAACTCCCGATAACATGAAGGTGTCCGCCGCGGCCGATTGCGTTCGCGCAGGGGCGCTCTAGAATCGATCCGGTCGCAACACGGGCGGACCCCAAGGCACGGCCGGCATGAGCAAGGACCAGATGCGCTACAAAGAGCTGGTCGACGACGCGCTCCGCGGCGTCGTCAAGACCGTCCTTGAGGGCGTCGCCGAACGCGGGCTCCCCGGCGCGCACCACCTTTACATCTCGTTCCGCACCGATTTTCCCGGCGTGCTGATCCCCGACCAATTGCGCCGCAAGTTCCCCGAGGAGATCACGATCGTCCTTCAGCACCAGTTTTGGGGCCTGACCGTCCGCGACGACAGTTTCGAGGTGACGCTCTCGTTCGGCGGCGTGCACGAACTCCTGTCGGTGCCGTTCGCGGCACTGACCGGGTTCGTCGACCCCAGCGTCCGCTTCGGCCTCCAGTTTCAAGGCGGCGAGGGCGGCACCGCCAAGATCGAGCCGGCGGGATCCGCGACCGCCGCCGCACAGCCGCCGCCATCGACCCCGGCGGCCCGCAGCAAAGCGGCCGGCGGCGGCGCCCCGGCGCCCGCCGAGTCCGACGGCGACAAGGTCGTGACGCTCGACACGTTCCGCAAGAAGTAAGCGCCGGCCCCGTCGCCGGTCTCGCCCGTCCGCACCGTTCATCATGCTGCCCGTTGACTGGCCGACGCTCGGCGCCTACGCGATCGCGGCTTTCGTCATCGTGATCTCGCCCGGCCCCGATACGCTCCTGATCCTGCGCTACACCTTGGCCGGCGGGCGGCGCGTCGGCATCGCCACCGTCACCGGCGTCCAGCTCGGCATCGTCGTCCATACCGCCGCCGCCGTGGTCGGACTCTCGATCCTGATCGTTTCGCTGCCGCTCGTGTTCAAGGGGATCGCCGTCGTCGGCGCGCTCTACCTCGCTTACCTCGGCGTCCAGAGTTTCCGCGCCTCGATCTTCGCGGTCGGCGCCGCCGGCCCGGTCCGAATCGACCCGGCCAAGGGCGTGCGCGACGCGCTCATCACCAACGTCCTCAACCCCAAGGTCATTCTGTTGTTCATCGCGCTGATGCCGCAGTTCGTACGCCCCGAGCGGGGCAGTGTCCCGTGGCAACTGGTGACGCTCGGGGCGACGCTGTTCGTCATCAACGTCGCTTGGCAGGCGATCCTGGTCGCCGCCGCCGAGACCGCCCGGCTTTGGCTCGACCGGCCGAGCGTGCAGCGGGCGCTGTCGTGGGGCACCGGCGCGATCCTGTTCGGGTTCGCCGCGCTCCTGATCGTAGACTACGTGCTTTAGCAGCCGCGCCAGCGCCTCTCCCGCTTTCTGCGCCGTTTGATAGACTGCGGCCCGCGCCGCCACGGCGACCGGCGTCAAAAGCAGGGGGATCCATCGATGGCCAAGGGCAGCAAAGCGAACCGGGTCGAGACCGACACCTTCGGTCCGATCGACGTTCCCGGCGACAAGTACTGGGGCGCGCAAACGCAACGCAGCCTGCAGAACTTCAAGATCGGCTGGGAAAAGATGCCCGAGCCCCTGGTCCGCGGCTTCGCGATCTTGAAACGCAGCTGCGCGATCGTGAACGTCGCCCAAGGCCAGCTCGACAAGCGGATCGCCAACGCCATCGTCAAGGCATCCGACGACATCATCGCCAACAAGCTCGACGGCAATTTCCCGCTGGTGGTGTGGCAGACCGGCTCCGGCACCCAGACCAACATGAACGTCAACGAGGTGATCTCGAACCGGGCGATCGAGATCCTCGGCGGCACCATGGGCTCGAAGAAGCCGGTGCATCCGAACGACCACGTCAACCGCGGCCAATCGTCGAACGACTCGTTCCCGACCGCGATGCACATCGCCGCCGGCGAAGAAACCGCGAACCGCTTGCTGCCGGCGCTCGAGTATTTGCACAAAGGTCTCGCCGGTAAGGCGCGCGCGTGGGCCAAGATCATCAAGATCGGCCGCACCCACACCCAGGATGCGACGCCCCTGACCTTGGGCCAGGAGTTCGGCGGCTACGCCCACCAGATCGCGATGGGCATCCGCCGCCTCAAGGCGGCGCTGCCGCGGGTCTACGAGCTCGCCCAAGGCGGCACCGCGGTCGGCACCGGCTTGAACACCAAGAAAGGGTTCGACCGCCGCGTCGCCGCCGAAGTCAAGCGCTACACCGGGCTTCCGTTCGTGACCGCGCCCAACAAGTTCGAAGCGCTCGCCGCGCACGACGCATTGGTCGAACTCTCCGGCGCGATGAACGTGGTTGCGGTCAGCCTGATGAAGATCGCGAACGACATCCGCTTCCTGGGCTCGGGCCCGCGTTCGGGCTTGGGCGAGTTGATCCTGCCCGAGAACGAGCCCGGCTCTTCGATCATGCCGGGCAAAGTCAACCCGACCCAGTGCGAGGCGCTCACCATGGTGTGCGCGCAGGTGATGGGCAACCACACCGCCGTCACCGTCGCCGGCTCGAACGGCCACTTCGAGCTCAACGTGTTCAAGCCGGTCATCATCTACAACGTGTTGCAGTCGATCCGCCTGATCGCCGATGCTTGCGTCTCGTTCCAGGACAACTGCATCGCCGGGACCGAGCCCAACAAGCGCCGCATCGCCGAGCTGATGGCGCAGTCGTTGATGCTGGTGACGGCGCTCGCGCCCTACATCGGCTACGACAACGCCGCCAAGATCGCCAAAACCGCGCACAAGGACGGCACCACGCTGCTCGAGGCGGCCGAGAAGCTCGAACTCGCGACTGCCAGCGACTTCAAGAAGTGGGTCAAGCCCGAGCGCATGATCGGGCCGGAGTGAGCGGCGGCGCGGCCCAGGTCCGCAAACGCTCGGTCACCCTCCGCGGTCACGCCACCTCGGTCTCGCTCGAACAAGCATTCTGGGCCGGGCTCAAACGGATCGCCGATGCCCGCGGGCTCTCGGTCGCGGCGCTGGTCGCCGAGATCGACGGCCGCCGCACCGGCAATCTGTCGAGCGCGATCCGCGTGTTCGTGCTGGAGACGCTCGCGCGATGAGCGTAGACGTAAGGATCGCCGTCGAACAACCGACCGAAGCGGATGCGATCGCCCTCATCGGTGAGAGCGACCGCTACTCGGCGTTGCTATATCCGCCCGAAAGCCGGCACACACTCGACACCGCCGCGTTGCGCGACCGGCGCGTGACGTTTCTGGTCGCCCGCATCGAGGGTCGCGCAGTCGGCTGCGGCGCCTTGGTGCGAACCGGCACTGATTACGCCGAGATCAAGCGCATGTACGTCACCGCAAGCGCGCGCGGCCGGCGGATCGGCTTTCGGCTTCTGGCGGCCCTGGAAGCAATCGCACGGACCGAGGCGATGGGCGCGCTCCGCTTGGAAACCGGCATTCACAACCGCGCCGCTCTCGC
>Ga0194128_10003195_pt1 | contig 25562 bp, 26 predicted proteins | sample TA2KigCa65mmetaG_FD_148650 | JGI IMG/M metagenome (GOLD analysis project Ga0194128, IMG submission 148650) | Freshwater microbial communities from Lake Tanganyika, Tanzania - TA2015037 Kigoma Deep Cast 65m | ecosystem: Environmental > Aquatic > Freshwater > Lake | place: Tanzania: Lake... | reverse complement strand
GGGCATCCCCGTCCGTCGCTTCGAACTCACCAAGAAGGTCGGCCGGCGCTGCTCTTCCTACGTTGAGCAGCAATTCCGTAAGCACCTGGCCCACGCCTAGGCTCAGGTCGTACCCCTTCATGGACACGATGTGCTCGCTCCAGCCTTCGAGAGCGGTCCAAGGGAGCCAGTCCCGGTCCGGAAGGAACACCGCGTCACGGAGAATAAGACAGGAGAGCTGTTGATCTTCGATAAGCGCTTTACCGGCGCCAAAACGCTCGCGGTAACGGCCCAAGCGACCGACGAACCGTTCAAAGGTAGGGTCACCGTTGCGGTCGCCGAACACCTCCCAAGCCATTGCGACAGTCATTCTGGTCGCGGCCGCAAAGAAGCCGAAACCCGCGATTGCGCGACGCGGAGCCTTGCGGCGGAAGAAGACCGGCCCGCCAACGTCAACCAGCGAGAATTCTTGCGTGCTGAGGGGGCGCCAGAAGTTCACCTCGTCCCAAGTCGCGAGCCGATCCTCGGGACGGAAGTGGTTGAACCAAGCGTCGTCTGTCACCGCCACCGCGGCGCGCCCTCTTGCCGCCATGTTGATGTGGGATTCTAGCCCAGCACCAGGATCCGCGGCTCCGCAGCCGGTGCCCGCCCGCTCTCCTGGACCGCGATGTGCGCAGCCATCGCGGCCGCAATGGCCGCGTCCATCTCCTTGCGGCTTCTCCCTTTCGAGATACGCCACCCCCCGCTGAACGCCTCGCGCGCCACGGCGCTCCGCGAAGCTCTCAGCGCCTGGACCGCGGGTCATGCCGCAACGCCCAGGCAGGGGACGCGCGCGGCGGCGCACTCAGAGCAGCGCCGGGCCGATCCGCACCGTTCGGCGCAGTCGGCGCAGGCGCGGGGTTCGAGGTAGTCGATCACTTCGGACTTCACGGCGCGGAGCTGCTCGAGGAGGTCGTCGCCGACTAGGTGCGCCGGCCCCTCGATCGCAATGTCCGAGCCGTAGAGGATGATCTCCACGCCGTACGCGCGGAGCCGCCCGAGCAGGCGGGGGAGGTCCTGGGTGGGTGCGTGGGCGGTGAGCACGGGCATCAGATCACCCGCCTCACCCGCTCGGCCGCGTTGCCGTTCCCCTCGAGGGCGGCTTGCGCGAAGTCGAGCTGGAACCTGTGCTCGTGGCAGAGCGGCTCCAACTCCGGCCCGTAGTTCGTCGCCTTGACGCCGCATCGAACGCAGCGATCGGGGACACCCGCTACTTGGGGCCCCTCTGTCGCTACGCCGCTACACGTGGGCTCCAACAGGTTCGGCTCATCAGGTTCGGCGTCGTCGATGTAGCGGCGTAGCGGCTCGGCCCCCTCTGTAGCGGAGTGTTCCGCCTGCTCATCGTCCTTCTTGGGCGGAGGCAGGTAGCGCTCGAAGGCGTCGGCGAAGGCGGCGAGAGAGTAGCCCTTGCGGACCTCCTTCCCGACGCGCATGTTCTCCGGCTTCACTCCGAAGTCGCGGAGCATGCGGGCGAGGCGGTCGGCGCGCAGCGGCTTCCCGCGCATGTCACCCCACGGCCCATCCTCGGCGGCGACGAGGCCATCGAGGATCTGCGTCGTCCAGAGCCGAGCGGCGCCTGCCCTCTCGAACACCTCGCGGATGTCGGCCAGCAAACGGACGCCCAGGGTGTCGTCTGCCGTCTCACAGGCGCCGCTGAGTGCGAGCGCCGCCGCCCTCGCCTTCTCGGGCCAGCCGTTGCCAGCGGCGTCCGCGATCTGCAGAAGCGGTTCCCAACCGTCACAGGCGCGGTCGGTGAGCCCGGCCGGCATCTCCGGCATGGTGGTGGTGAAGTCGTGCCGCCCCGCGTGGACGGCGAGCGCGCGACGGATGGGCTCGGCCGCACGCTTGCCGTCGCGGAAGCGGTAGGGCTCGATTTGCTCCGTGGGCTTCCTGCGCTGCAGGCGGATCGGGATGGCGCGATCCGCGAGGGTGTCTGGCAGCCGTCCGATCCCGGCCAGCGCCTTGGCGCCGAAGATGGAGAACTCCTTGACTGCCATTCCCTTGCCCTCGCCGACGATGCGCGGGATGGTGACGCCGCGTCGGTTGGCAGCGTTCAAGATTCCCCGCAAGCCCTCGGTCGCCTGGGTTGCGCGGCCGAAGAGTGCGTCGATCTCGTCGAGGAGGAGGGTCGGCGAGGTTGCGTCGAGCTGCCGAAACAGCACGGCGTCGCTGGGCAGGAATACGCGCCAACCATCTCGGACGACCTTCTCGATGACTTCGAAGAGCCGCGTCTTGCCGGACTGGCGCTCCGCCGACGTGATCGCCAGGTACGGGCTCGAGTCGAACTGCGCGATCGCGTGCGTGTGCGCCACCCACAGGGCGATGGTGCTGCTCTGCGCGTCGGTGAGCACCACGTATCGCCGCACATGCGCAGCCACCGCATCCAGCGTCTCGGCGAGACTCGGGGGGGCTGCCACGTCCTCGATGACGACGAACTCGTCAACGGAGTGGCCGGCGGCCAGGTGATCGCTGGCGTCCTTCCCCGTCGCGGCCTCAACGATCGTGACGGACGTGGCGATCCCAGCGAGCGAGTCGGCGACGTCGCGCGCGTGCTGGTGCCCCACCTCGTCACGGTCGCGAACGATCGTCACGTCCGCGCCGCGGAGGTCGTGGGAGAACTCGGGGCGCCACTTGCCCGCGCCGCCGCTGTTGCAGGTCGCCGTGACGCCGGCGGCCTCGAGGGCTAGCACGTCCTTCTCGCCCTCGACGATGAAGATGCGATCCGCACGCGCGACGGCGGCGAGGACTCTGGGGAGTCTGAAGATCGTCGGCGTAACGCCATCGAGGCCGGAAGTGAAGCTCCCGTCCGGGAGTGCTCGGTACTGCAGGAACGCCTTCGGATCGTGGCGATCGACGCGGTAGAGCGGAGCCCCGTGCTCGTCCGTGTAGACGTACTGCGCCACGACGGGGCCGCGCTCGACGCGCGACCTCCTCCCATTCACCGTGGACTTCTTCGTGGTCGGGATCCCAAGGCGCCGCGCGAGGTCGAGCGCTCCGCCACCGAGCGAGCATACGTCGCAGTACCAGGTGTGCTTCGTGGGGCTCCACCTAGCCGAGGGGTGCCTGTCGTTGTGGGCGGGGCAGAGGAACGCGACCTCGCGTCCCCGCTTCTCGGGCGAGCGCGCCTCGATCTCCGCCACGATCGCGTTGATGATCGCGGTGTCGATGGAGGAGTTCACTGCGCCCTCCCCCGACGCGAACGCCGAGACTTGGCGGAGGCGAGAGCGAGCCGGCTGAAGTGCGCGCGTCGTGCATGCTGGAGCCGCCGTGCCCGCTCGTCTGCAGAGAGTTCGCCGTTGGGGTCGATCACGGCGAGGAGTCGAGCATCGAGCGCGGTGCGCGCGGCCTCACGGGCACGCGCAGTGAGTGCCCCAGAGTCGTATCGAGAGTGAAGTGTGTGAGCAGCAACTCGTGAGCGCAGAGAACGCTCGTTGGGCGTAAGCAAGACAAAAGCCCTCACCACCTAGTCCGGTGCGCCCGTGTCTCAGGGCGGGGGCGGAGCAGGTAGTTCAGGCCATCGCGATCGACTGCTCAGATTGCTTGCTGGTGGACTCCCAAGCGCGGTGTCGCGCTGGTCAGCCCGTCTCCGCATCAGCTCTCAGAGCCCCTACCGGGTGTGATCGCTACGGCGCCAAGAGCGCTGTGCTTGTAATTCTACCACACCATCGCCTGGTGATCTTCCGAGAGATCTTCAAGAGTTGTGGATCGGCCGTCCGGCTGATCACGCGGCGGCTTCCTGATCCTGCGGGTGGTCTCGCTCGATGAGCACTCCCTTCTCGAACGTAGCGCCGGCGCGGACGAGCGCGACCAGGTGTGGGCTGTTCACCGCACGCCAGCGCTGCTGAGCCGACTCGATCAGCTTGAACGCCATCGCCAGCCCCGCGGCCCGCGAGCCAGGTCCCTTTGTGACGCGGGTCCGCAGACGCACGGTGGCGAAGGTGGACTCGATCGGGTTGGTCATCTTGAGGTGCACCCAGTGCTCCGCGGGGAAGTCGAGGAAGGCGAGCAGCGCCTCGGCGTCGTCGACCACTTTGGTCACCGCTTTCGGCCACTTCGCGAAGTCTCGAGCGAAGGCGGCGACGGCGCCCACTGCGTGGTCGCGGTCCTCGGCGTCGCGGATCTCGGCCAGCGCACGGCGCGCCGTCGGCTGAGCCGATTTCGGCAAGGCATCGAGGACGTTGGCCAGCTTGTGCACCCGCAGCGCTGGCCCCGCGTGGCCGGGAAGACCTCGCGCAGCGCGCCCCAGAACCCCAGCGCACCGTCACCGACCGCGAGCACCGGGGCACGCATGCCGCGACGCTTGAGGTCACGCAGCAGGTCGGCCCATGACGCGGTCGACTCCCGGTAGCCGTCGGCGATGGCGACCAGCTCCTTGGTGCCGTCGGCGCGGACGCCCACGATCACGAGGCAGCACAGCCGCTCCTCCTCGAGGCGCACGTTGAAGTGCACACCGTCCGCCCACACGTAGACGTAGTCGGCGTCGTGCAGCCTGCGCCGTGCGAACGCGGTCCGCACGTCCTGCCAGTGCCTGGTGAGCCGCGTGATCACCGAGGCGCTCAACCCCGCGCCGGAGCCGAAGAACTCCGTCAGCGCGGGGACGAAGTCGCCGCTCGAAAGGCCGTGCAGGTATAGCAGCGAGAGCACCTCCGCCACCTTCGGGCTCTTGCGGCACCACGGCGGCACGATCGCGCTCCGGAACCGCTGCCGCTGCCCGCTCGCCGGGTCGACACGCCGGTCGTGCACCCGCGCTGCGATGGCGACCGCCCCCGCGACCGTGGTCACGGTGCGCTCGCGAGCGCGGCCGTTGCGTACGACCAGCCGGTGGCCACGCTCGTCGACCTCGCCGACCAGCGCTGCGACGTAGGCGTCGGCCTCCGCTTCGAGCGCCGCCGCCCAGCATCCGCCTGGCGCCTTCCCTGACGATCTCATCCAGGCTGGCACGAAGCTCCGCTCGGGCTTCGTCGTCGATCACTACACTTCGCATCGGCGTGCCTTCCTCGCTGGCGCAGCAACGCCCGCGGCTTCTTGTCGTCAAGAAGGAAGGTACGCCGCGCTCTCCCGCCGGCGTCCGACCCACAACTTCCGGTCATACCTCTGATCTTCCACGGCCACCTCTGTGATGGCCCTTGTTGCGTTTCGGCGATGCGGAATCCTCGTGAACGTCAAGCGAGAAGGGCCGCTGACCGGGAGAGCCGGGATGGCCAGCTCGTTTCGCGGCGATTCGCCCGACTGCGTCGCGATACACCGCAACCAGCATGGGTCGGGTGACTTCGCTGACAGTTCCGCACCGGGGGCATTCGATGACGAGCGGCAGTGGCGGTTCGCGGCGGAGACGTCCCATGTCAGCTCCGTCGCCCATAGGCTCCCCCGGACCCCCGATCAGTCTGGATGGCGGTGATGGCCTGTCCGATCCGCGCCGCCCGCCGCGCGAGGCATATCGACGCTTCCTCGCCGGGTCGAGATCTCGAAGCAGTGGCGTATCGCCGGCGGCAAGGGCACGGCGTTGGCGAGCGGCGTGGGCGGTGAGTCGCCACACCCCATCGACATCGGGCCGGTATTCAACGCTCATCTGCACGCGAGCTTGCCTGTAGCGTCCGGCGACCGCCGCATTCAGAAACCCGCCGCGCGGCACCATCAAGGCAGCGAGGGCCTCAGTGCAGCGGAGGCGAGCGCAGAGGACGCGCCCCAAGCCCCTGTCGAAACGCGCGGGTGTAGGGAGCCTCATATGCGATCTCCCGGTGAGAGGCGCTTGTGTGCCTCCCGCGCGCGCTCGTCGGCCGCTGACGCTCCGTAACGGCTCAGCATCGTTCGCGATCGCCATCCCGCGAGCCGCATGAGATCGCCCTCATTTCCGCCGCTCGCGAGCCACCGGTGCGCGAACGTATGTCGAAGCTGGTGAGGATGGATGGAGCCGACTCCCGCCTCCCTTGCCCTGCGACGGATCACGTCTGCTACGCCGGACACGGTCATTCGGCCGCCATGACCGAGCCAGAGCGCGTCGCTTGCCGCCTCTCGATGCGTCGCTCGCGTGCGGAGGTAGCGATCCAGCGCCAGCGCGGTGCGTCGCCCAATCGCGCACGCCCTCGGACGGCGGCCCTTACCGAGCACGATCGCGACGTTCTGGTCGAGATCGAGGTCTCCGAGAGTGAGCCCCGTCAGTTCACTCAAACGCATCCCCGTGTCGATGAAGAGTCGAATGATTGCCGCGTCCCGCCGGGCGTTGAAGTCCCTACCCTCACATGCCTTCAGCAACCGGCGCAGCTCATCCTCCGTCAGCACGGCGGGTGGCTCTTCCGGGACGGTCGGTGGCTGCATCCGCTCCATGGGGGAACGCGTGATCTCGCCTTCCTCGAGCAGCCACGCGAAGAACACGCGGAGGGCGCGGTAGCGGTTCGATGCCGTCGCGGGCTTGAAACGCTCGAGCAGGTCGGTGATAAACGCCTCGACGTGCTCACGCCGCACGACGTTCATCTCGGTGGGCATCCCGCGATCAGCCAGGAACGCGCCAAATAGCCGGAGCGCTTCGCCGTAAGTCTGGATCGTGCGAGACGACTTGTTCTCGGCGAGCAGCTTGCGTCGGAACGATTCGGTCAGGAGCCGATAACTCGCGAGCAGATCCGCTTGGCCGGTGCTGAGGGAACTGGTGGACGACAACATCTGGACCTCCCTGCAGAGGGTCCAGTTATCCTCGCACGCTCCGCTGTGCTTGTCGAACGGTTGTTCGACTTTCTCAGTTATCCGCTCGTCCTAGATTCGGAGGAGTGGATTGGAGCGGGAGACCGGATTCGAACCGGCGACCCTCTGCTTGGGAAGCAGATGCTCTGCCAGCTGAGCTACTCCCGCTCGGCGTCTCGATCCTAGCACCGGGCGTCTCTGGAGGAAGCGCGAGCCCATCGACCTCCCCGGGGAGTCCGCCGATGATCACGGTGGAGGCGGTGCGGCGTCGGGTGCGGCCACCTTCTGCCGCGCCCCGCGGGAGGCCGCATGATCTGGCAGGACATGGTGCTCGCCTTCGGCGGCTTCTTCGTGGCCGCCACCCTGGTGCCGATGCTCCGGGCGCCCGTGAAGCCCCCCGCGAGCACGAGCCTCCCGTTGACCGCCATCCTCGCGGCCATCGCGTTCGCCCTCTACACGCTCGACCTGTGCTGGGCGGCGGCCGGCACGGGGATCCAGTGCTTCCTCTGGGGGGCGATGCTGGTGATGGCGAGCCGCGGGCGCGCGCGGAGCGCGGCGTAGCCCGCAGGCACCGCGAGCGGCGGGCGTCCCCCTCCTACGGGTTCCAGATCGGGGTGAACCCGTCCGCGCCCGGCGAGTTGCCGGCGACCGGGCCGCCGTTCTCGTTGAGCGCGTTCGCGTTCGCGTGCGTCCCGGCGCGGTTCTTCCCCGGCAGCAGCGACGGCCCCGCGGGCGTGAGGAACGCCCCCGTGCCCGGCGCGTTCAGCACGCCCTCGCCGACGATCGGGCACAGGAACGCGTTCGGCGCCCCGTTGTCCTTGTCCGCGAACGCCACCCCGGTGCCCGCGGCCGTCATCGCGAGCGCGCCCACCGCCGCGATCAGCCCTCGCTTCATGGTCCACCTCCGTCTCCGGCCGGCCCTGCTTCGACGCCGAAGGTGACGGAGGCGCCCTACGCGCGCCTTACGAACCTTGCCGCCCCCTGACCCGGCCCGGCGATCGTTCCGCGTCGAGCCCACGGCGGCCGGCGCACTATCATCAGGCCCGCGCCGGCCGCGAGTACCTCGTGCCGGGAGAGGGACACGCCATGGATCACGCGCTCGTTCGCGAGGTGATCGCGCGCCACGAGCCGCGCATCGAGTCGATCCTGTCCGCGCAGCGCGTCGTGGGCGCCGCGCTCGGCGTCGTCTGCGCGGGCGAGCTCGCCTGGTTCCGCCCCTGGGGACACGCCGACCCCGCGCGCGGCCGCCCCGCCGACGAGCGCACGCTCTTCCCGATCGCCTCGAACACCAAGCCGTTCACCGCGACCGCCGTGATGCAGCTGCGCGACGCCGGCAAGCTCGCGCTCGACGACCCGCTCGTCGGGCACGTCCCCGAGATCGAGCGCGCGGCCGTGCACCACGGCTCGCTGCGCGACGTCACGCTCAGGCGGCTGCTCACGCACACCTCGGGGCTGCGCGGCGAGCTCCCCGGCAATCGCTTCGACACCGGCATCGGCCCCTCGGTGCCCCAGCTGCTCGAACGGCTCGACGAGGTCGCCGTCGTCGTCCCGCCCGGCGCGATGCACAAGTACTGCAACCTCGGCTTCGCGCTGCTCGGGGTCGTCGTCGAGCGCCGCTCGGGCGTGCCGTACGACGAGTACGTGCGCCGCGCGATCCTCGAGCCGCTCGGCATGCGCGACTCCACGTTCACCCCGGAGGGCGGGACGGCGCCGCGCGCGGTGCCCTCGCGCCACGAGGCGGAGGAGGTGAGCCCGCGCCCCGCGCTGCAGATGCAGCACCACGCGGCGGCGGCCGCCGGCGGGCTGCGCTCCTCGGTCGCCGACATGGCGCGCTGGCTCGCGCACGCCTGCGCGCTCGGGCGCGGCGAGGCGCGCACGCCGTCGGTGCTCGCGCCGGCGACGCTGCAGGAGATGCTGCGCCCGCACGCGCGCATGACCGGCTGGCAGCAGTGGCAGTGCCTCGGCTGGAACGTGCGCGTCGTGCGCGAGCGCCCGCTCTACGGCCACGGCGGCTCGCTCCCCGGCGCGCTCTCGCAGGCGCACTTCAGCCCCGCGCACGACCTCGGCGTGATCGCGCTGACGAACTCCGACGCGCACACCGCGGCCGAGGAGGTGGCGACCTCGCTCCTCGACGCGCTCGTCGAGGCGCACGAGCAGGACGCCGACCGCCGGCCGGTCGACCTCTCCCCGGCGCCGGCGGCGTTCGCGCCGTACCTCGGGCGCTACGTCGCGCGGCTCAACAACCTCGGCGCCGTGATGCGCATCGCCTGGGGCGACGGGCGGCTGATGCTGCTCGCCGAGGACGGCGCGCCGCCGCGGCGCTACGAGGCGACCGGGATGCGCCCGGCCCCGGCGCGGCTCGAGCTCGTCGAGCGCGGCGTGCTGCGGCCCGTCGAGGGCCGCTGGGCCGGCGAGCCGCTGCGCTTCCGCTTCGCGGAGGGCGGAGAGGCGGTCACGGGCTTCGACTCGCCGTCCGGGACGTTCATGGCGCGGCTCGTGCCGGCGGACACCTCCGCCTGGTAGGAGCCGCTCGATAGCGCGCGAGCCCGCCGTCGGCGAGCATGGCGGCATGCTGCGACGCGCGTTCCCGGGTGTCTACGAGGGCTGGCTCGTCGTCGGCGCCTCCGCGTTCGTCGTCCTGCTGATCGCCTCCACGTTCTTCTACGGCTTCGGGACGATCTTCAACGAGGTCGTCGCGGAGTTCGGGTGGAGTGTCGCGGCGACCTCGCTCGCGTTCTCGCTGCGCTCGGAGGTGGGCGGCATCGCCGCGCCGTTCATCGGCGCGTTCGTCGACCGCACCGGTCCGGGACGCGTGCTGCTCGTCGGCATCGTGGTGGCGGCGGCCGGCGTGCTGTTGATGTCGTTCATGCAGGAGATCTGGCAGTTCTACGCGGCGATGCTGATCATCGCGCTCGGCACCTCGGCCGCCGGCGGGCAGGTGGGGCTCGCGGCGATCGCGACGTGGTTCCGCGCGCGGCGCGCGACCGCGATGTCGTTCATGACGCTCGGCGGCGGCGTCGGCGGGCTGCTCGTCGTGGTGGTCGCGTGGCTCGTCGAGGGGTTCGGCTGGCGCTGGGCGCTCCGCGTGCTCGCGCTCGCGATGGTGACGCTCGGGATGCTCGCGGCGGCGAACGTGCGCGCGCGGCCGCGCGGCCACCCGCAGCCGATCGACGGCGTGCGCGCGCGCGACTGGCGCGAGGGCGACGACGACCGCCCGATCCAGGACTGGGGTGTGCCGTGGCGGCGGGTCGTCCGCTCGCATGCGTTCATCCTGCTCTCGGTTGCGCTCGTGCTGAACAACTTCGGCACGACCGCGTTCGTCGTGCACCAGATCCCGTACCTCGAGCGCTCGCTCGGCATGTCGAAGGCCGCCGCCGGCAGCACCGTCGCGCTCTTCACGCTCACCTCGATCGTCGGGCGGCTCGGCTTCGGCTTCCTCGCCGACCGCTACTCGAAGCGGCTCATGATGGCGCTCTCGATCGCGCTCGTCGTGATCGGGCTCCCGCTGCTCGCGCTCGCCACGGAGTTCTGGCAGGCGCTGATCGCGATCCTGCTGATCGCGCCGGGGTTCGGCGGGACGATCCCGGTGCGGCCGGCGATCCTCGCGGACTACTTCGGGACGAAGACGTTCGGGACTGTGAACGGCGTGATGTCGCTCGTGCAGACGACGGGCGGCGCGGTCGGCCCGTGGGTCGTCGGCTACCTCGTGGATCGGACGGGCGGCTACGCGGGCGGCTGGTGGATCTCGGCGGTCGTGGTCGCGGTGGGCATCCCCGCGGTGCTCGCCGCGGGGCCCCCGCGCGCGCTGATCGAGCGCTACCGCTCGCCGCCGAGCCCGCCCTTCGCCTAGTGCTGCCCCTGGAACAGCTCCATCAGCACGAAGTTCGACGCCGTCGGATGGACCCACGCGTTCGTCGACCCGGGCGCGCGGTTCACGCGGCCGCCCTCGGCCTCGACCTGCTTGCAGAACGCCTCGACGTCGTCGCACTCGTACGCGAGCAGGTAGATCCCCTCGCCGTGCGGGTTGAAGGGGTTCACGCGCTCCTTCATCAGCCGCGAGATCGGCGACTCGTCGCTCTTCGGCTGGATGAGGTGGAGCAGCACCTTCCCGTCGTAGCCCATCGGCTGGTAGTCGAAGTTGCCGATGCGGTTGAACGCGCGCTCGCCGATCGGCTGCATCTGGAACCGCGACCGGTGATGGGCGACGGCCTCGTCGAGGTCGTGGACGGCGACGGTGTAGTGCCGGAAGCGAAGCATGGTCCCTCCCTCATTCAGGCGAACGGGGCGCAAGGGTAGGGTGGGGCGACGGGGCGCGCGAGTCCCGCGGGGGCCGCGTGCCGCGCGCGTGCCGCGTCCCCTACCGTGCGGTCGTGGACGCCATCGTGATCGACGAGACGCTCGCGCTGCGCCCGGCCGCGCCGGACGATGCGCCCGCCGCCGCGCGGGCCGTGTCCACCCGTGGTGGACCGAGCTCGCCGCCGTCGACGACGCCCGCCGCTGGTGCGAGCGCGGCTGGCCCGACCGCGAGAGCCTGCTCGTCGTCGCACGCGGCGGGATCGCCGGCGTCTGCAGCCTCGCACCAGCCGGCAGGCGCGCGGCCGAGCTGAGCTACTGGGTCGCCGCGCGCCTCGACGATCCCACGATCGCGGAGCGCGCGTGTGCGGCGCTCGTCGCGGACGCCTTCGCCGCGCGCGGGCTGCGCGAGCTGCGCTTCGCGTGCCAGGAGGAGAGCGCCGCGGAGGTCGCGCTCGCCGGCCACGTCGGCTTCCGCGTCCACCCGCGCGAGCAGGAGGCGGCGCTCTACGCGCCGGGCGGAATCCGCACCACGCTGCGCTTCGCGCTCACTGCCGCGGAGTGGGACGAGGGTGTGCGGGCCGCCGATCGCGCCCGCTAGCCGAAGAGCGGCCCGCCCGGGTCGAGCACGCGGCCGTCCACCGCGAAGACCGTCGGGCGCTCCTCGCAGTAGACCTCGCTCTCGCACTTGTTGAAGGAGAACGCGGGCCCGTCCTGGTGGTCCTTCTCGAAGTGGATGTGCCAGGTCCCGGTCACGTGGTTGTCCCGCCCTCTGGCGAGCTCGCCCTGCAGGATCTGGACCAGCGCCTCGAGTTCCTTCGTGCCCACGGTGCCTCCTCGTCGGGTGTCGTCTGCGCACAGTCTACCCGCCGCCTCGCGCGCGCCCTGCCGCTAGGGGTGACCGCGCCTACAATGCACGCGGCCCTCCCGACCGAGGCCGCCCCCGTCACACCGTGCAGCGCTGCCTGCCGCCCGGAAGCGAGGATCGCGTGAGCACCACCGATCGCGGGAAGGCGACGACCGGCAACTACTTCGAGGACCTCATGCCCGGGCGCGAGATCGTGCATGCGACCCCGCGCACGCTCACCGAGGGCGACGCCGCCGTCTACCTCGCCGTCACCGCGAGCCGCTACCCGCTCTTCTGCGACGCCGAGTTCGCGCGTGCGCTCGGCTTCCGGCGCGAGCTGATCCACGACCTGCTCGTCTTCCACACCGTCTTCGGTAACTCCGTCCCCGACGTCTCGCTCAACGCGATCGCGAACCTCGGCTACGCCGACGTGCGCTTCGGCGTCCTCGTCTACGCTGGCGACACGATCACCTCGCGCACGAAGGTGCTCGGCTGGCGCGAGTCGAGCGGCGGGGACACCGGCGTCACCTGGGTGCACACCGCCGGCGTGAACCAGCGCGGCGAGGAGGTGCTCTCCTACGTGCGTTGGGTGCTCATGAACAAGCGCGACCCCTCGACGAAGGGCGGCGCGAACGAGGTCCCGCGCACGCCCGAGCGCGTCGCGACCGAGCACCTGCGCGTGCCGCCGGAGCTCGACCTCGCGCGCTTCGACCCCGTCGTCACCGGCGGGCGCTGGTGGTGGGAGGACTACGAGCCCGGCGAGCGCGTGCACCACGTCGAGGGCGTCGCCGTCGAGGAGGCCGAGCACCAGATGGCGGCGCGCCTCTACCAGAACATCGCGCGCGCGCACTTCAACGCCTACGCGCTCAGGGACTCGCGTTTCGGCCGCCGCGTCGTCTACGGCGGTCACGTGATCTCGACGGCGCACGCGCTCGCGTTCAACGGCTTCGAGAACGTCGTGCGCATCCTCGCCTTCAACGGCGGCACGCACTCGAATCCCACGTTCGCCGGCGACACGCTGTTCGCGTGGACCGACGTGCTCGAGCGCATCGACCTCGGCCGGCCCGACGCGGGCGCGCTCCGGCTGCGGCTCGTCGCCGTGAAGAACCGCGACCCTGCGACCGAGGAGCAGCCGTTCAAGGTGACCGACGAGGGCGGGCGCGAGCGGTACGATCCGAACGTCGTGCTCGACCTCGACTACACCGTGCTCATCCCGCGCGCCCGCTGAGCCCCGCGCGTGCGCGAGCCGGCGCGGCGCCGGCCCAGCTCAGGGAGGCCTCGATGACCACGACCGACACCCCCGCCGTCGCCTCGGCGCGCCGTCTCGTCGACGTCGCGCAGCGCACGATCGACGCCGCGCTCGCGCACGGCGCGCGCGTCACCGAGGGCGGCCGCCTGATCGACGACCACCAGGTGCACACCGAGCGCCTCGCCTACCTCGCGACACAGGTGCGCGCGGCGGCCGAGCTTGTCGCCTACTGCGAGCGGCTCGCCGCCGCCGGCAAGCCCGACGCGCTCCAGGAACGCATGGCGCACGTCTACGCCGCGGAGGTCGCGCACGCGCTGCGCTCGCAGGTCGAGGCCGCGTGGGACGACTTCGGGCTCACCGACGCGCAGGCGGGCGCGCTCACGGAGGCGGCGACGCGCGCGGCGATCCGCGCCGGGCTCGACGAGGGCGCGATCCGCGCGATCGGCCGCGAGGTGATCGCGGCGGGCGGCGCGAACCACATCGACCTCGAGGACGAGGTGGCGACGCTCACGCGCGAGATGGCGCGCGAGTTCGGCAAGCACGAGGTCGCGCCGGTCGCGCAGGCGATCCACCGCGAGGACCGGCTCGTCCCGGACGGCCTGCTCACGAAGTTCTCCGCGCAGGGGTTCTTCGGTTCCTCGATCCCGGAGCAGTACGGCGGCACCGGGATGGGCGACCTCCCGATGGTCATCATCACCGAGGAGCTCTCCGCCGCCTCTCTGGCCGCAGCCGGCTCGCTTGCGACGCGCCCGGAGATCCTGACGAAGGCGCTGCTCGCGGGCGGCACCGAGCAGCAGCGCCGGGAGTGGCTGCCGCGCATCGCGCGCGGCGAGGTGCTCGTCGCGGTCGCGGTCACCGAGCCCGACGTCGGCTCGGACGTCGCCTCGCTGCAGACGCGCGCGGAGCCGGCCGAGCACACGGGCGAGCGCGGCTGGCGCATCAACGGCGCGAAGGCGTGGAGCACGTTCTCCGGCCGCGCGACGCTGCTCGCGCTGCTCGCGCGCACCGACCCCGACCCGAAGTCGGGCAACCGGGGGCTCTCGCTCTTCATGATCGAGAAGCCGCCGTTCGACGGGCACCACTGGCGCTTCGAGCAGCCCGAGGGCGGCGTGATCGAGGGGACCGCGAACCCGACGCCGGGCTACCGCGGGATGCACTCGTTCACGCTCGCGCTCGACCACGTCTGGGTGCCGCACACCCGGCTCGTCGGCGGCGACGAGGGCGTGAACCGCGGCTTCTACCTGCAGATGGGCGGCTTCGCGGCCGGGCGGCTGCAGACGGGCGGGCGCGCGTGCGGGCTCGCGCAGGCGGCTCTCGAGAAGGCGTGCCAGTACGCCGCACAGCGCCAGCAGTTCGGGCTGCCGATCGCCCAGTACCAGCTCACGCAGTACAAGGTCGGGCTGATGGCGACGCGGCTGGCGGCGGGGCGGCAGCTCACGTACGCCTCCGCGCGCGCCTTCGACACCCGCGCCGTGGAGCCGTCGATGGCGAAGCTGCTCACGTGCGACGTCGCCGGCGAGGTGACGCGCGAGGCGCAGCTGCTGCACGGCGGCTGGGGGTACTCGGAGGAGGACCCCGTCTCGCGCTACGTCGCGGACGCGCTCGTGCTCCCGATCTTCGAGGGCGTGAAGCCGATCCTCGAGCTCAAGGTGGTCGGCCGCGCGCTGCTCGCGGGGGATGGCGGGGGATAGGCGGCACGGCGGGTCTCGAGCCCGCCGCTCGCCCGGGGCACCGCCGACCTCGCGGCGCGGGAGCCGCTACCCCGGCCCGCGCCGCCCCGCAGGCGGGAGCCGCTTCGCGGCGTCGAGATCGGAGTCGATTGAATCGGCGGCGCGCCACCGCAGCACCTGCGCCGCGTGCAGCCCCTCGTTGTAGAAGAGCGGACCGAGCTCGCGCGCGATGAAGTCGTAGAGGAGCGTGGCCGCGAGCTGGCCGAGCTCCTCGTCGCGCTCCTCGGCGAAGAACGCCTGGATGTGCCGCACCGCGTGCTCGCGATCCTCCTTCTTCGGCTCCACGCGCTCCATCGCCGTCCCGCGGCTCTTCCCTTCGTGCGTGATCCGGCTCGTCCTCGCGATCGCGGGTCGGGCAACCGGCCGTCGGCCTCGCGGGGTTCGCGGTCGGCGGCGCGCTCGGCGCGCTCGGTGGCGGCGATCGCGGCCTCCTCGCGCGGCGCGGTGAGAGGATGGCGGGGTCCCAGCCTACCGGAGGGTCGATGGCCGAGCAGCCCCGCTTCGCCGACGGGCACGAGCACTCGGAGGAGTGCGCGCTCCTCTACCGGGAGTGGAAGCGCTACCACGCGGTTGTCCAGGACATGAGCGGGCGCTTCGGCCGCAACGCCGTGCTGCAGGCGAAGCGGGAGCGCGACCTCTTCGAGCGCCAGCTGCGCGCGCTCGGCTGCTCGGGCGAGGCGCTGCGCCGCATCGAGCGCGACGCCGAGATCCGCGAGCACGGCCGGCCGCTGTTGTAGGCGGCGCCGCCCCGGGCGAGCCGTTCGACGAGCTCACGGCGGCCCGTGGGGCGTGAGCCCCTTGAGCCGTCACCACGTGCACGCGGCGGTCAGCCCGCGACCCCCGGCGGCTCGCCATCGGAGAGCGCCTGCGCCGAGCCCCTCGGCCCCCGATCGAGGCGCGCGCGCCGCATCTTCACGCGTGACCGCAGGGGAGCGGGCTGCCGAGGACCACCGGCATGAAGCCCTTCCTGATCGCCGCCGCGCTGGCCGCAGTGACGATGCTCGCGGTGTTCGGAGCGACGGAGGAGCTGCGCACGGCGTGGATCGAGGAGTCTGGGCGAACCATTCCGGAGGGCTCGAGGGCGACTGGACGGGCTCCGGCACCATCATGAACTCGGCCGGCAGCCCGAACTGCATCTGGAGCGCAGCGTTGCGCCTGCGGGTGCAGGAGTCCACGTCGAGCGCCACGCTCACGCTCTCGTATCCCGAGGTGGCGCCGCGGGTGAACCCGTCCCTCCGCTGCCCCGGCGCCCAGGCGACCGCGCAGTACCCGGCGCAGATCGGCGGCAGCGGGCTCGCCTTCAGGGACCGCGGAGGCAACCGCTGGCAGTTTCAGCGCAGCGGTCGCACGCTGACCGGCACGATCAGCCCCGCTGACGGCGGGCGTACCGGCGACCTGCGCGCGTCCGACCTCGAGCTCACGCACTCCGGAGGCGGAGGATCGGACCTCAGCCTGGCCGAGTACGCCGAGTACGCGAACGCCATCCTCTTCTTCGGCGGGCTCGCGCCGCTCGCGTTCGTCTACCTCGTCGTCCTCCGCGCGCTCGGCGTGCCGCGGCCGCGCCGACTCGGTGCTCCCGGCGTGGCGCCGTCGACGGGCGCGGCCGCCGGGTTCCCGGCGGCGGACGACGGAGCGCGGGACGCGCCGGCGCAGGCGCCGACCACCTCGGCGGCCAGGGCAACCGTGGCCGCCACCCGCGAGGGGAGCACGTTCGCATCCGAGGGGCGCCGCCGCCCGCGCAGACGCGCGGCCGACGCTGTGAGGTCGTCGGCGACCCCCACGCCGCGCTCGAGTGCATCCTGGCCGCGAAGGCCGGGCGGGGGAGGCGGCTCGTCGTCTGGATCGTGGACGCCTTCGCCGAGCCCGACGAAGACAGCGGGTTCGGCCTCGCGCCCCCGCTCTACCTCTCCCTGGTCGCCCGCACGCGCGTCGCCGCGTTCGACCACGGCGTGCAGGTTCCCACGCCCGAGGTCACGTACACGTGGGGGTCGATCAACGGCGGCGCTCCCTCGCCCGCACGCTCGGGGACCGTCGACGAGCGCGACGCGCTAGACCGGCTCGCCGACCCGTACGGCCGGCTCCCCCTCCGCAGGGAGCGGGACTCGAACGTCATCCATCCGCCGAGTTCGGCTGGCCCGAGGGGCTCCCGGCGATCGTCCTCGACGTCACGGCGGAAGCCGAGGGATGGGACAGCGCCACCGAGCGGCGCGTGCTCGAGCTCCCGCCGAGGCCGATGGTGCCGGACGTCGAATCGGCGCCGTCGCCGGGCCGTTGACCGCGCCTCGGTCGCCGTCCCGCTAGACTCTCGCCCCATGGCCACCCCCTCCGGTACCGCCGAGATCAACGGCCACTGCGACGACCGCTTCGCCGCCGTGCGCCGGGAGTTCGAGCGCAACTTCGCCGAGCGCGACGACCTCGGCGCCGCGGTCGCGATCACGCTCGACGGCGCCCCCGTCGTCGACCTCTGGGCTGGCTGGCTCGACGCCGAGCGCACGCGCCCCTGGACGCGCGACGCGATCGTCGACGTCTGGTCGGTCGGCAAGGCGGTCACCGCGATCGCCGCGCTGCGGCTCGTCGACCGCGGGCTCGTCGAGCTCGACCGGCCGGTCGCCGAGTACTGGCCGGAGTTCGCGCAGGCCGGGAAAGCAACGCTCCCGCTGCGCTACCTGCTCTCGCACGAGGCCGGGCTCCCCGCCGTGCGCAGGCCGCTGCCGCCCGGCGCCAACCTGCTGAGCTGGGAGACGATGACCGCGGCGCTCGCCGCGCAGGAGCCGTGGTGGACGCCCGGCCGGGGGCACGGCTACCACGCGAACACCTTCGGCTTCCTCGCCGGCGAGGTCCTGCGCCGTGCGACCGGCAGGCGCCTGCGCGACGTCGTGCTCGACGAGATCGCGCGGCCGCTCGGCATCGACTTCTTCATCGGCTTCGGCCCCGAGCACGACGCCCGCACCGCGGACTGGGTGCAGCCGCCCCCGGACCGCGAGGCGGAGGCCGCGCGTCTGCCCTGGCTCCAGAAGGACCCCGCGACCGTGGACGGCGTCGAGCTCGCGCGCATCCTCGCCTACCGCAACCCGCCGCCGCTGCCGGACGGCCGGGGTGGGGTGAACACGCGCCTCTGGCGCGCCGCTGAGTATCCCTCGACGAACCCGCACTCGAACGCGCGCTCGCTCGCGCGGCTGTTCGGGGCGCTCGCCTGCGGCGGGAGCGTCGATGGGGTCAGCGTGCTCTCGCCCGGGATGGTCGAACAAGCGCGGGAGGAGCAGGCGAGCGGGGAGGACCTGGTGCTCGGCCGCCCGACGCGCTTCGGGCTCGGCTTCCAGCTCACGATCCCCGGCGTGCGCCCGCTCGGCCCGCACCCGCAGTCCTTCGGGCACTACGGGAACGGGGCGCTGCTCGGCTACGCCGACCCCACGGAGCGCATCGGGTTCAGCTACGTCTGCAACCGCGCGGGGCGCTCGTGGCGTGACCCGCGCAACATCGCGCTGATCGACGCGATGTACGCGGCGCTCTAGGGCGGAGGGGCGCCGGACACCGGCGGGCGGATGCCGCGGCTCGCCGTGCCGGACACCGACGGGTGGCGGCCGGCGGCCTGCCGCCCAGGCTCCAGAGGTGCTTCCGGGCGCGACGGCCGGTGCTACCATCCCGGCCGCGGTTTATCACGTTCATGCGGTGGGGAGGTGAAGATGGGAGCGCTGGATGGGAACGCCGTCGTCGTAACAGGCGCGGGGCGAGGCATCGGGCGCGCGGTGGCGCAGAAGGCTGCCGCCGAGGGCGCCTCCGTCGTCGTCGTCGACAACGGCTGCGAGCCGGACGGCACGGGCGCGAACCCGGCCATCGCCGAGGAGGTCGCGAAGGCGATCACCGCGGCGGGCGGCAAGGCCGTCGCGGTGATCGCCGATGTCGCGACGGCGGCCGGGGGCGAGGCCGCGATCAAGGCGGCGCTCGACTCGTTCGGCAAGATCGACGCCCTGATCTGCGCCGCCGGCATCCGGCGAGACACGCCGATCTGGGAGATGGCCGAGGAGGACTGGGACTCGGTCATCGACGGCAACGTGAAGTCCTGCTTCATCCCGGTCAAGTTCGCCACGATCGCGATGCGGCAGCAGCGCTACGGGCGGATCGTGATGCTCGTCTCCGACGCGGGGCTCGGGGCCGTGGGGGCCTCGAACTACGCCGCCGCCGGCGAGGGCGCGATCGGCCTGAGCCGCACGATCGCGCGCGACGTCGGGCGCTACGGCGTGACCTGCAACGCGATCTCGCCGCTCGCGCGCACGCGCATGTTCGGCGGGATGTCCGAGGAGCTGCGACCGCCCGCGGGCGTGCTCTCGGCGGACTGGATGGCGCGCATCGCGCCGCCCTCGCCGACGAACCTGTGGGAGGCGCCGGAGCACCCGGACGACCCCAAGAGCGTCGCGCCGCTCGCGGTCTACCTCGCGAGCGAGGCGTCCGGCGAGATCAACGGGCAGCTGTTCGGCGTGCGCGGCGGGGAGGTCTACCTCTACTCGCAGCCGATCATCGACCGCCAGATCCTGAGCTTCGGCCGCCGCTTCACGCTCGACGAGCTCGACGAGCAGATGCCACGCACGCTCGCGCTCGACGCGCCGAGCCCGGTGCTCCGCTAGACGCGGCGAGGAGGAGAGAACGATGGGTAACCGACTGGCAGGCCGCGTGGCGATCGTGACCGGCTCGGGCCGTGGCATCGGCCGTGGCGTCGCGCACATGCTCGCGGAAGAGGGGGCGGCGGTCGTCGTCGCCGACTTCGGCGGCAACCTCGACGGCACCGGCGGCGACCAGGGCCCGGCGGACGAGGTCGTGCGTGAGATCCGCGCCAACGGCGGCAAGGCGATCGCGCACTACGGCGACGTCTCGAAGTTCGAGAGCTGCCGCGACCTCGTGCAGACCACGCTCAAGGAGTTCGGGCGCGTGGACATCCTCTGCCACGTGGCCGGCATCCTGCGCGACCGCATGGTGTTCAACATGACCGAGGAGGAGTGGGACGCGGTGCTCGACGTGCACCTCAAGGGTGCCTTCAACACCGTGCGCCACGCGGTCGAGCCGATGCTCAGGCAGCGGTACGGTCGCATCCTGCTCTTCTCGTCGGGGTCGGGGCTCGGCTCGTCCGGGCAGGCGAACTACTCGGCGGCGAAGGAGGGGATGGTCGGCTTCGCGCGGGCGCTCGCGCGTGAGCTCGGCCCGCACGGGATCGCGGTCAACGCGATCTACCCGGGCGGGAACACGCGCATGACGCAGTCCGTCCCGGCCGCCGCTGCGGACATCCGCGCCGCGGCCGGCATCCGCCGCGACGGCCGCGCCGCGGCGCCCCCGGTGGAGTTCCCGCCGGACGGCCCGCAGCCGCGCGACCCGGAGAACAACGCGCCGACGGTAGCCTGGCTGTGCACCGAGGCCGGCGGGGCGATCTCCGGTCAGGTGATCGGCACCTCCGGCTGGCAGGCCTCGCGCTACAGCGTGCGGCAGGTGATCCGCTCGGTCGCGCAGCCGCGCCACTGGAGCGTGGAGGAGCTGAACCTCGCGGTGCCGCTGCAGCTGACGGCCGGAATCCCGAACCCGGCGCCGAAGCAGCAGCCGCGGGATCAGCCCGCCGCCGCCGGCACGTAGCGACGACGCTGGCTCACACACCGGTCGCCCCCGCGCCCCGCGGCGCGGGGGCGACCGCGTTTCCGGGCGCGCGCCCGTCGCGCGCGGCCATCGCGTGGGACGCGCCTGCCTATACTCGTGGTCGCAGCGGAGAGGGGTTCACGATGCCGGAGCCATACGGGAGCACGACGTTCGAGGCGATCGAGGTGGAGCGCGAGGGCCGCGTCGGCATCGTGCGCTGGAACCGGCCGGATCGCCTCAACGCCTTCAACGGCACGATGTACGCCGAGTGGATCGAGGCGTACGACGCCTTCAACGCCGACCCCACGATCGGCGCCGTGGTGTGCACGGGCAACGGGCGCGCCTACAGCTCCGGCGCGGACATCGGTGGGTTCGAGCGGACGTTCACCGGCGGCGAGGCGCCGCCCCAGAAGGAGGCCCCGCACGCGCCGTTCGACCCCTGGTACCTCGCGAACGGCAAGCCCGTGATCGCCGCCGTGAACGGCGTGGCGGTGGGGATCGGGTTCACCTCGATCCTCTGGTACGACGTGATCCTCGCCTCGACGGAGGCGCGCTTCTCCGCGCGCTTCGCCGCGATCGGGCTCACGCCGGAGCTCTCGAGCTCCTGGCTGCTGCCGCGGCTGATCGGCGCGCAGCGGGCAAAGGAGATGATGCTGACCGGGCGCATCTGGAGCGCCGATGAGGCGCGCTCGCTCGGGCTCGTGCGCGAGGTCGTGGAGCCGGACCAGCTCATGCCGCGCGCGATCGCGCTCGCGTCGGAGATCGCGGCGAATCCGGAACCGACGCTGCGCGTGATCAAGAAAATGATGCTCGACGACATGCTCGCGACGGACTTCGCGAAGGTCGAGCAGCGCTCGAGCGACAACTTCGCGGCGAGCCGCCAGACTGCGGAGCACCGCGAGGCGTTGCTCGCGCTGCGCGAGCGCCGGCCCCCGCGGTATCACGACACCGCGTACATGGATGAGGTGCGCGCGGGACTCCCGAAGGGGACACCCGCGTAGCGCGCGGTCCCGGCGGCTTGACCGCGGCGGGCCCGCCTTCCTCGGGTCGGGCCCTGGGTACCCGCTCCCACGGCGCGCTTCCACCGCTGTTGGCCGCGGACATGCGGTGTCGTCCTCCGGGGGTGTCTCGGTCCCGTCGCGATCGCGGCGTCGGGGGCCGGTCACGATAGACCGCGACGACCTGCGCACCCGAGTGCTCGAGTTGCGCGGCACCGGCGATCAGCGCGCTCGTCGCAGCCTGCTCGTGCCGGGCGCGTCGATCGCCGGCAAGGCGTCGCGGGCTGCACGGACGCCGGCGTCGAGCGGGGACATGTCAATCGCCTGCAGAGCGCGGCGACGCCCGAGCCGTTCTGGTGCTTCGCGCCGCACGACGAGCAGGTGAGGGTCACGGGGAGGAGCTCGACCTCTACCGCGGGCCCCGCCAGCGACTATGGATCTCGCCAGGGACGGGACCGGGTTCGGCGGTGGGAAGAAGGCCTTCGCGTCCTCCGCGGCCCGCGCTGCCTACGTCGCGTACAGCTTGATCACCTGCACCTGGCCGGGCGCCGCCTGGATGCACAGGTCGCACAGCGTGCACTCGTCGAGGTTCTCCTCGACCGTCGCGACCTTCCCCTCACCGTCGAGCCTGAAGATGTCGACCGGGCACACCTCGACGAGCTGCTTGCAGAGCGCCGCGTTCGCCTGCACCGCCGGGTCGACGTCGACGCGGATGAACATCGCGGGCATCAGGCACCCTCCCCGAGGCGCTCCTTGAGCAGGCGCGGGATGTCCTCGATGCGCTCGGCCACGCCGATCCCTGCGCGCTCCAGGTTCGCGATCTTCTCGACGGCGGTGTCGGCCTTCCCCTCGACGATCGTGCCCGCGTGACCGAAGCGCATCCCCGGCATCTCGTCCATGAACCGCCCGGCCATGAACGCCACCACCGGCAGCCGCGAGCCGCTGCTCTGCATGTACTCCGCGAGCTCGTACTCCGCGCGCCCGCCCGGCTCGCTGTAGATCGCGATCCCCGCCGTCTGCGGGTCCGAGTCGAAGAGCGGCATCAGCTCCGCGTACGTCGAGCCGATGATCGCGTCGCCGCCGATCGAGATCGCGGTCGAGATGCCGAGCCCGGACTCCGAGAGCGAGTTCGCGATCTCCACGGTCATCCCGCCCGAGCGCGACATCACCCCGATCTTCCCCGGCTTGAACGCGCGCTCGGTGTTCGCGCCGCCGACCCCGCCGACCTTCGACTTCCCCGGCGAGATGATCCCGAGGCAGTTCGGCCCGATCAGCCGGACGCCCCGCTCCTGCGCGTACTCGACGAACTGCGCGACCTGCTTGCGCGGGATGCGCTCGGTGACCACGACCACCAGCTTGATCCCCGCGTCGATCGCCTCGAACACCGCGTCGGCGGCGAAGCCCGGCGGCACCGACACCACCGAGGCGTCGACGCGCGTGCGCTCGGTGAACGCGCGCACCGTGTCCTCGACCGGCACGCCGTGCACCGCGCGCCCCTTGCGACCCGGCGTCACCCCGCCGATGAGCTTCGACCCGTAGTCGAGCACCTCGCGCGCCATCGTCACCGCCTCGCGGCCGGTGATGCCCTGGATGATGAACGTCGTGCTCTCGTCGATGAGGATTGACATCGCTAGCGCTTCCCCATCTTCGCGACGGCGCGCCGCGCCGCCTCGTGCATCGACACCGAGCGGTCCACGTAGTCGACGCCGTACTTCTTCAGGATCTGAAAGCCGTCTTCCTCCCAGGAACCCGGGATGCGGAAGATCGCGATCTTCTCCGCGGGGTCGAACCCCGCCTCGATGCAGCCCTTGATCACGCCGCGCGCGACGATGTCGACCCGCGTGTTCGAGACGACGTTCATCATCACCGCGATCTTCTTGACCTTCGGTTGCTGGCAGATCAGCTTCGTGAGCGCCGCCGCCTTCGCGACCGACGGGTTGCCGCCGATCTCGCAGTAGTTCGCGGGCCGACCGCCGGCCGCGCGCACCGCGTCGAAGAGCGTGAGCGAGCCGCCGCCCGCGCCAATAATCAGCCCGAGGTTGCCGTCGAACTCCGTGAGATTCCCCGCCACCCCGCGCGTGTCTGCCGCGTCCACCTTCGCCGCCGCGATCTCGAACGGGGTGGGCGGGCGCGCCTGGCGGTTGTCGCTCTCCGGCACGCCCAACTGCTGGAGCAGCGCCGCGTGCGTGCGCCGCGCCTCGGCCTCCATGTCCATGTGCGCGTCGAGCGCGACGATCGTGCCGTCGTCGAGCCGCCCGATCGGGTTGATCTCCGCGAGCGTCATGTCGTAGTCGAAGAAGATGCGCACCAGCGCCGCGACGATCGACGTCAGGCGCGTGAGGTCGTTGCCGGTCACGCCGACCGCCGCCACCGCCTGCTTCGCGATGTGGTCCGAGAACGGGTGCAGCGCCGAGAAGTGCGTGCGCGAGAGGTGCTCGGGGTGGAACTCCGCCACCTCCTCGATGTCGATCCCGCCCATGTCGCTGAAGATGATCACGGGGCGCTTCGCGCGGCCATCGTACGTCACCGCCGCGAAGTACTCCTGCGCGATCGTGCGCTGCTCCTCCACGAGCACGCCGACCGGCGTGAGCCCGTTGATCGTGAGCTTCAGGATCTCGGCCGCGGCCTGCTTCGCCTGCCCCGCGCCCTCGGCGAACTTCACGCCGCCGGCCTTCATGCGGCCGCCCGAGAGCACCTGCGACTTCAGCACCACCGGCCCGCCGAGGTCGAACGCCGCCGCCGCCGCCCCGTCGGCGTCGGTGACGAGCTTGCGCTTCGGCAGCGGCACGCGGTGCCGCTCGAGCAGCTGCTTCGCCTCGTACTCGTAGAAGCGCATCAGCGAACCCCTCCCGGCCGTTCGGCGCCGGCTCTCACACGCTCGCCGCCGGCCCCTGCGTCAGGCGATCCCGTACTTCCCGGCCATCTCGGGATCGCGCTTGGCGATCTGCTGCGCGAGCGTCCACATCACCATCGCCTGCTTGTAGGTGGCGTCGTCCTGCATCTTGCCCTCGATCATCGCCACCCCGCCGCCCTCGGGCATCGAGTCGATGATCTTCCGCGCGAAGCGCACTTCCTCCGGGTCGGGGCTGAAGACCCGGCGCGCGATCTCGATCTGGCTCGGGTGGAGCGACCATGCGCCCACGCAGCCGAGCAGGAACGCCGCGCGGAACTGGTCCTCGCAGCCGACCGGGTCGGAGATGTCGCCGAACGGCCCGTAGTACGGGAGGATGCCGGCGTGTACGCAGGCGTCGACCATGCGCGCGATCGAGTAGTGCCACGGGTCCTGCTGCGCCACCGCGCGCTGCGCCTCGGGGTGCGCGGGGTTCGGATCGGAGCGCACGAGGTACGACGGGTGCCCGCCGCCGACGCGCGTCGTCTTCATGCGGCGCGACGCCGCGAGGTCGGCCGGCCCGAACGACATCCCCTGCATGCGCGGGCTCGCGAGCGCGATCTCCTCCACGCGCGCCACGCCGCCGCCCGTCTCGAGGATCGCGTGCAGCAGGATCGGCCGCCGCACGCCGTGCCGCGCCTCGAGCTGCGCGAGCAGGCGGTCGACGTAGTGGATGTCCTCGGGCCCGAGCACCTTCGGGATCATGATCACGTCGACCTTGTTGCCGACCGCCGCCACGATCTCCATCACGTCGTCGAGGAACCACGGCGAGTCGAGGCTGTTCACGCGCGTCCAGCAGCCGACCTGGCCGAAGTCGTGGGTGCGCGCGACCTCGATGAAGCCCTCGCGCGCGGCGACCTTCTGGTCGGTGGGGACGGCGTCCTCCAGGTTTCCGAGCAGCACGTCGACCTGCTGGAGCATCTCGGGGACGCGGGCGCGCATACGCTCGTTGCCCGCGTTCATGAAGTGGATCATGCGGCTGGGGGTGACGGGGATCTCGCGCAGCGGCTCGGGGGCGCCGAGCGCGAGCGGCCGGAAGAAGTCTCGCGGGGGGCGCAGCATGCGGTGCTCCGGGTCGCGCGCCGGCGGGGTGGCGGTGGGGAGCCGGGCGTGGGCGGACGCTAGCCGCGCCCGTAAGCAGCGTCAACGCTCGACGGGGGCGACCTCCGCGCGCCGGATGCCGCCGAAGACGGCCGCGAGCAGGAGCGCCGGGATCGCGATCGCGAGCCCGGCGGCGGCGAGCCAG
>Ga0194128_10003192_pt1 | contig 25569 bp, 23 predicted proteins | sample TA2KigCa65mmetaG_FD_148650 | JGI IMG/M metagenome (GOLD analysis project Ga0194128, IMG submission 148650) | Freshwater microbial communities from Lake Tanganyika, Tanzania - TA2015037 Kigoma Deep Cast 65m | ecosystem: Environmental > Aquatic > Freshwater > Lake | place: Tanzania: Lake... | reverse complement strand
GAACGCTGCACCCGTAGCTCAGTTGGATAGAGCGCTGCCCTCCGAAGGCAGAGGTCACACGTTCGAGTCGTGTCGGGTGCGCCATTTAATTTCAGCGTCTTAGGGATGATTCCACAACGACATTAGTCACTTTTTAAGTCCCTCCCGTCGCCGCGACTGCATTGAGCAGGTCCGCCAGGTCCTCGGGGTATCCGAGCGGCGGGCCTGCTTGGTGCTTGGCCAGCATCGATCGACCCAGCGCAAACACCCGCAGGATGACGCCGACGAGCGGCTGTTGACCGCGGACATCGTCGAACTGGCGCGGTCATATGGGCGCTACGGCTATCGACGCATCCATGCGCTCGTGGCACAGGCCGGCTGGGACATCAGCCTGTCGGTGGTCGAGCGGATCTGGCGGCGGGAGGGTCTCAAGGTGCCGAAGAAGCAACCCAAACGGCGGCGGCTCTGGCTCAACGACGGCTCCTGCATCCGGCTGCGGCCGGAACGGCCGGGCCATGTCTGGAGCTACGATTTCGTCGAGGACATCACCTGGAACGGAAGGAAGTATCGCATGCTGAACATCGTCGACGAGTTCAGCCGGGAGTGTCTCGCGATGGTGCCGCAGCGCCACTTCCGGTCGGACGATGTACTGGCGGTCCTGGCTGAACTCTTCATCGAGCGGGGGCCGCCGGAGCATATCAGATCGGACAACGGCCCTGAGTTCGCTGCCAACGCGGTGAAGGACTGGCTCGGCAGGGTTGGGGTGAAGACGCTCTTCATCGAGCCTGGCAGCCCCTGGGAGAATGGCTACATCGAGTCATTCAACGCCCGCCTGCGCGACGAGCTGCTCAATGGTGAGATCTTCTATACCCTGGACGAAGTTCACGTCGTGACCGGATGGTGGCGCGATCACTACAACAAGCTCCGTCCGCACAGCGCCTTGGGATACCGGCCACCCGCTCCCGAGGCGATCATGCCAAGCTGGCCGCTCGGCTCCGCTGCGCTCCGCCTCCCGGCCAGCTTGGCATCAGATGGCGCATTGAACTAACATCATGCCTGGACCACTCTTCGCAGGCAGTCCACGCGGGCCGGGGAACTTTCTTGCCAGCACATCCTGCAAGACGGCCTTGTCCAGGCTCAGCTCGGCAAGCAGCTTCTTCAGCCGCTGGTTCTCCTCGCTGACCTGCTTCAGTTCCCGCACCTGGTCCGGCTGCAGCCCGCCATACTGCTTCTTCCAGCGACAGAACGTCTGCTCGGAAATCCACACCTGCCGGATCAGGTCCGGAACCGGCAGCCCGAGCTCCGCCTGCTACAGGATCGCAACAACCCGCTCAACCGAATACCGCTTCCTCTTCATGGCAAGATGACCTACCGCCAAAGGATCGGTTCGCCGAAGAGCCAACATCGATCCTGGACTGCTTTGCCAATGTCACTTCAATTCGATCAATGACTTAGCGCCATATGATGGTGGGGTCGCAGTTGGACGCGATTTCACAATGATCGAGCTGGAGAGTCCGCCGCCGGACTGGGATGGTGTGTTCGTGGCGCTCAAGAAGTAGTCTGGGTGGCGACATACTTGACCGCTGTCCGGCTGGAGGTGCGCAAAAGGAGAGGCACACTCTCGCTGGATTCAAACGTGCTGGATTAGGCCATCGTAGCCTGCCACCCACCCGCCAACAGATAAACGCGACTACTGTGCCCTGGACGCGAGCGGTGGATTCAGGGGAGCAAGCGTGCTTTTGAGCTCGGCGAGGTCAGCGTCATCAAGGGGTAGTGCCGGCTTTCGGCAGATTCCAACATCGCCCCCCAACAGGTTGACCGCCGCCTTGACCGACGAGTTGTAATCATGCGTCCAGAAGAACAGCTGCGGAGCCAGGATCGTCTTCCACACCGCGGCAGCCGCGCTGAGATCGCCTTTCGTGACCAGGTCGTACATGCGCACGGCTTCCCTCGCGACCACGTTGGCGCCACCCCAGATCAGGCCCGGGCAGCCCGCGACCAGCGCCTGATAGGCGAGGGCGTCGCCGCCGTTCAGCACCTTGCCGCCGGTCGCGATCAGCTGCTGGATGCGGGTGAAGTCGCCGGTGCTATCCTTGATGTAGTCGATGTTGTCGAGTTCCAGCAGTTCCTTGAACAGGTTGGGCGTGATGTCGCGGTTGGTGTTCTGGGGGATGTTGTAGACGATGATCGGCGTCTTGACCGCGCGCGCCACCTGTTCGAAGTGCCACATCACGCCGTCCATGGTCGGACCCTCGAAATAGGGCGGCAGCATCATGATCGCGTCGGCGCCGAGGCCTTCCGCGAACTTCGCGTTCTCGATCGCGTCCGTGGTGCGGACGGCGGAGGATTGCGCGATGAACTTCGCCTTGCCACGCACCCGCGCCGCGATCGACTGGTGGACCTGGCGGCGCTCCGCCTCGCTCAGATAGGCGAACTCACCGGTGCCGCCGCAGGAGACGATGCCGTGGACGCCGGCCCCAAGCAGCCGGTCGAGATGCGCAGACAGCGCCTTCTCGTCCACCGCTTCGGTTACCTTGTCGAACGGCGTGCAGGTCGGAACGAAGATTCCCTTGAGCTCGGACATGACGCTTTCTCCCTGTTCTGTCTAGTTGCGCCGCAGCGGCACGACTCTTGGATCGGCCTCGGCCCCAGCTTCTGGCTCGGCCGGATAAAGGCTGCGCCAACCAGCGGGCAGAGTCGCTTCCCAGCGTCGGAAATCGGCGATCATCCGCTGCTCTTCCAGCAGCGGCGGTTCCGACATCGGGGGGAGCACGCGCCGCCATGCCGGCACGCCCGTGCTGTCGGCGGTGATCGCCTTGATCGAGGCGATGAATGGCCGGCGCGAAAGCACCATGTCGGCGCTCAGGATTTGCTGGATGTGGCGACGGCGCTCGAACAGGTTCGGCGCGTCGAGCATCGCGCGCATCAGCCGCGGCATCACGTTGGCAAGGCCGCAGATCGTGCCGCGCCCGCCGCTCGCCAGTACCTGCGGCACATGCGTCTCGCTGCCGGTGAAGATCGAGAGGTGAGAGAACCGCCGCAGCAGCGCCTCCGTGAAATCAAGATCGCCGCCGCTATCCTTGATTCCCGCGATCTGTCCGGGATAGCGCTCATCCAGGCGCCGCACCACGTTCGGCGTCACCGGCACGCCGCAGATGTCGGGGAAGTGATAGAGATAAAGCCGCAGGTCCGGCCGCGCGATCGCGTCGATCACCGACGCATAGAACCGGAACGCGCCGTCGTCGGTGATGCCGCCGCGATAGAGGCAGGGCGGCATCAGCAGCACGCCATTGACCTTCTGATCGATGGCATGGCGCGCGAGCGCGACGACATCCGGGATCGACAGCGCGCCGACGGAAACGATGATGCGGTCCGCCGGGATGCCGGCGGCGATGACCTGCTCCAGCGCCGCCGTGCGATCGGCGATGCAGAACTCGGCGCCTTCGCCGGTCGTGCCGAACAGCGTCACGCCATCGCAACCATCCGCCATCAAGCGCCGGCAGCGCTCAATCAGCAGCGCGACATCGGGCCGGTGCCGCTCCGTGATCGGCGTCGCGACCGCCACCACCAGGCAATCGCGCATGGGAAGACCACTCAATTTGCTGCATTCCCCTGTTGATGGATCACCGCGCGGTGTCGTTCCCGTGCGAGGTTGAACCGCATGTCAGATCATGGTGCCAGATTGGCGATTGTCAACAATCCGCTTGACGGCATCCGGCGTCGATGGGAGCATTTCATTGAAGCAAGGGGCGTGGTCCAAAGCGGCCACGGAACACCGCGAAGCGCGGCAGTTGGGCAGGAAACAAGGTGAAATCAGCGCGATCCGTGAAGGTCGACCGGCGTCCGCTCGATTGGCGGGCCGCCGATGTCCTGCGCGAACAGATCCTAAGCGGCAAGCTGGTGCCGGGCCAGCGCATCACCGAGGCCGCGCTGGCGGCGCAGCTGGAGGTCAGCCGCGGCACGCTGCGCGCCGCCCTGCGCTCGCTCGCGCACGAAGGGCTGATCGAGCAGGTCGCCTACACCAAGTGGAGGCTGCCGGAATTGTCCAACGGCGATGCGTGGGAGCTCTACACCCTGCGCGGCATGCTGGAGGGGATGGCGGCGCACCTCGCGGCGCAGCACCGCACCCAGGATTGCGTCGTGACCCTGACAGCGGCGTTTGAGCGGCTGGTGACCGCGGTCGCGTCCCGGCGCCATGCGCGCGTCGCGGAAGCTGATCTCGCGCTGCACAAGACCATCGTCGCCATCACCGGGCACCAGCGCCTCATCGATCAGTATCACCTGCTCGAGCAGCAGGTGTGCCACTACATCGTCCATTCCAACGCGCTGATCATGGACCTCAACCAGATCGTCTCGGAACATGAGCCGATCGTGCGTGCGATCATCGCCGGCGACGCGGTCAAGGCGGAGCGGTTGGCGCGGGCGCACAACGCGCCCGAGGTCGAGCGCGCCGCGGCCGCGATGGCGCAGGAACAGGTGGAGCCGGCGACCGAACCGCCGATCCGGACGACGCGGAGCAAGCAGAGACCAAAGGCGGCCACGCGTGCGCGCAAAGCCGCATAGGGGTGGGATCAAGAACAACTGCCGCAACAGAGGGAGGTTGGTATGAAGACCACGATCATCGGCAAGCCGTTCGGCCGCCGCGCAGTGCTGGCAGGGGGCGCCGCGGCGCTCTCGATGCCCTTCATCGTCAAGTCGAGCTTGGCCGACGCCAAGCCGTTCCGCATTTCGCTGCCGGACAATGAGGAGACGTGGCAGGCGAAGAACCTGCAGCAGTTCAAGAAGTCGCTCGACGCCAGCGCGCCGGGTCAGTTCGACGTGCAGATCCACTACAACGGCACGCTGTTCGGCCAGGGCACCGAGATCGAGGCGATGCAGCGCGGCAATCTCGAGGTCGGCATGGTCTCGCCGCAGGACATCGCCGCGCTCATTCCTGAATACTCGGTCTTCACCTGCGGCTACCTGATGCGCGACCCCGCGCATCTCGACGCGATCTATGACGGCGATATCGGCGCCGAGTACAAGGCCCGGGTCGAGAAGGAGGTCGGCATCACGCTGGTGAAGAGCCAGTATCTCGGCACGCGCCACGTGATCCTGCGCGAGGCGAAGGACGTCAACAAGCCGGAGGACCTCGCTGGGCTGAAGCTGCGCATGCCAGGCTCGGAAGCCTGGCAGTTCCTCGGCAATGCGCTCGGCGCCAACGCCACGCCGCTCGCTTTCGAGGAGGTCTATCTCGCCATGCAGACCGGCACCATCGACGGCCTGGAGAACCCGCTGCCCGACGCCATGGCGGCGAAGTTCTACGAAGTCTCCAAGCAGATCGTGCTGACCTCGCACATGGTCGCCAACACCTTCTTCGCGGTGGCGAGTGAATACTGGAACGGTCTCAGCGACGAGCAGCGCGCGGCCATCACCGCCGCCGAGGTCGACGGCAAGAAGGTGAACGACGAGGGCGTGGTTGCGACGGAGAAGGACGCCGTGGCATTCATGGAAGGCAAGGGTCTGAAGGTCACCACGCCCGACGTCGCCGCCTTCCGCGCCAAGGTGCTCGACGCCTTCGTCAATTCCGACTTCTCGAAGAACTGGCCGGCTGGCATGCTGGACCGTATCAAGGCCGCCTGATCGACTGCAGGAGCTTGGCGCGCAAGGATGAGGATGCTCGAATGACCAGCCCTGGCGCCAAGTTCAAGCGTTTCACCGAACTGGCCGCGGCAGCGATGTTCGCGGCCATGTTCGGCGCCTTCGTGGTGCAGATCGTCAGCCGCTACGTCTTCAACGCACCGGTGTCTTGGTCGCTGGAGATCTGCTCCATCACCTATGTCTGGGTCGTGTTCTGGTCCTGCAACCTGCTGCTGACCGAGCGCCAGCACATCGTGTTCGATGTGCTCTACAAGACATTTCCGCCACGCTGGCGTCGGATCGTCGCCATGGTCAACACGGCGACCTTGGGCCTGATCTTCCTCGCCGCCCTGCCGACGATCCTGGAATACATCGATTTCCTCGGGCGGCGGAAGACCATGATCCTGAGAATCCCGTTCGATTACGTCTACGCCTGCTTCGGCGTATTCCTGATCGCCGCGATCATCGGAGCTGCGCTGCGGCTGCGCCGCCTCGCCGGCCCCACCTGGCAGCAGCATCTGTAGAACAAGGTCGCAGCGATGAGCCTCGGCATAGTCGTCATGCTCGGGCTGTTCTTTCTGTGGATGGTCCTCGGCATGCCGATCGGGCATGCCATGCTGCTGGCGGGCATCGTCTACCTGCTGCTGACCGGACAGGACCTGGCGATCATCGCGACGCAGAGCCTGAACGGCATGTTCTCCAGTTTCGTGCTCATGTCGGTGCCGCTGTTCATCCTTTCTGCCGACATCATGAACGCCAGCAAGATCACCGACCGGCTGTTCGAATTCGCCAATCTGCTGGTCGGGCGCCTGCGCGGCGGCCTCGCCCATGTGAACGTGGTCGCCAGCGTGATCTTTTCCGGCATGAGCGGCAGCGCGCTCGCGGACGCCGCAGGTCCCGGCAAGCTCGAGGTCGACATGATGGTGAAGGCCGGTTACAAGCCGGGCTTCGCCGCCGCGGTCAGCACCACCTCCGCGATCGTGGGCCCGATCATCCCGCCGTCGATCCCGATGGTGCTCTACGGCGTCGTCTCGAACACCTCCATCGGCTACCTGTTCATGGCCGGCGTCATTCCCGGCCTCTTGCTGTCCCTGGCTCAGATGGGCGTGATCGCGTTCCAGGCGAAGCGGCGCAACTTCCCGATCCAGCCGCGCCCGACGCGCGCGCATGCGATCGAGACGGTGAAGACGACGCTGCCGGCCCTGTTCCTGCCGGTCATCCTCTTGGGCGGAATCTATAGCGGCGCGGTCACGCCGACCGAGGCCGCCGCCGTTGCCGCCGCCTATGCGCTGATCCTGGCACTGTTCTGGTATCGCAGCCTGCCGCTCGCCAGGCTGGTGGATGTCTTCGTCGAATCGACGCGCTCGACCGCGATCGTCGCCATCACCATCGCCGGCGCGCTGGTGATGAACTGGGTGGTGGCGTCCGAGCAGATTCCGGGTGCGCTCGGCGCCTGGATGGTCTCGCTCGACATGTCGCCGGCCATGTTCCTGCTGGCCGTCAACATCCTTTTCCTGATCCTGGGCTGCTTCCTCGACACGCTGCTGATGCTGCTGGTCCTGGTGCCGATCCTGATGCCGGCGGTGACCGGCCTCGGCATCGATCCCGTGCACTTCGGCGTCACCATCATCATCAACATGATGATCGGCCTGGTGACGCCGCCGATGGGCGCGCTGATGTTCCTGATATCCGGCGTGTCGGGAATCCCGGTCGGCGCGATCATGAAGGAGGTTTGGCCGTTCCTCCTGGTGCTCATTGCCTTGCTGTTCGTCCTCGTTCATGTGCCGCAATTGACGCTTTGGCTGCCCGAGTTGCTGGGCTATCAGCCGCTCCAGCCGCAATAGGAGACCGAGATGCCCGCCATGAAGGAACCGGTGAACGGCGTTCCGCGCTACCGCCATTTCATCAACGGCCAATGGACCGATTCCACGGTCAAGGAGTGGATCGAGGTCGAGAACCCGGCGACCGGCGCCGTCATCGCCACGGTGCCGAGAGGCAGCGCCGACGACGCCGACCGCGCCCTGGTCGCGGCCGCGGCGGCGCAGCCTGCCTGGGAGGCGCTGCCGCCGATCGAGCGGGCCAAGCTGCTGATCGGCCTGGCGCGGCTGATCCTGGAGAATCGCGACCGCCTCGCGCGGCTGGTGGTGGCGGAGCAGGGCAAGCCGCTGACCGAAGCGCGCGGCGAGATCGAGGGCACCGCGCTCTACCTCACCTATGCGGCGGAAGAGGCACGGCGCATCACCGGCGACATCATTCCGTCGGACAATGCCGACGAGCAGGTTTGGATCCAGCGCGTTGCGCATGGCGTCGTCGTCGGCCTCACTGCCTGGAACTATCCGGCGGCGCTGACCACGCGCAAGATGGGCCCCGCGCTCCTGGCCGGCAACACCATCGTGATCAAGTCGCATGAGGGGACACCGCTCTCCGCCTTCGAGATCGCGCAGCTGTCGACGCAACTCGACTTTCCACCGGGCGTCATCAACGTGGTGAGCGGCACTGGCGAGGGGCTGGGCGCGGCGCTGGTGAAGCACCCGATCCCGCGCCTGATCACTCTGACGGGCAGCGTGCGGGCGGGCAAGGAGATCTTTCGTGCCGCTGCCGACGATCTCAAGATTTTGCGCCTGGAACTGGGCGGCAAGGCGCCGTTCATCGTCGGCGAGGACGCCGATATCGGCGCGGCGGTGAAGGCGGCGGTCGCCTCGAGGTTCGAGAATTGCGGCCAGATCTGCATCTGCAACGAGCGCATGTACGTGCATGAGCGCGTGGCCGACGAGTTCACCGACAGGTTCGTGCGCGCGGTCAAGGCGTTGAAGGTCGGCGATCCGCTGACCATGGTCGATGTCGGCCCGAAGTTCAGCGGGGCGGAGCTGGACAAGGTCGAGCGCATGGTGAAGGTGGCGACCGCCGGCGGCGCCAAGGTGCTGACCGGCGGCAACCGCCTGACCGAAGGCGCGTTCGCGCGCGGCCACTGGTTCGAGCCGACGGTGCTCAGCGCTGTCGACAACCGCATGCCGATCATGCAGGACGAGGTCTTCGGCCCGGTGATCCCGCTGATGACGGTGACTGATTTCGACGAAGGCCTGCGCCTTGCTAACGAGTCCCGTTACGGCCTCTCGGCCTATGTCTTCACCAAGGACATGCGGCGCCTGATGCGCCTCACGCGCGAGCTAAAGTTCGGCGAAATTTATGTCAACCGTCCGGGCGGCGACGCGGTCCACGCCCACCACGCGGGCCTGCGGCACAGCGGCATCGGCGGCGAGGATGGAAAATACGGCCTCGATGCCTACTTCCAGAAGAAGACCATCTATGTGAACTTCGCGTGATACACCGACGGCCCTTGGCCGACGGGAGGACGCACGAGATGAGCAACAGGAGTAACCAGCCGCCGGTCCTGCACCTGAATCCGGCCGACCCGCTGGTCGTCGCCACGCGCGATCTGGCGGCGGGGGAAGAGATCGGCCTGGGTGAGGTGAAACCCGTCGAGCCGATTGCGCGCGGGCACAAGCTGGCGGTCAAACCGATCGAGAGCGGCGCGCCGGTGCGTAAGCTCGGCCAGATCATCGGCACGGCGACGAAGCCGATTGCGCCCGGCCAGCACATCCACGTCCACAACGTCGAGTTTCGGCCGAGCGCCGCCGATCACGGCATCGGCGTGCATCGCAGCAACCTGCCAGTGCTGCCGGAATCCGAGGCGGCGACCTTCGAGGGCATCGTGCGCGCCGACGGCTCGGTCGCGACTCGCAACTACATCGGCGTGCTGACGACGGTGAACTGCTCCGCGCACGTCGCGCGCATGATCTCCGACCACTTCCGGATGTCAGGCGAACTGAAGCAGTTTCCCAACGTCGATGGCGTCGTGGCGCTGACGCACAAGAGCGGCTGCGCGGGCGGCGAGGAGACCGAGGGCAATCACACATTGTGTCGCACTGTTGCCGGCTACGCGCGCCACCCCAACTTTGCCGCCGTGCTGATCATCGGTCTTGGCTGCGAGGCGAACCAGATGCCCCGCCTGGTCGAGGCCGAGGCCCTGCAAACCGGCGTGCGCATCCACACCCTGGTCATCCAGGAAACCGGCGGTACGCGCAATACGGTCGAGGCCGGCATCGCGCGCATCCGCGCCTTGCTGCCGGTGGCGAACGCCATCAAGCGCCAGCCCGTGCCGGCGACGCAACTCACGCTCGGCCTGCAGTGCGGCGGCTCCGACGGCTTCTCCGCGATCACCGCCAATCCGGCGCTGGGCGTGGCGGCGGACCTACTGGTGCGCAACGGCGGCACCGCTATCCTCAGCGAGACGCCGGAGATTTACGGCGCCGAGCACATGCTGCTGGGCCGCGCGGTCAGCCAGGAGGTTGGGCACAAGCTGCTCGACCTCCTGCGCTGGTGGGAAGGTTATGCTGCACGCAACAACGAGTCCCTCGACAACAATCCATCGCCCGGCAACAAGGCGGGCGGCCTCACCACCATCCTCGAGAAGTCGCTCGGCGCCGCCGCGAAGGGCGGACGCAGCGACATGGTCGACGTCTACAAATACGCCGAACCGGTGACCAAGCGCGGCTTTGTGTTCATGGATACACTTGGCTACGATCCGGTTTCCGTGACCGGGCAAGTGGCGGGCGGCGCCAACATGATCTGTTTCACCACCGGGCGCGGTTCGTGCTTCGGCTGCAAACCGGCGCCGAGCCTGAAGCTCGCCACCAATACGCCGATGTACAATCGTATGTCCGACGACATGGACATCAATTGCGGATCGATCCTCGATGGCGGCGCAACGGTCGAGGAGATGGGCGAGCAGATCTTCCAATTGATCCTCAAGACCGCATCTGGGCAGCGCAGCAGGAGCGAACTGCTCGGTTATGGCGAAGATGAGTTCGCGCCCTGGCATCTCGGAGCAACCTTGTGAGCCGATGGCCGCCCGGCCAGAGCATGTGGAAGGCTCTGACTGGCACACCGGACCGCATGCGAGCCTCCTGCGCCGGCATGCGTTGCATTTCGAGTTGGCATGACCTCCGAAGCCGGCTGGGTAAGCCAAAGGCGATCCTTTGTCTTGGCAATGGGCCATCGTCGGAGGATACCAGCGTCGACAGCGTGGAATTCGACTGCCTGTTTCGGGTCAACTGGATGTGGAGCGAGCGTGGCGTCCATCGCGATCCGAACGTTGTGTTCACCGCCGATCTCGATGGGCCCTCGGGACCCGCGGTACCGATCATCTGCTTCCCGACGCGGGAAGATGCGAATCGCATTATCGCCAGCTATGTGCGGCGACGAGTCGTGCCGCGCATGGAGTATCTGGTTTTCCCCGAACTGCCCTCGCCATTCAGTGATCGGACATGGCCGCATCGGCCTACCAACGGCGCGCTGATGGTCGCGGCCGCTGTTCTGCTTCGCCCAAGCCAGATCATCATCGCCGGCATCGACCTCTATCTTCATCCGGCTGGAAAGTACCCTGGCGCGACGCCAGAGCTGAATCGGTATGATGATATCCACCATCGAGATACCGACCTCGCCATCATAGGTCTCGCCTTGGACCGGTTCGGCGGCGATACCACGATCCTCAGCGAACACCTGCGATCGGCACTGCGGCCGTGAGGGGTCAGAGCCAGTAGATTGCTCGACGATCCTCAACGCTGCGGGGGATGCCGGCTTTTCCATGGGCTTGTCACGTTCGCGGCCCTTGCGGAACGCCAGCGAGCGGCGTAGCGATAGTCATGACCCCGCCTGACTATGCCGGTTACCGCTTTCCATCCGACGTGATCCAGCGCGCCGTCTGGATGTATCTCCGCTTCACCCTGAGCTACCGCGATGTCGAGGACCTGCTCGCCGAGCGCGGCGTCGAGGTGTCGTACGAGACGATCCGTCGGTGGGTGACGACGTTTGGGCCGCTCATTGCACGTCGGCTGCGCGCGCGACGGCCGGTCCCGCACCGGCGCTGGCACCTCGACGAGATGTTCGTCCGGATCGAGGGCAAGCAGATGTATCTCTGGCGCGCCGTCGATGCCGAGGGTGAGGTGCTCGAGGTGTTGGTTCAGGCCAGGCGAGACGCGGTTGCAGCCGGCAAGCTGATGCGCAAGCTCCTCCGGCAGGGTATCGCTCCAGCTGCCTGGGTCACGGACAAGTGTCCGGCTTACAGCGCGGCGCTTCGCTATCTGCGACTTGACAGCATACCCCACCTCCAGGCCAAGCGGCAAAACAACCGGGCCGAGAGCTCGCACGTTCCGGTTCGACGACGCGAGTGGAAGCGACAAGGGTTCAAATCGGCCGCCTCGGCGCAGCGGTTCCTGTCGATGCATGCCGCGACCTACAACACCTTCAATGTCTGCCGTCACCTCACCACCGCCCGCACGCACCGGCTCTTTCGAGACCAGGCGTTCGCGGCATGGCGTGATGCGGCTGGTGTCGCGGCCTGAGCCTGGCGAAAGCCGCACTCATCGCGGCCACGCTCGACAATGTGACAAGCCCTGCCAGAACTTCTTCGCTGCCTCAGGCTATGACCCAACCTGATCGGAATCCGCGCTAAGGGGTCAATGTCAATATCCGCTGGTATGATGCCATAGACCCAAACCTCTCTCCGGAGCGGCTCTCATAAGGATCGAGGGGATTTCGGGGCGTAGGTCATTCGTATTTGCGTTTCATCTCGGTCTTGATTCGGTGCTCGGGGACCAGCCGGGAGCCCCCGAGCCACACCTCGCGTACGGTGCGGTTTCGGTCACGCACAAGGCGAGCGGGCTCGCCATGGCGGCCATAGCCACCGGATAGGCTGATCACGCCCCGGTCGCGCGCCGTGATGGTGATCTCATTGGCGGCGGCGAATGGATCGAGCAAGCTCGGCGTGGCCACCAGCACGCGGTCGTTGAACGGAACCAGATCAACGACAGCACCCAGACTCCACCAGCGCCCGGTCCACGCGCGAGCGCGACCAGTCGGAGGCTCGCTGGTCGCGAAGGTCTTGAGGATCTTGATGACACCGTCAGACCAGATTTCTCCCATGCCGTCGATCGCGTTGGTCAAGACCGAGAAGCAGATTCCGGAGCCCGGCAACATGGCTGTAAAGGTCTTCGCGCTCTGGAACCCGCCGCCGTGGCCGGCCCACTCCCAGCCATCGGCGACGCCCAAGCACAGGCCGAGGCCGTAGTAGCCTTCTGCTGTGGCGTGGGGGTCGCGCCACTGCCTTTGCAACATGGCGCGGCGGCTTGCTGGCGACAGCAAGCCTTGCGTCGCGGATGGATCGAGACTCGCGAAGAAGCGAACCAGATCGGCGGCAGTGGAGATGAAGCCAGTGGCTGGCGCCAGGGCGTTCGTCGGGTTGTCACCGGGGATGATCACCCGGTGACCCAAGGGCACCTCGGCGCTGTGCCCGCGGGCCACCGGCGTGCCCGCGTCGAACGGGGCGTCGGGTCTTGTCTCGTCGAGCTTCAGGGGCACGAGGATGTTGCGCGTGATCCAGTCGCCGTAGGGCTCGCCAGCCACTCGCTCGATCACCATGCCCAGCAGGCCGAACCCGTGGTTAGAGTACTTCATGCGAGTCCCGGGCGGAATCAGAGGTGGCTCGGACAAGGCCACGCGCAGATCCGCCTCATCCGCGAAGGGTCGTTCATCGATCCATTGACCGGCGTCGGCCCCGTCGCGAATCACGCCCGCACCGTGGGAAAGAAGCTGCATGAGAGTGACTGGAGCCAGCGATGCGTGAAGACCGTCGACGTATCGACCGACCGGATCGTCTAGTCCGAGCTCGCCGGCCTCGCGCAACTTGAGAATGGCCGCCGCCGTGAAGCTCTTGGAATGAGACGCGACCCGGAAACGGTGGCGCGGAGTCATGCGCTCGCCTTCGAGGACGTTGGCATGACCGTAGGCCTTCTCGAACACCAGGCGGCCTTTGTGCGCGACGGCGAACACACAGCCGGGCTGGCGTGTCAGGCGCATCTGGCACTCGAGCCATTGATCCGCGTAGTCGATGGCGGCTTTCAACCACGTCCGCATTGTCATTCTCCGGCGTCTATCGTCCCGGCGGGCGTTCAGGCCGAGCGACCGCCGGCCCACAGGTGTGGGCGTCGACCTGGTCCTAGACGAACGCCAGGTCGCAAGTTGCGATACGTGATGTTGTCAAGACGACAGGGATGCGCGCCCGGCGCTTCGACAACGAGGATCTTGTCGGCGATGGGTTCGAAGTCGGCACGGAAGTGCACGCTGCTCTTGACCGCGACAATGCGTTGCTCGGCGGGTTCGATTCCTAGGTGCCTGAAGATCGCTTGATCAAGGCACTGGCAGCGAGTCGATCCGATGACGACCCGGACGTCGGCGGAGGTGTCCAGGACGCGCAAGACCGCCATTGCTCCCAGCTTAGCGGTAATGCCACCGAACATGGCGCCGGCGAAAGTAAACTCGCCGTCGCCCACCGCTTCGACGCGGAACCGCCCCTTGAAGGGCACCTGACCCTGCTGGCCCGACTTCCCGCCCAGGAGGGCTGGGAACTCCGCGCCGATGCTCATCTCATGAGCCTTCGCAGCGATTTCCGCGTCATTGAGGAGGCCAAGGACTGCGCCTTGCGCACCGCCGGCGATCAGCGCATGCAAGAGCCCAGTCGTGTCGGACGAGGCGCCGGCACCCGGGTTGTCCTGCGCATCGGCGATGACCACGGTCCTGGGGCCGGTGTGGGCCATGGCTTCGGCCACGGCGTCCTCAGGTGACTGAAGTCGATCGTCAAACCGGTTCTCCGCGTCGAGCAGGGATTGCAGGAGCGTGTCTGCGGCTGAGTCGGCGTCGCCCTGCGTTCCGGCATAGGCAACCAGCGAAGGCCCTGAATGGAAGATGTCCGCCGGCGGAAATCCCATCGCGATGTCCGCCGAGAACAGCGTTTCACCTTCGAGGCGTTCCAGGCTGGCGTAAAGCGTGCGGCAGGGTTCGGACCCCGTGTGCTGTGCCGTCAATGGCACTAGAAACGGGGACTGCCGAAACGCCTTGCGGAGCGTACCCGCGGTCAGGAGTCGCTGCATGGACGCGAAGGCCCGGACGCCGGTGTCAGCCAGATCGATGTGCGGATAGGTGCGGAAGATGTTGATGGCGGACGCGTGCTCGACCATCTGGGGTGTCACGTTGGCGTGCAGGTCAAGACTGACGACGACGGGTAGGTCGGACCCGATCACGTGGCGCAGACGGCGAAGGAGTTCCCCCTCGCCGTCCTCATGGTCTTGCGTGACCATCGCGCCGTGCAAGTCGAAGTAGATGCCGTCCAGTTCGCCGGCGCCGGCGATGCCCTCGAGAATCATCCCGGTGATGCGCTCGAACGCGTCCGAGGTCACGTACGACGACGGTTCGGCCGTGCACCAGAGGATCGGAACGATCTCGTAACCGCCCGCGGCCGAAGCCGCATCGGCGAAGCCCGTGATGGGGATGTTGATGCCCTTGAGGCCGCGGAGGACGTCGCCGCCACGCAGCAAGCCGGGCCAGGCGTCGGCTTCCTCAAAGTCCGCGTAACCCGCGAGAGTCGGCGCGAACGTATTGGTCTCATGCTGGAATCCGGCGACGGCGATTCGCTTCATCGTTGCTTGTCCCGAATAGCGCGGCGTCCGGCGTCGTGGACGAGCGAGATCATCGCTCTATCCTCGACAACCGTTCGCTCGCCGGGCCTTCGCGCAGCTTTGCGCCGACGCGGGTCTTGAGGAGGTTGTCCAGCCAGTCCGGATCCATCTCCGGCACGGAGGCCAGCAGGAGTTCCGTGTACTCGTGATGGGGCGGTGTCAGCACCTCCTCGCGCGTGCCGTGCTCCACCACCTTGCCCTGCAGCATCACGACTATTTCATCCGCTATCGCCTTCACTGTGGCGAGGTCATGAGTGATGAAGAGATAGGAGACGCCGAGCTCGTTCTGCAGGCGTTGAAGCAGCTTGAGGATCTCCTTGGCCACGAGCTGATCGAGCGCGGACGTGACCTCGTCGCAGATGATCAGGTCGGGCTTTGTCGCCAGTGCCCTGGCGATGCAGACGCGCTGCTTCTCTCCGCCCGACAGCTCCGACGGGAATCGCGTCAGGTAGTGATCGGATAGCTCGATCTGCTCCAGCAGTTCCGCCACCCGCCGACGTTTCTCCGTGCCCCGCGTGCCGAAGTAGAACTCGACCGGCCGGCCCAGGATCTCGTGCACCTTCTGGCGCGGGTTCAGCGCGACATCAGGCATCTGGTAGATCATCTGAATGCGGCGCAGCGTCTCTTTCTGGCGGTCGCCAAGCTTTGCCGGCAGTTCCGCGCCATCGAAGGCAATGCTGCCCCTGGCCGGTGGCAGCAGGCCGGTGATGACACGCGCCAGCGAGCTCTTGCCGCTGCCCGATTCGCCGACAAGCGCGACGGTCTTACCTCGGGTCAGTCTCAAGTTGACATCTTGCAGTACAGGGGGGCCACCGCCGTAGGCGGCCGTGACGCCCTCGATGTCGAGCAGGGGCTCGCCCTCGTGGCGGTGTGGGATTTTGGTTCCGCCGCCCTTGCGCACCGAAAGCAAGGCGCGCGTGTAATCTTCCTTGGGGCTTGCGAGCAAAGCCCGGGAAGGGCCTTCCTCGACGACCTTGCCATGTCGAAGCACCATGATGCGGTCAGCGACTTGCGCGACGACGGCGAGGTCGTGGGTGATGTAGATGGCCGCCGAGTTGAGATCCCGAATGGCTTCCTTGATGGTCGCCAGCACTTCGATCTGTGTTGTCACGTCCAGAGCGGTCGTGGGCTCATCGAACACGATCAGGTCGGGCTTGCAGGCCATCGCCATGGCCACCATGGCGCGCTGCAGTTGACCACCCGACACCTGGTGCGGAAAGCGGTTTCCGATGGTGTCGGGATCCGGAAGGTCGAACCGACGGTAGAGTTCCCGTGCGTGCAGTTCCGCTTCCGTGTGGCTCATGATGCCGTGCCTGACCGGTGCCTCGGCGTGTTGGCGGATCAGGCGATGGGCGGGGTCGAACGAGGCGGCAGCGCTCTGCGCGACATAGGAGATACGAACACCTCGAATCCTGCGCAGAACCGCATCGGAAGCCATCGTCATTTCGGTATCGCCGAACTGGATACTGCCGTTGACGATGCGACAGCCCGGCCGGCAGAAGCCCATGCTCGCAATGCCAATGGTGGACTTTCCGGCGCCGGATTCCCCGATGAGCCCCATGACCTCGCCACGGTCGACATGTAGATCGACGCCCGAGACGATCTGCGACCACGTCTCCTTCTGAAAACCTTCGATGACCAGGTTCTTCATGGTCAGGAGACGAGTCATGGCGTGCGCCCGGATGGCATCACGGTCTAATACTCATCGCGCAGGCCGGCGGCCTTACGCAGGAACCAGTCGGCCACCATGTTGACACCGATCGTCACGAACGCAATGGCGAACGCGGGGACGAGGGCCGTGTAGACGCCGAAGGTGATCGCGCCGGCGTTCTCCTTCACCATGCTGCCCCAATCCGCCGTGGGCGGCTGTAGGCCGAGGCCCAGGAAGCTGAGTGCACTGATGAACAGGAACACAAAGCAGAAGCGCAAACCGAATTCGGCAATCAACGGCGGTAGGGTGTTGGGCAAGATTTCGCGCCACATGAGCCATGACAGCCTCTCGCCGCGCAGCCGCGCGACCTCGACGTACTCGGTGGCCTCGATATCCAACGCGACTGCTCGCGAAAGGCGAAAGACGCGTGTCGAATCGAGCAAGGCGATGACGATGATCAGTACCGGTGTCGACGTACCAGCGACCGACAGGACGATCAGCGCGAAGATCAGCGTCGGAAACGCCATCATGACATCGACAGTCCGGCTGACCAGTTGGTCGACCCATCCGTGCATCGTGGCGGCCAGAAAGCCCAACGTCATGCCGATGAAGAACGATAGTGCTGTGATGATCAGCGCGATGCTGATGGAGTTGCGCGCGCCATACAGCATGCGGGAGAGAAGATCGCGGCCAAGATGGTCGGTGCCAAGCCACGCCTTGCCGTCAACGCGTGAGTGGTTGAGCTGGGACCAGCATGGCCCCCTGAGACTGAGTGCCTCTTCAGAACAGTCGGCGGCCCAGAACCCCGGCTCCCAGACCCCGCCGATGATCTCGGTTTCCTCGAACGGCGCGAGTTGCGGGGCAAAGGCAAAGGCGAGCAGATTGATCGCGATAATGAGGAAGCCGAGCCGAGCACTCCACGGTGCCTTGCGGATCTGACGGAGCAGGCTCGACAACATCCTCCCGCCACCCTACTTCGGATGCCGCAGACGCGGATTGGCGAGCACGGAGAGAACGTCGGCGCCCAGATTGAGCAGCACGTAGGTCGCCGCAAAGATCAGACCGCTCGCCTGCACGACCGGCAGATCGCGCTTCGATACCGAGTCGGCCAACAGTTGGCCCAACCCCGGGTAGACGAACACAACCTCGACCACCACCACGCCCACGACGAGGTAGGCCAGATTGATCACAATGACGTTGATGATCGGCGCGAGTGAATTGGGAAGCGCGTGGTACAGAATGATCCAGGCGCGCGTCATTCCCTTGAGTTGAGCCATCTCGATGTAGGGCCGGCCCAGCACGTTGATGAGCGCCGCTCGCGTCAGCCGCATGATGTGCGCGACCACCACCAGGACAAGAGTCGAGACCGGGAGTGCGATGGCGTGCAGCCGATCCCAAAAGTCCATAGCCGGCGTTACATTGGCCATGCTCGGAAACAAGGGAAGTTCGACAGCGAGAAGTGCGATCAGAATGTAGGCGACGAGGAACTCCGGAAACGAAATCGTCGTCAGGGTCGTCATTGAAACGAGCTTGTCGAATGGCGTTTCCTTGAACAGCGCGGCCAGCAAGCCGAGCAAAACGGACAACGGCACCGCGATGGCAGCAGCGACAACCGCCAAGAACAATGTGTTCGACAAACGTGCACCAATAAGGTCGGCGACGGGAATATCATTGGCCAGCGAACGCCCGAGATCCCACCGCATCAGTCCGCCCAGCCATTCGATGTAGCGGACGTGGAGCGGCTGATCGAGACCCAGTTCTGCGCGAAACGCGGCAAGTGCCTCGGCCGTGGCCTGCTGACCAAGAATGGACTTGGCTAGATCTCCTGGCAGGAATTCAACACCTAAGGAAATCAACACTGATATGACGAACAATGTAACGAACGCGAAAGCGATTCTCTTCAAAATGTATGCACTAAGTTTGCTCACTTAACGATCCTCACGCGATGAATTTGTAGCACACCTGCACGCGGCCCTGGTCCTCCAGCCAGGTCTGCCACATGAAGTTGCCCGCGAACCGCGCCATCTTGCCACCATTCTCGACAAATCCATCGACGGCGTCGCGCATCTCCCATGACCGATATTCATCGTGACCGACGAAGACTGCACAACCATAGCCATGCAAGATCTCCGGAGCGTCCGCGAGGTCATGCTGTGTGATGACGTCGAGCGCATAGCCCTGGCGCCGCGCCCATGACGGGCGGACGGTCAAGGCCTATACGAGGCGCACCCTTCGGCTGCGACACGAATCCGCGGCTCCATGGTCGTTGAGTGCTGAGTCGAGTAGCGAACGCGTTGATGTTGGGTCCGGTGATGCCTTCGTAGTGGTTGCTGCCGCCCCATTCGTTGTAGGCGATCCAGGTCCCGGTCGCGCAGACCAGAACCATTCGTGCGTCGCGACTTGGCACGGCCGGGCGAAGAACGAACATGTGCCGATGCTCGAACCGCTGGTTGTCGCGGCGCACGGACGTACGAACAATGTATCCACCGGATTGCCAGTCGCGCGGCAGCGCGAATTCGTAGGCCACGGGCCAGCCGCAACCGCTTTCGGAACAGTCTTCCGGCGTCGGATGCATGGCCCCAGCAAGCCCTTCGACGCCATGTACTGACGTCGGCTCATCCCCGTCGAGGACGATCTCCAAACTGTAGCGATCGGCCGTTGTGTTGACGTGAAAGCAAACCGTATCCCCTGGCGCGTAGGAGAGTCGATCCGTGTAGCACCAGACCTCCAGCTCGTTGGGGTCGCGGCTGGTGCATTCATAGACATTCTCAAGGACAGCGCTGGTCCACTGTCCCTGGGTCGTACGGCCGCGCCTAGTGCCCGCGCGCGTCGCGGCCAGCATCGAGGACCGAACCTGCTCAGTGGCCCGCGGTCGTGCCACCATCAATTGGCAGCGCGATACCGGTAATGAAACGCGCCTCGTCTGAGGCCAGGTACATGATGCCAGCAGCGATCTCCGCCGGCGTCGTGATCCGCTTCAACGGCGCATAGTCGATCATCTTCTGCCACGCCGCTTCGGGATCGGGTTTCCTCTTGACCGAAAGGCGGATCATGTCGGTGTCGACATATCCGGGGCACACGCAGTTGACGCGCACGTCGGGCGCCACTTCCAAGGCCATGGCCTTGGTCATGTTGACCACGCCGCCCTTCGTTCCACAGTAGACAGTTATGCCAGGCACACCGATGAGGCCCGCGTCCGATGCGATGTTGACGATGTTCCCATGGGATTGGCGCAATGCGGGGAGCGCCGCACGGCACACGAAGAACGTACCCTTGAGATTTACGTCGGCGTGATCGTCCCACATCTGTTCGTCGCAGGCCTCGATGGGTCTTCCGGCGCCGATTCCGGCGCTGTTGACGACGATGTCGAGGCCATTCAACGCGTTGAGTGCGGTTTGAACCGCCGTCTCACATCCTGCGGCGGTACTAATGTCGGCCGGTGCAGCTACAAGCCGTTCGTTGACGCCCATCTTGCCGATTGCCAGTTCGACAGACTGCGGCGTCTTTCCATTGACGGCGACGCGCGCGCCGGCGTCGACAAAGGCACGAACGACGCCGAAGCCGATCCCACGGCTCCCGCCCGTCACCAAAACCCGCTTGCCAGTGAAGTCCATCTCGATGCCCCCCTTGGGCTGCGCGTGCTGCGAGTGCTGCGCGTGCTGCGCGGGCGCCCCGATCGGGCGCCCGCGTCGCACGGCCCGCCGTCTACACGGTATCGTCGACCCAGACCTCCTCGAACGGCCATCCAGCACCGCCGCTGAACGCCGGGCTGCCATGGAAATTCTGAATCCTTGGACCCGTCGCCTCGACAAAGTTCAGGAAGAACGGAATGAAGGCACCGCCGTCGTCATGAACCAACGTCTGCGCCTCGCAGTAGATTTCGTAGCGCTTCTTCTGATCAATGGTCTTACGTCCCATGATCAATAGTTCGTCGAAACGCGGGTTCTTCCACTGGGTCTCGTTCCATTCGGCATCGGATTGATGGACGATGGTGAGGATGAGGTCCGCCGTCGGACGCGAGTTCCAGTTCGACGCGCAGATTGGCACTTTCATCCACGTGTGTTCCCAGTAGCCGTCGGCCGGCACCCGCTTGATATCGATGGTGATGCCAGCCGCCTTGGCGCTCTCCTGGAGCATGACACAAGCATCCACGGCGAATTCACCGGCCTGGGTCGAAGCGGAAATCTCGACGGAGGACAACCCCGTCTTCTGCCAGTAGAACTTCGCCTTATCGGGATCGTAGCCGCGCTGCGGAATCTCCCTGCAGTACATTGGGATGCCCGGATTGACCGGGAAGTCGTTGCCAACGGTTCCGTGGCCCAGCAGCAACTGGTCGACCATGGCCTGACGATCGGCAAGGTGCTTGAGCGCCAAACGCAGGTTCGGGTCATTGGTCGGCTCCCTGTCGCACATCATCGCCCACAGGAAATGAGCCCCTGACTTGGTCGAGTGAATTGAGACCTTCGGGTCGCGGCCGAGCATGTCGGCGACGCGTGGGTCGACGCCGGAAATGTCGAGCGAACCTGCCAGCAATCCGTTTGTTCGCGCGGTGGCGTCGATGACGTTCTGCGTGATCCACGTCTCAACCCACGCCGCATCGGACTTGAAGAAATTCTCGTTGCGCGTCACGACCGAGCGAATCCCCGGCTCGAATTCCACCAGCTTGTAGGGGCCCGTTCCGACCACAGGGTCACCGTCCTTCCAGCCTTCAGGGACGATCGACGTGTGATAGTCAAAGCCCAACTGGATCGGGAAGTCCGCGTTACCCGAATTGAGGACGATTTTGACCCCATTATCGCCGTCCGCTTTCATCTCTACGATCGACGACAGCAACGCCTTCGAAGGCGACGTGGAATCTTCCTTGATGTGCTCGCCGAGCGAATAGATGACGTCCTGGGGTGTCAGCGTCTTGCCGTTATGGAACTCGACGCCGCTGCGAAGCTTGAAGTTCCAGACGGTAGCCTCATCGGTGCCTTCCCACTCTTCGGCAAGGTACGGCACAACGTTCAGATCCCGGTCGAGATTGGTGAGCCGGCTATAGACCTGATAGGACCGCGTGGCGTCGGTGCCACTCGTCATCTTGGTCGGGTCATACGTCTCCGAAGGACTCGATTCCCCGTCGGCCCAAACGACTTCGCCGCCGCGCTTTGGCGTGGCAGCGTAGGCGGACTGGCTGAACAGGGTGGCCGCTGCGGCCCCGGTCACGCCTGCCGCCACAGCCCGCTCGAGAAACTCGCGCCGGCCTATGCGGCCCGACCCCAACTCTTTCAGCAGTACGTCAATGCCCCTCATAGTGATCCTCCTTGCTGATCTTCCGCGTGGATCTTTCGCCGTTTCGTGTGCCCGCTGCCTGATGGGCGCGTCGCCATGACGGAGTTCCGGAGCTCTTCTCGCGCCTGGAACACCTGCACCAAGCTTCGCTGCGCGGTGTCGACATGAGCGCGAATGAGCTCGGCCGCGCCCGCTGCGTTCTTCTCTCTGATCAAGTTGAACAGTGCCAAGTGTTCATTGTAGGCCGCAGCGAGCGCTGCCCTGTCCGCGATCTCCACCGAGATGAACCGCATGACCTTGTCCAGCACATTCTGCATGGCTTGGTGCAGGGACGCGTTGCCACTCGCACGCCCTATGAGCTCGTGGATGTCCAGATCCAGCCTGACCGCCCTGGCGTGGTGCCGCGGATCGGGGGGTAACTCCTTCAGTTCACCCAGGATCCGGGCGAACTCATCAAGGTGTGACGGCTGCGCGTTCCGCGTCGCCAACGTCACCGCGTTGATCTCGAGCATCTTTCTGAATTCGTACAGGTCTGACACCTGTTCCGCGGAGAACTTGCTGACATAGTAGCCGCGCCGCGCGCGCTTATCGACCAGGCCGGTCATGGCCAAGCGTCCGAGCGCCTCGCGGATCGGCGTTCGACTGACACCCAGCTGCTCGGCAAGTTCCCGGTCAACGAGCTTCTGCCCGGCATGAAGCACGTTCATCAGCACCATCTCGCGCAGCCGTGCATACACGTCATCGATCACGAGTTCGGAATGGTCGTTCGCCATCGAGGCCGACGCGCTCTAGCATTCTGTTTGGAATGCCATCGTGCATGCTAGTACTATGCATGTCAACGTGCTGGAAGGTGGGGAGGTGTCCCGTGAGGAATCATGCGCGGGTCGTTGTCATCGGCGGCGGCATGATGGGCGCCAGCCTGCTCTACCATCTCGCCCTGGAAGGCTGGACGGACTGCGTCCTGCTTGAGAAATCGAGCCTGACATCGGGCTCGACCTGGCACGCCGCCGGTCTCGTCGCCCACCTCAGCTCGAGCCTGCCCCTCGCCCAGATCACGAGCTACGGCATCAAGCTCTACCCGAAACTAGAGGCCGAGACGGGACAATCGGTTACCTGGCACGGCTGTGGCGGGCTCTACCTCGCCTTCACCGACGACGAGCTCGATTGGCTCAGGCTCGTCCAGAGCGTGTGTCGTGGATTGGGCCATCCGATGGAAATCGTCGGTCGCGAAAGGATCGCCGAGCTTTTCCCCTTCTATGACCTCGACGGTGTCAGGGCGGCCCTACACACCATGGACGACGGCCATGTCGATCCCGCGGGCGCCTGCATGGCGTTTGCTGTTGGTGCGCGAAACAGAGGTGCGGACATCGTCCAAGGCAACAGAGTCACCGACGTTAGACCGCTGCCAAGCGGCGAGTGGGAAGTCTTCACCGAACAGGGAAACATCGTCTGCGAGCATGTCGTCAACGCGGCCGGGACCTACGCACGCCAGGTCGGGGCATGGGTCGGCCTTGACTTGCCCATCGCGAACACAACCCATCACTACATCGTCACCGAGGCCGTGCCGGAGTTCCTGGATCTGAGTGTGGAGCTTCCCGTTGTCAGGGATGCAAGCGCGTTCAGCGGTTACTGCAGGATGGAGCAGAAGTCTGGCTTGATCGGCATCTACGAGAAGGCCAACCCGAACACTATTTGGGACGACGGAGTGCCGTGGGACGCGGAGCACGAATTGTTCGAGCCCCATCTTGATCGCATCGCGCCGTGGGTCGAGATCGCCATGGCGCGCATGCCCGTGTTCCAGGCTGCCGGGATCAAACGAATCATTCATGGCGCCATTCCCGATACCCCCGACGGAAACATGCTGGTCGGGCCAGCGCCTGGGCTCCGCAACTACTGGTGCTGCTGTGGCGCGCAGATCGGGATCGGCTGGGGGCCGGGGGCCGGAAAACTTCTTGCACAGTGGATGGTGTACGGCGCCGCGGACATCAGCATGAAGGATCACGATCCACGTCGCTATGGTGCGTTCGCGGACCGATCGTACGTTCTTGAAAAGACCAAGGAAGACTACGTTCTTCATCGGGAAGTGCCGTTTCCCCGACTCAACCGCCACGTCGGGCGCCCTGTGAAGACGAGTTCGCTCTATGGACGGCTCAAGGATCGTGGGGCGGTGTTCGAAGAGGTGTACGGGTGGGAGCAGCCTCGCTGGTTCGCGCGCAATGGCGTTTCCCGAGAGGACATCTACAGCTACCGCCGTTCTGAGTTGTTCGAAATCGTTGCAGCGGAATGCGTCGCCGTGCGGGACCATGTCGGCGTCATGGATCTGACGGCATTCGCCAAGATCGAAGTCCGTGGGCGCGACGCCTCGACCTTTATGAACCGCATGATCGCCAACCGGGTTCCGTCCCGGAACGGCGGCATGGTTCTTTCACACCTTCTGAACAGCAAGGGTACCATCGAGGCCGAGATTGTACTCACCAAGCATAATGAAAATGAATTCTATATCACGGGCGCTGCCTTTTTTGAGCAACGCGTGCTCGACTGGCTCTCATCACACAAACATGCCGGTCAGCAGATCGAAATTAGAAATTTGTCTAACGAACTTGGTTGTTTGATTGTATCTGGTCCCAAGTCCCGTAAGGTACTGCAGCGCGTAAGTCAAACGAGTTTAGACAATGTCAGTTTTCCCTGGCTCTCCTGCCGTGATATCGAGATTGAGGGCGGCACGACACGGGCCTTGCGTGTTTCGTACTCGGGCGAACTAGGATGGGAGCTACATGCGCCCATGGATCGCTTGCCCGTGATTTACGACGCTGTCATGAACGCCGGCCAAGATTGTGGCATCGTGGATTTCGGTTCCTTCGCCCTCAATTCCATGCGGCTCGAGAAGGCGTTCCACGCCAGCAGCGAGCTGACGAACGAGGTCACCCTTGTGGAAGCAGGCGCCACGCGGTTTCTCGACCTGGACAAGGGAGCATTCGTCGGCCGTGAGGCGACGGTTCTAAGCGGGCAAGGCCCACTCAGATGGACCTGCGTGTGTCTCGAAGTCAACGCCGACGACGCGGATTGCTGGGGTGGTGAGACCGTCATCGGTAACGGGAATGTCGTCGGATTTGTCAGTTCCGGCGGGTACGGCCACCGGGTCAGCAAGAGCCTCGCGTTCGCATATGTCAGCCCCGAGTGTTCGGCTGCCGGAACAGAGCTTCTTGTCGAGATTCTCGGCGAACGTCGCCCCGCGAGCGTCCTTGTGGGCCCCGTCTATGATCCCGCCAATGCCCGGCCTCGCGCCGACGCATGATCGTGGCCGTTCCCGCCCGGCCGCTTAAGTGGGGGATTATTCCGCCGCCGTTCTCACCCCACACGAAATTGCGGTGTTGACCATCGAGCCGCTGCCGAGCCGGACCTTCGGCGGGCTGATCCGTGTCAAGGACGCGCGCCCGTTCGTCGCCGCCATGGAGGCCGCCCCGGCCACGCTGCCGG
>Ga0194128_10003190_pt1 | contig 25576 bp, 25 predicted proteins | sample TA2KigCa65mmetaG_FD_148650 | JGI IMG/M metagenome (GOLD analysis project Ga0194128, IMG submission 148650) | Freshwater microbial communities from Lake Tanganyika, Tanzania - TA2015037 Kigoma Deep Cast 65m | ecosystem: Environmental > Aquatic > Freshwater > Lake | place: Tanzania: Lake... | reverse complement strand
CGACGACGAGATCACTGCGTTCCTGTTCCTCATGGTGGTGGCGGGGAACGAGACCACGACCAAACTCCTCGCCAACGCCTGGTACTGGGCGTGGAGGTTCCCCGCCGCCAGATCCACCGTCCTCACCGCCGGCGACCGGACCGAGGAGGTGGTGTCGGACTGGGTCGAGGAGACGCTCCGCTACGACACGTCGACGCAGATGCTGACGCGACTCGTGACCGAACGGATCGAGTTGCACGGTTCCATGCTCGAACCCGGTGACACGGCCCTCCTCCTTGTCGGCTCAGCCAACCGCGACGAGGCAGTGTTCGACGATCCGGACCACTACGACCTGAACCGGGACACGTCGTCGCTGGTGAGCTTCGGTGTCGGCCGCCACTTCTGTCTCGGGGCATCGCTCGCTCGCCTCGAGGCGACCATCTGCCTCGAGGAACTGTGCCGCCGCATCACCGACTACGACATCGACACCACCGGAGCAGTGCGATTCCATTCGATCAACGTGCGTGGCTTTGCGCACCTTCCGACCACCGTGGAGTCCCGGTGAGCGAACGAAGTACTTCCCCTGCAGCCGAGCGACCGGTGCTCGTCACCGGAGCGTCCTCTGGCATCGGAGCCGCTGCGGCCACGGCGTTCGCCCAACTCGGGCACCCCGTACTGCTCGGCGCCCGCCGAGTCGAACGGTGCGAGGAGACCGCCGAGGGGATCCGCGCGCAGGGCGGCACTGCGCACGTGGCTCCGCTCGACCTCCTCGACACCGCATCGATCGATGCGTTCTCAATCCATGCCAGCGCCACACTCGGTGAGATTGACATCCTCGTGTCCTGCGCCGGCGACGTGCTGCCAAAGTCGACCGTCGACACCACACCGGAGGAGTTCTCAGCGCAGCTGCAGGTGAACCTGATCGGCGCTCAGCGACTGATCAGCCGGATCACCCCGGAGATGATCAACCGTCGCCGCGGGGACGTCGTCGTGGTCACCTCCGACGTCGTCCGCCTCCCGCGTCCGCTCATGGCGTCCTACGTGAGTTCCAAGTGGGGCCTCGAAGGCATGGCACGGGCCATGCAGACGGAGGTCGAGGGCACGGGGGTGCGCGCCTCGATCGTTCGACCCGGCCCCACGCTGACCGGAATGGGCATGGACTGGGACCCCGACGTCCTCGCTCCCGTGCTCGATGAGTGGCGCCGGTGGGGACTGGTTCGTCACGCTGGATACCTCACCGCCGAGGCCGTTGCCAGCGCCGTCGTGTTCGTCGCAACGCAACCTCCCGGCACCAACATCACGCTCGTCGAGGTGGAACCGGAGGCGCCGTTGACAGCGCCGGGAGGCGAGACGACATGAGGACCGGGACATGAGCAACATCTCCATTGCCGAAGTCTCGGGTCGACTCAGCGACGGGGGCCACCTCGCCGAACTGCGCTCGGACCCGATTGGACTCCTCAGCCGTCTCCGGGAGGAGTGCGGCGCTGTGGGATCATTCGATCTCGCCGGCCGCCGGGTCGTGGTCGTCACCGGGGCCGAAGGCAACGAGTGGTACTTCCGAGCCTCCGACGAGGACCTCGACCAAGGTGAGGCGTACCCGTTCATGACTCCGATCTTCGGTGAGGGTGTGGTCTTCGACGCCAGTCCCGAGCGACGACGCGAGATGCTCCACAACCAGGCGCTTCGGGATCGCTACATGCGAGGTCACGCTGAGACCATTGCGCGTGAGGTCGAGGAGATGGTCGCCGTCTGGGACCGGGACGGTTCCGGGCGAATCGACCTGCTCGACTTCTTCGCTGAGCTCACGATCTACACGTCGAGTTCATGCTTGATCGGCCGGAAGTTCCGGGACGCGCTCGACGGCCGCTTTGCCCGCCTTTACCACGACCTCGAACGCGGCACCGATGCGCTGGCGTTCGTGGATCCGTACGCCGACATCCCCTCGTTTCGGCAGCGGGATGCCTCACGGGCGGAACTCGTGAACCTCGTCGCTGCGATCATGGACGAGCGACTCGCCGGCGAACCGGCCACCGAGGACGACCGGGACCTGCTCGACGTACTGCTGTCGATCAGGACAGCAGACGGCGAGTTGCAGTTCGACGCCAACATCATCACGGGCATGTTCATCGCCATGATGTTCGCCGGTCACCACACGACCTCCACCACGGCCGCGTGGACGCTCCTCGAGTTGCTCCGTCACCCCGAACAGATGGCAGCGGTGCTCGACGAACAGGATGCGCTCGCACGCGACGGCGGCGACCTCACCTATCAGGCGCTCCGGGACATGCCGCTGCTCGAATCGGCGATCAAGGAAGCTCTGCGACTCCATCCACCGCTCATCCTTCTGCTCCGGGTCGCCAAGAACGACCTCGAGGTGCTCGGACACCACATCCCCGCAGGCGACCTCGTCGGCGCCACGCCCGCAGTGTCCAACCGGCTCGCCGAGGCCTTCTCCGAACCCGAACGCTACGACCTGTACCGATACCTCCCTCCCCGCAGCGACGACGTCGAACACCCGTGGGACTGGATCCCCTTCGGCGCCGGTCGCCACCGGTGCGTCGGTGCGGCGTTCGCCATGATGCAGTTGAAGGCGATCTTCGCCCTCCTCCTCACGCGCTATCGCTTCGAACTGGCCCAACCGGCTGACTCCTACCGCACCGACCACACCAAGATGGTCGTCCAGCTCGCACAGCCCTGCGAGGTCGACTGGGTCCGCCGGTGAGCTGGCACATCTCGGTCGACGACGACCTGTGTCAGGGCCACGGCGTCTGCGAGTCGGAGGCGCCTGAGGTGTTCCGGGTGTCCAAGGCCGGCGAGTTGACCGTGCTCGACCCCAACCCGTCCGATGACCAGCGGCCCGCAGTCGAACAGGCTGTGCGCTACTGCCCCACCCGAGCCATCAGGATCGCTGGGAACCGCACCGAGAGCGAGGAGTGAACCGTGCCCCCATTCGACCGTAGTGAACTCGACGAGATGGTTCAGCGGTGGCTGGCCGCCAACCAGGAGTGTGAGGCCGCCGGTGACTGGGGCCCCTTGGCGGACATGTACACCGAGGACGCCACCTACGGCTGGAACTTCGGGCCGCGTGAGGATTTCATGGCCGTGGGCCGGGAGGAGATCCGTTCGATCGCCCTCGGCCTCGAGATGGGCGGCCTCGACGGCTGGGTGTATCCGTACCAGCACGTCCTGGTCGATGACCGCCTCGGACAGGTCCTTGGACTCTGGAAGCAGGTCGCCGAGACCGACGACGGTCGCCGTTACGAGGTGGGTGGGATCGGCGGCTCGTGGTTCGGCTACGGCGGCGAATTCCAGTGGGCCTGGCAGCGGGACTTCTTCGACTTCGGCAACGCCACTGCCCTGTTCCTCGAGATGATGGCCGACGGGACCCTCTCGGCGGGGATGACCGCCCGCATGGAACGATCGCTGTCGCAGTCGCTACCCGGTCACTATCCGATCGGTCAGGCACCAGCGCCGATCTGGCCCGATGTGGACGACTCGGAGGCCTGAGGTGAGCGACTCGAGCCCACTCCCCGATGGACCCTACGGGTTCATCGGTCTCGGCAACATCGGAGCGCCCATGGCGCAACGACTTCTCGGCTGGGCCCCGGGGCTCGTCGTGTGCGATCTCGACGACAGCCGGGTCGAGCCGCTCCGCTCTGCTGGCGCTGGCGTCGCCACGACCGCACGAGAGCTCGGTGAGCGCTGCGGCGCCGTCTCGGTCATGGTGCTCAACGACGAGCAGGTTCGTGCAGTGGTCGCCGAACTCCTCGAGACCATCCGTCCGGATTCGGTCATCGGTGTTCACTCCACCATCGACGTCGCCACCGCAGTCGAACTCGACCTGACCGCTCGGGCGAAGGGGGTGAGACTCATCGACGCACCCGTCTCGGGTGGGTTCATCGGAGCGGCCGAGGGGCGCCTCGCAGTGCTCGCCGGTGGCGACACCGAGGCCATCGATGCAGTGCGTCCGGCGTGGTCGAACTTCGCCGACCTCGTGGTCCGGTTCGGACCTGCCGGGTGCGGCACGACCGCCAAACTGGCACGCAACCTGCTGCACTTCGTGGCGTTCACGGCGGCTTCTGAGGCACAGCAACTCGCCGAAGCCGCCGGACTCGACCTCGGTGCACTGAGCCGAGTGGTCCGGCACTCCGATGCGGTCACCGGCGGTCCGGGAGCGATCATGCTTCGAGCCAGCACCGAGGACCTCCGACCCGGCGACGACTGGTACGAAACGATGCAGCACGTGCGCACGCTCGGCGAGAAGGACCTCGATCTGGCGCTCGCCCGAGCAGCTGAATTCGGCCTGGATCTACCCCTCGCCGAGTTGGCACGGGTCCGACTCGCGGGCGGTCTCGGCGTGCCGCATGCGACCTGAGTCGGCAACGCCGCACAGGAAACGGTGAAGTCGAACGACGCAGTCTCCGCCGGCGGTGTGTCGGTCTCCTACGGCCGCCGATATCCGAAGTCCAGCCTGGCTGTACCCGTAGCGACCCCCTCGACGACGATCCGTTGCAGTCCGCCGGCACCGGGGATCGGTTCGGCGGGGCGGACGTAGTCGTCGGAGACCACAAACAACTGCAGTGTCGGGTGCTGCGGTCAGCTCCCAGAGGTAGCCGGTGGTCGGGTTGGCCTGGAGTTCGAGCGTCACCTGCCCGCCCACTTCGAGGGTGACGGGCCCGGGCTCACTGACCATGGCGAACGGGACGGTACCGGACGTGCACCAGGGCAACGTGGCGACCGGTCAGGTGATGGCGATCCACGCCAGGAACACCACCACGATCAGCACGGCGACGATGGCGATGGGCAGCGGCCCGAAGACCTCTTTGCGCCGCTGACGGACCTCATAGGACTCATTGGCCTTGCTCCCCACCTTGGGCAGGTGGTGCTGTTCCGGCTTGCGGGGTTTCCCGCCACTGCTACCCACAGACTCAGCCTACCGTCCCGGTAACCTCACCGGCATGCCTGACCCAGCGAACACGATCCCCGGCGTCCTCCTCGCCGCCGTCGCAGCCCACGGCGAGGAGGAGGCGATCACCGACGGCCCCACGAGCCTGACGCACGCCGACCTCCTCGAACGCGTGGAGGATGCCGCCGCTGGGCTGCTCGCCTGCGGGGTCGAGCACGGCGACCGAATGGCCGTGTGGGCGCCCAACTGCTGGGAGTGGGTGGTCGCCGCGCTCGCCGTGCACCACGTCGGCGGCGTGCTCGTCCCGGTGAACACCCGCTACAAGGGAACCGAGGCCGCCGACCTGCTGCAACGGGCTCGGGTGCGGGTCCTGTTCACGATGACGGACTTCCTCAACACCGACTACGTCACCCTCCTGCTCGACGGTCCCGACGGCAGGCCGGAGCTCCCCGACCTCGTCACGGTCGTGTCGCTCCGCGGACCCGAGCGCGTGGACGCCGTAACGTTCCAGGGGTTCCTCGACGGCGGTGAGTCGGTCGACCGCAACGAGGTGCGCCGTCGCGCCGCCGGCGTCACCGGCGACGACTTCTGCCACCTCTTGTTCACCTCCGGCACCACGGGCCGGCCGAAGGGCGTCGAGCTCGTGCACGCCTCGGTGTGCCGGGGCTTCGACGCGTGGGCCGAGGTCATCGGTCTGCGGGCCGGGGACCGGTACCTGGTGGTCAACCCCTACTTCCACAGCTTCGGACTCAACGCGGGGATACTCGCCTGCCTCCTCCGCGGGGCGGTGAACCTGCCGCACGCCGTGTTCGACGTCCCGGCGATCGTCGAGCGGATCGAACGGGACCGGATCACTGTGCTGCCCGGTCCGCCGGCGATCTACCAGAGCATGCTGCTGGACCCCGAACTGGACCCGTCCCGTCTGGCGACCCTCCGACTGGCCGTGACGGGCGCAGCGGCGATCCCGGTGCAGCTCATCGTCGACATGCGTACCGTGCTCGGCTTCGACACCGTGGTGACGGGGTACGGCCTCACCGAGTCCTCGGGCATCGCGACCATGTGTCGACACGACGACGACCCGGAGACGATCGCCACCACCTCCGGCCGGGCCATCCCGGACGTCGAGGTTCGGATCGTGGACGAGTCCGGGGCCCCAGTCCCGACCGGCGAGGTGGGCGAGATCGTCGTCCGTGGCTACGTCGTGATGCGCAGCTACCTCGACGATCCTGCGGCCTCGGCGGACGCCGTCGACGCAGACGGCTGGCTGCACACGGGGGATCTCGGCACCCTCGACGAGCGCGGCTACCTGCGGATCACCGATCGGCTCAAGGACATGTTCATCGTGGGTGGGTTCAACGTCTACCCGGCCGAGATCGAGCAGGCGCTCGGAGCCCACCTGTCGATCGGCCAGGTGGCCGTGATCGGGATGCCCGACGAACGGCTCGGCGAGGTCGGTGCCGCCTTCGTGGTCGCCGCACCCGGGGCGACCGTGGACCCGGACGAGGTGGTCGCCTGGGCACGCGAGCGCATGGCCAACTTCAAGGTGCCCCGGCGGGTCGACGTGCTCGACGCCCTGCCGCTGGTCCCGGCGGGCAAGGTCGACAAGGTTGCGCTGCGAGCGCGCCTCGGGGCCTGACGGTGCGACTCGGCGAGGTCGCCAACGAGGACGCACTGCCCTTCGGCCGACCGCTCGACGGGGTCCGGATCCTGGCCCTCGAACAGATGCAGGCGCTCCCCTACGCAACGCAACTGCTCGCCCGCCTGGGCGCCGAGGTCGTGAAGATCGAACCCCTTCGGGGCGACCTGGGGCGGACGTCGATGCCGGCGATGCAGGACCCAGAGGGTCGCTCCGTCGGCGCCACGTTTCTCCGAAACAACCTTGACAAGCGCAGCGTGTGCGTCGACCTTCGCCGACCGGAGGGCCGGGACCTGGTCCTGAAACTCGCGCGTGGCTTCGACGTGGTGGCCGAGAACTCCAAACCGGGCTCCATGTCCCGACTCGGACTCGGCCCCGAGGACTTCGCAGCAGTCGACGAACGCCTCGTCTACGTCTCCGTGTCGGGCTTCGGCAACACCGGTGACTCCCCGTACAGGGAGTGGCCGGCCTTCGCTTCGATCACCGAGGCCATGTCGGGGATCTACACCTTCACCGCCGGACCGGGGAACCGGCCGCGTCCGAACCCGGTCGGCGCACTGGGCGACATCTCCGCCGCCCTGTTCGCCACCATCGGCGTGCTCGCAGCACTGCGCCACCGTGACCGCACGGGCCTGGGCCAGCACGTCGACGTGGCGATGCTCGACTCGGTCGTGGCCATGACCGACGTGGTGACCAACTTCTGGTCGCTCGGGCACCGCCCCGGCGACACGAGCACCGTCCTGCTCGAGGCATTCCGGGCGTCCGACGGCTGGTTCGTCCTACAGGTCGGCAGGGAGCAGCACTTCGAGGCCCTCGCCGGTGTGGTCGACCGAGCCGAGTGGCTGCAGGACGAACGGCTGCGGTCCCGGACATCGTGGACCGAGCACCTCGAGGACATCCTCCGGCCTGCGATCGAGGCGTGGGCGGCCGGGCGCACCAGGATCGAGGCGTGCGCCGAACTCTCGGCCGCCGGACTCGCCGCCGGGCCGTGCGCCACGACCGACGAGGTCGTCGACGACCCCCACGTGGCGGCCCGGCACATGCTCGTGGAAGTCGAGCGTCCCGACGGCGTGGCGGCGCCGGTGCTCGTCCCGGGGAACCCGGTCAAGATGTCGCGAGTCGCCGAGGGACCCGAGCGGCGACCACCGTGGATCGGCGAGCACACCGACGAGGTCCTCGCTGCCGAGCTGGGACTGTCGGTGGACCGGATCGACGAGCTCAGGGCCGACGGGATCGTGGCGTGATCGACCTCCCCGATCGACACCTCGCCGGCAGCGTCCGCACGCCGGTCGGTCAGGTGGTCGTCGTCGCCGGACCTGCGGGCGTGTCGTCCATCGGGTTCTACGACCCGCCGGGTTGCGTCCCGGTGGACCAGAGAGCGCTCCAGTCCGTGACCGACGCCGTACTCGACTGGTTCGACGACCCGACGAGCCTCGAGGGGCTGCCGATCGACGCACCGGTCAGCGACTTCGCCACCGCGGTGCGCGCTGCGCTGCTGGAGGTCCCCGTCGGCTCCACGACCACCTACGGCGAGCTCGCCCGGCGGCTCGGACGACCGACGGCGTCGCGCGCCGTGGGCCGGACGGTCGGCGCCAACCCGGTGGCCATCGCGATCCCCTGCCACCGGGTCGTCTGCAGCGACGGCAGTCCGGGCGGCTACGCCTGGGGCGTCGAACGCAAGCTCACGCTCCTGCATCTCGAGGAACACCACCGACACCGAGGAGGACCGTCGTGACCACGACGATCCGCAACTTGCTGCTGGTTGCGCTGGTCGCAGCCACCACCGTGGCCTGCAGCGACTCGCCGCCGCCGCCGGCGGCGCAGCCACCGTGCGCCGGGGGCGACGGCGTGAACGGACCGGTGTCCGTCGGGGCCCGTCCCGGCGACGTGGTGAGATCGACCGAGATCGCCGCGACCGAGTCGAACGGCGATCCCAGCACCGGCTACCCGACCGGCGGTCGGGTGTACCGGGTCCTGTACGTCTCGACGTCGGCCGACGAGTCGGATCTGGTGCTCGTCTGCGGCACCGTCACCCTCCCGGTCAGCGGACCGACCCGTGACGAGGCTGGACGCTCCCGGGTGTTTGCATGGGCGCACGGCACCCAGGGACTGGAGCAGCAGTGCCTGCCCTCGAGCGATCCCGAACAGGGCATCTGGGGCCCCATGCCCGGCGGGATCCAGACGGTGGCGTGGGGCTCCCTGTTCGGCAAGCACGAGGGCGAGCCCAGCAACGGTCAACTCCAGTACGCCGTGGACCAGGGGTGGATCGTGGCCACAGCGGACTACCAACCGCCCGACACCTACGTGATCGGTCGGGTCGCCGGCGCCAACGTCCTGGACAGCATCCGAGCAGCCCAGCAACTAGCGGACCGGGAGTTCCCCGGCAGCACCGGCACCGGATCCGACGTCGTGGTCGCCGGGCACTCCCAGGGTGGTCACGCCGCCCTCTGGACGGCCCAGATCGCCGATCCGTACCTCTCGGCCACCGGCACCTCGGCAGATCGGCTCCGCATCGTCGGCGTGGAGGCACTCGCACCGGCGGCGAACTTCGTCGTCCAGCCCGAACGTCAGCCCGGCACGCAGCTTGGCGACGGCTTGGCCGACCGGGAGATGCACCAGAGCATCCCACTCCTCAAGCTGCCCATCCCTTCGCTCGAGCTCCAGATCGGACCGGCGCTGTTCAGCTACATCTTCGGTTCGTGGAGCCAGTTCTCCGCCACCCGGTCACCGGCCTCCGGATCGGTGACTCCGGCGGGTCCCGACACCGGAGCGCTGCCGCTCGATGCCGTCGCCACTCCGGAGGGCCAGGCCACGGTGGCCGCCATCATGCCGCTGTGCTTCCTCAGCTCGGACGCGACCAAGGTCAAGCAGGCCGCTGCGCCGTACCGCAACGCCGGGATCAACCAGATGCTCGTGCCCGAGCTGTGGAACCTGCCGCCCGACTACTCGGTGGGCGAGTACTTCAGGGGTGGCGTGGACCAGACGTGCGCCACCAACCCCGCCAGTCTCCGCGGGTGGTGTGAGTGGATCCTGTGGAACATGCCGGGGCCGCTCGGGGACAACCCGTTCCCCAAGGCGCCCACGAGCGGCGGCAGGATCGTGCCCCTGCTGATCGCGCAGGGGACGAACGACACGGTCATCCACTGCGTCGCCCCGGACGACCTGCCGTCGGCCGAGGTCCCCTCGGTCGCCGACTGCACCTCCCGCGCCCTGTACGAGTCCCTGGTCGAGGAGTACTGCCCGCCCGAGGGAGTGCGTGGCTCCATGCAGCTCCGGGTGTTCCGGAAGGGCCCCAACAGTCCGGCGGACCACCTGTCGGTACCCGGCCAGATGGCCGCCCGGAAGCTGGACCGATCCTCCGAGGACCTCACCTACGAGGGCTCACCGAGCCACGCCTTCGTCGAGGCGGCATTCGACGGCAGCCTCGGCGAGGGCTGCAGCGCCGAGGTCCTCAACCCCTGACCCTCAGGCGTCCCCGCCCTCGATGGTGATGGCGAACTCCGGACAGTTGTCGGCGGCGAGCCGAGCCGCGGCCTCGAGCTCCACAGGGAGCTCACCCCCCACGAGCGGGACCGCGTAGCCCTCGTCGTCCACGTCGAACAGCGCGGGTGCCAGCAGGTAGCAGCGGTTGTGCCCCACGCACGCGTCACGGTCGAACTCGATCCTCATGTGTCACCCCTCGCGTGTCACGTCTCGTGCTTCGCGTCCCAGCACACGGACCGGCAGGGTCCGGGGCCCACGCACCTGCCCGGTCGACCAGCGGACGCCGTCGGGATCAGACAACTCGAAGTCCGGAACCCGCTTCAGCCACTCCTCGAGCGCGATGCGCAGCTCGAGGCGGGCGAGGTTGGACCCCAAGCACCGGTGGATGCCCAGTCCGAACGCAGCGTGGCGGTTGCGCTGCCGGTCGACGATGAACCGCCCGGCTTCCTCGAAGGCGGCGGGGTCCCGGTTCGCTGCGGGAAACGGCAGGAGGACCCAGTCGCCGGCAGCGACGGGGCAGTCGCCGATCTCGGTGTCCTCGGCAACGATCCGGGCCATGGTGACCGGGGCGTAGAAGCGGAGGAACTCCTCCACTGCGAAGGTCATGACCTCGGGGTCGGCGACGAGCCGGGCCCGATCCTCGGGATGCCTGGCCAGATGCCAGAGGCTGGCACCGATCGCCGACCACGTGGTGTCGATTCCGGCGATCAACAGCAGCGCGATCGTCCCGATCACGTGCTCGTCGCTCAACGGATGCCCGTCGACCTCCAGGCCGATCAGGTAGCTGACCAGGTCGTCGCGAGGCGACTGACGATGCTCCTCCACGACCCGGAAGAGGTACGTCGTCAGCAGGTCCTCCTCGGCCACGGGGCCAGCCTGACCGGGGCGTTCCACGATCCGGTGGATGAACGTCCGGAACCTGTCGCCGTCCTCGGCCGGCACACCCAAGAGGTGCGCGATGACCCGAACGGGAATGTGCTGTGCGTACCCGGTCGCCGCATCGACCACGGGTCCGGTTGCCAGGAGTTCGTCGATGAGCTGGCCACAGAACTCGCGCGCCGGCTTCTCGAGCACGGCGATCGCCTTGGGCGAGAACGCCGGGAGCAGGAGCCGACGGGCGAACTCGTGGAACGGTGGGTCGGACGTGATCGGCGGTGCGAACCCCATCGGAGCCGGGACGTCGGGACGGAAGTCGGCCACGATGACGCTGTTGGACGTGTAGTGCTCGGTGTCGTGTGCGATCGCCGCAACGTCAGCGTGCCGGGTCGGCAGCCACGTGCCGCCGAAGCGTTCGCTGTGGGCCACCGGGCAGGTGACACGGAGTTCATCCCAGATTGCCGGCGCCGCAGCAGCCCACCCCTCGGTCGTGTGGTCGAAGTCCGTCGACCAGTCCGTGACCGGGCTGCCCGACCGTGGTGCGTCGTCGTTCACCACCGCAGCGTAGACAGCGGGCCCTCGCGTCACACAGACTGCGGTCCATGTCGGGTGTCGTCCTCGTCCACGGAGCGTTCCACGAGCTGTGGGGTCCGGCGCGACTGGCGCACCGCTGGACCCCGTCACTGCTCGACGGGCTCTGGGCGGCGGGCGTGGATCTCGATCGGATCGAGCCGGGGGAGGTCCGACGGGCGGTCCGGATCGGGTTCTGGGGCGACATCTTCCGCCCCACCCCCGAGGTGGCCGACAGCGCGGCCCCCAGCGACGAACTGATCACGCGGGTCGAGGCCGATGGGGCCGGGGCGGTGGGCATCCTCTCGGCCGATCTCGCCCGTCGCATCCACGCCCGGACGCTCGAGCAGCTCGGCACCTACTTCATCGATGCCGAGGTGCGTGATCGGGTGCACCGGCGGATCCTCGAGTCGGGCCGCACAACCGCGTCGTGGTGGCCCACTCGCTCGGAACCGTCATCACCTACGAGATCCTCCGGCAGCACCCCGAGATCCAGGTCGAGGAGTTCGTGACGGTCGGATCGCCGTTGGGTGAGGAGTTCGTGCGTGCGTCGATCCAACCGACCCTCGAGGACGGCTCGCAATGGCCGGGCGGGGTCGTCAGGTGGACCAACGTCGCCGCCGAGGGTGACCTGGCCACCGCAGCGGCGCCTCGCCTCGCCCCGGTCTTCGGGGACCGGATCGTCGACGAGTTCGTGTTCAACGGCGCCCACCCACACGACATCGAGCCCTACCTGAGCACCCCGGCAGTCGGACGACCGGTGGCCCGGGGCCTCGACCTGCCGATCGGCGACCGGTGAGCGGCCGCGTCGTCGCCGTCGTCGGCGCGTCCGGAGCGATCGGGGGACTGGTCACGCGGTCGCTCCTCGAACGCGGCGACGCAGTACTGGGGACGGGCCGATCGGCGGCGTCACTCGAGGCGACCGGACGTGACGCACCACCGGGCCGGTGGTGGGCATGCCCACTCGACCTGCGCAATCCCAACGCCGGCGATCGACTGGTCGAGGTCGTCCGCAGCGGACCGGGCCACCTCGACGCCGTGGTCCTCGCCGCGGGTGTCGTTGCGTTCGGTGACCTCGAGTCGACCCCGGACGACGTCATCGAGGAGCTCTTCGTCACCAACGTGCTCGGCCCGCTGTGGCTGCTCCGACGGCTGATCCCCATGCTCAGCGAACGTCAGGGCACCGTGGTCAACATCAGTGCGGTGGTTGCCGAGCAACCGCTCCCCGGCATGGCCGCCTACGCAGCGAGCAAGGCGGCGCTCACGGCGGCCGACCTCGCACTCCGCCGCGAACTGCGGCGACGACGGATCCGGGTCGTCGACGTCCGGCCTCCGCACACCGAGACAGGGCTGGCAGGTCGGGCGATCCACGGCGAGCCTCCACGGCTGCCGGTCGGCCTCGACCCAGCAGTCGTGGCCGGGCGCATCGTCGCTGCGCTCGAGGATCCCGCAGTCGAGGAGATCCCCTCGACGCAATTCACCTCTGACGATTGAGTGCTCAGTCGCCCGGCCTGTCAGTCGAGGGCACCGGCGGTCGTCCCACCGAAGGGCATCGGATCCATTCCGAGTTTGCGATGGTCCCAGGAGCGAATCCGGTCGACCTCCAACCTGACCGCAACCCGATTGCGGATCATGACCTCGACCAGCGGTGCGAGATCATCGGTGTACGGAGCATTGCAGCGCTCGAAGACATCGACTCCGACGCGCCAGAGATCATCGGGATCCTCACTGATCACACCCCGGCCTTCGAGGCTCACCCCCCGTAGGACGTCGTAGGTCTGTCCGTCCTCGAGCAGCACGGTCAGGCGAGGGTCGCGACGCAGGTTGACGGCCTTCTGCGAGCGCGACTTGGTCTCGAACCAGATCTCGCCGTCGAGGACGGCGTACCACATCGCCACGAGATGCGGGCTGCCGTCTGCGTTGAGCGTGGCCATCGTCGCTGTGCGACTCCGACGCACGTACTCCGCTACCTCCGCATCCGTCATGGTCACCGTCGAACGCTGATTCGTACCCATTTTCTGAGGCTATCGGTCGATCAGATCACGAAGCTGCGACGCCACCTCGGCGATCGTTGCGTCGACCGGGACGTCCGAGGGGGACAACGAGAGCCGGAGATCGTTGTAGCCCGCCTCGACGAGGCGCGGAACCCCGACCAACGCCGATTGGACCACAGAGCGCAGGTCGCCCACTCGCTCCGGCGCCGGGATTCGCACGGCGGCAACCGCTCCAAGGGAGGCGGCGTCGGCGAGCGGAGTCGGAGTCCCGAGTTCCGCCGCCACGTCGAGTTCCCTGGCGAGGGCCGTGCGGAACTGAACCAGCCCTCCGACGGGATCGGTGAGCGCAGCGCCCCACGGGATCCACCCCACACCGAATCTGGCCGTTCGGCGCACCACCGGCCCGCTCACACTGCCGCTCACCCAGATCGGGACTCCCTGCATGCCATCGGACATCACCAGAGGCGACGGGCGACTCTGGACCACGAGGGGGCCACTGGGGCCGGGGAGACTCACCGGCTCACCCGTCCAGAGTTGAACGCACGTCCGGAGGGTGTCGTCGAGCAAGGAGCCACGCTTGGCGAAGTCGAGCCCTGCAGCCTCGTACTCCGCCCGCTGCCAGCCGACACCCACCCCGAGGTCGATCCGACCATCCGACAGCACGTCCAGCGTTGCGAGTGCCTTGGCGATCACCACGGGTCGTCGGAGAGCGGCGAGGACGATCCCCGTGCCGAACCGGATCCGGTCGGTGATGGCAGCAGCGTGCGCGACGAGCGTGAGGGGCTCCAGCCACAGACCGTCCGGACCGGTCGGCTGCCTGCCACCGGCGAGTCCCCCGCTCGTCGGATCGCCGTAGGCACCGAGATCCTCGCCGAACAGGACGTGGTCGGAAACGACGACCCGGTCGACCCCGCCGGATTCACGAGCGAGCATGTCGAGGGCGACAACCTCCCCGATGAATCGCTCAGCGAGGTCCCGGCCCGTTCCGCCGGACGAGAAGTTGCGCAGGCCGACACTCAATTCGACACGCCGGGATGCCGACACCGGAGCAACCTATCCATGCAGCTCGGAGATTCACGACCAACGGAGAGAAATGTTGCAGTTCTGTTTCAATCCGCCGCATCTCGGGCTAGCGTCTCCGAACATGAACCAGCCCACCCCCCGACGGGCCCTCGTTGTCGGAGCGTCAGCTGTTCTGATCGCTGCCGGTGCGAGTGCCTGCCAGCCTGTTGCTCAACCGCTCCCCATTCGGGTTCCCGCACCCGCGCCGCCCGCTGTGCCGGAAGTGGCCCCCTGGACGATCATGGGCCCGCCGTCACTCAGCGCTGAACAGTTGACTGCGTGGTACTTCTCCAAGCCTCGGCCGGGGGCCCGACCGGCAGCCTCCGTGGCGGAGCTCGCAAACCTGTACATCGAGGAGGGCAACCGGGAGGGGGTCGCCGGGGACCGGGCGTTCATCCAGGCCATCCTCGAGACCGGCTGGTTCCGCTTCTCGGAACGGGTCCCGCCGACATTCCACAACTACGCCGGAATCGGTGCGGTGGACGGCGGAACGACCGCCGAGCAGTTCCCGAATGCCCGCACCGGCGTTCGGGCCCAGATCCAGCACCTGAAGGGCTACGCAACGCCCGGGATCCGCAGCTCGGACTTCGCCTCTGCGATCGCAGCGGGACGCACGCAGCTCGTTCTCAACTACATCGCGGGCCGCGCCACCACGTGGTCCCAGATGGGCAAGGGAAACTGGGCCACCGACCCCGATTACGCCACGAAGCTCGACTCGCTCTATCGGAGTGCGGCAGGGCACGCCGGTGTGGCCATCAAGTGAGGCAGTAGGTCGATTTCCCCCTTGAAGCGCAGGTAGTTGCGGTTTCGAACCTCACCCCGTTCACTCTTGGTGATGGAGTCGGCGCAGGGTGCGACCAGAGGAGCTGACGCCGGCGATCGAATCGCACAGTTGGCGCTGCAGACTGCGAACAGCACCTTCGATGCCCAGTCGATCCTCAAGGAGGTCACGTCGAGCGACGGCGTGACGATCGACTTCCGCTTTCTGTTCATCAACGACGCCGCCGGGCGACTCATCGGACGGGAACCAGCCGAGACCATCGGGCGCACAGCCCGCGAGTTGTTCGCCGCACAAGCCGATTGGCTGATTGCGCTCTGGTCCGCCGGGTTGCGATCCGGTGAGCCGATCGTCGAGGAGATCGAACTTCGACCCGGCCAGCCGAACTCTCCTTGGATCCGTCAGCAGATCGTGCCACTCGACGGTGCGGTAGCCATCACGTCACACGACATTACTGCCCGCAAGCGAGCCGAACGCGACCTCTGGCACCTCGCTCATCACGATCCACTGACAGGGCTACCCAACCGGACGCTCGCCGAAACGCGCATCGACCGAATGGTCGCCAAGCAGGCGAGCGTGGTGATGTTCATCGACCTGGACCACTTCAAGGCCATCAACGATCGCCTGGGACACCTCGCCGGCGACGAGATGCTCTCCCAGGTCGCTGCCCGCCTTCGCTCGTGCACCCGCACCGATGACGTCGTCGCCCGATTCGGCGGGGACGAGTTCGTCATCTGTGCGAACGAACCCCATCCGGAGGAGGCGGGGATTCGACTCGCCGAGAAGATCATCGACACCATGCGCTACCCGTTCGTCATCCGCGGTCGCCATCTCTCGCTGACGATCAGCATCGGGATGGCGTACGGACGCCCCGGTCGGTCGGCCACCGAACTCCTCCGATGCGCCGATGCAGCCGTCTACCGCTCCAAGCAACGAGGACGCGACCGATGGACCCTCTTCGACGATGCTCTCGGACGGGAACTCGCTGTCCGTGACCTTGACGACGATGCCCTCAGGACGGCCCTCGATCAACATGCGATCGACTTCGAGGCCATCCCGTTCTCATTCCTCGAGAACCAACTGATTCACTCAGTTGTGCTCGCCGCCAACTGGGACCACCCCACCCTCGGACGGCGACGGGTCGCCGACTACCTCGCTGGAGTACCCGACCCCGAGCTCGTGGCTCGACTCGATGCCGAACTGCAGCGAGTCGACGTCGGGCGGGTCAATCAGATCGTGTCGGTGCTTCCGACTCATGCGAGGGCTCGATTCGTCCTCCACGGTGAACTGATCGACGACATGGCGATCCTGGAACTCGAACGAGCGCTCAGTGACAGCGGCCTCCCAGCACGCCGGTGGGGAATCGACGTCCCGAGTTCCGTGCTCGGAGCCAGCGGGAGCACCGGGCGCGCCGTGCTGTCGGTGCTGGCATCACTCGGGGTGGGAGTGACGCTGTACGGAACTGCTCGTTCGCTGATCACCAACGAGGACCTCGGGGCCCTCGGAGTCACGGCGCTCCAGATGGACTCGGCCGGAGTGGGCAGAACGGCTGTACTCGAGGACCGCGTCGCCGCCACGCTGGCGGGCCTGTCGGCCTTCGCCACGAAACTCGACCTCGAGCTGTTGGTCGCCGAGGTGGCCGATTCACTCAGCCCTGTCGATCTGCAAGCCTTCGGATTCGTCGCCGCTCAGGGCATCGGACTCAGCTCCGTGGACCCTGAGACCCGATGGGGTGAGTGGCGGTGACCGACGATGACCTAGGACTCGACCCGGCCGCAACGGCCCTCTACCACAGCGCCGACGCCGCTCTCATCTTGAGCCCCACGCGAGGCGTCGTCTGGGCGAGTCCGGCAACCGAGAACGTGCTCGGCCTGACGTCGAGTGAGTTGCTCGGTGCGTTCGCCACCGACGTGATCCATCCCGACCACGTCGCCGTGGCCATCCACCACCGACAGGTCGCGCTGAAGAACGGTCGGAGCGGCCCGGAGGAGATCCAAGGTCGCCACGGGAGCAGCGGCTACCGCTGGTACACGGCTGAGTGGTGGAGCGCCCGTTCAGGAAACGGCTCCGAGCCGGCACTCGTCATCATGCACCTACGGGACGCTGAGGAGGTGCGCAATGCCCGGTCGGCGGTGCTCCGCAGCGAAGCTCGCCTTCTCCGGCTCCACCGAACGAGCGTGGACATCACGATGATCATCGATCAGTCCGGCTCTACGACGTACCTGAGTCCCTCGGTCGAGCGGATCCTCGGCTGGGAACCTCAGCACGTCCTGAGCAGTGACCCGTTCGATCTCGTCCATCCGGACGACCGCCAGCGAGTCACGCAGCTGAGAGAGACCTTGCTGCAGATCGACCAGAGCACCTACGTCGGGGAGGTGCGCGTCCTCCACCTCGACGGGCGGTATCGGTGGATGGAGATCAACGCCGTCAACCTCCTCGCCGACCCGGTCATCAACGGCGCAGTCGTCCATCTGCACGACATCACCGATCGCCGGCACGCCGAGGACCAGCTGATCCGAGCGACGCTCGAGGATCCACTCACGGGCCTTGCGAGCTACGCACTCATGCGTGACCGGCTCACTCTGGCGCTCACACGACACGAGTTGGCCGACAGCGTGACCGTTGCTGCTGCAGTCTTCGACCTCGATGGGTTCGCTTCCTTGAACGACGCCCTCGGCCACCAGAGCGGTGACGTCGTCCTGAAGCAGGCCGCCGATCGCCTGCGACAGAGTAAAGGGCACAGCGTTACTGTCGCCCGCCTCGCCGGTGACGAGTTCGCTCTCTGCTTCGAACTCACCGCAGGCCCACACGAGGCCGCTGAACGAGTTGAGGTCATCAGGGAGCTGCTCTGCGAGCCCTACATGATCGACGGACGGGAGCACCGACTGACCTGTTCTGCTGGTCTGGCGATCGCCGGACCCGCCTCGGATGCTGAGTCACTCCTCCGGGATGCGGGAGCAGCGGTCCACCACGCCAAAGGACAAGGCCGCAACCGCACCGAGGTGTTCGACGCTGCGGTCCGGTCGGCCATGCTCAATCAGGTCAACCTCCTCGCCGACCTCGACCGGGCGATCACAGGCGATGAGTTCTTCCTCGAGTTCCAGCCGGCATTCGACACCACCACGGGCTTGATCAGCGGCGCTGAAGCCCTCGTCCGATGGATGCACCCGGTCCGCGGTCCCCTGCCCCCGGCGGCCTTCGTCGCCGCCGCTGAGCGCTCGGACCGGATCGTCCTCCTGGGCCAGTGGGTGGCCCGGGCCGCTGTCGCTGCGACGGCGGCGCTCGGAGCGTCCCACTCGGCGCTGCTGCCCGTCATGTGGATCAATGTTGCGGCACCGCAACTCGCCCGGGCGGACTTTGCTGCAGACCTGCTCGACACGATCGAGCGAGCTGGGCTCGATCCTCACCGGTTCGGGATCGAGGTGACCGAGTCGGTGCTGATCCACTCTTCCAACGTTGCCCAGGACCAGCTCAAGTCGCTCCGGCGGAACGGCTGTCAACTCGGCATCGACGACTTCGGTACCGGCTACTCATCGTTGACCTATCTCCATCAGTTCGAAGTCGACGTCATCAAGGTCGACCGCTCCTTCGTGGCCGGCATCGGAATTGACAGTCGGGCCGATTCGATCGTCGCTGCGGTGACCGGTATGGCGCACGCCCTCGGACTGAGGGTCGTGGCCGAGGGCGTCGAATCATCCGAACAACTCGAGCGGCTCGAGCAGCTCGGATGCACTGACGTGAGCGGCTTCGGGCTGGTGCGACCTCTGCGGTTCAGCGAACTCGAAGGCACCCTCGGGCGGTCGCTCGCCGACGTCCGACCCCGCCACGGACACGAACCATCCGTGCACTGAACGGCTTCAGGAACGCTTCGACGCCTTCTGGAGATACATCGTCTCATCGGCGCGACGGAGCAGGTCCTCTGGATCCTCGCCAGGGTTGCCCACCACCACACCAATCGAGACACCCGCTGGCCAGGCAACTTCTCGGACAGTGATCGGGTCAATGAACGCGGCCCGCACCGCCGCTTCGAGTTCCTCGGGCCGGCGAGAACTGCAGAGCACGACGAACTCATCGCCTCCCCAGCGACCAACGAAGGAGGGGTCGGGTACTACTGAGACCAGCCGGCGGGCAACCACATCGAGGACTCTGTCACCGACGAGGTGGCCGTGAGCATCGTTGACCTTCTTGAAGCCGTCGAGATCCACGAAAGCCGCCGTCACCCGACCGTGCTCGAGTCGATGTTCGAGCTCACTGATCACTGCGCTGCGGTTGGGGAGCCCGGTGAGGGCGTCGGCCCGAGCTTGCGAGAGCAGGTCGCGTTCTCGTCCACGTCGTTCGGTGACGTCATGAACGATCGACAACACTGAACCGCTCCCATCCTCGGCGAGGTGATTGATCACATTGGCCTCGATCCAACAGACGGACCCGTCAGGCCGGATCACGCGCTGTGTGACGTGGCGCAGCGACCTTGGGTGGGCCAACAAGTCGGTCCACATGTCAATCGAGGTGGCGTGGTCGCCGGGGTGGAGTACGTCGAGAACGAGGCGGCCTTCGAGGTCCTCTGGAGAAACACCGAAGGTCTCTTCCACGTCGCCCTCCGAGGAGAGAACGTGGCCGAGGGAATCGAGTTCCTGCAGGACCCACGTCGGACGCCGGACACTGGCCACCTCGGGCAGGTCCCGGACTGTATCGACCGCCTTGCGGACTGGAGTTGGCACCACACCGAGTCGTCTGATCCCGATCAGCACGGCGCCGACCGGGTGATCGAGCAGGTTGAGCATGGTCACTCGCTCGGCGACCCATGTGCCGGAATCGAACCGCCTGATCGTCACTGCGACCGGCTCCAACGGCTGGGCCAGCGCATCACTCCAGGCGTGGATGACCGCTACCCGGTCGTCGAAGAAGATTTCTGCGGTCGACTCGAACCACACTCGATTGAGCGGCGAAGGCGCCAGAGCGAGGTGGTCCGGGAGCGGAGCGTCGGATGCGGCGGCGCTACGACCGAACACGAGGGAACCCTCGAAAAGGGCCTCCACGGCTGCGTCCGGCCAGACACCGAACTCAGATCCATTTTCCTCTCCACGACCCACCTCAGCGACGCTACATCGCGCCGGTGGACACCGTTACGAGTGGCCACGGACGCTCCCGTTCGATCACCCAGGCTGCGTCAAGCAGGAGTGCCTCGGTGTGGTGAGGTGCGAGCAACTGCAAGCCGACGGGGAGTCCCTCGCAGGATCCGACCGGAATGGAGATCGCCGGATTGCCGTAGAGATTGGATGGGATCGTGAGCCGACCGTTGTTCCCCATGGAGTCCACAATTCCCCCAAAGACCGACGGCAATGGGCCCTCGGCGGCGAACGCAACGTCGGGATTCGACGAGGTCACGATCAGGTCGGTCTGCTCGAACGCTGCAGCCATGGCTTCGAACAGTGCCGTCCGACGCTCCTCCAGACGGATGAGCGCTGGGAAGTCCAGACCACGGTCGGCCGCCCACTCGCAGGCGAACTGCATCTCGAGGGTCAGGTCATCAGAGCATTCCGGCCAGGCGTCACCGAGCACAGCAAAGGTCCCGGCCATGTTCGCCAGCGACCATGCCGTCCCAACGGGCGGAATGGCAACGTCGATTTCCACGATCCGCAGGCCGAGATCCGATGAGAGTGCTTCGCCGGCAGATCGGACGATGGCGGCAGTCTCGGGACTCACGACGGCACCGGCGAAGTCGTCCACGATCGCCACTCGTAGGCCCCGCAGTTCCTCGAGATGAGTGCCCAGACCGGCTTCCCAGCCCTCGACCCGAGGCAGCGAGTGCGGATCGTGGAGATCAGCACCATTGGCCACGTCGAGCCACCGAGCGGTGTCACGAACCGACCGAGTGAGCCCTCCGACGGTCACGGTCAATGCTCCAACGGCAAAGTTCGGGCCTCGCGGAATCCGCCCGTAGGTCGTCTTGAGGCCCACCAGTCCGGTGAAGCCGGCCGGGATCCGGATGGAGCCTCCGCCGTCGCCACCAGTCGCCAGTGGAACCAGTCCGCCGGCCACCGCTGCTGCGCTCCCCCCGGACGAACCTCCCGGGGTGCGCGTCGGGTCCCACGGATTGCGGGTGACCCCGTTCAACACGGTTCGGGTCAGGTTCACGCCACCGAACTCACTCGCTGTGGTGAGACCCACGGGAACAGCGCCGGCATCGACGATGCGTTCCACGTGTGTGGTCGTGTAGGAGGCCACACGATCAGCGAGTGGAACGCTGGCGTGGGTGTCGGGCCACCCAGCCACCTGGTCGAGTTCCTTGATTCCGAGCGGTACACCCCCGAAGGGAGCCGTCACATCCGCTACGGCTGCCCGTTCCCGGGCTGCTTCCGGATCGAGGTGACTGAAGGCGTTCAGCGACGAGGCGTCGATCGCCGCCAGAGTCGACTCGAGTTCCTCGAGCGGTGTCCGCTCGCCGGAGCGGAACGCCTCCACCAGGCCACACGCATCACCGGTCCAGAGTTCATCCATGCGAAGAAACGTATACCGCAAGCCGTTTCCCGTTCCGCTGCTGGAACTGGCCCCGATACCTCCCTAACCTGACCTCGTGGCCATCCCGGTGAGGCGCCCAAGAGCGAAGTGGTGCCGCGTGCTCGGAGTTGGAGCCGTGCTGGGAGTGATCGGCGGCATCACTGCCTGTGTTCCGATGACACCGGTTCCACCTCCGGAGCCGGTGATTCAGATGCTGCCCAACCAGGCCGAGGGATTCTTCTCGATGCCCTGGCCCAATCACATCCGGCGCACCGACTCCGGGATGACCGACTGGAACTCCCTCCCCGGCATCACGAGCAACCCCCTCGTCGAGCCCCTCCCGACGGTGCCGCTGCTCCCAGCGATCATCGACGCCGCACAGCGGACCGTCGACCAGTTCGGCACCAACAGTGCGGTGTTCCTTCGATCGATGGTGGCACTCGATGACGGGTCCCTCCCCACACCGGCAGCGACGCTCGCGGATGACGCTTCCGTCCAACTCGTTGATCTCTCCACCGGGGACCAGGCGCCAGCGGTGGTGGTCTCCCAGGAGCGTGCGGACCGGTTCCGGCCGGCACACCTGCTGACCATCCTCCCCTATCCGGGCCATCCTCTCCGACCGGATCGGGAGTACGGCGTGCTGGTGTTCAACTCCGTGCGCACTGCAACTGGTGTGCCACTGCAACCGACCCCACTGTTGGCTCAACTCCGACAACCCCACGCTGCGTCCATGCCGATGAGTGCTCCACAACACGCTGCGCTCAGCAACCAACTCGATGCCGTGGAGCAGATCACCGCGACGTCGACGGCCTACTCGCCGACGGACTTGGTCGCCTTCACCGTCTACCGGACCCAGGACACGGGCCGCGAGTGGAACGCCGTGGTCGATGCGCTCGCCAGCACACCGGTGCCGCCGATCTCCGTCACCTCGATCGATCCCTGCACCGAGCGACCGAGGGACCCCGGAGCGAATCTGGCACTGATTCAAGGCACGATTGCGTTGCCCACATGGCAGCAGGGCTCGTTTCCGTACCTGCTCGACGGCGGTGACATCCGCATCGATCCACTCGGTCGGGCCGAGCGCACGGGCACCCGGGTGGCTCCGGTTCAACTGCTCGTGCCCTGCAGACCTGCGCCCGCCACCGGTTGGCCGGTGCTGACGTTCGTCGACGGAACCGGGGGCGACGAAGACATCCCCACGACCTCGGCGCCGGTTCGCCGGACGAACATGATCTACGGCCAGCTCGCTCCCCTGTACGGAAACGGGGTCGGTGACGCCAGCACGCTCCTGAGCCTCGTCGGGTTCCCCACCCTCCGCTCCCAACAGGAGATCGTCTTCTACAACCTGCTCAATCCCCGGGCGGTGCGGAGCAACCCGCTGCAGCAGGCGTCAGACCACCTCACGTTCACTCGATCGTTGAGCACGTTCACCCTCGACGGTGCAGATCTCAGCGAACCAGTTCCAGGAACTATCAATGCTGATCCAAACCGGGTGGTCATCTCCGGCCACAGTCAGGGCGCCCAGACGTTGCCCCTGGTTGCCGGAGCTGATGACACCCTGATCGACGGCGTTGTCTCGTCGGCCGGCTCGGGTGGCCAGTACCACTCGATCGCTCACGGGCCGCGACGTCTGGAGTCCGTGGGACGCCTCACCATTGCGCCTGAACGACTCGACGAACTGAACCCGCTGCTCCACCTGGTGCAGACCACGATCGAGAACACCGACGGCGCCAACTTCCCGACGACTCAGGACTTCATCAACGTCTCGGGGTACGCCGACACCTGCACGACAGTCGAGACCGCAACTCACTTCGCCCGATCGCAAGGGCTGGCGTCCTACGCTCTGGCCCCGGAGATCAGCTACGGCGAACCGACGCTGGATCGAATCGAGGCGACAAGCCCGATCAGCGCCAACAGCGCCGGTCGGACGCGCGTGCAGGTGCTGCTGAGCGGAGGACACTTCGTCTACGCCTCCAACGTCGACCGGCTCACCGCCTTTGCCGAGGAGGTCTTCGCCGGCGTGGCGCCGACGGTTCGACCGGCGGAGTTCGAGACGCGCACGAACAACTGCGCCGGTGAGCGCTACGACGACCCACCACGACTGTTTGGTATCTGAGATGTTGCGGATTGCGGGCCATCTCGCTCTGGGAATCGTCGTCGTGACTGCGCTGGCGGCTTGCGGTGACCCGGCCGCCGACGCTCCGAGTGGATCGATCGTCGGTCCCTGGCAGATCACGGCCTTCGCCGACAACGGCCCCCTCCAGCCGGTGCTGCCCGGCAGTTCTCCGACGATCGAGTTCCTCTCCGACGGATCACTTGCCGGCTTCAGCGGGTGCAACCGTTTCGGTGCCTCGTGGACCGGCGGGCAGTCCGATCTGAGTATCACTCCGCTCGCGAGCACCAAGATGGCCTGCGTCGACGAGGCCGCCGCAGCACAGGAGCAGTCACTGCTCAGCGCCGTCTCCTCGGCCACCGGCTGGCAGACGAGCTCGGAGGGTGCGGATCTGCTCGGCCCGAACGGGGAGCCGGCGGTGCGCCTGATTCCTGCCCAGCCCTGACCACTGCATCGGAGCGACTGCCATGCCACTCGACGCCACCACGATTCGCCTCGCCAAGGGGCCAAACCTCGCCACGGTCGTCACCCTGATGCCCGACGGGCAACCACAGGCCCTGCCCACGTGGGTCGATACCGATGGCGAGCACCTGCTCGTCAACACCGAGCCGCAGCGTCAGCGGGCCCGCAACGTGGCCAGGGATCCCCGGATCACGGTGTTGATCCAGTCCAGTGAGGACCACTGGGACTGGGCCGAGGTCCGCGGACACGTTGTCGACACCATCGGCGATGACGAGGCGCGGCGTCACATCGACGAACTCGCCCAGCGCTACATCGGCACCGACTACCAGCGCCCGGTCGGCCCGAACGGCCGGGTCATCCTGGTCGTTGCTGCCGATCGGGAACTCACCCCCGCCATGATCGGCCGCTGAAGCACGAGTCCGGCCTGCCCGGGGCCACCGGTTCGCCCTCGATGCCTCTCCTTAGCCGGTTGGGTTCTAGTTTGCGTCAGTGAGTTCTGATGACTTCAACGACGAACAACTCGATGCGGCACGGGCCCGCTACCTCGAGGAGCGCACCAAGCGCCTTCGCAGCGATGGACTGCGTCAGTTCCAGGAACTGAACGGCGAGTTCGCCGACCTCGACCGTGATCCGTTCGCCGACCCGGACTTCTCACGTGATCCAGTGACGCAGGACACCGACGTCGTGATCGTCGGCGCCGGGTTCGCCGGGATGCTCACCTCGGTGCGACTCCTCGAACACGACGTGAGCGACCTCGTGATCATCGACAAGGCCGGTGACTTCGGTGGCACGTGGTACTGGAACAGATACCCGGGGTGCATGTGCGACGTCGAGTCGTACACCTACCTCCCACTGCTCGAGGAAACCGGGTACATGCCGACGATGAAATACGCATCGGCGCCTGAGATCTTCGCCTACTGCCAGCAGATCGGTCGTCAGTTCGGGCTGTACGACCGAGCCCTGTTCCAGACACAGATCCGTGACACCGTCTGGGACGATGACATCGGACGCTGGATCGTCACCACCGATCGTGACGACGTGCTCCGGGCCCGATTCCTCGTCACCGCCGGGGGGATCCTGTCCAAGGCGAAGCTTCCCGGCATCCCCGGGATCGAGACCTTCGAGGGCCGGGCGTTCCACACCAGCCGATGGAACTACGACGTCACCGGCGGCGGACCGACCGAACCGATGGACCGCCTCGGTGATCTTCGCGTGGGCA
>Ga0194128_10003185_pt1 | contig 25594 bp, 19 predicted proteins | sample TA2KigCa65mmetaG_FD_148650 | JGI IMG/M metagenome (GOLD analysis project Ga0194128, IMG submission 148650) | Freshwater microbial communities from Lake Tanganyika, Tanzania - TA2015037 Kigoma Deep Cast 65m | ecosystem: Environmental > Aquatic > Freshwater > Lake | place: Tanzania: Lake... | reverse complement strand
GGACCCCCGGAGCAGGCTCCGCCTGCGTAGGTCCACGCGTGGTGGTTCGCGGCAACGGAGCCAGCGGCGACGCTTCGTAGGCCATCCCCAGCGTAGGAGAGGTGGTGCCCTCGAGTGGATTCGAACCGGTAAGCCCCGTGCGACGGCCGCTCTCGCGGCCGTCGATGCAACGACGCCTTGGCGTCGTTGCAAGGGGACCCCCGGAGCAGGCTCCGCCTGCGTAGGTCCACGCGTGGTGGTTCGCGGCAACGGAGCCAGCGGCGACGCTTCGTAGGCCATCCCCAGCGTAGGAGAGGTGGTGCCCTCGAGTGGATTCGAACCACCACGGTGTTACCCGCCAGCACCTCAAGCTGGTGCGTCTGCCAATTCCGCCACGAGGGCACCTTGGATCGCGTCAGTCGGGGCGTCGCAGGGCTCTGGGCAGACGGGGGTCCGTCCCTGCGCGCCGCCTCGGGCGAAACCCGAGGGGCGGGGAGCATATCAGCGCACGCGGCCGGATCAAGTGGGCTGCGCTACGACGCTCGACGGCTTGGCTAGGACGGAGGTGGGAGCTAGGTTCTCGGGCTTGCATGGGGGGCGACACATGTGGCGCGACCCCCGCCTCCCGCGACCCGTCCCCCCGAAGAAACTTCGAGCGACCCGTGAGCGCACCCAAAGGCAATGTCCTGATCGGCCAGTCGGGTGGTCCCACCCATGTCATCAACCAGAGCCTCGTCGGCCTCGTGGAGACGGCTCGCTCGAGCGCGGGCGTCGAGAATGTCTGGGGCACGCTGCACGGCTTCAAGGGGGTGCTCGACGAGCAGTTCGTCGACCTCGGCGCCGAGCGCGCCGATGTACTCGAGACCGTGGCGCAGACCCCGGGCGCGGCGCTGCGCTCGGTGCGCAAGAAGCCGACGCGCGAAGAGTGCGAGCGCGCCCTGTCGGTGTTGCGCCGCTACGACGTGCGCTACTTCTTCTACATCGGCGGCAACGACTCGGCCGAGACCGCGCACATCCTCGCGAGCATCGCGGCGGACATCGGCTACGAGCTGTTCGTCTACCATGTGCCGAAGACGATCGACAACGACTTGCGCGGCACGGATCACTGCCCGGGCTACGCCTCGGCGGCGCGCTATGTGGCCTCGTGCTTCCTCGGCGACAATGTCGATGTGCGCAGCCTGCCGGGCATCAAGATCAATGTCGTGATGGGGCGCAACGCCGGCTGGCTGACGGCTGCGAGCGTGCTCGCGCGCACGCACCTCGACGACGGCCCGCACCTCGTGTATGTGCCGGAAACAGCCTTCGATCCGTACGAATTCGTGACGGCGGTCGACTCGGTCTACAAGCGCCTCGGCCGCTGCATCGTGGCGGTCTCGGAGGGCATCCACGACGCGCAGGGCCGCCTGTTCGCGGAGTCCAAGGAGGTCGACTCCCACGGCAATGTGCAGCTCTCGGGCTCGGGCGCCCTCGGCGACAAGCTCGCGGCGCTGCTCAAGAGCCAGCTCGGTGAGAAGCTGCGCGTGCGCGCCGACACCTTCGGCTACGCGCAGCGCTCGTACTTCGGCGCGGCCTCGCCGGTCGATGCAGCCGAGGCGCGCGAGGTCGGTCGCCTTGCCGCGCGCGCCGCGCTCTCGCGAGAAGCGCTGTGCGGCACGCTGTCGATCGTGCGCGAGTCGAATGCGCCGTATCGCGTCAGCTTCCGCCGCAACGAGCTCGCGCTCGTCGCGCGCGAGACGCGTCCCATGGAGGCCTCCCTGCTCGCCGGTCCCCACGATGTGGCCCTGCCGTTCCTCGACTACCTGCGCCCGCTGGTGGGGGACCTGCCGCGCCCCGCGCGGCTGTCCGACCTGCCCGTCGCGCGCCGCTGAGCCCAAGGCGGCAGTCCGCTGCCAGCTACCCCTCGAGCCCCTCGTCCCAACGCGTCCCGAGAGCCTCCCCTTGAGCGATCGCACCATCGAAGTGCCGGATCCAGATCCGGCCCAGCCCGCCCCCGAGGCGCCCCAGTCGCCGTACCAGAATTTGCTCGTCCCGCTGGTGGTCGTGCCGTTCATGGTGGTCGGAGTGCTGGTGCTGGTGTTCGTGTTCTTTGGCGCCGTGGCGGGGGAGGAGACCTCGATCGAGGACAACCTGCGCCGCGTGGTCGACGGTGGGCTGAACGAGCGCAAACAGGCCGCCATGAGCCTCGTGTCGCAGGCGCTCGAGAACCAGCGCGCGCGCGCCGAGGGAGCAGCGGAGCCTTGGCCGGTGGGGCCGGAGTTCGCCGAGCGCCTCGGGCGGGCATGGGAGGATGTCTCGAAGGATGCCGGCCCGACCGCGCGACGCTTGGCCATCGCCCAGCTTTCGGCGCTGTACGACGATCCGCAAGCATTCGATCGACTGTCCATCTTCCTCGATGCCACCGACGAGCAGGACGCCGATGGCCAGCTGCGCGTGTCGGCCTTGATGGGCCTCTCGTGGCTGTCCGACGAGCGCGCGGCTGCGCGCATCATCCCGCTGCTCGACTCCCCGGAGTCGTTCCTGCGCCAGACGGCGGCGGCGGTGCTTCAGAACCTGCCCGGCGACGCTACGAAAGAGGCGCTCGCGCGCCTCTTGGGCGATCCGGCGCTCGAGCTGCGCGGTCAGGCCGCCATCTCCCTGTCGCATTTGGGCGACGCGCGCGGTGTCGCCGTGCTGCACGAGCTGGTCGACCCGGCCAGCTACAAGACGGTGCACAGCGCGCAGCCGAAGAAGTTCGCTTCCGAGCGCCTCGTCGAGTCGACTCGCCTGCACGCCGTGGTCGCGCTCGGCCGGCTGGGGCGCGCGGAGGATCGGGCGCTGCTCGAGGCCGTGGCCAAGGACGACGCGAGCCTTCAGGTCCGCGAGGCGGCGATGCGGGCGTTGCAGTCGCCTTGAGCCACTTTGTGCCCTGTCCGAGGTCCCCAGCGGGGTGGGAATCGGAGGCCTTCGGGGCTTGCGTTGGGCCCCGGATTTCCCCATCCTCTCGGTCCCCATGTCCGCGGCGATTCTGCGCCGTACTGACGCCGCTTGTGGGCGGCGTCGGTCGGCACCGGTCGCGGCGGCGCAACCCGAGCCCTCGCGCAACCTCGATCCCCTCCGATCCCCGTGGCCGACGAGAAGCCCAAGACCCCTTCCGAACCCTCCCACCAGCCGCCGCCCCTGCGCACAGCTCCGTTGCGCGGCGACGTCTCGCGCCGCGGCCTGTTTTCGGTCCTCGGGCTGGGTTGGGGCGCCTTCGCTGCCGCCAGTGCCGCCGGCGGTGGCGCGATGCTGCGCTTCATGATGCCCAATGTGCTCTATGAGCCGCCGCAGGAGTTCAAGGCGGGCTACCCGACCGAGTTCGCGGTCGGCGCCGTCGACGAGCGCTTCAAGGCGGCCTACGGCGTCTGGATCGTGCGCGAGCCCACCGGCTTCTATGCGCTCTCGACCGTTTGCACGCACCTTGGGTGCACGCCCAACTGGCTGCAGACCGACGAGAAGTTCAAGTGTCCCTGCCACGGCTCGGGCTTCGTGCGCACGGGTGTGAACGTCGAGGGTCCGGCCCCGCGGCCGCTCGAGCGCTACAAGATCGCGCTGGCCGAGGACGGCCAGATCCTGATCGACAAGAACACCAAGTTTCAGGAAGAGAAGGGCCAGTGGTCGCTCGACGGCGCCTACCTGCCCTATGCCTGAAGGTCTCGCCCCCAAGCTTGATGGGCCGACAACTCCGCCCCGTCCCGCCCCGGCCTTTCGCTGCCCCTCATGACCAAGCTCTTCACGTACATCCGCGAGTCGCAGATCTGGAAGTCGATCTTCCGGCACGGCTACCCGGACACGCCGCGCAACCGCACGCTCGCGGTGCTCTCGAATGTCTTCCTGCACCTGCACCCGGTCAAGGTGCGGCGCAGCGGCATCCGACTCAGCTACACATGGTGCATGGGAGGACTGACATTCTTCCTGTTCCTGATCCTGACGCTGACCGGCCTCTTGCTGATGTTCTATTACCGCCCGACGGCGGACAAGGCCTACGAGGACATCTTCGCGCTGCGCGAGCACGTGCCGATCGGCGTGATGCGCGAGATGCACCGCTGGGGCGCGCACCTGATGGTGATCAGCGTCTGGCTGCACATGTACCGCGTGTTCTTGACCGGCTCGTACAAACCGCCGCGCGAGTTCAACTGGAACGTCGGCGTGATCCTGCTCGTGCTGACGCTGCTGCTCTCCTTCACCGGCTATTTGCTGCCGTGGGACCAGCTCGCCGTGTGGGCCATCACCGTCGGTACGAACATGGCTCGCGCCACGCCGTTCCTCGGTCACGAGGGCCCGGGCGCCGCGCTGGTCAGCTTCGGCGGCATCGACTTCATCCACGCGGGTGACGATGTGCGCTTCGGCCTGCTCGCCGGACGCTTCGTCGGCGAGGGTGCGCTGCTGCGTTTCTATGTGCTGCACTGCGTCGGCTTCCCGCTGATCGCGGCGACGCTGATGGCGGTGCACTTCTGGCGCGTCCGCAAGGACGGCGGCATCTCGGGTCCCCTCTAAGGAAGCCAAGCGATGCACCTCGCTCTTGCGACTTTGCTGGGTGGCGGCGGCGCTCCCGTCCACGACGGACCGATCGCGGCCGGCCTCAAGAACTTCTCGAACTGGCTGACCGAGCCCACGCGCTACAGCGTGGCGAGCATCCTCGCGGTGGTGGGGATCCTCTATTTTCGCAAGTTCTTCGCGCAGGTGTGGGTGATCACGGCGTTCTTCGCGCTGTCGACCGCCTACTTCGTATTCGCGTTCCAGGACCCGAACTTCAACGCGATCATCACGAAGCCCGACAATGTGCCGATCGTGATCCTCTTCGCGACGGTGATCTTCTTCTCGTGGCTCGCGCTGCGCCGCGCCGTCATCAACGACGAGCGCACCAAGCGCGGCGAGCCCACGCTCGAAGGCGAGCTCGCCAAGCAGAAGGTCTTCACCTGGCCCGACCTCGTCTACACCGAGCTCATCTGCCTGATTCTGTTCACCGCGGGCATGGTGGTTTGGTCGATCCTGATCACCGCGCCGATCGAGGAGCCGGCCGCCACGGCCCGCACCCCCAACCCGTCCAAGGCGCCGTGGTACTTCCTCGGCCTACAAGAGCTGCTGGTCTACTTTGACCCTTGGCTCGCCGGCGTGCTCCTGCCGAGCTTCATCATCGTCGGCCTGTGCGCCATCCCGTACCTCGACCTCAACCCCAAGGGCAACGGCTACTACACCTTCGAGGAGCGCCCGTTCGCGATCGCGTTCTTCTGGGTCGGCTTCCTGCTCTTCTGGGTGTCGTTCGTGATCCTCGGGACCTTCCTGCGCGGGCCGAATTGGTCGTTCTTCGGGCCGTTCGAGTTTTGGGACCTCCACAAACTCGAGCCGATGGTCAATGTCGATCTCTCGACTTACTTCTGGGTTGAGCTAATGGACAAGCCGAGGCCGGACAATCCGTTCGTGCGCGAGGCCCCGGGCATCGTGGCGCTCATCGGCTACTTCCTCGTCCTGCCTCCGCTGTTCGGCAAGACCGTGATGAAGAAGCTGGTCGAGGAAATGGGCATGGTGCGCTTCAATGTCTTCATGCACCTGTTCCTGTGGTTCGTGCTGATCCCCGTGAAAATGGGTCTGCGCTGGACCGTCGACCTGAAGTACTTCATCGGCATGCCCGAGTACTTCTTCAACGTCTGAACCGCCTGCGCATCGTTGCGAACCCCAGGCACCTCCCCGCACCTCTCGGACTATCCCCATGGCGGATCGTGGCGACACCCACTACAGCGTCTCTTCGCTGAACCGGTGGTTCCTCCTTTCCAGCGTGGTCATCCTGCTGGCCACCGTCTGGATGATGATCGACGACTGGGAGCGGCCTTGGAAGCACTACCAGCGCGACTTCCGCGAGATCGAGATTGCGAAGGCGCGCGCGGCGGAGCAGGAGCTCACGGCGGCTGGCGCGGCGGCGCGCGAAGCCGAGCTCGTGAAGAAGGTCTCGGAGGCCGAGCAGCGCGTGGCTGCCAACGAGGCCAAGATCGCCGAGGTCGCCGAGCGCCAGCGGCTCGCCCGCGGCGAGCTGTGGAAGGCGATCGAGACGGCCAAGAAGAAGAAGAGCGAGTACAACTGGGACCGCTACCTCCTCGAGGAGAAGCGCCTCAGGGAAGGCAACCCGGCCCTCGATCAGGAAATGCTCGACGAGACCGATCTGGCGATGAACGAGGCCATGGGTCTGCAACAGGACCTCGAAGCGAAGAAGCTCGCGCTCGACATCGAGCTTTCGGACCTGACCCGCGAGCGCGACAGCGCCAAGAAGGCGCTCTCGATCGGCTCGCGCGACCTCGAGCAGGTGCGCAAGCGCCTCGTGCAGCTCGATCGCGCCGCCATGAGCGCTCCGGAGAAGGTGGCCGACATCATCCGCGACGCGCCGGGTCTCGACTTCGTGAAGCCCAACCTGAAGGTCAACAAGGTCGTGCTCGACAAGCTGACCTTCGAGCTCAACTTCACCAAGAAGAAGCGCATCGACATGTGCCACACCTGCCACCTCGGCGCGGATCGCGCCGGGTTCGAAGGTGAGGACCAGCCCCATGCGACACACCCGCGGCTCGACCTCTACCTGAGCTCGAAGTCGCCGCACCCGCTCAACGAGTTTGGCTGCACCATCTGCCACCGTGGCTCGGGCGAGGCGCTCGACTTCGTGCGCTCGGACCACCGCCCGACCGACTCGGGCGAGCAGGCGGCATGGGAGCAGGAGTACCACTGGCACAAGCAGCACCACTGGGACTATCCGATGCTCGCGAGCGAGTACACGGAAGCTTCGTGTGTGCAGTGCCACAAGAGCTCGATGGAGCTCATCTCTGAAGACGCGCCGACCGTCTCGAAGGGCTACCAGCTCGTCGAGCGCTACGGCTGCTACAGCTGCCACAAGATCGACTGGTTCCCGGCCAAGCGCCGCCCGGGCCCGAACCTGCGCAACCTGCAGGCCAAGCTCACGCCGGAGTTCGTGACGGGCTGGATCACCGATCCCAAGGCTTTCCGTCCGACCACGTGGATGCCGCAGTTCTTCCACATCGAGGGCGGCAACTACGCCCCGGGCGAGACGATCACGAAGTCGAAGTACGGCGCGGGCCGCAACATCGAAGGGCGCGAGTGGGACAACTCGGCCATCTCCGCGATCACGGCCTACCTCGTCGATCGCGCTCCGCTCGCGGCCATGCCGGCCGTCCCCGTCGAGGGTGATGCGCACCGCGGCCGCGAGACGATGCGCCTCTCGGGCTGCTTTGCGTGCCACAACCTCGCGCCCTACGGCGAGGAAGCGACGGCCAAGGACCTCGCGCTCGCCCGCACCGGCGGGAACGAGCACGGCCCGAACCTGCGCGGTGTCGCCACGAAGGTCACGAAGGAGTGGCTCTTCGCGTGGCTCAAGGATCCGACCAAGTACTGGGAAGACACGCGCATGCCCAACCTGCGCCTGTCGGATCAGGAAGCGGCCGACATCACCGCCTACATCATGGAGGACCCCGACGGGTACTTCCGCGATGTGCCCGAGGGCTGGAAGCCCAAGCTCGTCGACATGGCCGAGCCCCAGCTGCGCGAGGTGCTGTCGGAGCAGGCGCGCTGGTTCTTCGCCCGCGACGGCCGCACGGCGGTCGAAGAGCGCCTCGAGCGCGGCGAGTGGGCGGACTTGGCCAAGCTCAAGGTCGCCGTCGGCGAGAAGCTCGTCGCCAACTACGGTTGCTTCAGCTGCCACGAGATCGAAGGCACGCAGGACTGGATGCCGATCGGTGCCGAGCTCTCCAACTGGGGCTCGAAGACCGTCGACAAGCTCGACTTCGGCTTCGTCAAGCTGGATCCCAACTACCGCGAGGGCTGGCTGATGCAAAAGCTGCACGCCCCGCGCTCCTACGACCAGCAGAAGATCAAGAACCCCAGCGAGAAGCTGCGCATGCCCTACTTCGGCTTCAACGCCGAGGAAGAGCAGGCCATCACGACCTTCATCATCGGTCTCGTCGACGATGAAGTGCAGCTCGCCAAGATGATCCCGACGCCGGCCCAGCACTCGATGGACGCCGGCATGCGCGCGGTGCGCCAGAACAACTGCGCCGCGTGCCACATGATCGATCCGGGCACGATCACCTTCACGGACGAGAACGGTCTCGCCCACACGATCGCGGCCGAGATCCAGCCCATGTCCGAGGACCAGAATGTGCCCTCGGCCCACGACCTCGCGGCCATCAAGGACGATGTCGAGAAGTACGAAGTCGACGAGCTCACCTTCCGCGTGCTGCGCCCCGAGCCCGGCGTCCAAAAGGGCATGGGCGACAAGGTGTTCGTGGCTCCCGAGCGGCTGGTCGCGACCACGGCGCCCCACGGTGGCGACTTCATCCGCGTCGTGACCGACTACTACATGAACGGCATCGAGCTGTACGACAGCTCGAAGGAAGGCGACGAAGCCTACAGCTATGTGAGCGGGGGTAGCGGCGACGAGTTGGGCGTCTACGACGCGGACGGCAAGCTGCGCGACCACTCTTCGGAGCCCTACGACAAGGTCCGCTGGACCTTCGCACCGCCGGTCCTGTGGGATGAGGGCGGCAAGCTCCAGCGCGGCTGGTTCTTCAGCTTCCTCCACGATGTGGTGTCGCTGCGTCCGCAGCTGCGCGTGCGCATGCCGTCGTTCCGCTACGACCCCGGCGAGGCCGAGGCGATCGCGGACTACTTCGCCCACAAGTCCAACAAGGCGTGGCCGGCCAATTTCACCCGCGCCGCTCGACTTGCAGCCAAGCAGGACAGCGCCGACTTCGCCAAGGCCGCGCGCATGGACATGACGGCGCTCACGGAGATCGAGGATGGCGTCTCCATGGCCATCGAGGCCAGCTTCTCGAAGGTGCTGGCGTACGCCTCATCGAAGGACTTCGCGACTGCGAAGAACTTCACGGCCCGACCGGCCGTGAACCCCGCCTATGAGGCTTCCGTGCTGCGCTCCAAGGTCCACCTCGACGCCCGTCGCGCGGTGCTCGCCAACCACTTGGAGCTGGGAGAAGCCATCGCCGTGAAGAGCGTCAACTGCTTCCAGTGTCACTTCCGCCTCGGCACGCCGCCGCCGGCGGATCCGATCGCCTGGGCCCCCGACCTCGAGCGCACGCGCGAGCGCCTGCGCGAGGACTGGGTCCGTGACTGGCTGATCAACCCCGCGGTGGTCTACCCGGGCACGGCCATGCCGGCCAACTTCGCCTCGACTCCGCCGCAGTATCAGGACCGCTACCCGAACTCGACCAACTCGGATCAGGTCCAGGTTGTCCTAGAATGGCTCTACAACTTCGACCGTATGTACATGGGTTCCCCGGGCCAATGAACTAGGGAACTCCGCCGGCGACCGCTGTGACGGCCGCACCTCCCGCCTCCTATCATCTCTCCATGAAGAACATCACCCTCGCCTCGATCGTGGCCGGTGCCGCTCTGGCCACCGCCTTCACCCTCCCCGCCGAGCCCGTGCGCGGCACCCTGACCGGCTCGATCCTCCTCGCGGAGACCGGCAAGGTCCTGTTCGAGGGCGAGAAGCCGGAAGTCAAGCCGCTCGTGATCGCAGCGGAAAAGTCGGAGGGTTGCGGCACCGTCGACACCCAAGACCAGAGCCTGATGATCGGCGCCAATGGCGGCATCGCCAATGTCGTCGTGACCGTCGAGATCGCCGGCGCGACCATCAAGGTCCCGGAGAAGGCCCTCGTCCTCGATCAGAAGTCCTGCCGTTTCGATCCGCACGTCGTGATCGTGCCGGTCGGAACCACGGTCGAGTACAAGAACTCGGACAGCGTCTCGCACAACGTGCACACCTACCCCGCGAAGAACGAGAGCCTGAACAAGATGGTCGGCGCTGGCGCGATGGAGTCCCAGAAGCTCGACAAGGAAGACCGCATCGAGATCAAGTGCGACATCCACCCGTGGATGAACTCGTGGCTGATCGTGGCGAACACCAACCACTACGCGGTCTCGGGCGCCGACGGCACCTTCACCATCGAGGGCCTGCCCGCGGGCGAGCACAAGGCCAAGTTCTGGCACGAGAAGCTCGGCAAGGCCGAGGCCACCATCAAGGTCGACGCCGATGGCAAGGTCGCGCCGGTCGAGGTCAAGATGAGCGCCGAGAAGAAGGGCTCCGGCCGTCGGCGCTGATGGGCCGCGAGGCTCTCCGTTCGCGAGCCTGACTCGGCTCCGAATCAGATCACAGGGCGCACCCGCTCCAAGCGAGCGGGTGCGCCCTGAGCGCTTGCGGGGAAGCACTTGCGCGCAGGTGCGCGTGTGGCAACCCTCTCCCCCGCGCCCAGAGCCGCAGCGCGCCCGTTTTCGAGCAGCGGCGGCAGGGCACGCAGTGCGCGCTCGCCCCGCTCCTAGGCGCGTCGATACGGCGCGAGGATCTCGGGGGCGTCGGCAGGACTCATCGGCCCACCACCGAAGTCGCCCGCGGCGGCGAGGCCGGTCGGGCGAGGCTGCGAAACGCGCCTAGATCGTGATCTGAGGCCGCATGGCCTCGGTGCGCTCGACCACTTCGGCGATGTGCTCTGAGCTCAGGCACAGGAGCGCGCGGGCCTCTGGGCTGAACACGACCGCGGCCCCGCGAAGGTCGCCATCCTCGAGGCGGTGGACCATCAGGTTGCCGAGGGCGACCAGCGCGAGGGTGGGGGAGGCGAGCAGGCGCTTGCTCGGGCCGTGGTGGTAGCGGCAGCACTCGGCGACGAGCTGCGGCAGACCCCACGAGCTTGCGATCAGGGCTCCCACCTCGCCGTGGTGGAAGCCGAAGCGAATCTCCTCTGCTCGGAACTCGGGCACGCCTCGCTCGCGGGCCTCGCGCACGCAGGCGAGGTAGGGCTCGGGGCTGCTCTCGAGCAGCAGCACCTTGCCGATGTCGTGCAGGAGGCCCACGACTTGAAACTCCTCGGGCGCGAGTTCGATGCGTGCGCGGGAGTGCGTCGCGAGCAGGCTGCACGCGAATCCATCGAGGATCGAGTGGCGCCACAGCGCCTCCACGCTGAAGTCCACCTGACCGCGCAGGTGCTCGTAGCTGCTGACGACCGAGGCCTGCATGGCGATCGTGCGCAGCATGCGCACGCCGAGCACGGCGGTCGCGTGCTCCGTCGAGAGCACCTTCTCGCGCAGCCCGTAGCGCGCGGAGTTCGCAAGCCGCAGGACGGAGGCCGCAATGGGTGCGTCCTCGGCCACCGCGGCGCCGATCTCCCGCACGCCGACTTCCGGGTCGTCGACCAGCGCGTTGATGCGCGCGACGACCTGCGGCAGCGTCGGGATGGCGACATTCGCGCGGATCAGGCCTTCGGCGGTGAGCGTCGTCATGCGGTCGGGCGAAGCAGGTGGGAGTCGGCGCGGTGGGAGGGGGCGCGGGCACACGCTGTGCCCACGGTCGACCAGCGACTGATTTCGGCGCGCCCGGGGCTGATTTCTTGAGCCCAATCGAGGTCGCGCTCGCGAATCCGGGGGGTGCGATCAAGGGCGCCGACGGGAAGGGACGAAAACTCGCCCTGCAGCGGCCCCATCCGGCCGCTCATCGCACCGGAGACCTCCGCATGAACCTCCACCGCCCCGTCGCACTCTCCTGCGGGCTGCTCGCGATCGCAGCGCTGCTCGCCCTCCGACTCACGCGGCCGAGTTCCCTCGAGGCCGGAACCGCCGTGCGTCTGGAGATCGAACAACTCGCGCAGCGTTCGGAACTGGTCGTCGAGGGACGCGTGCTCTCGACGCGCGCCTTCCGCGATGCGCGCGGCGACGTCCGCACCGAGTTCCTGCTGAGCGTCGACGCGACCTATGCCGGTGAGCCGCTCGGCACGCGGCGTTTCGAGCTTCCCGGCGGCGTGCTGGCCGACGGGTCGGGCACACTCATCGCCGGCATGCCGACGCTCGCGCTGGGCGAGGACGCGCTGCTGTTTCTGACCGGCGAGAGCGCCAGCGGGCTGCGCGTGCCGGTCGGACTGGCGCAGGGCAAGCTGCGTCTGGTGCGCGATGCCGCCGGGCGGCTCGGGCTGCTGCGCGACGCCGCCGAGCTCACGCTGCTCGATCCCGTGAGCGGCGCGAGCGCCCCTTCTCCCGCTCCGGCGATTCTCGACCATGCCGATGTCGTGCGCCGCGTGCGCAGCGCGCGCGCCCGCGGGGAGGCGCGCTGAACATGGCCCTTCGCCTGCGCTTGCTCGTGCTGCCCGCCGTCGTGCTCATCGCGGCGCTCGCCTCGACGCACGTGCGACTGCGCAACCCCTCGAACGGCGCCGAGCTCTTCTGGGAAACCCCGGGGAGCATCGGAATCGTGATCAACTCGGAGGGTTCGGACGACCTCGCGAGGGACGAGCATGTGCCCGCGCTGCGGCTCGCGATCGCCGAGTGGAATCGCGTCGACGGCAGCGCGGTGCAGCTCGTCGAGAACACCTCGCCTGCGGCGCGCGCGCGCACGGACTGGCAGGCCGACGCGGTGCATCTGATCCTGTTCGACGAGGACAACTCGTCTGGTTATTTCCCGCAGGGCTCGTCGACCGTCGCGCTCACGCCGGTGCAGTTCTTCTCGAACGGACGCATCGCCGACGCGGACATCCTTTTCAACGGGTCGGGGCACCAGTTCACGACCAGCGGCGAGATCGGAGCGTTCGACGTGCAAGATGTGGCCGCGCACGAGCTCGGTCACCTGCTCGGTCTCGATCACTCGGGCGTGGCCGGTGCGACGCTCTATCCCTACGTCAGTCCGACCGTCATCGGCCATCGCAGCGTCGCCCTCGACGACGCGAACGGCATCCGCGCCAATGCGCCCGAGTCCGGCGCGAGCATGAGCACGATCACGGGCACGGTGCTGCGCGACACGGATCTCACAGTGGTTGCGGGTGCACATGTCATCGCGCGCGACGCAGAGGGGCGCAACGCGGGCGCGGCACTCTCCGGCGACGACGGCACCTTCGCCTTGCGCGGACTCGCCGCGGGCAGCTACACGCTCTTCGCCACGCCGCTCGATGCACCGGTTTCCGCCGGCAATCTGGGCGGTGCGCGCACGATTGTGACGGACTTCCAGCCGCGGGAAGGCGTCTCGATCGGCGTCGGCAGCGGAGCGAGCGCGAGCGCGGGCCCGTTGCTCGTCGGAGCGGACTCACCCGTCTCGCTCGGCCGCAACTACGATGACTTCCCCCTGCGGGCGGAACGCGGACGCGCGAGCGCTCACTTGCTGCGCGGCGCGGGCATGGGCGCTGGAGCCTCGCTCGTGAGCAGCGATCCGTCGGTCACGCTCTCGAACATCGCGTGGATCGGGACGACCAGCGTCAGCTTCGTCGTCAATGTGCCCGCCGACGAGCCGCTCGGACATGTCGATCTCGAGCTTCGCAACGGCGCACTCTCGGTGCTCGCGGGCGCGATCGAGATCACGCCCGTCGATCCCGTGCTCACTCTGGTCTCGCCCTCGCAGGGATCGCTGAGTGGTGGCACGCTCTTGACGATCGAGGGCAGTGATTTCCGCGCGGGCGCGACGGTGGTGCTCGGAAACGAGCTCTACAGCGACGGCATCGCCGGTGGCTGCACCGTCGTCGACGCGAACACGATCACGCTCGTGACGCGAGCCGCGGCCACGGGCGGAACCTACGATGTGGTCGTTCAGGACGCGAGCGGAGTCGAGGGTCGCGCGTCGGGAGCGTTCGAGTTCGTCGACATGCCGCAGATCGACGGGGTATTCCCCGCCGTCGGCAGCGACATGGGCGGTACGGTCGTCAAGGTGAGCGGCGCGGGGCTCGTGGCGCCGCTGGTCGTGCGCATCGACGGCGTGGTGCAGACGGATGTCACGATCCGCGACTCGGGCTTCCTGCACTTCGTGACGGAGCCCGGCTTCGCGGGCGGACCGGCGGTGCTCGAAATCGAAGACGCCGATGGTGACGTCGCGAGCGCCGCGTTCCTGTATGTCGCGCAGGCGGACCCTGTGATCGCGCAGGTCTCACCGTCGAGCGGGCCGAGCGCGGGCGGGACGATCGTCGGCATCGATGGCGCTCACCTGCAGCCGGGCTGCGAGGTGCTGTTCGGCATGGACGCGGACACTGGCACGGGCGGAACACTCGCCGCGGGCGTCACATGGATCGATGAGGGTCGCATCGAGGCGATCAGTCCAGCGGGCGCGGCCGGTGGCGTGACGGTCGCCGTGCGCGATACCCAGACCGGCCAAGTCACGCTGCTCGCCGGAGCGTTCCAGTTCCTGTCGAGCTCTGGCTCGGGTGGCGGCGGCGGGTGCGGCAGCGTCGTGGGCGCGCCACCGATGCAATTCGGTGACCGGCTCGCGAACGCGGGTTGGATCCCGGCGCTGATGGCGCTGCTCGCACTCGCGCAGCTGCGGCGTCAACGCGCCGTGCGGCTGGCCACCCGCGGCGTGCGCGCGTCCTGAGCGGCGCCGGAGTGCGACCGAGCTCGCGCGGGTTCCAAGGGCACCGGGCTGCCGCGGTCTGCTGGTGCGATCGCGGTTCTCGCGCCCTAAGCTCCTCCGTGGCCCCATGACCGAGACCACGCGCCTTCGCCCGCTCGTGCTGTTGGCGCTGCTCGCGCTCGTGCTCGTCGGATTCGCCCTGCGCTGGTGGGGTGTCGGCTGGGGGCTGCCGCACCAGACATACCGCGATGGCATGGTGATCTCCACGCAGGTCGAGTACCTGCGCAACATGCCGGAGCACCCCGAGCGCGACGAGTTCTGGGGCTACTACCCGCACCTGATGTCGCGCCTGATCGCGGCGGCGCCAAACGACTGGGTGGGGGAGCCGCGCGAGCCGCTCGATCTCGAGGGACACCTCGCGCGCGCTTCCGAGCCGTGGCTCATGGCGCGCAAGCTGTCGGTGCTGCTCTCGCTGCTCGCGATCCCCGGAGCCTTCTTCGTGGCGCGGCGCTTCGTTGGGGACGGCTGGGCGCTGTTCGCGGCTGCGCTCGTGACCTTCAGCATCTTCCACCTCTCGTTCGCCCAGCAGGAGAAGCCGCACGGTCCCGTGAGCGGAACCGTGGTCATGGCCGTGCTCGCTGCGATGGCTCTCGCACGGCGACCGGGCGCGTGGACATGGCTGCTCGCCACGCTCGCGATGGCGTTGGCGCTCGCTACGGCGGTGAACGGTGCCTTCGCGCTGCTTTCCGCGGCCGGAGCGGTCGTGGCGATGTTCCTCGCGCGCACGGAGCGCGCGCGACTGTGGAAGCTCGTCGGCTGGGGAATCATGCCCACCGTGTTGCTGCTCGCCGCCACCGTGCGTGTCTTCTATCCGTTCCTGTTCGGAGCACAGGAGCAGGAGAAGCTCGGCGATCACGCGCTCAACATCGGCAACCACCCGCTGATGCTCGACAAGCTCAACTTCGCGGGCTCGAAGAACATGTTCCTCACGCTGTACCTGTACGAGCCGGTCGTGTTGGTGCTGGGGATCCTCGGCGTGGTCATGTTCCTTGTGCGGCGTCGCGCGAAGCTCGCTGTCGCCATCGAGCGACGCCGCGACTTCCTCGTGATCCTGCCCTTCGTCGCGAGCTATGGGCTGTTCGTGTGTGCCTATGAGGACGCGTTCGATCGCTTCCTGATGCCGCTCTTCCCGTTCCTCGCTGCGCTCGCGGCCTACTCGGCGAGCGCGCTCGCGAGCCGCCTGAGTTCGCGCGCGGCCATGGCGGCGCTCGCCGCCACTCTGCTCGTCCTTCCGGCGGCCGCCACGCTTCAACTCGCGAGAGTGCGCGCGACGGACGACACGCAGACGCAGGCTGCGCGCTGGATTCGCGAGCATGTGAAGCCCGAGGAGCGCGTGGTGGTGCTGCCCTACATCGACTTGCCGCTTTTCTACAGCGCGGCCGCGGTGGCGGAGAGCCCGGACGCGAGCGCGGTGCTCACATGGATGGCATATCAGGCGCGGCTCGACGCGCGGTGGAAGCTCGGACCCTCGTTCACCGTGCTGCCGCCGCGCGGAGTCAAGCAGGAGTTGGCGCAGCTCGGCGATGCTCCGCTCGAGGCCATCGCGCGCCGCGGCGCGGACTTCGTGCTCATCCAGTCGTTCGGCGAGCGCTACCGCTACAAGGTGCTCCTGCAGCTGCTCGACGAGCTGCGCGAGCGCGCGGAGCGCGTCTTCGTCGCCTCGCCGCGCGCGGACGGCGAGGAGTCGGGGCGGGTGTGGATCCGGGAGAAGATGACGCTCGCGCAGGTGCCGACTTGGCTGCGCGTGTTCCAAGACCGCAGCATGGGCACCGTGCTCGAGATCTATCGCATGCCGAAGGGGGAGCCGCGATGAGCGCTCGCATGCGCGCCGGAGTGGCGCTCCTCGCAATCGTGCTCGCGGCGCTCGCGCTGCGGCTGCATGGCATCGGTTTCGGCCTGCCGCACATGACCTACCGCGACGGCATGGTCCTGTACACGCAGGTGAAGGAGATCCGTACGGGTGATCCGGAGCTGCGCGCGGACGAGTTCTGGGGCTACTACCCGCAGGTGACCGCGCGCTTCGCCGCGCTGTTCTCCGACGCGGATCTGGCGCCGCTCGAGCGACCGCTCGACCTCGCAGGACACATCGCGCGCGCGTCGCAGCCTTGGATCGCGCTGCGCCGCGCCTCGGTGCTGCTCTCGCTGCTGACCGTCGTCGGTGCGTATTGGATCGCGCGCCGTTTCCTCGGAGCGGGAGGATCGTTGCTGGCGGCGGGGTTCGCGGCGACGAGCTTGCTGCATCTGTCGTTCTCGCAGCAGGAGAAGCCACATGGTCCTGTGAGCGGCACCGTCGCGCTGGCTCTCGCCGCGGCCCTGTGGCTCGCGGAGCGTCCGAGCGCGCCGCGCATGCTGCTCGCGGTCGTGGCCGCGGTGCTCGCCGCATGCACGCTGCAGAGCGGAGCGATCGCGCTCGGAGCGCTCGGCGTGCTGTGGTGCCTGTGGTGGCTGGACCGTCCGCGTCCGCTCGCGGCGCTCGCGGGCGCCATTCCGCTGCTGGTCGTGGTCGGCGCCCTGTGCGTGCGGTTCTTCTATCCGTTTCACTTCGTCGACGGCGTCGCTCAGCCGCCCGAGCACGAGCGGCAGGGCCGCGAGGCGGTGCTCGACCTCGCTGGACATCCGATGTTCCTCGAGGGTTTCGTCTTCAGCGGCTGGAAGGTCGTGCTCTCGACTCTGATGAGCTACGACCCGAGCCTGCTCGTGTTCGGGCTCGTCGGCATCGGGTTCTTCGTCGCGGATCGCCTGCGGGGCGTGGCCGCCGATCCGCAGCGCCGTCGCGCGCTCGCGGTGCTCCTCGGCTTCGCGCTGCCGTTCCTGTTCGTGCTCGTCGCCTACGACGCCAAGGTGACCTTCGAGCGTTTCTTGATGCCGGCGGTCGCCTGCCTCGCCTGCCTCGCCGCCTACGGCGCCGTCCGAATCGCTCGCGCGTTGCCCCACGCGCTGCGAAGCGCGTCCGCGCTGACGGCGCTCGCGCTGCTCGCCGTGGCTCCGGCGGCCGCCGCGGCATGGAAGCTCTCGAGCGTGCGCGCCGCGCCCGATACGTGGACGCAGGTGGCGCGCTGGATTCAGGCCAATGTCGATCCGCAGGCGAGCGTCTACACCGTGCCCTACATCGATGTGCCGCTCTTCAAGGATGAGGAGTCGCTGCGGCAGTCGGGTCGCGCGGAGGAGATCAACTACTGGGCTCGCTACGCGCGCGAGATCCCCGCGAGCATGCGCACAGGGGCTTGCTATCGCATCGTGATCCCCAAGTCGCCCAAGCGCGCGCAGGAAGAGTTCGGTGACGACCCGCTCGCGCACCTGCGCTCGCTCGGCGCTGACTATGTGGTCGTGCAGGCCGCTTCCGAGGACTCACGCAACGTGTTGCTGGCGAAGACGCGCCAGCAACTCGCCGAGCACGAGGAGCTGGTGTTCCGCACCTCGCCGATCGGCGATCCGGCCACGGGGCGGGGCCAGTTCGCGCTGCGCTATACGCAGGAACTCGGCGCCAAGCCCCTCGCGCTGCGCGTGTTCGAGGCGAACGCCTACGGCAACACGATCGAGGTGTACCGGATCCGGCGCGAATAGCGCGGCGTTTCGCTAAGGTGTCGCCCCATGCCGACGATCGTGTTCGATATCGAGGTGGCGGGGCTTCCTTGGGAGGAGGTCGACGAAATCACGCGCGGCTACCTGCTGTCGCGCGCGAAGTCGTCCGAGGAGCGCGATGCGGTGCCGGAGCGCACGGCGCTCGTGCCCGGGCTCGGCAAGGTGATCGCCATCGGGATGTGGCTCGTCGGCAAGGACGGCAAGGGTGCGGAGCTCGATCGCGGCTTGCTGCTGCTCGAAGGCGAGAGCGCGCCGGAGCACAGCTGGGAGAAGGTGCCGGGCTCCAAGATATTCCGCGGCGACGAGCGGGCGCTGCTGACGCGCTTTTGGGAGATCGTCGGCCGAGAGCGGTCCGTGCTCGTCACGTTCAACGGCCGCAACTACGACGGGCCGATGCTGATGACGCGCTCCGCGCAGCTCGGCGTGCGGCCGAGCCGCCAGCTCGTCGGCTATCGCTACGACCTCTCGGACCACTGCGACATCGCCGAGGTGCTGAACTTCCAGGGCGCCGTGCGCGAGAACTACAAGCTCGACTATTGGTGCCGGCGTTTCGACATCGAGAGCCCCAAGGGTGGCATCGACGGCAGTCAGGTGAGCCGCTGCTATCGCGACGGGCGCATCGAGGACATCGGCGAGTACTGCCTGCGCGATGTGCGCGCGACCGCGGCGCTGTATCGCAAGCTGCGCGCGACGATCCTGCCGTTGTTCAAGGGCGGCGAGAGCGAGTGACGCGCTCGCGTCGGCGCGTGGACGCACGGTCGGCCGCCAGCGTACGCTCCATGTTGCGATGAACTCTGAACGGCTTCGTCTCGGCACCTTCACGGCGGCCTCGTTCGGCGTGCTCGGCGTGCACGTGCCGTTCTGGCCCGCGTGGCTCGCGCACCGCGGCATGAGCGAAGTGCAGATCGGACTGCTCGGCATGGCCTACATGTGCGCGCGCGGTGCCGCGTCGCCTCTGTGGGCGCACTTCGTCGACCGCAGCGGACATCGACGGCGCTGGCTCGTCGCGTTCACATGCACCTCGCTGTTGGCCTTCGCGCCCTTCCCGCTCGCGAGCGGGTTTCCCTCGCTGCTCGCAGTCACGCTGGCGTTCGCGCTCGTGAATGCGCCCGTGCTGCCGCTCGGCGAGAACCTGCTCGTGCTGCAGGCTCGCGAGCGCGGCTTCGACTACGGCTCGACGCGCCTGTGGGGCTCGATCGCCTTCCTGCTCGCGAGCTGGGGGGCCGGCTGGGTCCTCGATGGCGGGGGGCCCGATCGCACATGGTGGCTCGTGATGGGACTGCTCGCACTGTCCGCGGCGAGCACGCTGCGGCTGCCCGCCGATCCGCCAAAGCCGCGCCGCGCACCCCAGCTCTTCCCGCTCGGCACTCTGTTCCGCGACCGCCGCGTGCTGGCACTGCTCGTCGGCGGCGGCATCGTGCAGGCCGCACATGCGATGTACTACCTGTTTTCGACGCTGCACTGGGAGCGCGCGGGGCTCTCGACCGCAACGATCGGGGCACTGTGGGCCGAGGCGGTCATCGCCGAGACGATCTTCTTCGCGCTCGCGCGGCGCGTGAACGAGCGTTGGTCGGAGCGTACGCTGATGCTCTCGGCGGTCATCGCGGGCGCCGTGCGCTGGAGCGTGCTCGCGAGCACGACGGATGTCACGGCGATCGCGCTCGTGCAGTGGCTGCACGCGTTCACCTTCGCGGCCGCGCATCTCGCCGTGATCCGGCGACTCCAGCATGTCGTCCCCGTGCAGCTCTCGGCGAGCGCGCAGAGCCTCTACGGCGCGCTCAACATCGGCGCCCACGCGCTCGTGATCTCCGCCATCACAGGCCTCTACGCGAGTCATGGCGCGCTGGCCTACTGGCCGATGATCGCGGTCGCATGCGTCGGAGGCGCGTGGGCGATGTGGGGGATGGGGAGCGCCGTCGCGCGGAGGAGCTCGTGACGAGCTTTCGCGAGCTTCTCGATCTGCACCGTGAGCTCGATGCGCTGTTTCCTCGGCATCACGAGGCGCTCGTCGAGCGCGGTCTGCCAGCTGCGATCGGCTGGTTCGCGCGCCACCGCGAGGCGGTTGTGCGCCACGCGCAGGACGAGGAGCGCGAGCGCTCGCAGCTCTTTCCAGCGCTCGACGAACTCGTGCCCGAAGGAGAGCGCGCTGCAATTCTCGCGCGCATCACATTCCGCCCGCTCGGCGATCGGGGGCGTGCGGGCTAGACGTACTCGAGCCGCGTGAGCAGAGACGGCAGGCGCTCGGGAGCAGCCGTCATCGAGGTCGGACGCGAGCCACAGCGAACATAGGCCTGCGCGCGCTCGCTCCCCGTCGGCAGCTCGAAGCGTGCCAGAGTGGCTGCTTCGCTCGGCGGCACGAGCTGGACGATGCGCTGGCCGACGCAAGAGGTGAGCGCGGCGCGCTGCAAGGCGCGCGTGTCGTCGTGCTCAGGCTCGCCGACGATCAGGACATGCACGGTGTCCTCCAGCAGCAGGTGGGCGGCCTGCGCGAAAGTCGAAGCGGCGTGTCCATGGCGCTGGAACTCACCGGCAAACGACTCGAGCGTCGCCTTGGCGATCGAGTGCCAGCGCGGCTCGAGCGTCATGAACGACAGCCTGAGCAGGCCTTGCGCCATGCGCGCGTTGTCGGCCAAGGAGCGGCGACGGCGGCGCAGGGCTCCGTGCGCTCGCGGATCGAGGCGCAGGTCCCAGAAGCCACCTTCCTCGCTCGCCAGTCGCTCGACGGTCAAGCTGGCGAGTTCCGTCGCGAACGCGAGATAGCGCGCGCGTCCCGTGTGCTCGAACGCATCGAGGATCGCAGCGAGCGTCAGCGACTGGTCCCGCAGCAGGATCGGAGGACGGGCCGCACCGCGCCAGCCGTGCAGCACGCCGTGTTGCGGGTCGTACAGCTCTTGCAGCACGAACTCGAGCGCGCGCAGCGCGTGCTCGGCGCAGTCCGGCTTGCCGAGGGCATCGCCCGCCGCGAACAGTGCGCTGGCCGCGAGTGCGTTGCCGTCCGCGTACACGCTGGCGTCGCATTCCGGCGCGCCGTGGGCCGCGCGAGCTTCGCGCGTGCGCAGGTGCGCGTGGAGCGGATCCGCGAGCTGGCTCGATCCAAAGGCGCCGGTGCGGCGGTCGAGTATCGTGTCGAGCAGCCACGCGAGAGTGGACTCCGCCGTCCCGCGGAAGCTCTGCTCCTTGAGCGCTTGGAAAGCTCCGGCATAGGCACGCAGCCACTCGGCATTGGCATTGAGCAGCTTGGCATGGTGCGGCCCGCTCCAGTCCTGAGCCGTCGCGCAGCGGTAGAAGCCGCCTTCGACGCGATCGTGGATCTCGCCGGACTGCATGTTGCAGAGCGTCCGCAGTACGAGCTTGCGCATCAGCTCGTCGCCACTGTGCGACCAGCGCAGGAGCGAGTATTCGAGGGACTGTGGGTGCGCGAACTTGTGCGGCGAGCCCCAGCCGCCATGCACGGGGTCCGCGCTCGCGCACAGCCAGCGCGCATGCTGTTCGAGCAGCTCCGCGTTCAGCTCCGCGCGCGCGACGGCTCCGCGCTCGCCGAGGGCCGAGTGCGACTGCGATCGCTCGTGCACGCTCGCGCGTTGCTCGGCCCAGTAGCCCGCGACCAGCGCCAGCCGCGCCAAGAGCTCGTCGACCTCGAGGAACCCGTCCGCTGCGAACAGCTCTCCGTGCTCGTCCAAGAACGCCAGCGTCGGCCAGCCGCCGCGCGAATAGCGCGCCGCGAGATCCGGGCGGTCATCGCGCTCGACCGCGATGCACACGAAGTCGCGGCGCAGGGCGTCGACGACGCGCTCGTCGACGAGCACGCGCTCGCGCAGGTCACGGCAGAAGCGACACCAGCGCGCGTGCACGAGGAGCAGCGTCGGGGCGCGCCGCGCGCGCGCCTCGTCGAATGCAGCCTCGCCCCACTCGAGCCACTCCATCGCGTCGGCGCCGCCCTCAGGCTTCGCCGCGGCGCGCGCGACGATTGCGCGTCGAGGGCAGCGCGGGACGCTCGACCTTGGACCAATCGACCTCGCGCGCCTCGCGGTACAGCCCGTCGAGGTCGTAGTACTGCCGCGCCTCGGTCTGCATCAGGTGCACGATCACATCGCCGAAATCGAGCAGGATCCACCAGCCGAGGTCGACGCCCTCCGCGCGCGCGTGGCGCACTCCGGCGGCCTTCATGCGCGAGTGGATTTCTTCGTACATGGCGCGCACCTGCGGGCGCGACTTGCCCGTGGCGAGCACGACGAAGTCGGCCACACGAGCGGACTCCGCGAGTTCGAGCACCTTGATCTCGGTGCCTTTCTTTTCATCGGCGAGTTGGGCCGCGGATGCGGCAAGCTCCAGGGATTCGATGGTAGGCCTCGGGTGCGGTTCTTTGAGCCGGAGTCGGGAGTCTAGAGGTGAGCTGGGGCGGCGTCCAAGCGAGCCGCCACAAAGCGCGAGCCCCGCTCCGGCGCGTGTCGGCCGGGGCGGGGCTCGCGGATGCGCGCTGCCGTGGCCTTAGATAAACCAGGGCAGGAAGATCAGGCCGACGACGGTCATCAGCTTGATCAGGATGTTCAGGCTCGGGCCCGAGGTGTCCTTGAACGGGTCACCGACGGTGTCGCCGACGACCGCCGCCTTGTGGACCGCGCCGCCCTTGCCGCCGAACGCGCCGGCTTCGATGTGCTTCTTCGCGTTGTCCCAAGCGCCACCGGCGTTGGACATGAAGATCGCGAGCATCACCGAGCTCACCAGCGAGCCGGCCAGCATGCCGCCGAGGGCTTCGATGCCCATCAGCTTGCCGACGATCAGCGGGATGGCGACGGCCATGACGCCGGGGAGCACCATCTGCTTGATGGCGCCTTCGGTCGCGATGGCGACGCAGCGCTGGGTGTCGGGCTCGGCCTTGCCCTCCATGAGGCCCTTGATCTCGCGGAACTGGCGGCGCACTTCCTCGACCATCTTGTTCGCGGCGTTGCCGACCGCGCGCATGGTCATGGCGCTGAACAGGAACGGCAGGAAGCCGCCGATCAACAGGCCGATCGTGACGAGCGGCGTGTTGATGTTGAGGGTCAGCGAGCCGTTCGAGACGAGCTGCTTGAGGGCCTCGCTCGCGCCTTCCTTCGTCGAGAGTTGGCCGGCGCTGGTGCAGAAGGCGCTGAAGAGCGCGAGGGCCGTCAGGGCCGCCGAGCCGATCGCGAAGCCCTTGCCGATGGCCGCGGTGGTGTTGCCGCAGGCGTCGAGCGAGTCCGTGCGGTGGCGCACTTCCTTGGGCAGGCCGGCCATCTCCGCGAGGCCGCCGGCGTTGTCCGCCACGGGGCCGTAGGCATCGACCGCCAGCGAGATGCCGAGCGTCGAGAGCATGCCGACCGCGCTCATGGCCACGCCGTAGATGCCGCCGTAGGTGTACGACACCCAGATCGCGGCGCAGATGAAGATCACCGGCAGGGCCACCGATTCCATGCCCGTCGCGAGGCCGTGGATGATGTTCGTGGCCGGGCCCGTCTGGGACTGGGTGGCGATGTTCTGGACCGGCTTGTAGCTGCCCGAGGTGTAGTAGTCGGTGAGCTTGCCGATGATCACGCCCGCGACGAGGCCCGCGTTGATGGCGATGAAGAGGTTGAGGCCGCTGACGCCTTCCGGCAGAGCCAGTGCGCCGTTGCACAGCCACCATGTCGCGGCGGCGGTGATGACCGAGGCCACCACGAGGCCGCGGAAGAGCGCGCTCTGCAGTTGGCTCTCGTCCTTGGCCTTGACCGAGAACGAGCCGATGATCGAGGCGAGGATGCCGAGCGCGGAGACCGCGATCGGGAGCACCACCATCGAGGTCATGTTGGCGTCCTTCATGTAGGTGAAGTAGCCGATCGACATGGCGGCCACGATCGAGCCCGCGTAGGACTCGAACAGGTCCGCGCCCATGCCGGCCACGTCGCCGACATTGTCACCGACGTTGTCGGCGATCACGGCGGGGTTGCGCGGGTCGTCCTCGGGGATGCCGGCCTCGATCTTGCCGACGAGGTCGCCACCGACGTCCGCGGCCTTGGTGTAGATGCCGCCGCCGACGCGGGCGAAGAGCGCGATCGAGCTCGCGCCGAAGCTGAAGCCGAGCACCGCGTTGAGGGCGCCCTCGTTGATGGTCGTGAGGCCGTCCGTGTACAGATAGGTGAAGGTGCACAGGCCCACGAGCGCGAGCCCCACCACCGTCATGCCCATCACCGAGCCCGAGCCGAAAGCCACGCCGAGGGCGTCGCCGAGGCTGGTGCGGGCGGCCTGCGTCGTGCGGACCGCGGCGCGAGTCGAGGTGTACATGCCGAAGTAGCCGGCGAGGGCCGAGGCGCTCGCGCCGCACACGAAGGCGATCGCGGCCTTGGGCCCGAGGTTCGCGGCTTCACCCGCGAAGGCCATCACGGCCGCCACGATGGCGACGAACACCGCCAGCCACTTGTACTCGGCCGCGAGGAAGGCCTTGGCGCCGACCTGCACGCGGCGCGAGATTTCCTGCATTTTCGCGTCGCCAGGATCCTTTTTCATGATCTGGCCGAACATGAAGAAGGCGAAGCCGAGCGCCAGCAGCGCGCAGCCGCCGGACACATAGAGGAACTGAAGATTGTCCATCCGGGGATCGGGGGCTTGAGAGGTGGGGACGGCGGGGCGGTGTGCCCTGCCAAGGTGGGTGGGACGATTGCGCGGGTGCGTCGTCGGGCCCCGTTCCCTCTCGGGAGCGGCGTCCGGGGCGACGGCCCGTGGTTTTGGGCGAGCAGTCTACGGCGGCCCATTCGCCGGTCAATGTTAGGTTAGGTCGCGGCGCTCCGTCCAAATAGTGGACTGGAGCGTCTTGGGCCGTTTTGCGTCCGGTCGCTTCGACGGGCGCTGCTCTCGCCCTGCCGAGTGCGGCATCAGGCCTGCGGTTCCTGGGCCGGGTCCGGCGGGGAGGGCGGTTGCTGGCGCTTGCGCAGGAAGCGGCCCGCGAGGGCCAATACGACCACGATCGCGATCAGGATCAGGAGCTTGCCGATGCGCGAGTGCCCGCCCTCGGCCAGCTTGCCGGCCGCGTAGCTCGCCGCCCAGATCGAGGAGGGCACGCTGAGCGCCACACCGAGCGCATCGATCAGCAGGAAGCGCCCGTAGCTCATCTTCATGGTGCCGACGAGGAAGTAGCCGGCGATGCGGGCTCCGGGCATGAAGCGCAGCACGAAGGTGGCCCACAGGCCGTGGCTCGTGAACTTGTCCTCGAGCCGCGCGAAGCGTTCAGGATGGAGGATGCGGCGCACGAAGCGTCCCTGCAGGGCCCGCATGCCGTAGATGCGCCCGAGCCCGTAGGGAATCGAGTCGCCGAGCAGGATGGCCGCGCTGCAGATCGCCGACACGCGCCAGAACTCGACCACGCCCTCGTGCATGAGGTAGCCGCAGGCCACCAGCGTCACTTCCTCCGGCAGCGGCAAGCCGACGCCGCACAGGAGCAGCACCACGAACGCCCCCAGATAGTTGAAGCGCGTGATGTAGCCGGTGACGAGCTCGCCCAGGCCTTCGACGAGGAGCAGCGGAAGCACGGCGCGGGATCCTACCAGCCGCGGGGCGCGCGGGCTTCAGCGAGAATCGCGCGCGCGACGGGCCAATTGCGCGGCGGCGGCGGCCTCGGGATGCCCGCGGCGCGCGGCG